>Ga0153933_1000320_pt1 | contig 19992 bp, 18 predicted proteins | sample TSNJ017MetaG_FD_102275 | JGI IMG/M metagenome (GOLD analysis project Ga0153933, IMG submission 102275) | Attine ant fungus gardens microbial communities from New Jersey, USA - TSNJ017 MetaG | ecosystem: Host-associated > Fungi > Mycelium > Unclassified | place: USA: New Jersey, Wharton State...
AGACAGCTTGGGTCAAATTTGCTTCGCTCAGAAATGGCCTACAACGCGCTATTTCGCCATCGGGATACATTGAAGGTCATTCTCTTTCGATCCGGAGTAAGTGCCCAAAATAGTTTTTCAACAAGCTCCTAGGTTCGTCCTGCCAATAAATTCCATCTCTGTGAAGTTTGATGACTTCTTCCTCGCGGGGGCCACGCGACGATACTGTTTTTGCACCTGATTCACCAACACCATCACAGCCGCTCTATCTACGTCATCGCATTGCGAAGCCGGGTCTTCGTCCGATGGTTTGCGCCAAAGTGCTTACCTGCCTGCTGGATTCCTGTAAACGCGAAGAATAGAGAAGACACGCGAAACACAAACCACTCATGAGAGCAATGAGCGCCGGTGACAAGCCATATACCGAGTTGTTTCTGCCAATCTATAGACAAGATCGGAGTTAACCGAAAAGGTTTACAAAAAATAATCGTAAGTTTGAATGTGTGCGAGATCAGGCCATAAAAAAGAACTTTAGACAAGCAAGCAGGTCATTCATATCTCGGGATATTACAGACTCAGAATGACCGTTGAAAACGCAGAAAATCTCAGGCTAAGAGATAAAAAGTGTGGGTTTGTAAAAGGTACGATTCAAAAAAGCCTTGACAAGCTGAGGTTTGAAGGGACAATGGTTGCCATGCCATCCATCAAAACGCTCGTCTTACTGTTGGAGGTAGTTCTTCTTCTGCCCTGTCTGCAGTGTTCGGCGGTGGCGCAGACGGCCAAGCCAGCGCAAGCCACGCAAGCTGCACGATCATCGCGACCTGCGCCAGCCGCATCTTCACCGCGACCCGCCCGAGTCACACTCTCGAGCGTCTGTCCAGATCTGCATCTCTACCCGGCAAAAGGTGTCAAGCTAGGCAATTCCCGGCCGATCCCTACTGAGTTCTGGCAGCAAGACTATCCCGTCCTCATCTACGAAGCCACTAGCCAGAAGCGCTACTGGCTTGAACCGCCTGTGAAGAAGAAGGCCTGGACGGCAGACCCCGCACTCACCGCAATCGACAGCATTTTCACACCTTCGACATTTACAACGGAAAAGGTACTCATCGCCGTATGTGGCCTCAAATTTGGCCAGACTGTGACCACGTCACAAATCAATGTAACCGTACCGGACGCGATTGTAATTGAGGGAGCTCCAGCCCCAGCGGCCACTGGGGGAGAGAACGCTCTTGTTGCCCCGGTTAGCACGGATCCGCAGACACTTTTTGAAAATCTCCCCGTTTTTACCGAGATCCTCGACAATAAAGTAAGTGGTTCCTGCACTCAGTTCGTTAAGGACTACAACACGGCTACAAGGGTTATTGACACTCTCAAGCAGAAGTATCATACGATTCTTCTGCTCGCCGCCTCTTCGGGTTTGCTGCCCGTAACGGACGACCTCTTTTCCAGCAAGAAGATGAAATCCAAGATTGAGGAAGACGGAAAAGAAATCAAGGCCGCGGCAGAGGAAGCTAATTCTTCGGCCGATGCAGCCAGCTACCAGGGGCTTTCTCTAATTGTTCAACGCCGTTCTGAAAGGCTTACCGCGGTCGTACAGGCCTACAACTCCGCGGTTACGACTATTGAAGCCTTCAATCAAGCCCGAAACGCTGTCGTTGAGAATCAAAACCAATTGAACAAGGACAAGCAAATAATACCGGACCCGACGACCTGCGGAATTACTACACTCGAGTCCCTACAGAGCGCTTTGACCGACGGAAAACATATTGCTGACGGGGTCATTTCCTCGATCAAATCAATTCAAGGAGAGCTTCAAACTGACGAGACGGACATCATTAACAACTTCAGTCAGCTCAATGCTTGGTCTCGGAAATCATCTGTGAGTCGTCTCGGGATCCTCAGCCCGGTCACAGCGAATACTTTGCTGCAACTCTCCTTCACGGTATCAGATCCGCCACCCCTTGCGTCCTATAAGGTCGTTCAGGTCAGCGACCTGAATAACTCGGGTTCTGGCCAGTCCAAGCCCGCGACCACCATCACAATCAACAAATCCGAAGCGGACAAAATCGAAATCTCAGTCGCCGGCGCAAGCTCCGCGGCTGCTGTTGCCGTCACCACTGATGGTAATGGAAATCCATCTGCTACCGTTCAAATCCCAGGAATTTCTTCGGCTCCAACCAGCAACGCTCAGCCTAGCGGGACTCCTGCGCCTCAGCCGCCTACGGCAAACCTTAACGTCACTGCAGCGCCAACCGGCAAGTCTGCCGTCAACGCCCCAGCCGGGGGAAACACTTCATCGCCCACCGCATTGACGCCAAATTCCAACCTGATGGAACGTCACCGCTGGGCAAACTTCGCTATTTCCGGAGGCTTCCTTGGCGTCCGCTTCACCAACACCACATACTCGGCACTTACGCTTCCTGTAACAACTGTCACCACCACCGTCACAACAACCTCCGTACCAACAACCCCTCCTACCGTCACCATAAGCGCACCGGTCGTAAGCTCGGCTAACTATGCATTCGGTACCGTCAACGGACCCATTCAATCAACTGCAACTGCGGGGATCACCTGGTACCTCTTCGGCCACGATACCTACCCGACTACCAAACTGGGCAAACTCGGCCCATTTCTCTCCAGCTATGGCTACAGTCGCCCTCTGGAGAGATTTGGATTCTTTATCGGAACGTCAGTTAATAGCCTCGGAAACTTTACCTTGGGGCCATCGTTCGACATCGTCCCGGGCCTGCAGCTCTACAGCGGTGTGGTCCTCGAAAACAGGAACACATTGGGCTCTAGCATCATTCCATGTACTGCTGAGGCCCCGGTCGTCGCGACAACATCCTCTACCGCTTCGCAGACATCTTCGGGAGGAATTACGACCACTACCACGGTGACTACTCAGACGACCACCAACTGTGCCAATACCAATGCCACGGTATTCAGCAATACCGCCATACCCTCCAACTCCGTCTTGAAGCCCGCCTGGGGATTCGGCATCATCCTCAACAATGCGCTATGGAAAAACTTCATAAAGGGCTCCTGATGGCGAAAAGGTCTCGATCAGTTTGCCCCGCTCGCAAGTATCCATTTCTCCGAGGTATCTTCGATGCGAACCTGCAGGAAATTATGTAGCGTCACATTCTGTTCAAATCTGAGAACTATCGCGACATCGCTGTTGATATTGGTCATTCTATTCGGTCTATATGGGAGAGCTCAGCAGTTCCTGCCGCAAAATGAGAACGGGGCCGTTCGGCGCATCTCACCGGAAGCTGAACTCTCCGTCCGGACACCACTGAGGGGCCATCTCACAGCATGGTCGATTCCAGAGAATGACATCGGGCCTGCCTCTCCATCGACGCTCATTCATCTACAACTTCTTCTCACCCGGGACCCCGTCCGGGAGTCCAGCTTTCAACAGAGGCTTGCTGACCAGCAAAATCCGTCGTCGCCCTTGTTCCACAAGTGGCTGACGCCCGCAGAGATCGGCACAATGTACGGCCCTGCGCCGGCGGATATTGCCGCAATTCGCACCTGGCTCACTTCGAAAAGATTTCAAGTCGAGCCAGCGGCTCCGAGTGGGATATTCATTGAATTCTCCGGTTCCGCCGCAGCAGTCGAAGACGCTTTTCAGACCTCGCTCCATCTTTATCGGATCTCAGGAATGGGCCCTTCGACAAAACAATCGTGGCGAGCTCCTGCTGTTGAACCAACCATACCGGCCGCATTTCAACCCGTCATTAGCGCCATCGAAGGTCTGGCTGAAATCCCGCTTGTTGCACCACATCACATCGAGGCGAATAGTGTCTCTGCTCCGAGCCCTCTATTCACCAAGACAAGCGGAACTCATTACATTTCGCCATCGGATTTCGCGACGATCTACGATCTCACGCCGATCTACAACTCAGGGATCGACGGTGCTGGCGTCAAGATAGCGATCATCGGCTTATCGCGGGTCAACCCTGTCGATATCAGCACGTATGAAACAATCTTAGACCTTCCGGCTACGGCGGCGAATGTTGTCATCCCAACCAACGGAGCCGACCCTGGACAAACGGACGACAATTATCAAGGGGAGGCCACATTGGACGTGGAGCGGGTCGTCAGCACAGCACCAGGCTCCCAGCCCGATCTGCTCGTCAGTTCCGAAGCGTCCGGAGGCCTAATCACAGCCATCTCTTACAACGTGCAAGTACTGCTTGATGCTGTCATGACGCTCAGTTTTGGAAGTTGCGAGGCGGGTGTCGGTCAAGCGATGACGAACTTCTACTCAAGCCTCTTCTCTCAAGGGGCTGCTGAGGGAATCTCGACCTTCGTGTCCGCAGGAGATGCTGGCGCGGCAGGTTGTGATGCCCACGATACAACTCCGCCCGCCACCCAAATTTTGAGCACCAACGCATTCTGTTCCAGCGGATTTGTGACCTGCGTTGGCGGAACGGAGTTCAATGACAGCGCGAATCCCCATGTCTATTGGGAGAACACTAACAACAGCACCATGGGCTCGGCGCTCGGGTATATTCCGGAGGGTGCTTGGAACGAGTCGACGGCAAGTAATGGAACGGCTATTGTGCTTGCAGGCGGTGGCGGATCGAGTGTCTATGTCTCCAAACCGGCGTTTCAAACCGGAACGGGAGTTCCTGCGGACGGAGCTCGAGACACGCCGGACATCAGCTTCTCATCGTCCGGTCACGACGGCTACTTGACCTGCTATCTCACCGGCGCGAATGGAATCTGTACTCCGAACTCTCAGGGAGTGTATTCGTTCTCGGTCGACTATGGCACGTCGGCCGCCGCGCCCTCCATGGCTGGAATCGCAGCGCTGCTCGACCAACAGCTTGGGGGGAAGCAGGGAGTGCTGAACCCGCTGATCTATCGTCTCGCTAACAGGGTCTACAATACTGCCTTTCACGACGCGACGCTGTCGTCCAGCGGCTTTTTGAACAACAACAACAGCTGCACCGCCGCCATACCCAGCCTGTGCAACAACAGCACGCCGAGTCAAGGCGCGCTTGCTGGAGGCCTAGCTGGATATCTGGTTGCAACCGGCTACGATCAGGCGACAGGGTGGGGCTCGCTTGATGTGGCCAACTTTATAAACGCCGCCGTTACCGCCGGTGCGCCGACGATAACCACGCTGACCGGTTCGTCCGGCAACGTTGTGGGGGTCCAACCCCTGAACTTCTCTGCCACTGTTGCTGACCCGACCTCGGCAGCCGTGCCAACCGGAGCTGTACAGTTCTATGTAAACGGAGTTCCCAGCGGATCCCAGCAGCCACTCAGTGCCTCAGGACAGGCAACCTATGGCATCTCGTCCGCGAACCTCCAGAACGGAGCCGACCGCGTCACCGCAACCTACAACGGCGACAGTACGTATGAAGGCTCGACCTCGAACACGGTCTCACTCAACATTGGCCCGGCAGGAACGGCCTCCGATTCGCTGGTTCTGAAGCCATCTGCGTCATCTATTGACCCCACCATGTCCGTTGCACTGACGGCAACATTTTCTGGGATAGGATCAACGTCCAAGCCTACAGGTCTCATTACGCTGAACGGCGACAGTGGGTTTTTCCGGACTTACAGCGGTCCGGCGTCGAGTCCGTTAATGGAGACTTACGCGAATCTTCCAGCCGGGCTGAATTCCTTTGTTGCCAGCTATCCCGGCGACAGCATTTACCCTGCGATTATTTCGGCTCCGTTGACCATCTCCGTAGCCGCGCTTACAACCACGACCACGGTCAGTGGACCCTACTTTACACCGAGTAGCAGCAGCATATCACTGTTGGCAACTGTATCCGGTGTGTTGGACGTCCCTGGCGGTGAGTACACACCGAACGTACAGTTCTATAACGGAAAGTCCCTGATAGGAAGCGTCGCGCCAGCCATCGCACTCTCTTCGACGAGCACCACCACGGCAACCGCAACCCTCAGCACCACGCTGCCCGCCGGCTCCTATAGCATCACGGCGGTCTGGCCCGGAGATCGGTATACATCGTCCTCAACCTCCGCAGCACTCCCGGTTGTAAGCACCGCCGCTGGTATCACAGTCACTCCCGCTACGCAGCAAGTTACCTTGCCCGCACTCGGTGCGACCGGACTTGATACCCTAACCATCACCTCGTTCGGCGGATTCACTGGCAGTGCGAATCTTACCTGCGCAGTTTCCTATTCTGGTTCGCTCACCATCTCAGCCGCCCCCACGTGTTCGCTTTCCCAGCCCATGGTCACGCTCACGGCGGGCGGCACTGCGACATCCATACTGAAGCTCTCTACCGTAGGAGCTCAAACTGTTGCCGACTTCAGAAACGTCGCACCCGGTCAGGGGCCCTTCCTTCTCTGCGTCGTCGGCCTTACCTCGACTCTTGGTCGACGCAGACGCTTCGCTGCATCGGAAACCTGGCGCGCATGCATGCTTGCCCTAGCCGTAGGAGCAAGTTGGCTGACTCTCGGCTGCGGTAATTCAGCTCAGACTGTCACACCGCAGACTACTCCAGCGAATTACATTGTCAATATCTCAGGAGGTAGCGGTGGGAATGTAAATGTGCTCAGCACTGTAACGCTAACGGTTCAGTGAACATCCGTATGAGAGCAGAATCATCCCTCGCCTTCGCATTTCAGCCGCGCCTTGGGTCGACTACACCGTCCAATGCCGTAACTACCACCGGCGTCCCGGTTTCGAGCACCGCCTCTTCCTTTCCACCAAACGCCTTTTTGAGAGCCCATTCTTCGATTTTCAAACGAGTGCGCGGAGCTACTGGAAGCCGCTAGTGCTCCGGCCTCCAGTACGTGGCTTCTACAACATAGTACCTTTCCAGTGCTCCACCTGCGGGAACTCCAACTGTGGACTTCGAATTGACTACCAGGAGAGCAGAAACAGTTGGCGCGAATGTCGGCACACGCCTGGAGAAGAGCGCTTTCAACTATTTAGAATTGGGATATAGCTGGCAGAAGGTCCACGATGTTCTGTCCGGAATTTTGGCTCCTGGCCAAATGGAGTGTCTGTTACTGGACTCGACGACACTGGTGGGATGTGCCAAGACGTTGAATTCAACGGGACCGTTGACCGCCTCTTACTCGACTTACACTCAGAATGCTGACAGATACCTCATGGTATGTTGACCTATCACTTCCTTAAGCAGCCATTTCCTGAACGATATCCCGTCAGTCTCCAGTAAGCGTACGCCCTTCCCCTTCTAGCAGCGGAGAGTGTTGCGCGTGAAGATCGGCACATGGCCGAAGGTTTGATGAGCACGGGACGTCGGGTTCGTCGGTGGCGAACTGCCTCAGAGAAGCTGGCGATAGTTCAGCTGACGTCAAGACCAGGTGCAAGCGTCGCCGAAGTGGCGCGAGCGCAAGGTATGAACGCGAACCAGCTGTTCAAGTGGAGACGTGCATTGGAGCGCGGCGAACTGAGCGAGTCGAGCGTAGCGCTGATCCCGGTCAAGGTATCGAACTCGGAAGAGGAGAAGCGAGCGTCAGAAGTGGTTGTGCCGGCTGCTGGCGGTGCGATCCATATCGAGCTTCCGGGTCGAGCACTGATCAGTGTGGAGAGCGGTGCCGATCGGACATTACTGCGTACTCTGCTGGAGAGCCTTCGCCAGTGATCCAGCTTCCTGTCGGGACCAAGGTTTGGATTGCAGCCGGAGTGACGGACCTGCGCCGCGGATTTGATGGGCTGAGTGCGCAAGTGCAGAACGTTCTGCATGAGCAACCGTTCTCCGGACATGTGTTCGTGTTTCGCGGACGCAGAGGCGACATCGTCAAGCTGCTGTGGTGGGATGGCGACGGTCTCTGTCTGTTTGCCAAGCGTCTCGAGCGCGGACGCTTCATCTGGCCGAAGGCCGAGAGTGGAGTTGTTCATCTCAGTCGCGCACAGCTATCGATGCTTCTGGAAGGCATCGATTGGCGCAGAGTCGAACGCACATGGAGCCCGGAAGTCGCGGTCTGATGATCATCATGATTCCTCAGTATTGATGCAGGTTTTCCACGCTTGTACTTACTCGAACTAATGGCATACTGCGTTCATGGATCGCACGCCTCTGCCGGATCTGGATGCACTCGATCGCGAGGCGCTGCTCGATCTGATTCGACAGCAGGCATCGCTGACTGCGGCTTACGATGAAGAGATCCGGCGGCTCGAAGCAGAGCTCGATGCACAGCGTCAGGCGTTGAGCGAGCAGGCTGAAGAACTCGACACACGCAGTGCGCGCATCGAACATCTGAAGCTGATGGTTGAGAAGTTCCGCCACATGATCTTCGGCAAGAAGAGCGAGAAGCTAGTCCTTAAACTCGAACAGATGGAGTTTGAGCTTGAAGAGGACGAGACCACACAGGCGGAAGCCGAAGCGTTGGACGAACGGGTTTCTCCGACCAAGGAAGCGAAGCCGCGTTCCGAGCACAAGCCGCTGCCTGAGCATCTCAAGCGCGAAGAGGTCATGCACAAGCCCGACAGCGATTGCTGCCCGGATTGCGGTGGCGGTCTTCGGCACTTCGGCGACGACGTCTCTGAACAGCTCGAGTACATTCCTGAGAGCTTCAAGGTCATCCGCCATGTGCGGCCGAAGTTCGCCTGCACAGGCTGCGATCGAGTTGTCGAAGCACCGGCGCCATCGCGACCGATCGAGCGGGGTCTGGCGGCACCGAGTCTTCTCGCCCATGTGATCGTCTCGAAGTACGCCGATCATCGTGTGTCCCGAAGGCGTTGGCTTGTCCGGCAGCGTCGAACTATACAAAAGATGAGGGTAGGCCCCTCGATGGCGGCGATCAGGAGCGGCTTTCAAACTCCCGTGTGCTGCTGCCGTTAAGAGCGGTGGTGGTGAGCGACACGGAAACGACAGGACAGGATTCTGTCATGTGCGATCCAAGGAGACGAGCGCAAGCGAACTGTCGATGAAATGCCGAAAGCGTAAAGACGATGTCAGAACCGGGGATGGTGGTCGCCCTGGGATAAGTGCGGGCGGAGCCCTGAAGCCCGGCCTGCGCGGCATCCGGCTCGAAGGCAGCGTGAACTTGGTTCAGGCTTTTGTATGGAACGGGAGAACCTGTCGCCCTGTTGCGAAGGGAGAAGGCCAAGCGGTGAACCCCGTGAGGTCGAGAGTACCGATTGCAGGGCACAGGGGCAGAACGGCTCGTAGTAGGGATGAAGGCTCTGTAATGGAGCTGGACCGAAGGGGTCGTGGTGTTGTCGCTTTAGCGGTGGCCAACCGGAAACGGGATGAGCCGCATGACTAAAGTAAAGCCGTTCGACATTCCGAAGCGGGAAGTCTGGGAGGCATGGAAACATGTACGTGCCAACCGGGGAGCGGCCGGAGTAGATGAACAGTCAATTCAAGACTTCGAGGCTAGGCTTTCTGCTAACCTCTACAAGCTCTGGAATCGGCTGTCTTCGGGAAGTTATCTTCCACCGCCGGTGCGTCGGGTGGACATCCCAAAAGCAAATGGAGGTACGCGACCGCTTGGTATCCCAACAGTCGCGGATCGCATTGCTCAAGAGGTTGTCCGCCGATACCTTGAGCCTCTGCTGGAACCAAAATTCCACCTGGACTCATTTGGATATCGGCCGGGACGTTCGGCGATCAATGCCGTCCGAGTCACACGACAGCGCTGCTGGCGCTACGACTGGATTTTGGACTTGGACATTAAGGGCTTTTTCGACAGCATCGATTGGAACCTGCTGCTTCGTGCGGTGCGCAAGCACACGCAAGTTAAGTGGGTATTGCTCTACATCGAACGTTGGTTGAAGGCGCCTGTGATGTTGGAGGATGGCAGTCTTGCGGTGCGAGAACGGGGAACACCACAGAGCGGAGTGATCAGCCCTCTGTTGTCCAACCTGTTCTTGCATTATGTGTTCGATGTCTGGCTAGAACATGGATTTCCTGGTGTACTGTTTGAGCGGTATGCCGACGACATCATATGCCATTGCCGAAGCGAGCATGAAGCGGCGAAGTTGCGCAAGGTTCTGGAGCGCAGGTTCCTGCAGTGTGGGTTGGAACTTCATGCAGAGAAGACGAAGATTGTCTATTGCAAGGACACCAACCGCAAAGGGAACTATGCTATCCAACAGTTCGACTTTCTGGGTTATTGTTTTCGGCCAAGGAAGGCGAAGTGGCCAAGCGGATCGTACGGAACATCATTTCTTCCGGCAGCGAGCCCCAAGGCACTCAAAGCAATTCGTAAGGCCGTGCGAAGCTGGGGTCTTCAGCGACGCAGCGACAAGGCACTCGATGACCTGGCGCGGATGTTCAATCCGTTTATCCGCGGCTGGATCAACTACTACGGTCATTTCTACCAATCAGCGCTGTATCCAACGCTACGCCGGATCGATGAAGCGCTGATCAACTGGGCGCGCAGGAAGTTCAAACGCCTTCGGCAAAAGCCTAAAGGCGCGAGGGAATGGGTTATGAAAGTGGCTCACACTTCTTCTGGACTCTTTACGCACTGGTCGCTTTTGTATGGTCGAGGTTTAACACTGGGAGCCGTATGAGTCGAGAGATTCACGTACGGATCTGGGAGAGCGCAGGGGTGTGATTCCCCTGCGCTACTCACTTTCCCTTATTCCGGCAGTCGGAGATCTACGCCCGTCAGGGAGTCGAGATCTCGCGCTCGACCATGGCCGGATGGGTTGGTGCAGCCAGCGATCTGCTCGGTCCGTTGGTGGACGCCATCGGCAAGCATGTCTTTGCCGGTCGCAAGCTGCATGCCGACGACACACCGATGCCGGTGCTCGCGCCCGGCAACGGCAAGACCAAGACTGGACGGCTCTGGACTTATGTTCGCGACGACAGACCAGCGGGCGAACAGGCCGCTCCCGCTGTCTGGTTCGCCTATTCGGAAGACCGCAGAGGGGAACATCCGCGGCAACACCTTAAGAACTTCGCCGGAGCACTGCAGGCTGACGCCTATGCGGGTTTCCATCATCTCTACGGCAACCATATATATGAGGCAGCCTGCTGGGCACATGCCCGGCGAAAGTTCCACGACATCCATCTGGCGCATGCTTCACCGACCACCACCGAGGCACTGGCCAGGATCGGCGCTCTTTATGCAATCGAGGATGAGGTTCGCGGGAAGCCTGTTGATCTCAGACTGAGGGTTCGCCAGGCGCGGGCCAAGCCGCTGCTCGATGACTTGCACAAATGGATGGAGAAGGCGCTTCGCTCGCTGTCATCGAAGAGCGAGACTACAGCTGCGATTCGATATGCGCTCTCACGATGGCGGGCTCTGACTCGCTACACCGACGACGGCCTGCTCGAGATCGACAACAGCGCCGCCGAACGGGCGCTCAGGGCTGTCGCTCTCGGACGCAAGAACTTCCTGTTTGCGGGATCGGATCATGGCGGCGAACGCGCTGCCGCCATGTACACCCTGATCGGCTCGGCCAAGCTCAACGGACTCGATCCGGAACTCTACCTGCACACCGTGCTGGCCCAGATCGCACACCATCCCATCAGCCAGATACAGAATCTACTGCCCTGGAACCTGGCTCCCTCACTCCAGACCCACTCTTCTCAGGCTGCCTAAGACACACTCATCAAGTGTCCACAATCAAAACAAGTGGACACTTGATGGCACACTCCTCTGCTGTCAACAGGGACTGGAAGTACGCTTACCTTGATTGAGAGCTGGCGCGTGGTGCCCGAGACGAAATCCGGCCGGATGAGTGAACTCAAGGTACGTTTATCCGATTGGATGTATCGGATTATCCAGGGCTCCGAAGTTCTCACTTTGAGCCGCGACTACTTCCGGCTTAGGAAACCTATTGATCGTCGCGTGTATGAGCTGGCGCGGAAGCATTGTGGTGAGCAGGATGAATGGGAGATTGGGCTGGAACTCTTACACAAGAAAACCGGCGCTAGCAGCCACTATCGCGAATTCAAGTCGATGATTCGTGAGTTAGTGCAGATCCGGTTCGCCGCTGACTCGCCACGCAACAGTTGAGGCGGGGTGAAAATGTGCAAGCGTGCAATCGAGGCGGCGACGAACAATCGGATCACGGATTGTCTGGCGACAAACAAGACGACGGCAAGGAACACGAGGCAGGCTGCAAACGCAAACAATCGGCGCCTACTTTTCATTGGCCAATGATACGTCGCTAGGTCAAATAGTCGGCAAGATCAGGCTAGGTTGACGCCAACGGGCCTTAACACTCATTAATATCTTCTGATCAATCATTGTTTCCGTATAGCGGCGAGTATTGCAATCGTTCCCCTTAAATCCTCCTGAAGGCTGCCATTACTTCTGGATTGCTGACAAAAAGCTCAGTGATTGGCTTTTAGAATGGCGTCAGCCCACTGTTCGCTCGTGTCACGCACCCATCGGACTGAGTCATCACCTGCATAAGGGGCATAAACATAGGCGTACAGCAGCCGATTCTGAACCCGCAGGGCTATCACTGCCGTGATCATCTTGATAGAAGACCCGTCACCGGAAATCGGGCCGATCAAGCCGAAGCAGTAGGCATCAGGTTTGGAAAAGAACGCACCCAGCTGAACAGGTTTGTCGAGAGCAATTTCGGTCGTGACTCCTGCGGCCTTGAGCTTGTGGTTGAGTTCATCCTGTTGCGTCTTCACGTTCATCTGTGTGCTGTCCTGGCCGGTTCCGTATTGCTTGGAAAGTGCGGCAGAAATCGCGTTGAAAGAAGCGGCATCGAATTCCGCAAACTCGGCGCGCCGTAGCGTTTCAACAAATGCGTGACGGGAACCGCCTGTCGCGACCCCTGCGCGAATTTTCGCAGAGTCGCCGTCAAGCATATAGGCAGCGATCAGTCGATTGGTATCAGGAGCGAAGGGTTCAAAGAGCACGCGATAGTCGGAGCCGACCTCGTTCAGGTCAGAGGTGGGCGGCGGAATGGCGATCGATTTCAAACCAGAGCGGTAGGTTGGAATTTGGGAGTTTTGTGCTTCGGCGATCACCGATTTAGCAGTCGAGAGACAGACGAGAGACAAGGACAGGCAAAGGCAATGAGCGCCCAGTTTCATTCATTCTCCGAAAGTATGAATAATGCAAGCTTCCACGTACGGAGGTCCAGATCGAGGCTGCGGCAGGTGTACCGGGGAGGCCTCCTGCGTACCTAGTTCGCAGTGAAGGTGAGGGAGAGTTTACTTCTTTGCTTTCTTCTGAGCGGCCCACCGCTTGCGCTGTGCGTCGGCGATCCGCTTCCGAGCTTCAGGGCTGAGCACCCGCTTCGTCGCCGTGACAACCTTCGCAGCTCCCGCAAGGGCTGTTTTTCCGGCCGAGCTGCCACCGAGCAATTGCTTCACTTGTTGCAGCCGCTCGATCTCTTCGTCAATAGCGGCAATTATTGCAGATGTTCCCATTGAATCCTCCTGTATCAAGAATACTACCTTCAAACCGGAATCTTCAGCCGCCGACTTAATCCGTTCTTAAAGCCTGCATCGGTGCAACGGAGGCAGCCCGTGCTGCTGGGACCAAACATGCCAGCAGTGCAGCCAGCATGAGCAGGAGGGTCACTCCTCCCAAGACAGCAAAGTCTACGGTGCCTATACCAAACAGAGTGCTTTGGATGCCTCGGTTCAAGAAGTATGCACCGCCCAAACCGACACACAATCCCATGACAGCCAATGAAAGACCCTGTCGCACAACAAGTGAGATCACATTCACTCGATTGGCCCCCAACGCCATACGGACCGCAATCTCGCCTCTTCTGCTGGCAACGGAATAGGAAACGACGCCATAAACTCCGAGTGTCGCAAGCATAAGAGCGATCACTCCAAAGCTCACGAATAGAACCATCGAAAATCTGTCGGACGACAGGACCTGATTCCGTATCTCTTCCATCGTGCGCGGTCGGGACACGATGGTGGAGGAATCGACGGAGTGAACCACTGCACCGATCGTTCTGATCATTGATTCCGGATCTCCAGCAGTACGGACCGCAATGACGGGCTCCGAAGACACGCTTTGCCAAAAAGGAATATCTATCTCAGGAATGTGTTCTCGCATCGATTTGCTCAATGTGTCGTGGGAGACTCCGACGATCTGCCATTCAGTAATGGCAGCTGGGATATGCTCATTTTCCTCAGACGGGAGGAGCGAGATGCGAGTTCGCAGAGGATCTACCCCCTTCAGAAATCTACGAACAAATTCTTCGTTGACAACGGCTGCTCTTACATTGGAAGGTGAATCCTGCTCCGTAAAAGAGCGACCTTCCATCATTTGGATTCCGAATGTTTTGAAGAAGTCGGGTGTGACCGCCCTAAAGCCAGCTCTGGGCCATTTTGAAGAATCACTCCTTGAGAAGGACTCCCCTGCAACTACGAAGGGAACAGAGCCTGGCGGAAAAAGAGGCGTTCCAGTTTGCGCAGAGGCAGAGGATACACCTGCGATTGCGCGGAGGCCGGTAAGCATTTGTCTGTAGTAGGCCGCAATCTTCGCTGGCTTCGCTTCATGGCTTTCGGGACCGCTCAGGTAAAAAGTGAGTACGTGATCGGTCCTGACACCCATATCCACATTGAGGAGGTTTGCAAAACTGTGAAGGACTAGCCCTGCCCCAGCGACGATGGACAATGCTAGCGCTAACTCACCGGTTACCAATATCCGTTGTAAGCGGTGGCGCCCCGCCCCTGCGCCGATGTGTGCGCTACTTTTTAGGGCTTCCACTGGATTGTTCTGCGAGGCAAGCCCCGCTGGAATACAGCCAAAGCACAATCCAGCAAGCGTGGTGACTAGCAAAGTAAACAACAGAATAGGACCGCTCAGTTGCGTATCTGTCGCCCAGGGAAGTGTGAACCTAGGCATCGCCGCCAAAAGAACACGGAGCAACGAGTTGCCGAGGGCAATTCCCAATAAGCCGCCAGCCAGCGCTAATAGCAAGCTCTCCGTAAGCAACTGCAAGAAGATTGTCCGTCTGGTCGCTCCGAGGGCACTGCGCACCGCGATCTCCCGCCGTCGACTCATTCCTTTGACGAGCAATAGATTCGCGATATTTACGCAAGCAATCAGAAGAACAAATCCTACTCCCCCGAGCAGCCACCACAAGGTCTGCCTGCTATTGCGGGACATGGAGAACATGTATTCCCTGAGCGGTCTCACGCTCGCGCCCGTGATCTGTGCATCCATCGAATTATTTGGCGCGAGGTGAGCCATAATAGCGTCTAGGTTATTCTCTGCCTGCTGGATGCTCACACCATTTTTGAGCCGCCCAATTGCCACCAGATAAACCGAGCCACTCTGCATTTCCTGCGGTGAGATTACGAGCGGCACTGCCATCTCAAAAATGTCGCGATCGGCAACCCCCGGTTGGAGAACACCGATTACGGTATAAGGCTTGCCATCGATAGGCATGGTGTGCCCGACTAGACTTCGGTCAGCGCCAAGATGACTCCAGAGCTTGTGGGTGAGGATGACAACATGGTTTTGTCCTTCCTGATCTTCGCCAGGACGAAAGTCGCGTCCGAGGAAGAAGGGGCTTCCCAGAGTATGAAAATAGTTCGTCGTGACGCGCATACCCCAAACGCTTTGCGGTTGGCCGAAATTGGAGATACCGAAAGTGCCGCTTGTGAAGGCACCGAGTTCTTGGAACGACCGGCTAAGATTTCTCCATTCGACGAAAGTTTGTGAAGAAGGGTTTAAGCGGGTCGCGGCGGTTCCTGTCCACACAGTCACCAATTGATCGGGTTCCGAATAGGGCAACGGCGCAAAGAGAGTTGCATAGTCGACTGTAAAAATAGCCGTATTAGCACCAATACCTATGGCCAGCGTGACCACGATGATCGCGTTGAGGTTGCGGTTTCTGCAAAGCAGGCGCCACGCAAATCGAAGATTTTGAACGAATCGCATCGCGCCCTAAGAATCTCGCCACTTTAGATTTTGTATTTTTGCCAGCTTCTCGCGAACGGCGTGCTGAGATACCGGCGAATACAAACAAAGACGATGCTGAGCGATCGTGCGCTCGGAGTAAACCTTTTACACAGCCCGTGCAAAGAGTTTGGCTATCGCAGGATAGTCCGTTTGGGAATTGAGGCATGCTGGCAGGTCGCTGGCCGAACAACGGGGCACATTACTTTCTCGATCCCGAGTTCTAAAAAGAGACCACTATTTTTTCTTTGCTCGTGCCCTTGCCCATCTCTTCTTTTGGACCGCAGCAATCGCGGCTCAAGTCGAAGCCATGTGGGCGCGTACCGACGCACACCAGAGTGCGGGCCACTGGCACCAGAATGGGATACGCCCAAACACAGGCGCGAAAATGGCCTCACCGCTAGTTCGCCGAGGGCTTATCAACATGGCTAATCACTACGACCTCAAGAGGAGATTTCTTCCTCACCAATTTGAAGCCTAGCGGCTGCACTGCGGCAAAGTAAGCAGTAGCCCTGTCCATGCCATCAGGACCTTGCCTACCGTAAGCTGTATCCGTGGGAATCATCAGCGTGAAGATGAATTGGCACGTCAGTCCTGTCTCGTCCACAACTTGGCGGTCCTGAATGAAATTCATCAACATATCGGCGAACTCCGGCATGCTGAAGTGAATGAACTGTACTGCGGTTTGGCCGTCCTTTCTGTCTGTCACGTTGATGTTTCCGTGGTCATAGTCGCTAGAGTCGTCTGCGGTAATCTTCGGAGGGTTCTCTACCACGGTCAGCGCATACACAGGGAATTCCCGCTGTATCACTTGTACGTTCAGACCAAATCGATCCGCGAGCAGTTTCCGAACCATCGACCTTTCCTGATCGCGGCTGGGCTGGCCTGGTGTATCGGTTTCCGCAGCAATGTCGAACGTATCCTCATTCATCCAGGTCGGCCCACCATCAATCTGGCGATCCCGTACCTTATATGCGAATTTGATGAGATCAGCGACGGTGGCATTTTTCCCTTCGAAACGCACACCTTTAACGCCAATGGACTTCCCCTTTTCGTCTGCACGGCTCGGTCTGATCGTCGCCGTTTCAAACGTGGGATCTGCGTTCGCAACCATCGGTGGTATTGGAGCCGGTCCGCCGTAAGTCCACAGCGTATCCGGAGTCGCAAGAACGAGTGTCAGCGGATAACTCTGACTACCTTGCGTCCAGACTCCCGCGATCGACTTGCCATCTTCGCTCAGCTTGCCTCGATATGTGATGTCGGCAACCACCAGGCTCAAGTCCGGGGGAGCGAATGTGGTCGAAAGCAATGGAGGTCCGGATGGTCCTCGGTCGATGAAAGTTAGCCACCCGCGAAACGATGCATTGTTGTCGGCTTTCTCGAATTTGAAAATGATGCGCTGGGTTTCCTTGGAGGGCAGTGTTCCCTGCCATGTCCCGGCTATTGTCTGCCCGTTGAGTATCGCGCAAATCGAAAAGGCAAAGATCGCCGTATACAGGAACGCAGAGTTACGGAACAATCTTCTTGGCGTCATGGAGGAGTGACGTGAACGTTCAGCGAAGTGCTCGGAAAATTGCGAACGTTACCACTATTCCGCTGGATTAGTCGGCCACGTGGCCGCAGTCGGCGTGCTCATCGGGCAGCGAACATCCGTGACGCGGTTTGACAGTAAAGTCCCCTAGTCGAACATTCCCATCTGAGGGTCTTCATCCTGCTTGGGCGGCTCGTTCAGTTCAGGCCCCTCGACATCGATGTTGTTGAGCTTCTTGACGTGAGTGCGAAGAAACTGCCCCGTCCCTAACCACTGCGTTCCGTTTGTCGGGCCAACTGGAGATGATCCAGACGTCCCAACGAAACGAGACTGTGGGTGCTGACTTGCTCCCTAGTGGATGTGTAATGCAGGAAGACGGCTCATATTTCCAAGGACGGGATGGGTCCTTCCTCGTTCATCCTGACGATCTCATCAATGTGAACCTCATAGCGGAAAGCAAGCGTTTGAACGGTTGCTGTGGGCTGGATGGGTGCGACGGCCCGAACTTGCAGTGCGCGGTTTGTGGAAGTTTTGTCGCAACCAAGATGACAGACTGCTGGATGGCGCATTGCGCAGTTTTAGAACCCACCGCGACGAATGCGGTTGCAATCTCCTAAGCGAGAGCTGTTCCGCGCTCCTCCCTAGAAGCGGCGTTTTGGGACGTCTCGATCCGTAGTTTCCGAAACCTGACTTTTCGGGAACGTAGTTACGGGGTCGCTTGACGGCATATACCGGGGTGAGTGACGACCGGGGGCTGCTCGACTGAACGCTTCGTTAAGAGGAAGGCTTGCGTGCCGATTGAGATTTCTTCCACGAAGCAGTCTTTGGGTCCAATCGGTTGCAATGTGCGGCCAAAGAAGATGACGACTTCAGTCTTGTTCGATCTGTTCTCTGGCGTGGCTTGGAGAGTACCGGGGCCAGCGTCTTTAATGTCTAGCGTGTGCCCATCGGGGTAAATGTACCGATAATGGTCAGAGTGCATGAGGGAACGCCCGCAGCCTTTTCCAACCTCCCGCCTGGGAGCGAGTTATCCCCCAGCAATATCCAGTGATGAACCGCCGGACGAATGATAAGGATGGATTCCCAATGAGTGCCAGAAGATCGAGTTCAAAACCGCTCCCGCATTTAGTCCTGGAAACTGCCCTGTGTTTTGTTCTCGGGTTCCCGCTTCTGCCTGGCTCAGCGCAAGGGCAAGCAACGCAGAAGAGGCCTACCGAGGTTGAAAGTGCAATCGCAACAGCAAAATCGAAAACAAGCGAGGTTAACGCCAGGGACGTTGTCGTCCTTGCCGACGCCGGGGCGGTAGAGGCCGTTCCGGCTCTTGAAGAGCAATTCAAGCGTGCAGCTGATATCGATACAAAAGTCAGCATCGCGTCTGGTTTAGTGAAGCTTAAAGACCGTGACGACACTTATTGGAACTATCTGCTGGAGCAGGCGACGCTCGCGGTCGACGCCGACATACCCGATCCGGTGTACTCCGAATCCCAAGGAAAGGTGACGATCCAGTCACCGGAACTTCAAGCATGGGCCGAGGCCCACAATGTCTCGGTGAATACGGCTTGGCAATATGCGAGTTTCGATATTCCGGGCAAGGTGCTGCAATTGGCAATGACCGGAGACCCACGCGGTATTCCGCTCTTGCGGCGAGCTCTCCTGTCCCACAATTACCAGATCGTAGCTGACGCTGCGAAGGGTTTGGCCCAGATTCAAGACAAGCAATCAATACCACTGATCATTGCAGCGGCCCAGAGAGCTCCAAACGGATACAAATCGCTAATAGCAGAGTCGTTGGTCTATTTCAACGATACACGGGCACAAAGTGCCGTCGATACCGACATGCCGAAAGACAGAGCCGCAATGGCCCGTGAGGCAAGAGCACAGGGGCGAGGAGTCTTCGGCTGGTAGAAACTACTGTTGACGGGGCGGCGATTGACATTTCGGAGGTGAATCCAACCTCGCAGATCATTGAGGTCTGTGTGGGGACTTTTGTGGGTAGACTGATTCAAAAGAGCGCGAAATTGTGGGTAATTCCCGCAATCAATGATCAGGGATTGAGCCTCGTAATTCGCTGAAAATGAGCGATATAGAGCAATTCTGAACAATTCTGTAAAATGCAGACTTCTAGCTGTTAACCGAAGGGTTGTAGGTCAGAAACCGGAAATGATCGAAGGAGTTCCAAGTGGTTCACAACCATCCGACGAGATTGTGGGGTCCGGCGTGGGGATTTGCTTTAAGAGTGTCAAGAAGTCTATTGTTTTCAATAAATATGGATCCCTGGGGGCAACCAAATCACAGGTATCAGTGGTTTAAGGCGATCCGGAGAAGTCCAAGAAGGTCTCCCCTTTCCCATTCAATTCCTTCATTTCGCGGGAGATACCTCGTCCCGCGGCGTCCATAGTGGTACTATGGTGGCTGTACAAAGAGACGCGAAATGCGGCTCACGTTATTACCTTTTCATTATTTTCCTGGCCAGCGTGTCTGCCAGAATCTCGATTCCCGCCCGGATCTCCGCATCCGTAAATGCCGTCAGGCCAAACAGCAGGCCCGAGAGTTTTGCATGGCTGCAATAGGACGAGAGAGCGGGTGTGTCCAGGCCCCTGGCATCGAGAGCTGCCCTAACTCTGACGTCGTCAGCAGCCATCGTAAAGTGTCCCGCTAAGTTCATGCCG
>Ga0153933_1000322_pt1 | contig 19920 bp, 12 predicted proteins | sample TSNJ017MetaG_FD_102275 | JGI IMG/M metagenome (GOLD analysis project Ga0153933, IMG submission 102275) | Attine ant fungus gardens microbial communities from New Jersey, USA - TSNJ017 MetaG | ecosystem: Host-associated > Fungi > Mycelium > Unclassified | place: USA: New Jersey, Wharton State...
TCCATGCTACGCGTGGAACGCTTCCGCAGAGGCTGGATGCGCACTCCTGCATACATCAGTGTTCCCGGAGAGCCGGATGCATAACGAAAGGTGCACGTCCGGTTCGGAGGGCGGGCATCAGAAACCGACGGCAGCAATGCCGCACGGCGCTGATGCTCGACCCTACTGAGTACGCGAACCCACGATGGTCGCAGCGTGCGCATCCTCAACCTGATCGACGAGTTTACGCGCGAGTGCCTGCTGATCCGGTCGGAACGGCGCTGGTCGAGCGCGAAGGTGATCGGAGCGCTAGCCGATGTCATGGTGATGAAGGGAGTGCCGGAGCATCTTCGATCAGACAACGGGCCGGAGTTCGTCGCCAAGGATCTGCGCAAATGGCTTGCCGATACGGGCGCAAAGACACTGTACATAGAACCCGGTTCTCCTTGGGAGAACGGCTATTGCGAATCGTTCAACGCGAAGCTTAGGGATGAGTTCCTCAACGGCGAACTCTTCTACTCGATGAAAGAACTGCGTGTGCTGGTCGAGCGCTGGCGCGTCCACTACAACACCGTCAGGCCACACTCCTCGCTGGGATACAGACCTCCAGCACCCGAGACGTGGCTGACTTCGACCTCTTGGCAAGATATGGAGCCAGTCGCTTCGCTCCCGGCTCCCTATCTTGCCACACCCTGCATCGACCTGACCTTAGAGGTCAATGCGCTACACTAACTCCTCACTGGCACAAAACATCCGGCAATCCAGCGGCGGGGTCGAAAGCATGATCCCGCGGCTATATCCGTGGCAAACCACTACGGCGCTGCGCGCCGGGAGAACTTAGACACACCACCCAAACGGAAATCGACGTTTGCCGCGTACTTAGAGGCTTCAGAAGAACTTAAGCGATCGAACTGACCGTGACAGGTTTTCCTCGGGAATGCTGCCGATGAGGCCGAGACGAAGAGACTTCGTTGTACCGAATCGAACCGCAGGGGCCTGGATAGGGTCCAACAAGAAAACTTCGTTGCACTCATCTCATACTTTCCTTGAACATGAACTGGAATTTTTCTATCGGCACTCCGGAAGAGCATTTCATATCCAATTACAGAGTTGGGTTGATTATGAGTTTTCGATGAGCGCGATGGGTACGCTGCTAGCGCAGCTCCCTGATGATGTCGCGCGCATCAAGGCATTTTTATGCAGCTGATGCCTCGCCTCCCGCTTGCCAGCCGCGCTTCGAGTCTCTTACAGACCTAAACAGACCAGCCACCATGCTGCGCTACGCAAATCGGAGTCGCAGCGAGCGCCGTTCTCGCTCCGGAATTCTGCTTCCCGTCAGACTAGATCGTTTCCCGAGACTCGATTCGCCAGTCTGGTGCCGTTCGGACCACGACTTCCAGCCAAAGGAATGAATTGTTCGATATCGTAAAAAACGAAAGATAAAAACTACGCTTGACAGTCATTAGAAACCATCAGTAGTCTTTACCGCTGTTAGCGGAACATGGCGCGTGATGGTTCTGAAAGCGAGTCTGGAAAAGGAAATTTGGGGAGGCAGGCGTAATGAGGAAGCAGGTCAGAGGGACTTTCATCGGTCTGATCAGGAAATTTGCAGGCTGCAGCTCGGGCTATCTGGCCTTTGCCGCAATTCTGGCGATTCTCTTTGTATCTTTAGCGGGCAAAGCTTCTGCGCAGGCCGGCAATTTCGACACCGGCACCATCATCGGAACAGTCAGCGATCCGACGGGCGCCGTAATTCCGCACGCAACGATAACCATCACGAACACCGCAACCGGAAACGTGACGACCGAGAAGACCGGGAATGACGGGCTCTTTACTGCTCCCGCGCTGCCTTTCGGCAACTACATTGTGAGCGTCACGGCGAACGGCTTCGGAAAGGCCACGTCTGGGCGTTTTGTGCTCAATGTCGGCGCTACCGCGCGCGTCGATCTCAAGCTGTCGATGGCCACTGTGTCTGAAAACGTTCAGGTGACCGGCACAACGTCATCGGTGAACCTGAGCAGCGCCACGCAGGGAACGACGTTGAATGAAGATCAGATCAAGAACCTGCCCACCAATGGCCGCGACGTGATGGATTTTCTGAACATCGCGCCCGGGTCAGTGAACTCGACCGGCTATTTCCAGGGCAGCGTCAATGGTCAGGAAAATTTCATGTCCGGCCTTCAGGTGACGCTGGACGGCCAAAACGCGTCGCGGCCCGACATCAGCGGTTTCGATGAAACGGAAGGCGCGGAAGCCAATCGCATGACGCGCGCCAGCATCGACAGCGTGCAGGAGATCGATTTTGCCAACAGCGGCTACAGTGCTGACGTAGGCCATTCGCTGGGCCCGCAGATGAATATCATCACCAAGGGTGGAACGAACCAGTATCACGGGGAAGTGTTCGAATTCTTCCGCAACGATGCCCTTGATGCATTGGATTACTTCGCAAATTCCATCACCCAGCCCCGGGTGCCATTGAGGATGAATCAATTCGGCGCCAATCTGGGCGGCCCATTTCTGAAGAACAAGCTCTTCTTCTTTGCCAACTACGAAGGCCTGCAGCAGGAGACCACGCAGATCAACCGGCTCAATTCCACTCCGAGCGCCTATGTCCGTTCGCAATTCGTTCCGGCCATGGCGCCGGTGCTGGCACAGCTTGAGCCGCTTCCCGCGGGCTGCACATCGATTCCCGCGCCCACATCGTGCAGTGTTGCCGGTTACACGGATGCGAACCCGGCCAATGGCTCCGACCTGGTCTACGCTCCATCAGCTCTTCCTACGACGATCAGTGAAAACAGCGGCGCCATCCGCGTCGACTTCAACCCTACCGAACGCGATCGCGTCTTCGCCCGCTATACCATCGACGATGGAATCACCAACCAGACCTATGGGCCGAACGAGGGTCAGACCGCGCCCGAGGCTCTCACCAATCAATACGGCGTCATTGACGAAACGCACACCTTCACGCCCTCGTTCGTCAACGAGTTCAGCGTTGCGGTTCAGAAGTTCAATTCCAACACCAATTCCAATACGCCGCAGCCGCTGGTTGGCTTCGAGGGATTCTTCACCAATCTCGGCTCACTCCCCACTCCGAACACCTTCAATCAAATTAACAACGACACCACCTACGACATTCTGGACAACGCCACAAAAACCGCGGGCAAACGGACCTTCAAGTTCGGCGCTCAGATTCAGTTCAATCGTCTGGACGAATGGCTGCGGCCGCAGCAGGAATTTGAGTTCGGCAGCTTCTCGGCTCTGGAACTCGATCAGCCATTTCTTCTCTCGAAGATCGGCTTTCCGAAATTCATCGGCGTGCGCAACTCCAATTGGGATGTCTATCTCCAGCACGATTGGCGGGTGAACAGCAGGCTCACGCTGAATCTGGGAGTGCGCGCCGACATCAATACCGCCTGGAGCGAAAGAAACGATATCCAGCAGAATTTCGACTACGCAACGCAGGCACTGCTGCCGCCGACCAAGCCGCTGTATTCATCGCCGACTGTCGATGTCGCGCCCAGAATCGGGTTGAACTACGATCCGTTTGGCACCGGCAAAACCGTCATTCACGGATACTACGGCCTGTTCTACCTGCCCCTGCAATTCGGCGCGAACTTTGTCGCCAACAATCCGGCGTACCAGAGCTATTCGGTCAACGTTTTTCAGGAGGCGATCGCTTACCCGGAGAATAATCCCGCTCTGCCGGCCGGCACCCAGAACGTAAGCATCATGCCGCACAACGTGCATGACGCGTACTCCGACAACTACCTTTTTGGAATTCAACAGGAGATATGGCGGAATACGGTGCTGACGATAAACTACGTCGGCAATGAGACCCAGCGCATGCAGGCTGGCCAGAACTTTGCTGGAGTGAATCTGAATCCGGCCAATCTGGTAAACGACAACAACCGTCCCTTCCCGAACTTCGCAAACGAAAATCTCGAGGCATGTGAGCTCAGCGGAGCCTATAACTCGCTGCAGGTGCAGTTGCGCCACAATGTGGGCAAGCTGAATTTCGAAGCGAATTACACCTGGTCGCACACCATCAATGACATGGTGAACTTCCTGAACAATTACTCCGACCCCTATGACCCAAGAAAAGATATGGGCAATGCCGACTGGGATATTCGCAACAACTTCACTGCCAGCGTGACCTATCAGCTTCCTGATTTCCGGGGATCGAATCTCTTCGAGCGCACCGTGATAGGAGGATGGCAGACATCCAGCATCATTCAGACTCGCAGCGGAGCCGCACTGAATCCAACTCTGACCGGAACGTTCTTCGGCCTGCCTACGCGACCCGACTTTGTGAGCGGACAATCGGTTCGTCTGCGCGGCGGCTCATGGCCGAATGGTATCTACAATGTGGCTGCCTATACAGTCGAGCCGGGCTTCAATGGCGATCCTGGTGATCCGTCGACCCTTGGAGACGTGCCGCGTAACAGCTTGCCGGGCCCTGCGTTCTTTCAGTGGGATTTTTCGGGGATGAAAAATTTCCCGATCACGGAGAAGCTCAAGGTGCAGTTCCGCGCCGATCTTTTCAACATCCTCAACCACCCGAACTTCGGCAATCCCTCCAACATGGGCATTTGCAACTCCATCACTCCGGTGCCCACTTCATCCTGCACGTTGAATCCGGGAACGGATCTTCCCGAAACCAACGAACAGTTCGCCGCAGTCGCCTCGACCATCGCCGGGCAGGATAATACTCTCGTCGGCTCGGGCACGGCGCGTCAGATTCAGTTGGCGCTGAAGGTGATCTTCTAACTGCGGCGGAAGACTGCATCCGGCCCTAAGTAAAGCGAGCGAATGCGGGGGCATTCGCTCGCTTCACACCCGCAATATGCGAAAAACAAATGCAGCTAAGCCTGACAGGTCTGCGGAGATTTTCGATGCGCATCAGACTATCCGTGATTGTGCCGGCTCCGTTCCTTGCCATCCTCTGCATCGCCGGCTGTGGCGGCGGCGGTGCAACAAGCTCACAACCCGTTACGCCTGTCACGCCTGTCGCACCGGCATCTTCCGGAAACTTCCCGTATCAGCAGGGATGGCTTGGAGCCGACGGAGCCTATTCGATTCCGATTGGCACGAATCAGAGTCTGTGGATATTTGCCGACACCTTTGTCGGAGCGTCCAGCGCTACCAGCAGAACGCAATCGACCGGCTTCATCCATAACACCATCGCCATCTCCACCTGCTCCGGCACAAACTGCACGTGGCAATACTATTGGCCAGGCATGGGCACCGCGCAGCCAAGCCCAGTCTTCGCGGCTCCCGGAACTGACTGGTTCTGGCCGATGGATGGTTTCACCTACAACGGGACTCTCTATCTCGCGCTGATGCAGATGCACGCTACCGGAGCCGGCGGCGCGTTCGGCTTCGCGTACAGCGGCTCGCAACTGGCGAGCATCGCTAACTACACCGCGCCTCCATCGCAATGGGTCATCACTTACCAGCAATTGAATACCGGAGGCAGCGCGGTGCCCGGCGTCTCGATCGTTGCCAATCAGGGGCCGAGCGGAAACCCCATCCCACTCGATCCGCAGGGTGCAAGCTACGCCTACTTCTTCACCGGAGTCGGCAGCACGCCTTATCTCGCGTTGCTGCGTATTCCGCTTGCAGACTTAAATCGTCTTGCCAGGCCCGGTAATTCCGATTGGCAATACCTGAGCTCCAGCGGAACCTGGGAAACCTGGCAAGGCAGTGCCACAACGCTTCCGGGCGACAACGCCGCAGTCATCAGTCCCGGCGCCACTGAGATGACCGTTCGCTATCACAGCTCCACCAGTCAGTGGATCGCCGTCTATCCTCAGGGATTGGACAACGCTGCGTACTATAGCTTGTCTAGCTCCATCACCAGCGGATGGGGAGCGGCTGAGAAGCTCTACTCGTATCCAGAGATGCAGGCCGGCAATGCGAATTACACGCCCAATGTGTTTTGCTACGCCGCCAAGGAGCACGTGGAGTTCGAGACGGCAGGCCAGCTCTTCTTCACCTACGCCTGCAATTCGACCGTTGCAAGCGATGTCACGAACAACATGAACCTTTACCACCCGGTCGTGGTAACGCAGCCTCTTCCTAGCCAATAGCCAATAGCCAAAGCCGACGCGAAAGCCGTTCAGGATACGGACTTACTCGCGCCTGCTGACTCCATTCGCGTCATGCCGCCAACCCTCCAATTTTGGGCATCGACGAGATGAAGCGGCTGAGTTTGCTCGCCTCTGTAGATGCTTTTAGCCTGAATCGATCATGAATTAGACGTTTTTTTGAAAAAAAGAAAGTAAAAGATTGCAATTTGCTTGCAAATCCGATTTTCGTTGCGCTACGCTCGTCCCGTCGCCGAGAAGTGCGGGAAATGCTGGGCTAACTTCTCAGGCGGTTGGTTGGTGCTGGCGCTGTGACTGGCAGAAAACTCCGCGTATCGATGGGCTCCCAAGGCTTGAATCGGGGGCTCGCAGAGATTGAAGCGGGCGCGAAGTGGTTCCGGCGGTTGCAACTTTGTTCAGCAATCCGGGGGGAGAGATGCGCAACATGAAATTACCGATAGCCGCGCTGGCATCGGTGTGTCTGCTTTTGGCTGGCTGCGGAGGATCAAATTCGACGAAGACTTCCACGCAGCCGTCTGTTACCGGGCTCGCTATTACGCCCGCCACTACGAGCCTCGCTGACGGCTTGACGCTGCAACTCGCGGCGATGGCAACTTCGTCCAGCGGCTCACCGACAAACGTAACCAACTCCGCCAGCTGGAGCTCGAGCAATCCCTCCGTGCTCACCGTCAGCGCCACGGGCCTGGTTACGACTCTCTCGACGGGCTCGGCGACCATCGGCGTGCTTTACGGAAGCGTCAACCAGACCGTCGCCTTCACCGTCACCAACCCCATCGTCAATTCCATCGTGGTCACCGCAGCGGCTTCGTCCGTCGCGGTGGGCTCAACAGATCAGTTGACCGCGACCGCCACGTTAACTAACGGCGCTACACAAGCCCTTTCGCTGCCAACCTGGCAATCTTCGAATACCGCCATCGCTACGGTATCCGCAAGCGGAGTGGTCACGGGTGTATCCACCGGAACCGTAACCATCACGGCCACGGACACGACCACAAACATTAGCGGAACGTTTCAGGTAACGGTGACGCCGCCAGTTCTGGCCTCCATCACCGTGACCGGAGCAGGCTCGTCCCTTTACGTCGGCGGAACTCTGCAACTCACAGCGACCGGAACTTTCAGCGATGGTTCGACTAACAACCTCACCTCAACGGCAGCGTGGACTTCGTTGACACCGGCGGTCGCTACGGTCACCGGAGGTCTGGTGACAGGCGTGAGTGCCGGTACCGCGAGCATCACAGCTACTGCCTCGGGGATCACCGGATCGCTCACGGTCACTGTAGCCGCGGCCGGTGCAATCCTGGTCAATCCCACTCAGGGTCAGCTGCAGCTTGGATCCACCTTGCAGTTCTCGGCTCAAACCAACAGCGGGGATGTAACCCAGCAGGCTACGTGGACGAGCTCCGACCCCGCCACGTTGACAGTTGTATCTGGCGGCCCATTGAGCGGACTAGTTACGGCCAGAGCTGTCGGCTCGGCCACCGTGACGGCGACCCTCGGCACGAACCAGACGCCGGTGACCGTCACTGTAGCCGCGGCTCCGACAACCCGCTTCGCCATCACCGCCAATCCCGCGGATTCCACGTTGTCGGTCTATACCGTGAATAACACCAGCGGTAGTCTGACTCCCTTCACTTACTCTGCGCTGCCCAACACATTGGTGAATCCGGTGAATGTGCTGGTCGACCCGGCTGGTCAGTTTGCCTATGTGGCCGTGAATGGAGGAGTCGGCGTCCTCTCCATCACCTCGGTCACGAGTGCATCGACATTGCTAGGAACGTTGACGCCGCTGACCGGAGGCTTCTACGCGACGGCGAATGCACCCACGGGAATGTCCTTCGATCCCTCGGGCGCGCATCTCTATGTGGCAGACGGCAGCCAGATATTCGCGTTCGCGGTGAACTCCGGTTCCGGCGCGCTGACGCCGGTAGCCGGTTCGCCGTTTGCGAATGCGGGCGCCTCGAATGTTGTTGAGGTCGATCCTCTGGGCCGCTACCTCTACTCCTCGATCGGCAGCTCCGGTGCAATTGCGGCGTTCTCGATCGGCGCCGGAGGCGCACTGCAGCCGCTGGTCCAGCCCACATTCACCGCCGGGACTACACCTCAAGGTATTGCCTTCGATGCGTCGGGCCTGTACCTCTTCGTGGCCAACTCCGGCGACGGAACCATCGGCAGCTATACCATCGACCCCGGCTCCGGCAATCTGGCGCCCGCTGGTTCGCCGATAACAGTGGGAACACAACCGGTCTCGCTGGCTGCTTCTCCGGTAGGCCTGGTTTACTTCGTCGACGCGGCTGCTGACAAGGTTGGATCGGCTACGGTCGATCTTGCCACCGGCGTGTTGTCCGCCAACAGCACCACGCCAGCGACGATTGGCTCGGGATCGGAGATAGCCTTCGATCCCGCCTACAACTTCCTCTACACGGCCGAGCCTGCAACGGCGACTCCGGCCACAACCCAGGCGGAAACCTTCTCGCTCGATACGAATGGCAATCCTGTATGGGCCAGCGTGGCCGGAACCAGAGGCAACGCAGGTGCTATCGCATTCGTCCCTGGCGACCAGACAATCTTTGGACCAGACTTCCTGTACTCGCTGATTGGTGACACCGGCAACCTTGTATTCAGCGTTTCCCCGGCCAACGGTACGCTTTCCAACCCTGTATCTGTGGACGGAGGGAGATAGTGATGAAATCGAAAAATTGGATACTGGCTACTCTTGTTGGGGCAGCTGCTTCTCTCCTTACCGGATGCGTTCCGGCTGCCATCGATGCGTCGGGAAACTACGCGTACCTGGTCGACGATCATTATGAGCTGGTCGTTTACCAGATCAATCCGACTACCGGCGTTCCCACGGTGCTCAACAAATACGTGGCAGGCAGTACGCAGCAGCCGTATACGAACGCCAACGGCCAGCAGGTAGCTGTCGACCCCGCGGGACGATTCCTGTATGTCTTCCTCTCATTGAACGGCGCGCCGGAAACGATTCTGGAATACCAGATCAACCAGACGTCACACGCTCTGACGTTGCTGAGCTCGGCGGTTACCTGGTCAGGCACGGCGCCTGCTGTCTCCGGTTTAACCGTGGATGCGCTTGGCCGCTTTGTCTTTGTGTCTGACAGCAACGGCGGCATCTACTCCTACTCCATCAATCCGTCCACCGGAGCACTGAGCGCGAATGCCACGGGTACGGAGTTCGCAACCGGCGGATCGACCATCAAGTCGGCTGTGGACCCGACGGGCCGCTTCCTGTTCGCACTGAACAGCGGGAACGCCGTCGACACCCTGGGAGTCAACAACGACGGCAGCCTCACCCAGCTGGGCGCCAGCCCCCTCGCCATCCAGGGAGCGACCAGCATCGGCGGACTGGCCGTAGACAAGACCAGCTCCTACCTGATGCTTACCGATGGCGGCGCAGATCCGGGGTTGATCTTCACCGTCTCGGTCAATCGTCAAACCGGAGCGCTGACCCAGGTGGGCAGTACCACCGCAAGCCATCTGCCTAACACGCCAGTCTTCGACCCGACGAATCAATTCCTGTATGTATTCGACGGCCGCGCCAACAACTACAACATCGTGCCGCTCGTGTTTACGGCCTCAACTGGTGCGCTCGCTTCACAGACTTCGGCATCTGCTGGAGGCGGAGTGCAGCAGCTGCTGGCCAACGCCGTACTGCAGTAGTCTTCGCGTAGTCGATTCTCGATGGGCCGGCCTCGCGCCGGCCCATCGGCGTCTGTATCGATTGGCATTGGCAGATTGGCTGCGTGAAGATCAGAAAATCTGATCGCACACTATCGGCATTGAGAGGCAGAAGTTCCTTCAGGCAGGCCGGTGATCTTGAACGAGGGTGCAGGATCGGGCTTTCACGAATCGCGGCGAAGACCTTTCAGCTCCGCCGCTGTGAATCGCTGCGCCGAGACAACGCCTGATGAATGGATCGCTGCGAATCAGCGCAAATCGAATTGAATTGAACTAGGAATGACTCAGCGAAAGCGCGCTTCCAGCTCTTCCAGGCTGAAACCCTTGGTTTCGGGAAAGAAAATGAGCGTAACCACAAATTGCAAAGCCATCGCTGCTCCGAAAATCACGAACGGCAGCGATGAAGATTTGGCCGCCATCCACGGGAAGACCTGTGAAATGACGCCATTCATCACCCACAGCGTTGTGCTGCCCAGCGCCTGCCCTTTCACACGCACCGCGTTGGGAAAAATCTCGCTCATATAAACCCAGATAACGGCGCCGGAAGAGATCGCGAACGAAGCGATGTAGGCCGCAAGCAGAAAGATCAGGGCCGATCGCCAGCGGCCGGAAAGAAAGATGGCCGCAATGCCGCTGAGGGTGATGGTCATGCCGATGCAGCCGGTTAGAAGCAAAGTCTTGCGTCCTAATCGGTCGATCAGGGCCATGGCCACGAAGGTGGAAGTGAAGTTGACCGCGCCCACGATGACCGTCTGAACGCCTCCGCTCACTCCGGAAAACCCGGCCGAGGCAAAGATATCGTTCAGGTAGTAGAGCACCGCATTGATGCCGGAGAGCTGATTGAACGCAGCCAGAGTGGCGGCCAGCAGGATGGGATAAAGATATGCCCGCTTGAACAGAGGCTCTCGGTGCGCGGTCGTCTCGCTGCGAAGAGATGCGACGATGTCATTCAGCTCATGGCGGGGATCGGGATGGCCCAGCCGCTCCACGGTGTGCAGTGCTTCGTCAAGTTGGTTCTGAGTCACCAGCCAGCGGGGGCTGTGAGGAATGCTCAAGAGCATGAGGAAAAACAGAACGGCGGGAAATGCGGAGACGCCAAATTCCCAGCGCCACTCGGCCGTCCCCAGGTGCAGCGAGCTCACCATGAGGTTGGAAAAATAAGCCAGAAGAATGCCGGCCACGATATTGATCTGGAACAACCCGACCAGCCTGCCCCGGTAAGCCGCGGGCGCGAGTTCGGCAACATACACCGGCCCCAGCACGGAAGACCCGCCAATGGCGAGGCCGCCGATAAATCGCGCCAACAGAAACGCCGGCCAATTCCACGCCAGCGCGCAGCCGGCAGCGGAAACCACATAGAGAACGGCCAACCATCGCAGCGTTGAGCGCGGGCCCAGACGGTTTCCAATCTCCCCAGCCGAAACCGCGCCCGCTACCGTTCCCCACAGCGCGATCGACACCGTAAATCCCAGCTGCAGGGGAGTGAGATCAAACTGATCCGTCAGCGCTCGCGTTGTACCGGCGATGACGGCGGTGTCGAAGCCGAAGAGCAGCCCGCCCAGCGCGCCGGTGATGGAGCTGCGAACCAAATAACTGTTGAGAGCCAATTCGTACCCACTTCTTGCGCCGTCGCGACGCTCAATCTGTTGTCACGTTGATCCGTCAGCGCGCCGCATCCGGCAACGGCATTCCGGCAAACTTTTTGAGGAAAGACCATACCTCGTCATAAGCCTTCTCGCTCGCCTCTTTCCCGAACATGCCGTGATGGCCGCCATGGATGGTGTAGAGCTCATTCGGCTGGTGCGCGGCATCGAGCAGCTCGTGGAGATGCACGGATTCGCTATACGGCACTGTGGGATCTTCATCACCATGCAGAATGAGGATGGGCGGAAGTCCTTGCCGGACATAGCTGACCGGCGAAACCCGCTTGGCCTGCGCCTCTTTGTCCAGCTGGCTTCCCAGCCACTGCTCGGCATATGTTTTGGTGTTGGGGCCTTGGATCAGATCGGTCACATCCGCGGGTCCGTACCAGTCAATTACGGCGGAAACCTTCATCAGAACATCGCCCACCGACGCGTCGGCCGCGCACTCCTGATCGAGCCCGTCTGAATCCTGCAACATTCCGGCCATCAACGCCAGGTGGCCTCCGGCAGAATGGCCGGTAACGATGATGCGCGAAGTATCCAGGTGAAACTCCTTGGAGTTGCGGTAAACCCAGCGGAGTGCACACCGCGCATCTTCAACCGCGGCCGGCGCCAATGCCGTTCCCGACATGCGGTACTCGACGTTGACGACATTCCAGCCCCTGGCCAGCCACGGCATAAAGTAAGGAACCGATCCGGTCCTGTCTCCAAAAAACCATCCACCGCCGTGATAATAGATCACCGTGGGAACAGGATCGGCCGTCTGTCTCTGCCATACGTCCAGCTTCAAGGACACGCCGCCCTGATAGCCGTATTGCCGGTCAGGATAGACGAGGTAATTCTCGTAAAAGGACTCCGACCACTGTACGGGACTGGACGCTGGAGATTGCGCAATAAGCGCAGCTGGGGCGATCCCCAGCAGAAAGGCTGCAAGACTACGTCTGGTTGACACTCATTAGCCCCATTCGATAAGCGATTCATCACACAACGAAAGTTTTTATGTTCGTTTTAACGTAAAACACTCTATGATGTTATTCTCTGAGGCGTCAACAGAAATATACCTCATCTCCTTAAGTCAGGGAGATGAGTCCGGTCTGGAGTAACGAAATGGCATATCTGGCGGTCGATTTAGGCGGATCTCATGTGACCTGTGGGGTTGTAGCCGATGGTTCTCTCCTGGCCTACGATGTTCTTCCTCTAACCGACTCGCAAAACCTGGCTCCCATTTTGCCTGCATTGTCCGACACTCTTCTGCGCCTCCGCGGAACCGTCGGCTATCCCATCAAAGGAGTCGGCGTGGGCTTCTGCGGACTGGTGCATGAAGGGAAAAATCGTGTCGTCTCCACCAACGGAAAATTTGTAGATGCTCCCGGCCTCGATCTGAATCGTTGGGCGGCCAGTACTTTTCAGGCGCCCTTGCGGATCGCCAACGATGCCCGCCTGGCCTTGCGCGGTGAAATGGCTGCGGGCGCCGGAAAGGGTGAGAGCAACATCTTCATGTTCACCCTGGGCACGGGCATCGGCGGAGTGGCCGCGCTCGACGGGCGGCCGCCATCCGGTGCGCATGGCCTGGCAGCGTGCCTCGGCGGACATGTCTCGGTCACGCTTCGCGGGCGCCGTTGCACCTGCGGCGGCCAGGGCTGCGCCGAATCGGAGGCCTCGGGTTGGGCTTTACCGGTGATCTGCCGCGAGCAGCCGGACTTCGCTCAGAGCCGACTGTCGGGCATGGAGCTGAATTTCCTCAACCTCTTCACGCTGGCTGAGGCAGGCGACGCCGTCGCCATTCGCGTGCGCGACCATTGCCTTCGGGTATGGGGAGTCATGACCGTTTCGGCAGTCCTTGCATACGACCCCGCAGTGGTGATCTTCGGAGGCGGAGTGATGAAGGCCGCCAACGTGATTCTGCCCAGCGTCCGCGAGTATGTGCGGTTGAACACCTGGACGCCGCTCAGCCAGCCGCGGATCGTGGCTGCGGCGCTGGGAAACCAGGCGGCGCTCTACGGCGCGGCATCACTGTTCGAGGAGATTCGATAACGATGTATGACAGGCACCCATTTGTCCCCGTGGGAAACGCGGAGGAATGTCTCGCGGGATGGGAGCGGATCACTCAAGAGCTGAGTGGACTGCAAGGGCAGATATGCATCGAGTGCTATCCGGGCGTGCATGTTGAAGAAGTGGAGCAGGCGGTACGCGCCGCGCTCCCGAACGCAGCCGTGGTAAGCACTGCCGATCTTTTTCTGGCGCCCGATGAAATCGAGCGCAAATACGCGTCACTGCTGACCGACGATCCTGTCTTCGGCGTGATGAACGCAGCCGAGCTCCGCGATTTTTTTGACGATGAGAAGCTGCGCGCAATCCAACGCGAGTTGGCCGCGGGCGGGACTGCCGTGATCATCGGCACGGGCGCGTCGATTGTCTCTCCGCAACCGGCAACGCTCATCTATGCCGATGTTGCCCGCTGGGAGCTGCAGATGCGCCAGCGGAGAAACGAAATCCCGAACCTCGGCATGGACAACTACGAAGAACGCGCTGCGCTCAAATACAAGCGCGCGTTCTTCCTCGATTGGCGCGCTGCCGATCGCCAGAAGCGGCGGCTGCTCGCGAAGCTCGACTATCTGCTCGATACCAACGTGCCCGGCGATGCAAAGATGATTTCAGGCAACGCCTTTCGCCGCGGATTGGCAAAGGCGGTCACGCAACCTTTCCGCGTGGTTCCATTTTTCGATCCCGGACCATGGGGTGGTCATTGGATGGAGCGCATGTGCAACCTGCCCGAGGATGGCGCGCCGAATCACGCGTGGTGTTTCGATTGCGTCCCCGAGGAGAACAGCCTTCTGTTCGGCTTCGGCGAGCATCGCGTGGAGATTCCGGCCATCGATCTCGTATTTGCTCAACCGGAGGCGTTGCTGGGCACGGAAGTTTATCGTCGCTTCGGCGATGAGTTCCCGATCCGCTTCGATTTTCTCGACACCATGGGTGGAGGAAATCTCTCTCTGCAGGTGCATCCGTTGACGCAGTACATACGCGAGCATTTCGGCATGGCGTACACGCAAGATGAAAGCTACTACATGCTCGACGCTGGACCGGACGCAACCGTGTATCTCGGATTGAAAGAAGGCGTCGACCGCGAAAAGATAGCTTCAGACCTTGAGCGAGCCGAACATGGCGGCTTCGATTTTCCCGCGGAAGAGTATGTGAACCGCTTTCCCGCGCGCAAGCACGACCATTTCCTCATTCCGGCGGGAACGATTCATTGCTCCGGCAAAGACAGCATGGTGCTGGAGATCAGCGCAACACCGTACATCTTCACCTTCAAGCTGTGGGACTGGGGCCGCCTGGGGCTCGATGGCCGGCCGCGGCCTATCCACCTCGAACATGGTTTGGCCAATATCCAATGGGATCGCACCACTCGCTGGGTAGAGTCGTCGCTCGTCAATCATTTCGAGCCAGTGGCAGTGGGCGATGGCTGGCGCGAAGAACGCACAGGATTGCACGAACTCGAATTCATCGAGACCCGGCGTCACTGGTTCCGGACGAAAGTGAATCACGACACGCACGGCACGGTGCATGTTCTGAATCTCGTCGAAGGCAGCGAAGCGATCGTCGAAAGCCCGGAAGGGAAGTTCGAGCCGTTCGTGGTCCACTACGCCGAGACGTTTATCGTGTCGGCTGCCGTAGGCAAGTACACCATCCGCCCCTTCAACCAGGGCGAAGGCCAGGAGTGCGCGACCATGCTTGCGTATGTGAGGTAAGGCGCGCGTCTTTCGGCCTCAGGCCGGCTTCAAGTCCGGATTCAGATCTCTAATTCCAGGAAAGCTTCCACTCGCTTTTTTCCGCATCGATCGACAGACGGTCACCCTGAAGGCGAAACGCTGCTCCTTTCAGCTTCGGCGTTCGTCCCGACAGAAGATCGGCCGCCAGGTCCACCGTTTGCGGAGCCCTTGAGCCCTCGCGCCGGAAGCTGATCTGCCACCCTGTTTTTCCTGACGGCTCCGCTGCCAGCGAAATGCGGCCGAAGCGCGTGGGTGTTCCCGCGAGCGAGAACGCCTGCCGCCGCGCCAATGCCGAAGGCGAAATCCCATCGAGCAGGCGCAGGCGATCTTCATCCTCGAGCACCAGCCGGTGCCGCAGATAACGCACGCACTCCGCGCTGGCCCAGTTATGAGGCATGTCGCCCCAGAACTGAGATACCGCAGCCTGCTGCAGCGGCTGTTCTTCGCGCCAGGCGAGCAGCGGAGAGGCGTGATTGAGAAATCCGGTAAACGTGCGCTCCGCCCACTCGCGAAGACCGGCCCATAGATACACTTGCGCGACGAAGGGTGCGTTGTAGGTCCAGAGCGACTCGTGGTGCAGCCATCCCGTCTCGGCCGGAACATCTTCAGCCGTGCTGGCCTGCATCAGCGCGATGTGGCCGCGCACGATGGGGTCATCCTTGGCAAAGATCGAGCCGGGAAAAACGGCGTGGGAAACAGGCCACTGCGCCGTTTGTGGACGCGGGCGCTGCCACGGATCGGGAAGCTTCCAGTCCGGATCATCACGCATGAGGATGGGCAGGTAGGAAAATCCGCGTTCATCTCGTACCATCTCCTGCTTCGCGGCTTCATCGAACGCGGCGCGCAGCTCGCGATAAAATCCAGCGGCAATGTCCAACTCCGCGAGCTTCAAAGATTCATTGCAACGCATCACGGCGCGCAGTCCTGCCAACACCCACAGCGTGTTGCTGAATTCAGAGTGAACGCCGCCCAGGCCGCCATCCGGAAATCCCGGCGCGATCAGGCCATAGCGGCCGTTCGTGGAGCTGCCCCGCCGCGCGTCATCGCGCAGCTTCACGAGAAAGCGGATGCCCAGCGCCACCTGATCTTTGAATTCGCGCAGCATCGACCAGTCGTCCTTCAGCTCGCACGCGCGCACCAGTGTGAACATGGCAATGGCCGTATCTTTCCAGTGCTCGCCTCCGCCGCCAGCGATGATCTGTCCGCTCGGCGCCTGGCGCTTCCATTCGCTGCGCAGCCCGTCGTCCGCCTCCTTGTCGTAGCCGAGGTAGCGCGCGGCTTCGAGGAGAAAATTGCCGTCGACGATCCACAGGCCGCGATAGACCGTGGGGCCGACCTGAAAGACGAGCCGGCCATCTTTGCTCTCCCGGGCCTGCTGGATGTTCCGTGCGCAGCCGGCGAGGAAATCTCCCTCCGCACCGGGCAGCGCGAAGTTTACCCGCTCCCCGAACGGCTTCCAGACCTGCCAGAACTTTCGCGCGCTGGCCAGAAGCTCGTCAGGATGGAAGGCCGTGTCCATCGTGATCCCGTTGTCCTGCGGAATGAGAAACAGGTATCGCGCCGGCTGTTGCGGGGAACAGGTCAGATGCTCGAGATAAATCTCATAGCCGCCGGTCCTCGACCACATCACGGCTTCGTCCTTGCGCGGACTCGCCGCCATGCAATAGATCCACGGCTTCTTATCGGCGCGTGTCAGCACCAGGTATGGCGAGTTGCTGGCTGCCACTTCGCAAATTCCCGAGCATTGGATATTCAGCCGAGGCGCGACCTGCGCGACTCCCTGCGGAGTCCGGATCTCGAGAAGAACATTATCGACGCGGCCTTCGCCGGGATTGTTTGTTGCGAACGTGATCAGCTCGAAGCTCAATGCCGGCCGCTCGATCAGCGTATGCACGATAGGAATCGAAGGAGATTCCATCCATTGCCGCCGCACCGTGTCGCGGTCCATCCCGCTCAGCGTGAATTCGATGATGGTTCCGAACTGATCGATCGAAGCGAGTTGATCCGCCGGAAAGTCATAGAGCAGATTGCCTCTCTCGTTCACCAGGCTCTTGTGGTGATCGTCGGGAAAGCAGAACGCTGTCTGGTACCGGGACGGCGCATAGCGAAAATCCACGGCGCTGCTTTGCTCTGAAGACACTTCCTGCGGTGCATCTAAAGGACCGTTGCCTGTAACAAGCGCGTTTAACGGCCCCGACACCGCTGCGAGTCCGGCTGCCGCGCTTCCCGAGAGCAGACGCCGTCTTGAGAATGTGGTCATGGCTCGAAAGTCTTCCAGGCGTCCGCCGCGCGCTGCGGGTCCGACACCCATTGCAGAGCGCCGGGCTCTCTCTCGAACTGAGTGTAAAGAGGCACATCGTGGCGCAGATTCAATTCTTCGTACCGCCGCGCGCGGCGCACCTCCAGGCGTGAATGCGCATACGTGGGATTTCTCTGCCAGTCGATCTTTCCCGCTTTCACCAGCGGAAACCACGCCAGTCCGCGATGCGCTCTCACGCCTTCATATACGAAACCATACTCGCGGTCGCACAATGCTCCGAACACCATACGTTCGCGCGGATCGGCATTGATGACGCAGTGCGCCCAGCCGGGAGGAGCAACCACATGCTCGCCGGGGCCGGCCTCGATGGCGAAGCATCTTCCCGGGTTATCGCTGGTTAACTCCTGTGCGTAGATGATCGCTTTGCCCTGCCATATCTCGAAGATCTCCGGCGCTGACCAGCCGGAGTGCGGCGAGATGGCGTGCACGTGGCCCTGGCTGCGCACTGCCTCTTGTCCCAGCGTTCCCGCTGCATAGGCAACCACGCCAAAGAGAAGATAGCGGCGGAGCAACTCCTGGCGGTCCTTCGTTTTTCCGACATCCATGCAGATGCCATATACCGGGTCGGGACCGGAGCATTGCGGATCGAGCAGGCTGGGCCGTATTGCATCCAGGCTGCGCATTTCGGGCTCAGGCCCGAAGCACTCGGGACCATAAGAAAAGCTGAGGCTGTCATCCGAAAGCTGCATGTCGAGGCCGGGATCGAAGCCCCGCTCAGTCGATGGACGCGGCATTTTGCACCTTCGCTGCAGGAATCAACACAGCCGCGCCGTCACGTTCGCATACGCGCAGCCCGAAGCCGTCCCGCGCGATTGTGCCGTAGTCGTAGCCAGCATCGCTCGGCCAGCACGCCCAGAACACCAGCGGCTCATCTCCGGTATTCACCACGCGATGCGCATGTCTGCCGTCGATGTAGAGCAGAGCTCCCGGCGTCATCTCCTCTGCCCAGGTTCGCCCGCTGCGCTCCATGCGCAGCAGCACTCCGCGTCCGGAGACGGCCGTGTAATATTCCGCGCGCGTCGGCAAAGCGTGGAAGTGGCCGTGGGTCATGAAGTACTCGTCTCCCACCCGTCCCGGCCGCAGATTGGTTACACCCCAGAAAAGACCACCCTCCTGTCCGTCCCGTGCCGGCGCCCACCACTGCACCGAGTACACCTCCGTGTCCGGCGCCAGCTCACTGCTCGCATATTGCGGATACACCTCAGCCAGGTCCTTCAGCAGTTTGCGGCTGCGCTGGACGCCGGATCCAGACAGACTGCCGAGGCCCCAGTCGATCGTAGTTTCCGGCGTTCCCATGCTCGTTTGACTCCCTGTTGTCATAGCTCCTCTAAGCGGAAGTTCGCTTTCGCGTTGTTGCGCGACGCGGCCGCCCTTACTTTTTTGCGTCTCCGACGAGTATCGATAGCGGGCCTGTCACTACCACCGGGTGATAGAGGCGGGGATTGGCCAGCACCTCCTGCAGCTTCATGGAATTGCAGGCATAGGTGAAGGTGAACATGCCTTTCGCCTCCAGCTCCGGGTGCTCTTTGGCTGCGTAGCAGAAGACATTCGAGGCGTGGTCCGGGTTCGATGGTTGCGATTCGGGAAAGTTATAGATGGCCTTTGGCGCAGACCAGTTTCCTGTCAGCTTGTCTGCATGGCTCAGGAACGCGGCGCCGTCGAGAATGCCCCCGGGCAGCGTCATCAGCCAACGATGCACCTCATCGTGGTAGGTCACCGTGAATTCGGTGTAGTTGCCGAACACCAGCGGCTTGCCATCCTTAGGCAAGGCCGCAAGCGTGGTCCAGGGATTCCACGTGCCGCTCTTCGCCAGATATTGCCAGTGGCCGGAGGCAACAGCAGCATCATCAAGCGACGCCACCGGGAGCCGCATCAGGGCTATCTCGGGCGAGCCGTGATTCTTGACCCATGTAAAGAAATACACATAGCCCGGGTCAGCCGTGGGGTCGGCCGATCCGGCTGCGACGGCCGGTCCAACCACAGCCACGCCTGGGATCACGGTATTGCCGCTGAGCACCGTCTGGTAGACGATGTTCCACAGCTCCGGAGGGTCCTTGAAGTTCTTGATCGATGCCAGAGTTACGCCGGAATAGTCGAAGCCGAAGGCGCCGCCGTCGCCGGCCGTGTGCATCTTCTGAAGCACCACATACAAAGTGTCATCGCTGACGAAGCCATCCAGCGGCCAGTAGAACTCGGCCGTGCCTGTGTCAAAAAAGGCGCTAGGCGTTCCCGAAGGATGGTTGGTCCAGGCATACGCAACCCTGCATCGCTGACCGGCAGAGCATTCGGCAATGGCGATCGAGTTGCGCGGCATGGTATCGCCCGGAATGCGCTGCGTATCCGGTTTGCCTGCGAAGGTGTCGCCAAAGAGCCAGAGATAGCGGTCCGCGGAGAGCGGAATGGAA
>Ga0153933_1000324_pt1 | contig 19787 bp, 16 predicted proteins | sample TSNJ017MetaG_FD_102275 | JGI IMG/M metagenome (GOLD analysis project Ga0153933, IMG submission 102275) | Attine ant fungus gardens microbial communities from New Jersey, USA - TSNJ017 MetaG | ecosystem: Host-associated > Fungi > Mycelium > Unclassified | place: USA: New Jersey, Wharton State...
CAACGGCATGATCATCACCACCAAGGCGCTGCTGACGCGCAACCCGGCGCCCACCGAGCACGAGGTCAGGGAAGCGCTGCGCTACAATCTCTGCCGCTGCGGCGCGCATATCGAGATCATCCGCGCGGCGATGCGCGCCGCCGGCCACGCACTCGAGGCGCGCGATTGATGACGGCGGAGCAAGATCAGCGCGGCTTGTTGTCGGTCGTCCGTCGTACCAGCTCCGGCGCGGATGGCGCGTTCGAGACCTTCATCACCATCACGGCTGACGGTTCGGTCAACGCCTATAACGGCCACGTCGACCTCGGCACCGGCATCCGCACCGCGCTCGGGCAGATCGTCGCCGAAGAGCTCGACGTGTCGTTTGCCCGCGTCGTCGTGATCCTCGGCGACACCGCGGTGGTTCCGAACCAGGGCGCGACGATCGCCAGCGAAACGATCCAGATCACGGCAGTTCCGCTGCGCAAGGCTGCGGCGCAGGCCCGGCATTTCCTGCTCGCACGCGCGGCCGAGCGGCTGGAATTGCGGGCCGGCGAGCTTGCGATCGAAGACGGCCTGATCCGCGGCCACGACAACCGCAGCATCAGCTATGGCGAGCTGATCGCCGGCGAGACCATCCGGCTCGAGCTGGCCGACGATGTGGCGGTGAAAACCGTCGATACCTATTCCGTCGTCGGCAAATCCGTGCCGCGCGTCGATTTGCCGGCGAAAGCCACCGGCGAACTCGTCTACGTCCACGACGTCCGCCTGCCCGGCATGCTGCACGGCCGCGTCGTCCGCCCGCCCTATGCCGGCGTCGATGCCGGCCCGTTCGTCGGCACCAGTCTCATTGCAGTTGATGACACATCGGTGCGCGACATTCCCGGCGTCGTCGCGGTGGTGCGGATCGGCGATTTCATTGGCGTTGTCGCCGAGCGCGAGGAGAACGCGATCAAGGCCGCGGCGCAGCTCAAGGTGACCTGGAAGCCTGGGCCGACGCTCACTGATCTTACCGACATCGAGAAGGCACTGCGCGCCAATCCGTCGACGCCGCGCACGCTGATCGACAAGGGCAATGTCGATGACGCGATCAAGGCGGCCACCAAGCCGATGCAACGGACCTACATCTGGCCCTATCAGATGCACGGCTCGATCGGCCCCTCTTGCTCGGTCGCTGACTATCAGGACGGCGCGATTCGCGTCTGGTCCGGCACGCAGAACCCGCACATCCTGCGCAGCGATCTCTCACTCCTGATCGAGCGGCCCGAGTCCGAGATCGATGTCATCCGGATGGAAGCCGCCGGCTGCTACGGCCGCAATTGCGCCGACGATGTCTCCGCCGACGCGCTGCTGCTGTCGCGCGCGGTCGGCCGCCCGGTGCGCGTGCAGCTCACCCGCGAGCAGGAGCACGCCTGGGAGCCGAAAGGCCCCGCGCAGCTGATGGACGTCAATGGCGGGCTCAACGCCGACGGCAGCGTCGCCGGCTACGACTTCTCCACACGCTATCCCTCGAACGGCGCGCCGACCCTGGCGCTGTTGCTCACCGGGCGGATCGCGCCGACGCCCGCCGTGCTCGAGATGGGCGACCGCACCGCGATCCCGCCCTACGACTACGAGAATTTGCGCGTGGTCGCCAACGACATGCCGCCGATCGTGCGCGCGTCCTGGTTCCGCGGCGTCTCGGCGCTGCCGAACACCTTCGCGCATGAATCCTACATCGACGAGCTGGCGGCCGAAGCCGAGGTCGATCCGATCGAATACCGGCTGCGCTACCTCAAGGACAAGCGCGCGATCGATCTGGTCAATGCAGTCGCCGAGCGCGCCGGCTGGACGCCGCGTCCGGTGCGGCAGGCGCCCGAGGTCGAAGGCGACGTCGTGCGCGGCCGCGGCTTCGCCTATGCGCTCTATGTGCACAGCAAGTTTCCCGGCTATGGCGCGGCGTGGTCCGCCTGGATCGCCGACGTTGCGGTCAACAAGACGACCGGCGACGTCAGCGTGACGCGTGTCGTCGCCGGGCAGGATTCCGGATTGATGATCAATCCGGAGGGCGTGCGGCACCAGATCGAGGGCAACGTCATCCAGTCGACCAGCCGCGCGCTGATGGAGGAGGTCTCGTTCGAGCGCGGCGCGGTGACGGCGCGGGAATGGGGCGCCTACCCCATCATCAAATTCCCTGACCTGCCCAAGATCGACGTGCTGATGCTGCCGCGGCAGGACCAGCCGCCACTCGGCGTCGGCGAATCCGCCTCGGTGCCGAGCGCCGCTGCGATCGCGAATGCGATCTATGACGCGACCGGCGTCCGCTTCCGCGAATTGCCGTTCACGCCGGAGCGGATCCTGAAGGGACTGCGCGGCGAGCAGCCGGCCACGCCGACGGCTCTCCCTTCGCCCGAGCCGACGCCTCCGCTCGACAGATGGCAAAATGCATTCACCAAGCGCGGCGGCGTGCTCGCCGGTGTCGCAGCCCTCTGTGCCGCCGCCATCGGCATCGGCGCGGCCGTATTGCCATGGCGCGCCATTGCGCCGATCGCCCGACCCGATGCATCGGTCTATTCCGCAGCGACGATCGCGCGCGGCAAGCAGCTTGCGGCGCTCGGCGCCTGCGCGGTCTGCCACACCTCCGATCATGGCGTCCTGAACACCGGCGGCCGGGCGCTCGATACGCCGTTCGGCACGATCTATACGACGAACATCACACCCGATGTCGACACCGGCATCGGCGCCTGGTCCTACCCGGCCTTCGAGCGCGCAATGCGCGAAGGCATCCATCGCGACGGGCGCCATCTCTATCCGGCATTCCCCTACACGCATTTTGCGAGAGCCGATGAGGCCGACCTGCAAGCGATCTACGCCTATCTGATGGCGCAGGCGCCGGTGAAGGCAGAGACGCCGAGGAACGCTCTGGCGTTCCCGTTCAACCTGCGCCCGCTGCTTGCGGGATGGAATGCGCTGTTCCACCAGCCGCGCACGTTCCAGGCCGATCCGGCGAAGTCGGAGACATGGAATCGCGGCGCCTATCTGGTCGAAGGGCTCGGCCATTGCAGCGCCTGCCATTCGCCGCGCAATGCGCTCGGTGCCGAGCGGCAGGCCGCCTATCTCGCCGGCGGCTTTGCCGAAGGCTGGGAAGCGCCGGCGCTGACCTCGCTGTCGAGGGCGCCGATCCCCTGGAGCGAGGCTGAGCTGTACGCCTATCTGCGGACCGGCCAATCCCGCTTCCACGGCGTCGCGGCAGGACCGATGGCGCCGGTCGTCAACGAGCTCGCCGCGCTGCCCGACCAGGACATCCGCGCGATGGCCGCCTACCTCGCCTCCTTCAACGACGGCACGGCCGGCCGGCCTGCGGTGGAGGCCCTGGCCGCTCGGCTCGAGACTGACACTGCTGCGACCGCAAAGGCCTCCGCGGGCGCGCGGATCTACCAGGGCGCCTGCGCGGTCTGCCACGAGGTCGGCGGGCCACCTCTGTTCGGCAGCCGGCCGTCGCTGGCGCTCAACAGCAACCTGCACAGCGACCTACCCGACAATCTGATCCAGGTGATCCTGCACGGCATCGCCAGGCCCGCCGTCACCGATCTCGGCTACATGCCGGCCTTCAAGGACAGCATGACCGACGGCCAGGTCGCCGAGTTGGTGTCGTTCCTCAGGCGGCAATTTGCCCCCGGCAAGCCCGAATGGGCCGATGTCACCGGCGCGGTCGGCCGTATCCGCCAGACCATAGCGCGCTGACCTGCCATGTTCCGCCCGAAAGCCACTGGGCGGGCGCCGCCCGGCACGCTACAGTTCCCGCATGACGGTCACAGATATTGCAACCCGGACCTACAACCACGGCTGGCGGCTCGACCCGATCGTCCGCAGCCTGCTCGACACCGATTTCTACAAGCTGTTGATGCAGCGAATGATCCGGGAATGCTACCCGGAGACGCGCACGACCTTTTCGGTGATCAACCGCTCCACCCATATCCGGCTGGCCGAGGTGATCGACGAGGGCGAACTGCGCGCCCAGCTCGACCATGCCCGCACCATCCGTTTCACCAACAAGGAGCTGATCTGGCTCGCCGGCAACACGTTCTACGGCACGACCCAGATGTTCTCGTCCGATTTCATCAACTGGCTGTCCGACTTCCGCCTGCCCGAATACGAGCTGCGCAAGGTGGACGGCCAGTACGAGCTGCACTTCCACGGCCCGTGGACCCACACCACCATGTGGGAGATCCCCGCGCTCGCGATCATGAACGAGCTGCGCTCGCGCGCCGCCACCAAGGACTATGGCCGCTTCGCGCTCGACGTGCTCTATGCCCGCGCCAAGGCCAAGCTGTGGTCCAAGGTCGAGCGGCTGCGCAAGCTGGACGGCCTGCGGCTGTCCGATTTCGGCACACGCCGCCGTCACGGTTTCCTGTGGCAGCGCTGGTGCGTCGAAGCGGTGAAGGAAGGCCTCGGGCCTGCCTTTACCGGAACGTCGAACGTGCTGCTGGCGATGGACAATGATCTCGAGGCGATCGGCACCAACGCCCACGAACTGCCGATGGTCGCAGCTGCCCTGGCCAATTCCGACGAGGAGCTGCGCTGGGCGCCCTACCAAATCCTCGACCAGTGGCGCCACACCTATGGCGGCAACCTCCTGATCGCGCTGCCCGACGCGTTCGGCACCAAACCGTTCCTGCGCGACGCGCCGGAATGGGTGGCCGACTGGACCGGCTTTCGCCCCGACAGCGCGCCGCCGATCACGGCGGGCGAAGACATCATCAAATGGTGGAAGCAGAAGGGCCGCGATCCCAAGGAGAAGTTGCTGGTGTTCTCCGACGCCATGGACGTCGGCTCGATCGAGGAGACGTTCCGCCACTTCAAGGGCCGCGTTCGCGTCAGCTTCGGCTGGGGCACCAACCTCACCAATGACTTCGTCGGCTGCGCGCCCGATGGCTCCGCGGACCTCGACCCGATCTCGATCGTCTGCAAGGTGACGTCAGTCGACGGCCGGCCGGCCGTGAAGCTCTCCGACAATCCGGAGAAGGCGACCGGCATCCCCACCGAAGTTGACCGCTATCTGCGCGTGTTCGGCAATGTCGGCCGCGTTCGCACCGCAGTTCACGTTTAACCTGACGCGGTAATCCGTCTCACCGACCGACCCGACGAGCTTTCGCATGCCCGCACCCAAGCCGCCTGCCTTCGAAACCCTGAGCCTGCATGCCGGCCAGCGCCCCGATCCCACGACCGGCTCGCGCGCGGTTCCGATCTACCAGACCACATCCTACGTCTTTCAGGATGCCGATCACGCCGCGGCGCTGTTCAACCTGGAGCGCGCCGGCCACATCTACACCCGCATCTCGAATCCGACGACCGCAGTGCTCGAAGAGCGCATCGCCGCGCTCGAATGCGGCGTCGGCGCGATCTGCACCGCCAGCGGCATGGCCGCGATGCATCTCGCGATCGCGACGCTGCTCAACGCCGGCGACCACATCGTCGCCTCCGCGTCGCTCTATGGCGGCACCATCAACCTGCTGGCGCATACGCTGCCGCGCTTCGGCATCACCACGACCTTCGTCAAGCCGCGCGCGCTCGATGATATCAGTGCCGCGATCCGGCCGAACACCCGGCTCGTGATCGGCGAGACCATCGGCAATCCCGGCCTCGAAGTGCTCGACATCCCCGCGGTCGCGCAGATCGCGCATGATGCGAAGATCCCGCTGCTGATCGACAACACCTTCGCGACGCCCTATCTCAGCCAGCCGATCGAGCTCGGCGCCGACATCGTGATGAACTCGGCGACCAAATGGATGGGCGGCCATGGCATCGCGATCGGCGGCGTGATCGTCGATGGCGGCCGGTTCGACTGGCGCGCGTCGGCCAAGTTCCCGCAGCTGACCGAGCCCTATGCCGGCTATCACGGCATCGTCTTCGACGAGCAGTTCGGCAAGGCCGCCTTCATCATGCGCGCCCGCACCGAAGGCCTGCGCGACTTCGGCGCCTGCCTGTCGCCGACCAACGCCTTCCAGCTGTTGCAGGGCATCGAGACGCTCGGCGTCCGCATGGACCGCCACATCAGCAATACGCAAGCGGTGCTGGACTTCCTCACCACCAACAAGGCGGTCGACTGGGTGCTGCATCCCTCGCTGGAGAGCCATCAGGATTACGCGCTCGCCAAGAAGCTGCTGCCGCGCGGCGCCGGCTCGATCGTCAGCTTCGGCATCAAGGGTGGCCGCGCCGCCGGCAAGAAATTCATCGAGCAGCTGAAGCTGATCAGCCATCTCGCCAATGTCGGCGACGCCAAGACGCTGGTGATCCACCCCGCCTCGACCACGCACCAGCAGATGGATGCCGAGCAGCTCAAGGCCGCCGGCATCGGCGAGGAGCTGGTGCGGCTCTCGGTCGGCATCGAGACCGTGCAGGACATCATCGACGATCTCGGCCAGGCGCTGCGCGCCTCGCAAAGGACCTGAGCCATGCAGCTGTCCGTCAACGGGTCCGACACCTTCATCGCCACCGGCGGCAAGCCGTTCGATGCATCGCTGCCAACAGTGGTGATGCTCCACGGCGCCGGCTTCGATTCCTCGACCTGGGCGCTGCACAGCCGCTGGTTCGCGCATCATGGCTTCTCCGTGCTGGCGCCCGACCTGCCGGGCCATGGCCGCTCGGCGGGCAAGCCGCTGCCTGATATTGCCGCGATGGCCGACTGGACCGCGGCGCTGATCGCCGCTGCCGGCGCGGCGAAGGCCCGGCTGATCGGCCACTCGATGGGCTCGCTGATCGCGATCGAGACTTCGGCGCGGCATCCGGACAAGGTCTCCGGCCTTGCCTTGATCGGCACCGCCGCGACCATGACGGTCGGCCCTGATCTCTTGAAGGCGGCCGAAGCCAATGATGCCGCCGCGATCGACATGGTCTCGATCTGGGGCCTCGGCTTCAGGGCCGAGCTCGGCGGCAGCCTCGCGCCGGGGCTGTGGATGCACCAGGGCGCGCAGCGCGTGCTGCAGGAGACGCGGCCCGGGGTGCTGTACAACGACCTCAACGCCTGCAACGCCTACCAGAACGCGCTGTCAGCCGCCGCCGCGGTCAAGGTGCCCGCGACCTTCATCCTCGGCGAGCGCGACATGATGACCCCGGCCAAGGCCGGAAAGGCGCTCGCCGCCGCGACGCCAAACGCGCGCATTGTGGTGCTACCAGGCGCCGGCCACATGATGATGGTCGAGCAACCCGACGAGCTCTTGGCGGCGCTGCAGTAGAGACGTCGGAGGTCCCTCTTCCCCTTCTCCCCTTGTGGGAGAAGGTGGCGCGGACGTCGTCCGTGACGGATGAGGGGTATGTATCCGCGGAGAAAGACCCCTCACCCGGCTCCGATGCTTTCGCACTCGAAGTGCCTTGCCGCCACAACTGCTGGTGAGGTTAGCGAGCTTCCTTCGAAGCTGAGTGCCCCAAAGCACCAAAAACAACCCCATGCAAAGTAGCATTGCGGCTGCCGGCACCCGGACAGACAACTTGACGCGTCGGGTAAATCAGCGATATATTCTATTATTCCGAAAAAATGCGAACGCCCGGTTCCTGCGCAACGCCTACGCGTCCGTCGCGATTGCGGTCGAAAATCCCCACCCATCATGCCAGATCGGTTAAATTTCCATGCCCTCTGGTTCACACCTTTTTGGGGATAGACGGATATATCAGATCATCTTGCCAGCCAGAGACGATCAATCCACCAGTGACGAAATGTCGGAGTGGATCGAAGTTTGCAGCGCGGCCGAACAACTCAAGCCGGCCGTTTGGCCACCTCCGCGCCATAGCGCGCTCGGGCATCTTCGACGGCTTGCGCCTGTGCTGCCGCGAGGCTTTCGCGGACCTCCTTGGCACGGCGCGCGGCATCAAGCGTCGCCTGCGCGTGGCCCTGGAACTGCGGCATGACCTCGCGCGCGATCAGTTCGTAGCTGCGCATTGTTGCTGAAGGATTGGCCCAGTTGTGCGCCAGCAGGAGATAGGCGCCAAAGCCGCCGTTCGATTGTTGCCACAGCCGCTCGATCTGGGCGGCGCACGCGTCCGGCGTCCCGATGGCACCGAGGCCTGAGCCGTTGATGAACTCGATCATTTCGGCAACCGAGTTGCCGACAACAGCCATTTGGGGGAATGCAGCGACCTGCTGGAAGTACCGGAACCAATGCTCGATGCCGTATTCCACGTCGCGATATGCCTGCTCTTTGGTTTCCGCGATGTGGCACAAGCCAACAAGCCGCCACTTGCTCCGGTCGGCGGTCTTGCCGAGTGCCTTTGCCTCGGCGGTCAGCACATCCCAGTGCAGCGCCAGCGCATCAAAGCCGGCGGCGGTGGTGGCGCCCACCGACAGCATGCCCAGGCCATATCGGCCGGCGAGCTTGGCGCCGGTAGGGGACGCTACGGCAGCGACGGCAACGTCGAAGAGTGGGTTGGAGTAAGGCCGCAGATGCAGCCGCGCCTCGCGCAGGTCCCAGCGATCGTTTTTGAATGTGACCGGTTCGTCGCTGGTCAAAAGCTTCGTGATGACGGCAACGCCATCCTCGAGCAGCCCACGCGTCTGACTCTGCTGCAGCCCGATCATGACGCCGTCGGTGGGTAGCGAGCCGGGGCCGAGGCCGAGCATCGCCCGCCCGCGCGTCAAATGGTCGAGCAGGACGATGCGCTCAGCGACCCACAGCGGGTTGTGATACGAAACGCTGGTCACCCCGGTGCCGAGTTTGATGTGACGCGTGCGCTCGGCCGCCGTCGCGATCATGATTTCCGGAGAGGCGGAGAGCTCAGTACCGGCGGAGTGATGCTCGCCGAGCCACGCCTCATCATAGCCGCAGCGATCCAGCCATTGAATGAGATCGAGATCGCTCTGCAATGCGAGCGTTGGGTTGATGCCGGGCTTATGGAAGGGCGCGAGAAAAATGCCGAAGCGTAGGCGCTGGGTCATTGAGACGTTCCTCCGCCTTTACGATGGGGCCTTCGTTGGCCTCCTGATCCGAAGCAAGCTGGCGCTTGATCCGCCGTTCCCCGACAGGGGATTGGATCGATACGATAACCGCTCCGTGCAGCGTTGTCATCCGGGTCAAAAGCGGTCGCGGCCCCGGCCATGCGGCGCAGGATTGCTTCAGGCCAACCACCGTCCGCCATCGGTTTCAGCAGGAGCAGGGGCGGAAGCAGTTCCAGCACACTGCCAAACAGGGGCCGTCGCGATTGCGGCCATCCTCACAGGCCGACCGTCACGTCCGATATGCGCCAACCAAACCGCGATGCGGTCAGGTTGAATCGTCATCGCGCTTTAGCTTCTTGTTTGAGCATGACCTTTTCGGAAAACCGCTTCACACTTTTCCGGATCATGCTCTAGCCGACGCGCTCACTGACAGTCCAAACCTCAGCTACGGGCCAGATTCAGGCGTTTCGACCTCACCGTGCATCACATCGGTTAGATGGCTCGCGGAGTGAGTCGGGGAAGCCAGCGCGGCACATTGGCGCAATAGCTTTCATACTCTGCTCCGAAGCTTTGGCGGAGCCCCGGCTCCTCAATGGCAACTACCCAAGTGTGAAAAAAGAGCCAGAGCAACGCGCCGTAGCCCAGGAGATGCCAGTCAGCGAATAACACCGCCTGACCAAGAATGACGGCAATGACTGCAACATAAATCGGATTGCGCACATAGCGATATAATCCGCTCACCACGAGATTGCGTGGTGGCGCGATCGGCGCGGGCGTGCCCAGACCCTGCAACGCAAAGCGCGCAAACGAATCCAACAATCCAGGTACGCCGGCAATAATGAACGCGAGCCCGGCCAAGCGGGTCGCTTCGGCGGCCAAAAAGGGTGGCTGAAATTCCCAATGCGTGATCGACCACGGGATGACGCCCGCCAACATCGCCGGTGCAACGAGGAAAAACAGCGCGGAACCCAGGATTGCTGTGATCTTCGACAACGCATCCTCCCGTCCTGTCGCAATGTTAATGCAGCCCTGTCCGGTCAGCGCGTTCAGCGGTTGAGTAGCGACGGCCTCGCGAAAGCGTCTCGACCAGGCCCATTGTCCAGCACATCGGGCATCCGCGCAGCGCGACGAGGGCGGCAACGCCCGCGCCCAGGGATAGCCAGGGGTGCGCGGCCTGGTAGACGATGGCCCAAGCGAGGAGCGCCGCCGCGGCTGCGCCGCGCATCAGGTGCGCGCCCAGGAAGGCGCTGCCGAACATGCCGATTCCACGAAAGTAAGTCATGTGCTCTCTCGCTCGCTGTCCTTTGTGCCGAGCAGATATTCGCGAACCAGTGCGCGGGCGCGGCGCAGGCGGCTTTTGGCCGCTTCGCGCGTCACCCCGAGCCGCCCGGCGATTTCCCAAATCGTCAGATCTTCGAGATCGCGCAGCAGCAGCACTTCGCGATGTGACGGCGAAAGCGAATCGATCGCATTGACCAGGTCTATGCGCAACTCGTCCGGCGGCACCTTTGCGAGCTCGCGTGACTCTTCCAGGCTGGCGAGCTCCTCGACTCCGCGCATCAGCATCAGCGCCGGCAGCATGCAGAGGCGCGCGATGACGGTCAGCAGCCAGCCGGCGAGGGCGGCTGGACTGCGGATCGTGCCCACGCGCCGGTACACGACGATGAGTGCTTCTTGCACCACATCTTCGATAACCGAGGCGCGGTAGCAAAGTCGCCGGGCATAGCGTCGAATGTCCGGCTGCAGCGCCACCAACAGCTGTGTCAGCGCGTGCCGGTCGCCCGACTGCGCCGCGAGCAAGAGATCGTCTGATACGCGCGCCAAGGCCGTCACTCCTTCAGCGGCTCGCGCCCGGCGATGGCGCAGGCAGGGCAATAGCCAAACACGGCGGTGACCAGCGTCACGACTCCCGCGCCGCTGAGCATTAGCCCGAGCGGCGAAGCGTGCAGCGCGACCACGCCGCAGATGAGCATCAAGCCCCCGCCGATCAGCCTGGCCGCGCGCTCCCACCCGCCAACGTTCTTCCTATACCACATGGTGCTGTGCTCCGGTTCGTGACGCGCCGCTATGGCGCATTCACCCAGACAAGAGGGCGCAAACCCGGCGCCGGGGTCGTGGTACAAAAAATAAATCGAGGGGCGGCAGCTTCAGCAGGCTGGCGTGGGCGTCGGGCGCGGGCCTCGGCCGCTGAGGAACGCCGGCACCGGGTCGCCGGGGTGTGGGCATCCGGATAAAGCCGGGCGAGCCGCTTCTCCACTTCCCTTCTCCCCTTGTGGGAGAAGGTGGCTTCGATGCGGAAGCATCGAAGCCGGATGAGGGGTTTCTCTCCGCGGATGCAGACCCCCCACCCGGCTTCATCTCGCTGCGCTCGATCTCGCCACCCTCTCCCACAAGGGGAGAGAGTCAAAAAGCTATAGGAATCCCATAAGCGGCCGTCCCCTCTCACGATGCAGCGAAGTGTCGGCGCACTGCTCCGCAGCGGGTTTTTGCTGACGGTCGCGCAAGCAAAGTGATTTGAATCGTATAAAGAGCTCGCCCGCAATGGATGCAGCGAGAAGGCGCGTCGGGTTCGCGTGTCTCGGCCGATCACTATTTACACGCCGTTTCGGCGTGGATAGGGTTTTTTCCGGGGAAGCCTGCGGGTGGAGGGGCGTCGATGAGCTTAGCCGCGGGGACCGGTGCGAGCAGGCGCGCGGAAGCACGACCTCGACTGGCGGCATCGGCGATTGCCTGCATGGGCGTCGTGTTCGGGGATATCGGCACCAGTCCACTCTATACATTGAACGTCGCGGTGAAGTCGGCCAGCCCGGACGGACATGTCATGCCGGACGCCGTCATCGGCATCGTGTCGTTGATCTTCTGGTCGCTGATCGTCGTCATTTCCATCAAATACGCGATCCTCATCATGCGCGCGGACAATCATGGCGAGGGCGGCATTCTGGCATTGCTTGCCCTGGCCAGTCCGCAGCGCGCCAAGTCCGACAAATGGCGGGCCGCCTTCATCGTCGTCGGTCTGATCGGCGCGACGCTGCTTTACGGCGACGGCACGATTACGCCGGCGATTTCCGTGTTGAGCGCGATCGAAGGCCTGAAGATCTATGCGCCGCAACTGAATCACGTCGTCGTGCCGCTGACCGTGCTCATCCTCAGCGGCCTTTTCATCATTCAGCACAAGGGCACGTCCTGGATCGGCCGTTTCTTCGGGCCCGTCATGCTGATCTGGTTTGCCATCTGCGGAGTGCTCGGCATCGAGGGAATCCTTGCCAACCCCGCCATATTGGCCGCACTCAGTCCGCTGCCGGCGATCACCTATCTCTCGCACGCGGGCGGCCTGGCCTTCGTCGTGATCGGCGGCGCTTTTCTTGCCGTCACGGGCGGCGAGGCGTTTTATGCCGACATGGGCCATTTCGGGCCGCTGCCAATTCGCGTGGCCTGGTTTGCCGTGGCGCTGCCGACCTTGACGCTCAACTATTTCGGACAGGGCGCCCTGCTGCTGCTCGATCCCACGTCACCTCAGGTGATCGACAGTCCGTTTTATGCCCTGGCGCCCGGCTGGGCCCTCTATCCGCTCATCATCCTTGCAACGGTCGCGACCGTGATCGCCTCGCAGTCGATCATCTCCGGCGCCTTTTCCATGACGCAGCAGGCCATCAGCCTCGGATTTCTGCCACGCATGAAGGTCGTGCATACGGAAGGTCGGGAGATCGGCCAGGTCTACCTTCCGTTCGTCAACTGGGCGCTCGCCGCCGGAACGCTCATTGCCACGATCAGCTTCGGATCGTCGGACGCCCTGGCCGGAGCTTTCGGCATCGCCGTGTCGCTGCTGATGGTAATCACGACGCTGATGGCGACGGTCGTCGCGCTGCACTGGAGATTCCCGCCTTATATCGTCTACACCGTGAACATGGCACTCCTCGCGCTCGATGCGCTGTTCTTCGCCTCGACCGCGTCCAAGCTGTTCGATGGCGGCTGGTATCCGCTGCTCATAGCCTTCGTCATCTCGTTCCTGATGCTGACGTGGAGAAAGGGCGAGCAGATCATGGATATGATGCGGCTCGAGATCCGCGAGCAGATCGATACGTTCCTTGAGAATCTGCGCAAGAATCCGCCGGTCCGGGTGCCGGGAACGGCGGTCGTGCTCGGGCGCCTGGCCAAGGGCATTCCGCTCGCGCTGTCGCATAGCGTGAGATGCAGCCACGTGCTGCAGGAGAACCTGGTCCTGGTGGCCGTCTCGACGACGGGAGTTCCGCGTACGCCGGACGGGGAGCGAGTGGTGGTGCAACCCATCGCCGAAGGCATCACGCGCGTCGAATTGCGGTTCGGCTTCATGGAAGAGCCCAACGTACCGCGCGAGCTCGAAACGGCGATGAAACGTGGTGTGCTTGCGCCATTCGATCTCGGAGAGGCGGTCTATTACACCGGTCACGAGACCATCGTCCCGACCGGCCTGCGCGCGGGCCTGTCGCGCTGGCGCGAGACGATATTCGCTTTCATGCACCGCAATGCGCAGCGCCCTGGCGCCTATTTCAAGATCCCTGGCCGGCAAGTCATGGAGGTCGGGGTCGAATTCGACATATGAGCGGATCTCGCGCGAGCACTGGCATTCGGCGGACTGGGGAAACGTCATGCGGATGAGGCTCACCAGCGCAGCAGGTTTGCTCGGGTTTGTGGCGGCCCAAAGCGATGAGGCCTCGGATCACGGGTGTTGGTTCAGGCAAGAGCGCTTGCCGGTTAGGGAAAGCCAACCGGCCTCCAGTTGATCGTCGTCGAGTCCGATCGTCAGTTCTTCGTCATGGAAATATCGCAAGGCCCCCGTTGTCTCTTCTTCGGGGGATCAGCGGGGGCATTGACCGTTCGCAACGACATCACGCGCGGGCTGGCGCTGGCCGCGCCGGGGCACGGAGATCGCGCAGAGCGAAGAACGGGTTGCGCAATCTACGCGGGTATGTAATGGAGCTCTCGGGGGCGAGTAAGCAACGAGACAATTGTCAGCCGTTCGTTGTTTGCGGTCGATCTGGAATCGGGCATTTTCCAGTTTAGAGATGGGGCATATGGGGTCGAAAATCGGGGCGCTGCCCCTTTTGTTTGTCGGATTTTTGCTCGCGAGTTGCGCGAGTCCACGCGGCGTCGATGAACCGCCCTTACGGCTCCCGCCATTGAAGCCGGGTTACGGCCGTGTCTACTTTGTCCGACCGGGCGACTTGGGCGGGTCCGCCATTCAGCCCGAGATTCGGATGAACAATGAAGTCGTCGGCAGATCTGTGCCCGGCGGGTTCTCATATGTCGACCGCCCCCCGGGGAAATACGCCGTAACAACGGCAACCGAGGTGGAAAATGCGGTTACGTTCCAATTGGCAGCGGGCGAGATGAAGTACATCAGGACAACAGTGACACCCGGCATAATCGTCGGCCATGTCACGCCGACGCTCGAATTCCCCGAGCAGGGACAATCCGACATAGGCAGCCTCAGATACGTCGGCCCCGCATTCTGATCTTTTGTGCGGGACCAACTGAACAGTTGTGCCGCTCTGCCGCCAGCCTCGAAATCGCGAATTGAGACCACTCGCGGACCCAAACCGGACTTCGCTGCGGGTCCACGCGGCTGTTAGCGGCACGCGTCGCACCGTGGTGCCCGGAGGCACCGACCAAATGATGATGGTCGAGCAGCCTGATGAGTTGCTGGTGGCGTTGCAGTAACGCTGCGGTGGACTCATCTTCCCTTCTCCCCTTGTGAGAGAAGGTGGCGCGGACGCAGTCCGCGACGGATGAGGGGTCTCTATCCGCGGAGAGAAACCCCTCACCCGGCTTCATCTCGCTCCGCTCGATTTCGCCACCCTCTCCCACATCCGCCTTCGCCAAAGCTACGGCGGCATGAGGAGAGAGGGTGCATCTCATGCGCGGAGAGCCTCGCGCTACTGCTTCGCGGGCTTCCGCTCGATCGGGTGGATGTCGATCGCGCGCAGCCGGCCCAGGCGGAGCACATCCATTGCCAGGGTCCGGTCGATGCGGTCGCGGTCGAGCGCGCGGATCAAATCGTCGACGCCGTGGACCTCGATGCCGTCGAGCCTGATCACGACGTCGCCGGGCAATAGCCCTGCCCGCGCGGCCGGGCTTTCCGGCTCGATCTGCGCCAGCAGCGCGCCCATCCGGTTCTCGACGCCGGCGAGCACCGCGTGCCGCCGCGGGATCGGTGCGGTCTGGCCGGCCACGCCGATATAAGCGCGACGGACATAGCCGTGGCGGATGATCTCCGACAGCACGAACTGCGCGGTGTTGCTGGCGACCGCAAAGCAGATGCCCTGCGCGCCGCTGATGATCGCGGTGTTGATCCCGATCACCTCCGCACTTGACGACACCAGCGCGCCGCCGGAATTGCCCGGATTGAGCGCGGCATCGGTCTGGATCACGTCCTCGATGGTGCGGCCGCTGACCGATCGGATCGAGCGGCCGAGCGCCGACACCACGCCGGCGGTGACGGTCGATTCGAAGCCGAGCGGATTGCCGATCGCGACCACGAGCTGGCCGCGCCGCAAGGTCTTGGAATTACCGAGCGAAGCATAGGGCAGATCGCGCGCGCCATCGGCGCGCAGCAGCGCGAGATCGGTGTCGGGATCGACGCCGAGGACATGGGCATCGGTGACAAAACCCTCGGTGTCGCGCAGCCGGATCTCCTTCGACGCTCCGACCACGTGGCTGTTGGTGAGCACGAGCCCGTCGGGCGAGATCACGATGCCCGAGCCGAGCCCGCCGCGCTCGCGCGGGCTGCGCAGCTTCGGTCCGGTTTCGACGCGCACCACGGCGGGACCGACGCGTTCGGTCACGTCGATCACGGCATTGGAATAGGCATCCAGCAAAACCCGGTCCAAATCCTGGTTATCGTCCGGGGCAGCGTCAGCCGGCCGCGGAGACGGCCTGTCACCGGCGGCATCTGAGGTAAAATCCAGCATAGCGAGAATCCTTTGGTCCCCTCAGATGGTGACCGGCTCCCGCCGCTGCAAGTGGTTACGGTGATCCGCTACGGCGTCCGCCGCAGCGAGCCGCCGCGCGCCTTGACCGGATCGAGCAGCGACCAGTCGCCGTCCTCAAGCACATGGCCCTTCGGGAACGGCGCGCGCAGCTCGAGCCCAAGCGAGCGCAGCACGCGGTCGTCGCGGTAGTAGCATTGCAGCACGACGCGAACGAGCGTCGCCGCCGCAGCACCGCCGCTCGTGCGAAACTCCCTTGCCACCGCCTCGCGCCTCGCATCGTCGAGCTCGGCGAGCGGCTTGCCGGCGAGTTTTGCCAGATGATCCAGCGCCTGGCCCACAAGCGCGGTGTCGCGGCCAAGCGTTGCGAGCATGTCGGCCTGGATCGCCGGATCATCGGCGCCCGGTACCTTGTACTCGTCGCTTTCGGGAATGATCATCGCGGCGATGGTGCGGAGATCGGCGCGCTGGGCGCTCGTCAGTTCATTTGCATCGGACATGGTGGTCTCAGTCAGAAAGGCTGCTCAGTCGAACAGATTGGCGAGGCGCTGCTTCATCTGGTCGGCGATGTAGAGCGCAAGCGCCTGGATGGTGGAGGTCGGATTGACGCCGCCCGAGGTGACGAAGATGCTGCCGTCGACGATGAACAGGTTCTTCACGTCGTGCGAGCGGCCCCATTCGTTGACCACCGAGCGCTGTGGATCGGTACCCATCCGCGCGGTGCCGAGCAGATGCCAGCCGCCCCAAGGGATCGGCGCATTGGTGCAGATGTCGGTGGCGCCGGCAACTTCGAGCACCTCGCGGCCGCGCGCCAGCGCGTGATCCATCATCTTCTGGCTGTTCGCGCTGATCGTGTAGTCGATCCTCGGCGCGGGGATGCCGTGGCCGTCTTTCAGCACGGGATCGAGCGTGACACGGTTGTGCTCCTCGGGAAGGTCCTCGCAGATCGCCGAAAACCCGATCCGGTGGCCGTTGAGCTTGCGAAACGCGCGGTGATGATCCGCGCCCCACGGCAGGATGCCCTTCTGCTCGCTCGTGACAGCCTCGAACACCGGCCCGGCCCCGCGCACGAACTGGACGCCGTAGCCGCGCACGAAGCCGCGCGAGAGGTCGGTGTCATACCACTCCTTGCTCCACAGGCAGGTCGGCGGCGCGCGGTTGGAGTCGGTCGGCTCCTTCACATAGCCGTAGATCTGCGCGTAGGGATGGAACATCAGGTTCTTGCCGACCAGGCCTGACGAATTGGCCAGCCCGTTCGGAAATTTGCCCGACACCGAGTTGAGCAGCAGCCGCGGCGTGCCGACGCCGTTGCAGGCGATGATGACAACCTCGGCGGGCTGGAACTGTTCGACGCCGTCCTTGTCGTAATAGACCACGCCGGACGCCATGCCGTGCTCATTGGTCAGGATCTCGCGCACCCGGCAATGCGTCTTGAGCTCGACGCCGGCGCGGATCGCGTGCGGCCAATAGGTGATGTCGGTCGACGATTTGGCGCCTTGCGCGCAGGCCGGCGTGCAATGGCCGAGATTGATGCAGCGCGCCCTGCCCTCATAGTCCGTCGTCGCAACCGTGGTGTCGGACGGCCACCAGTGCCAGCCGAGCTTGTTCATGGCTTTCGCGACGATCGGGCTCGACAGCCCGAGCGGCTGCGGCGGCATCGGCGGATGCGTCAGCGGCGACAGCGGATCGCCCGACAGGCCCGACGTCCCCATCATGCGGTCGTTCTCCTCGAAGAACGGCGTCAGCGCGTCGTAATCGATCGGCCAGTCGTCCGCGACGCCGTCGAGCGTCTTCACCTTGAAGTCGGACGGATGCAGCCGCGGCCAATGCGCGGTGTACATCACGGTCGAGCCGCCGACCGCGTTGTAATTGACGACCTTGATCGGCGAATTGTCGTCGTTGATGGGATAGTCCTCGGGCCGGCGGCGGATGTTCGGGCTCGACGACCACTCGCCGAAGAATTTCGCCTCCCAGTCACGGCCGGTGCTCGGATATTCCGACGGATTCATCCAGCCGCCCTGATCGAGGCAGAGAATGTGCATCTTGGTGTCGGCAAGGCTCCAGGCCACCGCGGCGCCGGAGGCACCGGCACCGATGATCAGGACGTCAACGGGATCGTTCTTCATTCTTGTTCCTTGGCGTTTCCTCTTCCTTCATTGCGAGGAGCGTTAGCGACGAAGCAATCCATTCTTCCGTTTTGCCGAGGCATGGATTGCTTCGCTTCGCTCGCAATGACGGTTGGCTGATGGCTCAATCGACGATTCTCACCGGCAAGCTTGGTCTACCGCGGATGAAATTGGAATAGAGCCTTTGTGGGAAGCCGATGATCGCAAAACGCAGGTCGCAATGCACTGCATTCATGGCTGCGTTCATGGCTTGGGCGGCAGCACCAGATGGACACCGCGGACCTCGTCTTGATCAGGCGCACGCGGCGGCTTGCCTCGCTCGACCAGTTGCAATTGCAGGTGCAGGTGCTGCTCGACCAAAGCTCTCCGCGGCACCGCGATGGTCGCGGTGCTGCCCTTGTCCTTTGCCTTTTCTTTGCCCGGCAGCGCGTAGGGCACGATCGCACCCAGCACCTCGCCCTCGGCGGTCATGGCGACCACCTTGGCGCCCGGCGGCAGCGGCCCGGTCGCGATCTGAAGCTCGATCGTCTCGCCGCCGGCAGGCTGGCGCGAGGCGGTGAGATCGAACGATTTCGCCTGCTGCGCGAGAGCCATGTTGGTCCACCCCCCGTTCAAGCCGGCAAGCAGCGCCACGATGGACGGAATACGCTTCATCGTAGTGTTAGTCTGTCCTCACCTTGATGCCGCTGACAAGAGGCGCGGTCGGCGCGGCGCCTGAGGCCAGCGCCGGGTTCACCGAATTTCCGATCGGCACCACGCGGATATCGAGCGGCACCTCGCCCGTCGCCCCCGCAACGGCGACATTGCCCGGCAACGGCACCGTGAAGGTCATCGGGCCGTGATGCGGATGGCCGAAGATGGTGATCGTCCCTGCCGCGACCGGCGCCCTGCCCGGGGTCGGCGACACCAGCACGCGGAAGCGACGGCCGAGGTCCTCGTGGGTCAGATTGAGGGTGATCTCGGCGACGCGCGGTCCGGCATCGGCGCGGGCCGCCTGCAGCGCTGCGGCCGGCACCCGCACGGTGCCGCCCGCGGCCTTGGCCGACCCGACCCGTTCCGACAGCACGGCGCCGCTGAACACCTGCGGGTTACCGGCGATCACCGGCCCCGCGGCAGGAACCTGGTCCTCGCCAGATCCCGGCGAATAGTCGTAACCGAACACGCTCGGAAGTGCGTAGCTGCCGGCATTGGTCTGCGTCACTGGCTGGCTCTGCGCGTTGGTGAAGAAGCGGAACTGCTCGTTCGACCAGGCGTCGAGATCCGGCCCCTGCGGCAGGGTCGGACGCCCCAGGGCGGTCTGCCTGCGGGTCCAGACATCCCAGAGACGGTCGAGATTGCCATGGTGCAGGAAGAAGATTGGATCGACCGGCGAGAAGAACTGCACCATGAACGCGCCCCCGCCGCCTCCCATCGCGCCATGGACGTTGTCATGCGGCTGGCTTTCCAGGATGCCCTTGGTGCTGCCGGCGCTGTGATCGGGCGCCTTGGCACTGGCGAAGCCGGCGGGATCGTTGGGTCCGCCACCGCCGGCGAACTGCGTCGTGCGCAGCGAGCCCTGAATGGTCGGCAGCGACACCGCGACCCTGGTGTCGGGATCGAGATCGGGATTGGTCGCCGTCAGCCCGCGCGCGCTGGGTTGGTCGAAGAACGACTGCTGCAAGGCATTCATGAAATCATTGGCGCTCCCGATGCCGCGCTCGTTGAGAACCCCGAGCTGGTCCTGCGAGAACGCCGCATATATCGTCGTGACGACCGGCTGGAACTGGGCGCTGAACGCGTCGAAGGTCGGGATGAAGCCGCTGTTGTCGG
>Ga0153933_1000327_pt1 | contig 19554 bp, 17 predicted proteins | sample TSNJ017MetaG_FD_102275 | JGI IMG/M metagenome (GOLD analysis project Ga0153933, IMG submission 102275) | Attine ant fungus gardens microbial communities from New Jersey, USA - TSNJ017 MetaG | ecosystem: Host-associated > Fungi > Mycelium > Unclassified | place: USA: New Jersey, Wharton State...
AAGTTGCACGGTAGACACCTCTTGCCAGGGCACCTGCGGCCTCCTTTGTGAGAGCAGGTGCTGAGTTTGAAGGTGTCCACCATGTCCCCGAACACCTGTCTACCATGTCTCCGGTACATACACGGGGAGAGGGTTGGGGGTGAGGGGGAGAAGGCTTGCCGGAAAATCAGTTAATACGAGCAAGGTTGCTTTTGTTTTTACTGCTGGCACAGCACATACATCAGGCGAGATTCGCCCCTCACCCCAGCCCTCTCCCCGCTGGGGAGAGGGAGCTGTTTCGGGTATGTATCAACGCATTCGCTTCGTAGATGGTTCGAGGGAGGCAGCGCATAGGCTGGGATTGTCATCCAGCCTACCGCTGTGCATCCATGAAGCCGCGGCGTATCGCGATCATCACCGCATGCGTGCGGTCCTCGGCATCCAGTTTGCCCATGATACTTTTCATGCGGGCTTTGACCGTGTCTTCCGAAATAAACAGGGCATCGGCGATATCGCGGTTGCTGTGACCTTCGGCCACCAGCTTCAACACATCGATTTCCCTTTCCGTAAGCGCCTCGTGCCCGGTGTGGCTAGCGATCTCCTGCGCGACTTCAGGCGCTACGGTGTTTCGTCCGGCAAGTGCGCCGCGAATGGCCTTGATGATTTCATCACGGCGTGCCGTCTTCAGCAGATAAGATGTCGCACCTAGCGTGAAGGCACGTACGACGCGCGCATCGCCGGGAAATGTGGTGAGTACGATGATGGTTGCATCCGGAAACCCTTTGCGGATGGTCGTGATGGCTTGCAGGCCATCGACGTCCGGCATCTGCAGGTCGATCAGGATGACATCAGGCAGCAATCTCTGGAATTGTTCGATCGCCTCTCCGCCATCGGAAGCTTCTCCCACGACTTCCATGTCAGGCTCTTGCTCGATGACAGCCCGAAGGCCATCCCGCATGACCGGGTGGTCATCCACGACGAGAATCCCATATCTTTCCTTGTTCTCGTTCAAACGACTGGCCTGAGAAGATTCCGCTTGAAAATCAGGGTGGTGGAAGTGGTCCGGTGATATTCCGGGCTGCTCAGACTATGCGCTGGGCAACGGGGGAACTTCAATGCTCGAAAGGGTAATTCGGGAACGGGGTGAATGGTGTTTACTTAACCCCTGCCAAGAACCACCCACCTGCCGGGACGTCATTCCCGCGAAAGCGGAGGCGCTTTTCAACAGCGAAGCTGGTCAATCCATCTTCGCTCTTGACCTCAGAGCAACATGGATTCCCGCTTTCGCGGGAATGACGCCCGGCAAGTGGGTAGTTCCTGAGCACGAGAGGCATTCTGCGCTCAAGTTAAGAGTAATTTGGGAGCAGGGTCTTCACAGGCAGTGTAAACGGATGTCACGGATGTATACGCCGGGTGATACCTGTCGCCTTGTGTGGAAACGCACATCCCCGCGCAAAAAGATGCAAGAAAATCAGCTGCCGACTGTCGTAACGTAGCTTTCACCTACGTTACGTGAGCAGCGCCATGACTACCAGAGGCATTGTGATGTCATGGCCGCCGCGAATGACCGGGGCGGCCCCCTTGAATCCATGGGCCGATGCCGCCTTCACTCACATATTGCGGTTGGCCGCGGCCATCGAGAGCGATCCCGCACGAGTCGAGGAGTGGTATCGGTCCGTGTGCATTCGAGAACTCGGAGGCATGACCGCCAGGGAGCTTGTCAAACAGGGCAGCGCGGGTCTGGTGATCGGCTTTTTACGTTCCATCCGCTGCGGCGAGCGTGATTGAAAGGCCATCTTGTATGCGTAACCTCGATACCTTCAAGGACATGGGCGCGCAGCTGGAGCAGCTTCAGACCAGGCGCGAGCAAATCGCGTTCGCGGCATTTTCCATGCTGGAGGAGCGACTGAGCGATTTCTCCAACATGCTGGTCATCGGCCTGGGTAACAGGACGCGTGCTGTGTGGTGGATGTGCATGCGGCAGCGGAATCTGGATGGAAGAAATGCCTATCAGGTCATTGCCGATGGAGAGAAAGACCGGCTCTGGGAAGTCTTGGAAAGCCTGCGCCGTACGCAGGAAATCTGATCGGCATGCGCAGCGCAGTGTCCGTTTTCGGCCTGTGCGGTCACATTCATCCAAGATCAGTCGAGTGGTGAATGCGATAGTCCTTTCGATCATGGTCATTGCCACCCACATCGTTGAATTCATCAGGCAACCATGGGACCGACGCTACCTTGTCTGACATTCATCCGGGAATGGTCAAATGAAAAGCAATTTTTTCTCCCCCCAGACCCCGCGTGGCCTATCCAATATCTCGCCGCCGCCGCCATGGCACTATGCCGGCGATTTTCTGGTGATCGACTTCTGGGCCAATCCGCAGGCCGTCACGTCGCTTCTGCCGCCGGAATTGCAGGCTGACGCCAAGGCGGAAGGGCATGCACAGGCGTATTTTATCGATTGGCAGTTCACGGGCGAGCACGACGAGTTTCTTAATCCCGCGCGATACCAGTACCGGGAGTTCTTTGTTCTCGTCGATGCCTTGTTCAATGGCAAGCCTGTCGCGTACTGCCCTTATATCTTCGTTGACAACGATGCTGCGATGGCGCGTGGTTGGGCGCAGGGTTTTCCCAAGCGCCTTGGCTCCGTTTTCCAGACCCGTTTGTTTGCCGCCAGCGGCCCCGCTTCTCCCAAGCTCGCGCCTGGCGGTCGCTTCGGTGCGAGTGCCTCTGCGGACGGGCAGCGGATTGCGCGAGGCATCGTCACTCTCGAAAAGGCCGTGACGGATCCCGCCGCACTGGGTTCGCGTCCCACCATCAATCTGCGCCATTTTCCGAGACTGGCGGCAGGGCAGTGGGAGCGTCCTGCGGTGCATGAACTGGTCGAATCCATCATGGACAACTTTACGGTGGCCGATGCATGGATGGGCAAGGGCGAGCTGACGCTGCCCGAGTGTGAGAACGAGGAATTATCTGAGCTTGCGCCCGTACGATGCGGCAATGGCTATCGCATGTCCGTCTCGTATGACGTGACCGATCTCAAGACGCTTGTCGATCATTCGGCCAAGTAGCATCCGGCATGGATCGCTTCATTGGAAAGGGCGTAATCCTCCTTTCCGTGGAGCGATCCTGGCCAAACTGACATGCTCGTGGCGTGAAGATGTAAACGGGTAAGTGCCATGTCAAAGCGATCTGCCAATTGGCTTGCTGTGCGCGCTACGCTGCTGCTCGCCGCGGCGCTGCCCCTGGCGCTTGTCGTGGCAAATATCCACGCAGACTACGCGCTTGCCAGCGTCTGGATGATGCCGAGCATTGCCGGTTCCGCCATGGCGATGACCTGCTTTGCACTGCAATACCAGCGCATGATTCCAGGGCTGGTTCTACGCTGGCGGCCACCAAGCTGGCTCGAAAATCCCCTGGCGCTGCATCAGCCCCTGCAATGGGGCTTGCTGGTCAGCGAGGTGCTGATGTTGAGCGGTCTTGGATGTGCTTCCGTAGACATGCTGGCCATTCCCCATCATTGCAGCTGGGAAATACCTGTTTCTGCAGGCATGGGAATGTGGCTGGGTATCTGTCTGTTTGGCGGAGTGGGGATGCGTCGATCGTGAATCTTGGGGCGGGAATCGTGAATCGTGAATCGTGAAGAGCGGGGTCCGGCCGGCTTGCCACTGGCTGCTCCTGACCATTTACGATTCCCGATTTACGATTCCCGCCCCAAGATTCACACCCCAAGCAATCACCGCAACAGATTCACCTTCGCCAGGTCCACCAGCTGACCGCCGCGTCCATCGAGCACCGCCTTGATCATGAAAAGACCGAACTTGTAGGCCTCGTCGAACGTGGTCTTGGGCGGCATGGCGAGTTCCTGCCTTGCGCTGACGACGTCGACCAGGGCAGGTCCATCATGGGCGAACGCTTCGACCAGGGCGGCCCGAAGGTCTTCGGCTCTTTCCACGCGAATGCCTTTGACACCCACGGCGCTGGCCATTTGCGCGAAGTTGGGGTTGACCAAGTCGCAGCCGGAGTCGATAAAGCCGTTGGCCTTCATCTCCATTTCGACAAAGCCCAGCGTGCCGTTATTCAGCAGGACGATCTTCACCGGCAGATCCAGCTGAGTCAGGGACAGGAACTCGCCCATCATCATGGCAAAGCCACCATCGCCGGACATGGAGATGACCTGGCGGTCGGGGCAGGCGACCTGTGCGCCGATGGCATGCAGCATGGCGTTCGCCATGGAGCCGTGGTTGAACGAACCGACAATCCGGCGCTTGCCATTGACCTTGAGGTAACGCGCCGTCCACAGGATCGGCGTGCCTACGTCGCAGGTAAAGATGGCGTCGTCGGTCGCCAGCTCGCTGACCAGCTTGGTTACGTACTGCGGGTGAATGATGTCGCTTCCACGCCGCGGTTCGGCCAGGTCATCGAGCCCCTTGCGTGCTTCTTTGTAATGGGCGAGCGCGGCGTCAAGGTGGCTGGTGTCCGTCTTTTCGGGAATGGAAGGAAGCAGCATCTGCAGTGTTTCCCGAACATCGCCGATCAAGCCGAGGTCTAGCGGGCAGCGGTTGCCAAGCGCCTCGGGGCGGACGTCGATCTGGGCGATCTTGGCATGCTGCGGAAAGAACTGGCGATACGGAAAGTCGGTGCCGAGCAGGAGCAAGGTGTCGCAGTCCTTCATCGCGGCATAGCCGGACGAAAAACCGACCAGCCCGGTCATGCCGACATCGTAGGGATTGTCATATTCCATGTATTCCTTGCCGCGCAGCGTATGCACGATCGGCGCTTTCAGGCGGCGTGCCAGTTCCACCACTTCATCGTGCGCACCGGCGCAGCCGGCGCCGCAAAAGATGGTGACGCGCGTGGCGTCTTTAAGCAGATTGGTGAGCCGCTTCAGATCCTTCAGGGACGGATGGATGATCGGCTTTGTCGGCAGGATCCAGCGCGGAACATCTGCGACCGCATCTTTCAGCGAAACATCCCCGGGGATGACCACGACAGCCACACCACGTCTTGCGACCGCTGCGCGCATGGCGCGGCCGAGCACCTGCGGAAGCTGGTTCGGGTTGGATACAAGCTCAACGTAATGGCTGCACTCCTTGAACAGAATCTCCGGGTGAGTCGCCTGGAAGTAGTCGATGCCGATTTCGCTGCTCGGGATGTGCGATGCGATGGCCAATACCGGGACGCCGCTACGTTGGCAGTCGAACAAGCCATTGATGAGGTGCAGGTTGCCAGGCCCGCAGCTGCCGGCGCAGACGGCAAGCTCGCCGGTTAAGTGCGCCTCGGCGCCAGCGGCAAAAGCCGCCGCTTCCTCATGGCGCATATGCAGCCATTCCACCGAGCTGCGGCGAAATGCGTCGGTCAGGCCGTTCAGCGAATCGCCGACGACGCCGTAAACGTGTTTGACACCCGCCTGCTCGAAAACTTTGGCGACGTATTCGGCGGAGGACATGGCCATGGTGATGATCTCCCTGGTTATCAAGCTTGAGGGTGTGGTGGGCTAGGGAACGTGACCAATGCATTGGCGTATAGCGGCCGGCGGTCACGCGAATGCCTGTGAGTGTCCAGATGTTAGCGCTTTCAGGCGCTGTCGGCTTGTACGCGTCTGACAGGCTATGGACAAAATCCATGCCTTGCCGCACTGCTGTCCGGCAGAAAATTTGCATGGTTTCGCAAATGCGTTGATATGTGCCCGAAGCGAGGCCATGAAAAAAACCTTAGGCCGTCATTGACCAGCTTCGCTGTTGTAAAGCGCTTCCGCTTTCGCGCACTAATGTCCGGGGAAAGTTTTTACCCCGCTTGCCGAAGTCACTAAAGGTTCGTCGTCCCGGCGAAAGCCGGGACCCAGCGACTTGAAAATCCTTAAAGTCACTGGGTCCCGGCCTTCGCCGGGACGACGGATTCGGTAGCGTTGAATTTCAAGGCAAGTTTCAAGATCACGATAGAGTTGCTGCACAACATTTCGATTGATCGCATTTTTCCCGGACAGTAGTGCGCGAAAGCGGAAGCGCTTTACAACAGCGAAGCTGGTCAATGACGGCCTGAGGTACTTTCACGGCCTCGCCGGGGAGAAGGGAGCCATCTCTCGCGTCGATGCACCATTCCGCATCAGCAGAGCGACTTTAAGTTGCATCCGTTCCTTGCCGGACATTTTCGTCCAAGACCCATGGGTCTTCCTTACTTATGGTTCACCTGACTATCAAGCCCAATGGCCAGCGCATCGGTGTGCGCGAATTTACATGGCCGTGTTGCGGAGACCGAAATGCGATTGCCGAATTGGCCAAGAGCAGCATTAAAAACAAGTATCGCCATTGCATGCGCATCGCTATCGGCCTGCGAAGAGGGCGTTCTGGTTCCCAAGGGACCGGTCGGCGCACAAGAAAAGCAGCTGCTGCTGGAAGCGCTGATCCCGATGTTGATGGTCATCACGCCGATCATCCTGCTGACGCTGTGGTTTGCATGGTGGTTCCGTGCTTCCAACGCACGCGCAAAATACCGGCCACGGTGGGAATACTCCGGCCACATCGAATTTTCGATATGGATGATTCCGTTGCTGATCATCCTGTTCCTGGGCACCCTCGCCTGGGTCGGGGCGCACCAGCTCGATCCCTACCGGCCGCTCGTCTCCAGCCGAAAACCCGTCAGGGTTGAAGTGGTGGCCATGGACTGGCGCTGGCTGTTTATCTACCCCGACCAGGGAGTTGCCAGCGTCAATGAGTTGGCCATCCCGACAGGCACGCCGATCTCCCTGCAGCTTACCTCGGCGACGGTGATGGACTCGTTCTTTGTTCCGGAACTCGGCGGGCAGATTTATGCGATGCCCGGCATGGAAACAAAATTATCGCTGCTGGCGGATCAGGCGGGCAGCTATCGCGGCATATCGGCGCAATTCAGCGGGGACGGATTCTCCGACATGCACTTCCAGGTGCTCGCGACCGACGACAAGGCGTTCAACGCCTGGGTCGATCACGTCAAGGCAGCGGGTACGCGCCTGGATGATGCCGCCTATAACCAGCTCGCCAGCGAGCGAAGCACCGGTGGCACCCTCTATTACGCATCGATAACGAATGATCTTTTTGCCCATGCGATGGATATCGCAACCCGGCGACCTTCCACTGCAGGAGCCGCATCCCCCGCCCATGCCGGCGCGATGCTGACTGCTGGCCCCACGGAGCATTGACATGTTTGGGAAGCTGACGCTTCAGGCTATTCCTTTCGATCAGCCGATCATCATGGGTACCTGCATGGTGCTCATCATCGGCATCCTGGCGATTCTTGGCCTGATCACCTACAAGCAAAAATGGCAGTGGTTGTGGACGGAATGGTTGACCACGGTAGACCATAAACGCATCGGCATCATGTACACGCTGCTGGCAATGGTGATGCTTCTTCGCGGCTTCAGCGACGCCATCATGATGCGCTCGCAGCAGGCATTGGCCAGCGGCAATGCACGTGGTTTCCTGCCGCCCGAGCACTACGACCAGATCTTCTCGGCGCACGGCACCATCATGATTTTCTTTATGGCCATGCCATTTGTGGTCGGCCTGATGAACTTTGTCGTGCCCTTGCAGATTGGCGCGCGCGACGTGGCTTTCCCGGTGCTCAATTCGGTCAGTTTCTGGCTGACTGCCGCGGGTTCGCTGCTGATCAATATTTCATTGGGCGTGGGTGAATTCGCCCGTACCGGCTGGTTGGCGTATCCGCCGCTGTCCGAGCTGTCATTCAGCCCAGGCGTTGGTGTCGATTACTACTTGTGGTCTCTGCAGATCGCGGGCGTCGGCACCCTGCTGTCCGGCGTAAACCTGATCACCACGATATTGAAGCTGCGAGCGCCCGGCATGACGCTGTCGAGAATGCCGGTGTTCTCGTGGACCGCACTGGCAGCCAACATGTTGATCGTGGCGGCCTTTCCCGTCCTGACCGCGACGTTCGCCATGCTTATTGCGGACCGGTATCTGGGGATGCACTTCTTCACCAACGACGGCGGCGGCAACCCGATGATGTACATCAACCTCATCTGGGCGTGGGGCCATCCAGAGGTCTACATCCTGATCCTGCCGGCTTTCGGCGTTTTTTCCGAAGTCATCGCCACCTTCTCGCGCAAACCGCTGTTCGGCTATCGATCCATGGTCGTGGCAACCATGGCGATTACCTTGCTGGCGTTTACCACCTGGCTGCACCACTTCTTCACCATGGGTTCCGGCGCTGACGTCAATGGATTCTTCGGTATCACCACGATGGTGATCGCGATACCTACCGGTGTGAAGATCTTCAACTGGCTGTTCACCATTTACGGCGGCCGCATCCGGTTTACCTCGCCGGTGTTGTGGACCATCGGCTTCATGGTGACGTTCACCATCGGCGGAATGACCGGCGTGCTGATGGCGGTGCCTCCCGCCGACTTCGTTTTGCACAACAGCCTGTTTCTTATCGCGCACTTTCACAATGTCATCATCGGCGGGGTGGTGTTCGGTTGCTTTGCCGGTCTGACCTACTGGTTTCCCAAGGCCTTTGGCTTCCGCTTGCACGAGGGGCTTGGCAAAGCGGCCTTCTGGTGCTGGTTTATCGGCTTCTACCTCGCCTTCATGCCGCTTTATGTGCTGGGTTTCATGGGCATGACCCGGCGCATGAATCACTACGACGATCCGGCCTGGTTGCCCTATCTGCTGGTGGCCGAATGTGGCGCAGTGTTCATTCTCATAGGCATTCTGCTGCAGATCACCCAGCTGGTATGGAGCATCCACAAGCGCGATGAGCTCAGCAAGGATGCGCGCGATCCCTGGGATGCCCGCACGCTGGAGTGGTCTACCACGTCGCCGCCACCTGCCTACAACTTCGCGCTGCTTCCGAAGGTGGAAGGTTTGGATGCGTACTGGGAGGCCAAACAGGGCGCTGAAGCATCGCCGCAGAAAGCCTATGAGCCGATCGAGATACCGAAAAATTCCGGCCTGGGTTTCATGGTGAGTTTCTTTGCCGTGATCGGTGGATTCGGGATGATCTGGCACATCTGGTGGATGGGCATAGTGGCCCTGCTTGGGTTCATTGCACTGCTGATAGGGCGGTCGTGGGATGAGCATGACGAATACGAACTGATGCCTTCCGATATCGCTCGCCTCGAGCGTGCCGGTGTCCACGCCAGTTAACCAAGGGATCACCCATGTCTGTAGATGCCACTGCGTTGGATTCATACCCGGAAGAAAGCCAGCCGTTGCCCACCCGACAACACCTGACGGGTTTCGGCTTTTATATCTATCTGCTCAGCGACGGAATATTGTTCGCCGCCCTGTTTGCCGCCTTTGCGGTGCTTCGCGGTGCGACCGACGGCGGGCCGGACAGCCATGCGCTATTCAGCGCAAGGAACGCCTTCATAGAAACGGCCTGCCTGCTTACCAGCAGCTTCACCTGTGGTATCGCGATGCTGGCATGCGACCGCCGCAATCGCTTCATGGCACTGGTCGGTTTTCTGGTGACCGCAGTCCTCGGCGTCATGTTCCTAACGCTGGAAGTGCGTGAATTCGCGGCGTTGATCGCCCAAGGTGCCGGACCAGACCGGAGCGCCTTCCTTTCCTCGTTTTTCACGCTGGTCAGCACGCACGGCATTCATGTGACCTGCGGATTGCTGTGGCTGACGGTGCTTCTGGTCCAGTTTCTCGGCCGCGGCTTCACACCGGCAATGGTCCGGCGCTTTCTCTGCTTCAGCCTCTTCTGGCATGTGCTCGACGTGGTGTGGATTGCAATCTTTACCTTTGTATATCTGATGGGAGGCTACCTATGACGAACCAGCAGCATGACCCCAGCCGTGTGAATCGACGGACGCCCGGCCTCGAATCATCCCGGGACCACGGCTCGTTGCGCGGTTACGTCATTGGCTATGTATTGGCGATCATTTTGACCGTTGCCGCCTTCACGATCGCGCCGTCCAAGAACATGCCGTCTTTCAGCATCGAGGCCGCTCTTGTGGTGCTGGCCATTGCGCAGATGATCGTGCACCTGATTTTCTTCCTGCACATCAACACGGCGCCGGAACAGAAAACGAACATCCTGGCTTTTACCGCTACGATGCTGATCATCGCCATCGTGATGGTGGGGTCCTTGTGGATCATGTCGCACCTGGCGGCGAACATGACGCCTATGGATCGGGTGATGAGTATGCAGAGGTAGTGGTTATTTCTATGACATGGGAGTCGGGAATCGTAAATCGGGAATCGTAAATTGTTAAGAGCGGCATCCGGCTAGGTTGCCGGAAATCGCTCTTACGATTCACGATTGACGATTTACGATTCCCGCAAAAAAAATGAATACCGCCTACATATCCGCCCTAGCGGGGCTTACCGGTGCGGGGATCGGTGGCTTGACGTCCTTTGCCACCTCCTGGCTCACGCAACATACGCAACTTGCCTATCAGTATCGCGAGGCTGAGCGAAAGCGGCGCGAGACGCTCTTCAACGCCTTTATTGCCGAGGCCTCTAGGCTTTATGGCGACGCACTGGTACAGGGCAAGGACGATGTAACCCAGTTGGTGAAATTGTATGCCCTGGTCACGCGCATACGTCTCACGTCCTCGCCGGAAGTATTGATGGCTGCCGAGCGCGCCATGGACACCATCGTCGAAACCTACCTCAAACCGAATAGGACACTGCATGAACTGAAGATTTTTGCCGAGCAAGGCGGCATGGATTTCATGCACGACTTTGGCGAAGCGTGCCGGGCTGAGCTAGATAGTGTTATGCGTAATCCGGTTGTTTCGTAGCTGTCCATGGGCTTTTGCACGGGAATCGTAAATCGGGAATCGTAAATCGTTAAGAGCGGCATCTGGCGAGTTTGCCGGAACTCGCTCTTACGATTCACGATTGACGATTTACGATTCCCGCTCCACATAAACGCACAATCATTCCTTCGGCGTTGGTTTCATTCAATACGCTAACCGGCATTCACGGCACTGTGGCGCTCGAATTCCGACCTATTTCGTGTCGGATCGATATGCGGGTAACACATGTCCGAAGCGATCCATAAAAGCGGCCGAAGCGACAGCCTCGGTGCCACTGTTCCTCGTCTATTCGTGCTTGAACTGAATGCCGGGCGCATTCACTCCATGAATCCCGATGGCTCCGACAAGAAAACCATCGTGTCGGACTGCCACTTGCCGGATGGCATCGTGGTCGATGTTGAAGCGGGTCACATCTATTGGACCAACATGGGTGTGCCGAATCTCGACGACGGCTCGATCGAGCGCGCCGATATCGACGGCAAGAACCGCAAGACGATCGTGCCGAAGGGAGGGACTCACACTCCGAAGCAGCTGATCGCCGATAAGCGGGCGGGCAAGCTTTATTGGTGTGATCGCGAGGGAATGCGCGTCATGCGCTGCAACCTCGACGGCTCGCAACTCGAAACACTGGTCGAGACCGGCCATGGTGATTCCGATAGCCGGGATCAGACGCGGTGGTGCGTTGGGTTGGCGATCGATGCGAAGCGCGAACAGATCTACTGGACGCAAAAAGGCCCGGAAAAAGCCGGGCTCGGTCGTATCTTCCGGGCCAATATCGACATTCCCGCCGGCCAGACTGCCGTGAGCAGGACCGACATCGAGATATTTTTCGACAATCTGCCGGAACCGATCGATCTTGAGCTCGACAGCAAGAACCGTGTGCTGTACTGGACCGATCGTGGCGATCCGCCGCGCGGCAACACGGTCAACCGCGCTGCCATTGACGACAAGCCGGCCGAACCGCAGATCCTTGTGAAGCATCTGATGGAAGGCATCGGCATCGCCCTGAATGTGGCGGGTGACCGGATGTTCGTGACCGATCTTGGGGGATCGATTTACTCCGCCCGGCTCGATGGTTCCGGCAAGGAAAACGTCCTTTACGCGCAAGGCAACCTGGCCGGCATTGCGTACGCTGAAATCCCCAAGGAGCATTGAGATGTCGCAAACCAAGCCCATTAGCCGCGTTGCCATTATCGGCACGGGAGTCATCGGTGCCAGTTGGGCCGCGCTGTTCCTTGCCAAAGGTCTTGATGTAGTGGCAACGGACGTTGCGCCGGATGCGGAAGCCGCGCTCAGGCGTTTTGTTTCCATGGCCTGGCCGGCACTGCAACGCCTGGGCCTCGCGCCTGATGCTTCACAGGATCGGCTCTCATTCACCGCATCCCTTGCCGATGCCGTCAAGGATGCCGATCTGGTGCAGGAAAACGGGCCTGAGAAGATCGATTTCAAGGAGAAGCTCTATGCGCAACTGGACGAGCTGTTGCCGGCCAGCGTGATCATTGCTTCAAGCTCGTCAGGCTTGACGATGAGCCAGATCCAGTCGGCATGCACCCGACATCCCGAGCGCTGCGTGATTGGCCATCCGTTCAATCCGCCGCATCTGGTGCCGTTGGTCGAGATCGTCGGTGGCGCAAAAACCTCGAAGGATACGATCGAGCGCGTCGACGCGTTTTATAGCAGCCTCGGCAAGCGAACGGTCCGCGTGAAGAAGGAGGTACCTGGGCATGTGGCGAATCGCTTGCAGGCCGCATTGGCTCGGGAGGTCTACCATCTTGTCGCCGACGACGTCGTCAGCGCGGCCGATGTCGACACCGCATTGTGCTGGGGTCCCGGTCTGCGCTGGGGCATCATGGGGCAGCTGATGCTCAACCATCTCGGTGGCGGCCAGGGCGGCATCGAGCACTTTTTCCAGCAATTCACCGGCCCCATGACGGCCTGGTGGAAGGTGCTCGGCTCCCCGCAACTGACGCCCGAAGTCCAGCAGAAACTGATCGACGGTGTTCATGCCGAGGTTGGTTCACGTTCCATTGACGAGCTTGCGTCGGAACGCGATGAAGTGCTGCTCGGACTGCTTGAGCTGCGCAACAAAGTCGAGGGCTTGCGCCAAACCGCATCGGTAGCGCCGGTCCACCGGGATTGACGGTGGGATCGATCGTACGTCTTGAATTTTTCCGGCTCTCGAAGCCGCAGGGATGAGCATTCCACATGTCTACAGAAACCGCAGCAAGTAAAGCCGCCGGGTCGAAGCCTGTGCCCGTATCAAACGGCGATTTCTATCAGTTGGTCGACCTTCTCACGCCCGAAGAGAAAGCGGTCGTCAAAAAGGTGCGGACCTACATGGAGACGAAGGTCCAGCCGATCATCAACAAATATTGGTCCGATGATGCGTTTCCGTTCGAACTGCTGCCTTCGTTCAAGGAGCTCGGCATTGGCGGGCTCGGCTACGAGGGCTATGGCTGCGCGGGCGGCAGCCAGAAGCTATTCGGTTTTGTGGCCATGGAAATGGCGCGTACGGATGCCTCCATGTGTACGTTCTTCGGCGTGCACAGTGGCCTGGCCATGGGGTCGATTTATCTCGACGGATCCGACGAGCAGCGACAGAAGTGGTTGCCGCCGATGGCGCGCTTCGAAAAGATCGGATGTTTCGGGCTGACCGAGCCGCTGGTTGGTTCGGGAGCCAGTGGCGGCCTGAACACGACCGCCAAACGCGAGGGCGATAGCTGGATTCTCAATGGCCAGAAACGATGGATCGGTAACTCGCCATGGTGCGACCTGTCGGTCATCTGGGCGCGGGATGTCGCTGACAATCAAGTCAAAGGCTTCATTGTCGAAAACAAGATCACGCCCGGATTCAGCGTCGAGAAGATGGAGCACAAGATCGCGCTGAAGGTTGTTCAGAACGGACAGATCACCCTGACCGATGTACGCGTGCCCGAGGCGAATCGCCTGCAAGGCGGCAACTCGTTCCGCGATACGGCGCGCGTGCTGAGGATGACACGGTACATGGTGGGTTGGGCTTCCACCGGCATCCAGATGGGCGCGTTCGAGGCCACGCTCAAATACACCCAGGAGCGTTCGCAGTTCGGCAAGCCGATCGCCTCGTTCCAGCTGGTGCAGGACACCCTGGCAAAGATGCTTGCTAACGTCACCGCGTGCCAGTGCTTGATGCTCAGGCTTGCGCAACTCGATGACGAAGGGAAACTCAGCGATCACCAGGCGGCGCTGGCGAAGGCATTTTGCACGGCTAAATCGCGCGAAACAGTCGCCTGGGGGCGTGAGCTTTTGGGCGGGAACGGCATCCTCGCCGACTACAACGTCGGGCGTTTCTTCGCCGATGCGGAGGCCCTCTATTCCTACGAGGGTACGTATCAAATGCAGAACCTGATCGTCGGCAAAGCCATCACCGGCTACGGCGCGTTCGTGTGACATCTTGGCGTGACGGTGTTGCGGCGCCGATGGATCCCATGCAGGAGATATGACCATGGCTCCCGGAGCCGAACCATCCACCCCTTCGCCAGCCGACCTTTCGGAAAGAGCAGCATTGGTACTGGCGAATGTAAGGTACGAAAAGAAAGCTTCGATCGCCTACGTCACGATTGACCGGCCCAAAGTACTCAACGCGCTGAACACCGTGACATGGACGGATTTGAAAGCGGCATTCGAAGAGGCGAAAGCCGACGCCTCTGTACGCGGCGTGATCCTCACCGGCGCTGGCGACAAGGCTTTCATTGCCGGCGCCGACATCAGCGAACTCGCGCATCTGGATGCCTACGCAGCGGAGGAGTCCAGCCGGCTAGGGCAGGGGGTATTGGACCTCGTGGAAAATCTTGGCAAGCCGGTGATCGCCGCGATCAATGGCTTTGCGCTGGGTGGCGGCTGTGAGACGGCCATGGCTTGCACGATGCGGATCGCAGTCGAGCATGCCCGATTCGGTCAGCCCGAAGTGAAGCTGGGTCTCTTGCCCGGCGGTGGCGGCACGCAACGTCTGCCGCGCCTGGTAGGAAAAGGGCGTGCGTTACAACTGATTCTTACCGGCGAGACGATTTCCGCGCAGGAGGCCTACCGCATCGGCCTCGTCAACGAAGTTGTTGCTGCCGACGACTTGATACCTCGTGCCGAGACCCTGCTTAAGCAGGTTGCCGCCAACGCGCCGATCGCGGTGAAGTTTTCCCTGGATGCCGTGAACAAGGGGCTGGATGCCAACCAGGGCGCAGGGTTTGCGCTGGAAGCGGCCTACTTCGGCATTTGTGCCGCCACCGAAGACAAGCAGGAAGGTACGTCCGCTTTCCTCGAAAAACGTGCACCCCGGTTTCGGGGGCAATGAAGTGCCGGCCGCACACAGCGATTCAGAGAGAACAGACATGGCAAGCGACAATATTTTTTCAGGCCTGAAAGTGGTCGACCTGGCTAGCTTCATCGCAGGCCCCAGCGCCGCGGTGATCTTGTCCGACTTCGGTGCCGACGTCATCAAAGTCGAGCCGCCGAGCGGCGAACTGTGGCGACACGCGCATAACGCCCCGCCGCAACCGGTCGCCGAGGATGCCTACCCCTGGCACCTGAACAATCGCAACAAGCGGGGCATGGCGCTTGACCTGAAATCGCCGAGCGCTCAGCAGGTCCTGGAAAAGCTGGTCAAATGGGCCGATGTTCTTATCGTCAATACGCCGCATCCGGCGCGCGCGCGACTCAAGCTTGAATACGAAGATGTCGTTCCGTGGAATCCGCGTTTGATCTACGCGGACATTACCGGCTTCGGCGACAAGGGACCCGACGCGAATCTGCCTGGGTTTGATATTACGTCGTACTGGGCCCGCAGCGGGCTGTTATCGATGACGCGTGACGCCGGCGCACCACCTACGTGGCCCGTGGCGGGTAGCGGCGACAACGCGACTGCAGTCGGACTCTATTCGGCGATAGTGACCGCGCTGTATCGTCGCGAGCGAACGGGGAAAGGGGCGCGCGTCACGACCTCGCTGCTCGCGGAAGGCGTATGGTCTGCAAGCGTCTCCATCCAGGCGGCGCTGTGCGACGCAAAGTTCTTTGCGTTGCACGATCGCAAAAATCCTGCGAATGCGGCCATGAACGTCTATCGTGCAGCGGATGACACGTGGTTCGTGCTCGTCGTCACATCCGACAAGTTGGAGGCTGTGGCCAACGCGATCGGACGCTCCGATCTGCTGACCGATCCCAGGTTCTCGGATCCCGCTAAGCTGATGCTGAATATGCCGCAGCTCACTGCCATCCTGGACGAGGTTTTCGGCGCGCACCCGATGGAGCATTGGTACAAGGTGTTCAACGGTGTCCACGTGACCTTCGGCGCAGTGCGTGATCCGCGAGAGGTCATCAACGATCCACAGCTGAAGGCCAATGACATCATCGTTCCGCTTGAAGGCGCTGGTGGCAAGCTGACATCGACCATCAGTAGCCCAATTCAGGTGCATGGCGTTGCCAAGGTGCCGGCCAGGCGCGCTCCGAAGATTGGCGAGCACAATGAAGAGATCCTTCGCCAGCTGGGATTCAGTGCGGCTGAGATCGAGGATTTGCGTGTGGCTGGTGCGATTTCGCGGGAAAAGTAGCGTGGGGTTTGGCAAAGCGAAATCAGCGTGAGGGCGAGTTTCGCTCCGAACTTGGGTCATCGCGCGCACTTTCGTAGGTTGGATTGCCACGGATCAAGTCCGGGGTAACTCACCTACGACTAAGACCTACGTTCATTAAGCCTCATCGACAAGCGTAAAACTACATTCAAAGCGTGCCGTCATTCCCGCGGAAGCGGGAATCCATCTTGATCTTGGGCGAGAAGCATAGATGGATTCCCGCTTCCGCGGGAATGACGTCCAGGCAAACAATGGTATTCAAAGTGGCTCGAGTCTGCGAGGCTCGGCTAGTGAATAGCTTAGTAGATCGCAGCCTCCACGAAAGCATCAACGAAGCCCCCCGCGATCACCAAACACCCAGCGCCAGGGCCAGCGACGCCCGGTGGACGAGCGGTTAGCGTAAGCAACCTGGTCGGGCAAGATCAGCTCAACGGTGGTGCCGTGCGGCGTGGCGTCCCGGATGATCAGTCGACCGCCCAGTTTCGATGCGCGTTCGCGCATGCCCGCCACGCCCCAATGCCCTTGCTTTTGCCGCTTCTGGATCTGTTGCTCGGTGATGCCGATGCCGTTATCCGTGATATCCGCAATAAAAGCGTCAGGCGTGTAGTAGACGGACACAAGCACCCATCCGGCCCTGGCGTGTTTGAAAGCGTTGATGACGCCTTCCCGCACCACGGCAATGATTTCCTCGCAAACCTCGGCGCGAAGCGGGCGTGATTCGCCCTCGACGCGTACGGAGAAGTGCGTGCTTGAATGGATTGCCGCATCTTGGCCGATGGTCTCCAGCTTTTCCATCAGGTCCGAATGAACGGAGTCCGCCCGACGAAGGGCGTTGATCGCGTCACGTCCTTCGATCAGGACGCCGCGCATTTTCTCTTCGATCTTGCTGATGCGAAGCTGTTGCGCCTTCGACAGGTCGCAGCTGTTGGAAAATATTTCCACTTGCAGGAGCATGCCTTGCATGCCTTGAAGCAGGGTGTCATGCAGATCCCGCGCGATGCGTTCGCGCTCGGAGAGCCGTTCTACCATGAGCAGCCGGTAGCGGCGTTCGATAAAGTTCAGGCGAAGCATGTAGATCAGCCAAAGGGCGAGCACGGCGGCACATGCGGCCAGCGCCTTGAACCATGCTGTCTGGTAGAACGCTGGCAGGATCGTGAAGTTCAACGTGGCCGGTCGTAGGCTGACAACGCCATCTTCGTTGAGGGCAACGACCTCGAAGCGGTAGTTTCCTGGCTGCATATTGGTGTAGAAGGCTTCGCGGCGGCCGCCGTCGTCCTGCCAATCTTCATCCACTCCCTGGAGTCGATACCGAAAATGCACTCGCTCCGGCATGGACAGCGCGGGCGCTGTATAAGCAAGGTGGATGTTGCGTGTACCCGACGGCAACGACGGAACGGACGTTGCGGGCCAACTGGAATTGGCCGATGCCAGCGTGCTGATCGTAACGTCCGGTGCGATCGTATTGCGCCGGATATGCGCCGGATCGATCCAGGCAAGATTCTGCTTGGTCGCCACCCAGATGCGTCCATCTGTGCTTTCGATCATCGTCGGGCCCGGACGAATGGGTTGCGCGGCGCCGTTGATGCCATCTGCCTGGGTGAAAAGCTCGTAACTTGGCGTATAAGCAGGTTGCTTGAGCCATGCTGCTATGTCATCAGCACTTATCCGGTAGACCCCATCGGGTCCGTTGAACCACAACTCGCCGGCCGGTGTCTCGACGACACCCGATGTGCCGCGAAAGGTGTTGTCACCTTTGCCGATCAAATTCCTGAATGCACCTGATGGCGACAAGTACGCGACACCCTGGTCACCGGCGGCCCAGGCGTGCGTGCCGCGCACATAGAGGCCGAATACATTGCCGACATCCAGGCCGTTGCTGCTGTTGTAGAGCGTCACGTGGTCATGGTCGACGACGGCAATGCGGTCGCCGGGATAAGTCAGCCAGATGCGTCCGAATTCATCGCCCATGACACGAATGGCCGGCCCTTCCGGTAACGCCTTGAGACCGCCGTTGAGGGTCCAGGTGCCGTTGGACAGCCTGAAGACACCCACTTTGACAATGGATATCCACGTGTCGCCCGCGGCATCTTCCGCGATAGCCTGGCAGGGCTGTATGACCCGCTCGCCGCGTTCGTCAGTCAAGCTGCCGGGTGGTGCTGGAATGTGCCTGATGTGCAAGCCATCGTACGTTTCTACGTCATCTCTCCCCGGCATCCAGACGACGCCGTGGCTGTCCACGATCGAACAGTCTGCGCCTAGTCCAAAGCCGGCAATGCGAACGGGATCCTGCTCGCCCTTGATGTACAAACCATATTCCCGCAGGCTGCCTACCCATATGCCGCCATGCGCATCGGCGGCGATGGTGATGTTGGTTATGTCATTCGGGATGTTGTTCGGGAAGTGAACAGGTGTAAATTTCCCGACCGAAAAGCGGTCTACGCCGCCTTCGGTCGATACCCAGACGTTTGATTCACGGTCCTGGAAATAAACCAGCACGAATTGGCCGGTCAATCCGTCGCGGCGATCGAAGTGTTCCTCGGAAGAAGGCGAGTTGTTTCCATCGCCCCAGCGCATTCGGGTGATGCCTTCCTGATCTTCACGCGTGAACCACAGCGCGCCCGATGGATCGCGCAAGCTTGCCCAGTAGGGGTAGTTTTTCTTCAGGGCTATGCCAGCGGGAAGCCCGATAAGATCGTGTTTGGCTTGCAGGAAATCGACAGATCGGAATTGATGGCTGTGCTCATCGAGCACGTAGGCCGTGTCGGTATCGATGAGGTAGATCTTTCCGTTGACTTTGGCAAATGCGTGCGGCTGATGGCCGGGATAGCCTTCAGCCGGACCCGCTGTTTCCCAATGATCACCCTTTTGCCAGACAACCCCGCGCGTTGTCGCAACCCAGAGCGTTCCGTTACTGGTCCGTGCAAAACCTATGACGCTTCCACCGGGCAGGGCGGCGGGGGGAACATTCGATACTTTCCCATCGTGCAGCAGGCTCATTCCGCCGAAGGTGTAGCCTATCCACAAGTCGCCATTGGGTTCCGCATAAAGGGAAAAGATGCTCGTGCTCGGCAACAGGCTGGTCACGCTCTTGTCAAAGTGCACCCCGTCAAATCGGTACAAGCCGTTTTGGGTTCCCATCCATAGAAAGCCATCCGTTGTCTGGGCGATCGAAGTCGCGCTGGATGGTGCGCCATCCCGAGATAGATAGGCGTGATGTTG
>Ga0153933_1000328_pt1 | contig 19553 bp, 15 predicted proteins | sample TSNJ017MetaG_FD_102275 | JGI IMG/M metagenome (GOLD analysis project Ga0153933, IMG submission 102275) | Attine ant fungus gardens microbial communities from New Jersey, USA - TSNJ017 MetaG | ecosystem: Host-associated > Fungi > Mycelium > Unclassified | place: USA: New Jersey, Wharton State...
CGTCGCGGTCGGTTCACATCAATGCGCGGCCAGCGCGGCGGTGCGCTTCGCCGGTGGCTTGCCGGGCTTCGCGGCTGCGGGCTGCGGCTGCGCGGCGGCAGAGTCCCAGCCGCCGGGCGGCGCTGCGACGTTGACCGCGTCGTTCGGCTGCGGCTCGGGCGTAAACGTCTGGATCGCGAGCTTGGCCGCGGCCAACGACTGCGGATCGAGCCGCTTGGCGATGTCGTCACGCTTGTGGCCGGCGTCGGCATCGCCCTGCGCGGCCGCGAGGCTGAACCATTTGAACGACTCGGCGAGGTTCTGTTCGACGCCGATGCCGCGGGCATAGAGGATGCCGAGGTTGAACTGGCTGTCGGCGACGCCGCGGTCGGCAGCCTTGCGGAACCACTGCGCCGCGCTCTTGTAGTCGGCGCCCTTGCCGCCGCCGTCGGCATCGAGCACCGCGAGGTTATGCATCGCCTTGGCGTTGCCGTGCTCGGCGGCCTGGACGTAATAGCGCCGCGCAATATCGACGTCGCGCTTCACGCTGAGGCCCTTCTCGTAGAAGGTGCCGAGCCGGAAGATCGCGGGCACCACGCCGGCCTGCGCCGCGCGGCCATACCATTTGGCGGCTTCGTCGAGATTGGCGGCCAAACCCTTGCCCTCGGCAAAGCGCAGGCCGACCTCATAGGCCGCCGTCGGATCGCCCTTCAGGGCCGCGGCGCGCAGCACCGGTCCGCCGATCGCATCAGGCAGCTTCTCGCCCTGCGGAATCTGGATTGTGGCGAACTTGCCGGCGGCCGAAGGCGAGCCCGGAATCGTCGGGATCGTGCCGGTGATGTCGCTCGCGCTGACGGGCGATGCCGCGACCGGCGCCGGTGGGATCACCACCTGTGCGCTGTCGAGCATGTTCGGCCCGGAAGAGTTGTTGGACTGCTTGCCGAGCGGGGTCGGCGAGGTCATCGACGGCGCGGGAGCCGCCGACGGCGCTGCCGGTGGAGGGGCGCTCTCGGCGGCCGGCGGCGGTGCCGGATTTGCTGCGGGTTCACTGCTTTCCGTCGCTGCGGGCATCGGCGGCGGCGTGCCGGTATCGAGCAAGTTCATCGCCATCTTGATGGTGCCGAGCAGGATCACGACCACGCTCGCGCTGACCAGCAGCGAGCGGATCTTGGAGGTGATGGTCGACGGCTGGCCTTCGGGTGCGTCGGCCTTGATGGCAACCTTGGCCTTGTCGGACTTGTCAGCCTTCTCCTTGGCCTTGGCGGCGGCCTTGCTGGCGGCGCGCGCGGCCTTCTCGTTGACCGGCTGGGCGGCCGCAGCCTGCGCGGCACGGCGCGCGGCGGCGATGAAGCTCGACGTCGAGACCGGCTCCTTCTTAGCCGAGGGCAGATCGCTGATCGCGTTTTCGGATGCGGCGATCCGCTCCGACGGTGACGACGGCCGTCCGCCGGGCCGGGTGCCTGGCTCGAGCGGGTGATCCGGTGGCAGCTCCGGTGCGATCGCGGCGCGGGCCGGCGCTGCATGCGGTTCGAGGATCTCGCTGATGGCGCGCGGCGGTACGGGCGGCAGCGGCGGCGGCGGGGCCTCGATCGGTGAGGCGGCATGGAAATCGCGCGGCGCGGCCGCGAAATGCCCGGCCGGGAATTGCTCTTGCGCCAACGCGGGATTGGGCAGCTCCGGCCGGTACGAGTCAGGCCTGTATGATTCAGGTCTCGGCTGCGCGATCGGCTCCCGCATCGCCGGGCGCGGCATCTCCATCCGCTGTTCGATCGGCGCAGGCGCCGGCGGCGGGGCGGTGCGGACCGCGCGCAGATCGTTCTCGATCATCGCCAGACGGTCGACGACATGGCCGAGCGTCGAGTGAACGGTCTCCAGCGAATCCTGGGTGCGGCGGTCGGTCTCCGACTGGCTGAAGCGGATGTCGGACAGCTCCCGCTTCACCATGTCGACGATGCCGTTGTCCATCATCGGCTGCGGCGAGGCGGCGCTGAAATTGCGTGTCGCGTCGGCAAGCGAGGCGATATGGGCGTGCTGCGCCTCGAGGTGCCGCATGATGTCATGCAGCCCTTCCTCGACCCGGCCGAGATTGCTGGGCCGCTGGTCGGACGACGACGTCTCGAGCCGCTCGAGCAGATACGAGATGCGCTGCTCGAGATGGGCGAATGCCGACGCGCTGTCGTTGCCGACCTGCAGGCGATCGATCCGCTCCGAGAGCGTGCGCACCGCGTTTTCGATGACGTCGGTGCTGTCGGTGCTGGCCGGCCGTTCGCGGCCTTCCAGCGTCGAGCTCAGCGCGGCGATGCGCTGCTCCAGCACGGCGAAGGCATCGCTTGTCGTATCGGTCCGCGACATCTGCGAGAGCTGATCGACCCGCGCCGCCAGCGAATGAACGTCCTCCGACAGCCGCAGCAGCGCGTCGTTGGAGGCGACGTTGGAGACGATGGCGCGCAATGCCGAAATCGCGCCCTCGAGCTGTTGCACGGTGGACGGATCGTCATTGGCGCGCAGGATCATGTCGAGCTTGGCGCCGAGATTGCGGATCGCCTCGTCGTAGCCGGTGAGCTGCTCGGCCGGGGTCAGCGTGCGCAGCACCTCGCGGATCTCGGACAGCGCGCGTTCGATGCCGTTGATCGCCTGGCCGTTGTTGTTGCTGGCGCCTTCCTGGCGCATCTCGTCGATGCGCCGGTGCAGCGCGCGGATCTCGTTCTCGATCGATTCGATGGCGCGGCGCGGCATCGCTTCGGTGATGGCCTGGCGAATCTCCGCCAGCTCGCCGCGGAACGCCGTGATCGATTGCTCGATATGATCGGGACGATGCAGCGCCTCGATCTGGCTCGTGATCTTGAGCAAATGGCGCTCGAGCGACGAAAAGTCGGGTCCGGCCGGCTGGGCCGGGGCGGTCGGCGGCGCATAGGCGGCCATCGGCGGGGCCGAAGGCGCCGTCGGCGGTGCGCTGCGCGGCGGCATCTGCCGCGGCGCCGGGGCATCGAGTTCGTTCTGGCGCGCGGCGATCTCCGCGATCGCGGAATCGAACGAGGCCGGGCTCAGCGGCGGCGACGGACGATAGACCTGGGCTGCGGCGCGTTCCACCGCGTCGGCCTGACGTTGCCGCTCGTGCCGGCTCTGATCCTGATCTTGCTGGAGGCGCTCCTGCAGCTGGCGCTCCTGCAACTGGCGATCCTGCTGCGGGCGGTCCTGCATCAGCGGCTCGCGCGCCGGTTGCGGCTTGGAGATCTGCGACAGTCGCGCATCGAGGCGCGAGATGGCATCGTTGAGCTGGCGGGCGACGGTGGGCTGACCGCGCGCGACGTCGACGCGCGGGGTGTCCTGGCGCGGGGAGTCTTGGCGCTGCGAGTCTTGGCGCGGCGCCGGCTTGGAAATCTGTTCGATCTGCCGGGTGATCGCGTCGAGCCGCTGATGGATGTCGGCGACCTCGCGGCTCTCCCGGCTCTGCATCGGCGGCCGCTGCTGCTCGGTGCCGGCGCGGAAGTCCGGCGGGCTTGCTTCGCCGACGGTCGAATTGAGCCAGTCGTTCAGCGACATGCCGGCACGGCGCGCAGCCGCCTCGGCCCTTTCGCGGACGGAAGGATCGATGCCGTCAACACTCCACGATACGCGCGAATTCATGATTCCGTCCGGTCCCGACTCCGGCGCTACACCCTGCGCCTGCAGCCTCCCCGCGCATCCCTGTTAAGAGACAATCGAATTCTGCGCGGGACGTCTGCCTCAGGTCCTGACTTTTTCCCGTCACGGTAAATAACGGGTTAAGGAATTGGGCCGGCGAGCCTTAAAGTTAGGAATTGGGGAACCGGCTGCGCCGGAGCGGGACAGTGCTTCGTGAATTCTCCGACTGCGTCCCTGTCCCGCTTGCGGGTGAGGGCCAAGGTGGGGGCTCTCTCCGCGAGTCACATCGTGGAGAGAGCCCCCACCCGGATCGCAATGCGATCCGACCTCCACCGCAAGCGGGAGAGGTGGACCGAGTCTGCCGCTTGATCGATCAGATTTTAGCCGCCGCCCTCGCGTTTGCCCTCCAGCGGCAACACATTGCCGCGCTGGGTGATCGCCGACAGCGCGTCGAGCGCCTCCTCGCACCATTCGATCACCACGCGCTCATGGCGCATGCCGAGACGCAGGCTGAGCATCTTGCCGAGATCGGCCGGTGGCGCGGCGCCGTCGGGGAAGCGCTTGTTGAGCAACCGTTCGTAGCGCTCATAGCGGTCGCGGTGATGCTCCAGCCGCGCCATCAGGTCGGTGCGCAGGGGCTCGATGTCGACGCAATCGAGCGCGTAGAGTCGAACCAGGAGATCGTCCTTGATCGAGGGCGGCACGCTCGGCCGCGCCGCCCAGTGCTTCAGCGCCGCGCGGCCCTCCGGCGTCAGGGTGTAGACCAGCTTGTTGGGTTTGCCTGACTGCACCACCTCGCGGCCCTGGACATGGCCCTTGTCGCGCAGCCGCGACAGCTCGCGGTAGATCTGCTGGTGGTCGGCCTTCCAGAAGAAGCCGATCGAGGCATCGAACGTCTTGGCAAGCTCATAGCCCGTCATCGGACGTTCCGTGAGGCATGCGAGGATTGCATCTCCGAGCGCCAACGCCCACCTCCATCTCCGGTCGACCTGTCCCGAAGTCTGCTTGACTTTATGCATTACTGTGCATATGCGTCAATATGCATATGGAGATCGACGCGCCGCCGCCTGGCGGGCGTGGATCGGTGTTCCGGCTTCCCAACCCCACCGCAGGAGACGTCCGATGACTGGTCCGGGCCTCGACAAGTGGTACGCCTACATGAAGTCCCACGACACCAAGGCGCTGTGGGAGCTGCTGCACCCCGACGCGGTGTTCGAGAGCCCGGTGGTGCACACGCCGCAGCGCGGCCGTGACATCACCTTCAAATATCTCACCGGCGCAGCCACGGTGCTCAGCGGTCCGACCTTCAAATATACCGGCGAGTGGACCAACGAGTCCGGCGCGGTGCTCGAATTCGAGAACGAGGTCGACGGCATCAAGATCAATGGCGTCGACATCATCTCGTTCGATGCCGACGGCCGCATCATTCATTTCAAGGTGATGGTGCGCCCGCTCAAGGGCATCAATCTGCTGCATCAGCTGATGGGCGCCGAACTGATGAAGCAGCAGGGCGGCGCAACGTCGCAATCACAGCCTCGATAGTTACTGCCGCGGACCTCCGGAACCGGATAAGGTCCGCTCCAACAAACCCAAGGACACGCTGCGCTGCATCAGTCGCACAGGCGATCGCGAGCCAGCCGGGAGACCAGCATGCCGACCTACAAAGCCCCCATCGAAGACGTCAGCTTCCTGCTCAACGACGTCTTCCAGATCGATCGTTACGACAACCTTCCGGGCTTCACCGACGCATCAGCCGATGTTCGCGAGGCGATCCTCGGCGAGGCCGCCAAGCTCAGCGAAGAGGTGCTGCAGCCGCTCAACCGCACCGGCGATCTCGAAGGCTGCAAGCGCAATGACGATGCCAGCGTCACGACGCCGAAGGGCTTCAAGGCGGCCTTCAGGCAGGTCGCCGAAGGCGGTTGGCTCGGGCTCTCGGCACCGGCGGAATATGGCGGACAGGGTCTGCCGGTGGTGCTGAGCCAGGCGGTCGCCGAATTCCAGATCTCCGCCAACATGGCGTTCTCGATGTATGGCGGTCTCACGATGGGCGCGGCTGCCGCGCTCCTGGTGCACGGCACGCCCGAGCAGAGGCAGATCTACGTGCCGAAGATGGTCGCCGGCGAATGGACCGGCACCATGAACCTGACCGAGCCGCATTGCGGAACCGACCTCGGTCTGTTGCGCACCAAGGCGGTGCGGCAGGGCGACGGCAGCTTCAAGATCACGGGCACCAAGATATTCATCTCCGCCGGCGAGCACGATCTCACCGACAACATCATCCATCTGGTGCTGGCGCGGATCGAAGGCGCGCCGGCTGGCATCAAGGGCGTCTCGCTGTTTGTGGTTCCCAAGGTGCTGGTCAACGCCGACGGCTCGCTCGGCGCGCGCAATGGCGTCTCCTGCGGCTCGATCGAGCACAAGATGGGCATCCACGGCAATTCCACCTGTGTGATGAACTATGACAACGCCACCGGCTGGCTGATCGGCGAAGAGAACAAGGGCATGCAGGGCATGTTCGTGATGATGAATGAGGCCCGCCTCGGCGTCGCGGTGCAGGGCCTCGCGCAGTCGGAAGTCGCCTATCAGAACGCGGTCGCCTATGCGCGCGAGCGGCTGCAGGGCCGCGCTCTGACCGGCGTGAAGGCGCCCGACAAGCCGGCCGATCCGATCATCGTGCATCCCGACGTGCGCCGCACGCTGCTGACCATCCGCGCCTTCAACGAGGCGGCGCGCGCGATGGTGATCTGGACCGCGCTGAAGAGCGACGTCGCCCATCGTTCCGACGATCCGAAAGATCGCCAGGCCGCCGACGACCATATGGGTCTGATGACGCCGGTGCTGAAGGGCGTGCTCACCGACACCGGCTTCGCCAACACGGTCTCCGCCCAGCAGATGTATGGCGGCCATGGCTACATCGCCGAGCAGGGCATGGAGCAGTTTGTGCGCGATGCCCGCATCGCGATGATCTATGAAGGCGCCAACGGCATCCAGGCGCTCGATCTGGTCGGCCGCAAGCTGCCGCGCGACGGCGGCCGCGCCGCGATGGCATTCTTCGGCGAGGTCACCGGCTACATCAAGGAGCATGGCGCCGACGAGGCGATGAAGCCGTTCGTCACGCCGCTCTCGACCGCGCTCGGCCATTTGCAGCAGGCCACCGGCTGGCTGATGCAGAACGCGCTGACCAAGCCCGACAATGCAGGTGCGGCCGCGACCGACTTCATGAAATTGTTCGGCCTCGTCGCGATGGGCTACATGTGGGCGAAGATGGCCAAGGTGACGCAGGACAAGATCGCCACCGGCGGCGCCACCACCTACCTCAATACCAAGCTCGTGACCGGCCGTTTCTTCATGGAGAAGCTGCTGCCGGAGACGGCCGTGCACCTGGCCCGCGTCCAGAGCGGCAGCGCGACCACGATGGAACTGGCCGCGGAGGCGTTCTGAAAAATTGCCGCCGTACCCGCTCGCGGCGGCGCTCCGTTCGGCTATATATTATGATCCTCATATAAGGAGGGCGTCATGCCTGAGGCATATATCTACGATCACGTTCGCACCCCGCGCGGCCGCGGCAAGGCCGATGGCGCGCTGCACGAAGTCACCGCGCTGGCGCTCGCCACCGTGCCGCTGAAGGCATTGAAGGAGCGCAACAACCTGCCCGACGACAGTGTCGACGACGTCGTGCTCGGCGTGGTCGATCCGGTCGGCGAGGCGGGAAGCGACATCGCGCGCTTCGCTGCGCTGAACGCCGGCCTTGGCGAGAAGGTGCCGGGCGTGCAGATCAGCCGCTTCTGCGCCTCCGGCCTAGACGCCGTGAATTTTGCCGCCGCCCAGATCATGAGCGGCCAGCATGAACTGGTGATCGGCGGCGGTGCGGAATCGATGAGCCGCGTCGGCATTGGCGCCTCCGGCGGCGCCTGGCCGATGGATCCGTCGATGGCGGTGCCGGCCTATTTCATGCCGCAGGGCATCTCGGCCGACCTGATCGCGACCAAATACGGATTTTCGCGCGACGATGTCGACGCCTACGCGGTGCAGAGCCAGCAGCGTGCGGCCAAGGCCTGGGATGACGGCCGCTTCAAGAATTCGGTGGTGCCGGTCAAGGACATCAACGGCCTGACCATCCTCGCCAAGGACGAGCACATGCGCCCGACCACGACGATGCAGTCGCTGGCGCAGTTGCAGCCGTCATTCGCTGCGATGGCGGCGATGGCCGGCTTCGACGCGGTCGCGATCCAGTCGCATCCCGAGGTCGAGAAGGTCAACTACGTGCACCATGCCGGCAACTCCTCCGGCATCGTCGACGGCTCTGGTGCCGTGCTGCTCGGCAGCAAGGAAGCGGGCGCCAAGCACGGCCTGAAGCCGCGGGCAAAGATCCGGGCGTTCGCCAATATCGGCTCGGAGCCCGCGATGATGCTGACCGGCCCGGTCGACGTCACCGAAAAACTGTTCGAGCGTTCCGGCATGAAGAAGTCGGACATCGACCTGTTCGAGCTCAACGAGGCTTTCGCTTCGGTGGTGCTGCGCTACATCCAGGCCTTCGACATCGACAATGCCAAGATCAACGTCAATGGCGGCGCGATCGCGCTCGGCCATCCGCTCGGCGCGACGGGTGCAATGATCCTCGGCACCGTGCTCGACGAGCTCGAGCGCACCAACAAGCAGACCGCGCTGGTGACCTTGTGCATCGGCGGCGGCATGGGCACCGCGACGATCATCGAGCGCGTGTAACCGGGAAGGCAGCGTCATCCTGAGGTGCGAGGGCGAGAGCCCGAGCCTCGAAGGATGGATAATTCATCGAGTCATCCTTCGAGGGCCTCGCAAGAGCGAGGCCACCTCAGGATGACGGAGAGACTGGGAGCGAGCAATATGGCTTACAAGAATTTCAAGTTCGAAACCGACGCCGACGGCATTGCGCTCGTCACCTGGGACATTCCGGGCCGCTCGATGAACGTGCTCGATGAGACCTCGATCCAGGAGATCGAGGACATCGTCAAGCAGACCACCGGCGACGCCGCGATCAAGGGCGTCGTCATCACGTCGGCGAAGGACGCCTTCTGCGCCGGCGCCGACCTCTCGATGCTCGAGGGCATGAGCCGCACCTATGCGCAGCTCCTGAAGGAGAAGGGCGAGCAAGCCGCCAACCAGGTGCTGTTCGACCAGAGCCGCCGCTTCTCGCAAGTGTTTCGTTCGATCGAGACCTCGGGCAAGCCGTGGGCGGCTGCGATCAACGGGCTGGCGCTCGGCGGCGGTTTCGAGATCACGCTGTCCTGCCACTACCGCGTCGCCGCCGACAATCCGAAGACCCGGCTCGGCCTGCCCGAGATCAAGGTCGGCCTGTTCCCCGGCGCCGGCGGCACCCAGCGCGTGCCGCGCATCGTGCCGCCGCAGGATGCGATGACGATGCTGCTGAAGGGCGAGGCGCTCAACCTTGCGCGCGCCAAAGCGCTCAACTTGATCCACGCCATCGTGCCGGCCGCAGACCTGATCAAGGCTGCGAAGGACTGGATCAAGGGCGGCGGCAAGGCGATCGCGCCGTGGGACGAGAAGGGTTTCAAGCTCCCGGGCGGCCCGGTGTTCTCCAAGGCCGGCATGCAGATGTTCCCGGCCGGCAACGCGATTTATCGCCGCGAGACCTACGACAATTATCCGGCGGCGCGCGCCGTCATGAGCTGCGTCTATGAGGGCCTGCAGCTGCCGATCGACGCCGCACTTCGGGTCGAGTCGCGCTACTTCGCAAAAATCCTGCGCTCGAACGAAGCGCAGGCGATGATCCGCTCGCTGTTCCTGTCGATGCAGGAGTTGAACAAGGGCGCGCGCCGCCCGGCCGGCGTGCCGCCGACCAAGGTCAAGAAGCTCGCCGTGATCGGCGCCGGCTTCATGGGTGCCAGCGTCGGCTTCGTCTCGGCGCAGGCCGGGATCGACGTCGTGCTCGTCGACCGTGACCAGGAGAGCGCCGACAAGGGCAAGGGCCATGCGAAGACCGTGATCGACGGGCTGATCGCCAAGGGCCGCATGAAGGCTGAGGCGGGCGATGCCATCCTGTCGCGCATCTCGGCGACCGCGGACTACAACGCGATCTCCGACTGCGATCTTGTGATCGAGGCCGTGTTCGAGGATCGCAAGATCAAGGCGGACACCTATGCCAAGGCGCAGCCGCTGCTGAAGGCTGGCGCGATCTTCGCCTCCAACACCTCGACCCTGCCGATCAACTCGCTGGCCGAGGAGTTCAAGGACCGGGGCAAGTTCCTCGGCATCCATTTCTTCTCGCCGGTCGAGAAGATGATGCTGGTCGAGATCATCATGGGCAAGAACACCGGCGATGCCGCGCTTGCGACCGCGCTCGACTATGTGAGGGCGATCGGCAAGACGCCCATCGTCGTCAACGACAGCCGCGGCTTCTTCGCCAACCGCTGCGTGATGCGCTACATCTCCGAAGGCAACGAGATGCTGCTCGAAGGCGTGCCGCCGGCGATGATCGAGAACACCGCCAAGATGGCCGGCATGCCGGTCGGTCCGCTGTCGCTGCAGGACGAGGTCGCGCTCGACCTGGGCTTGAAGATCACCAAGGCGACCGAAGCCGATCTCGGCCCCAACGCGATCGACCAGGCGCAGAAAAAGCTGATGGTCGAGATGGTCGAGAAGCAAGGTCGCTTCGGCCGCAAGAACGGCAAGGGTTTTTACGACTATCCCGAGAAGGGCAAGGGCCAGAAGAGCCTGTGGCCGGGCTTGGCCTCCCTGCAGCCGAAGCAGCTCGATCCCGATACGCTTCATGTCGAGGAGTTGAAGCAGCGCTTCCTGGTGGTGCAGGCGGTGGAAGCCGCGCGCACCGTCGAGGATCACGTCATCACCGACGTGCGCGAGGCCGATGTCGGCTCGATCCTGGGCTTCGGCTTCGCGCCGTTCACCGGAGGCACGCTGTCCTATATCGACTTCATGGGCACCAAGAAGTTCGTCGAGCTCTGCCACAAGTTCGAAGCCAAATACGGCTCGCGCTTCACGCCGCCGAAGCTGCTGGAAGAGATGGCCGCCAAGGGCGAAACCTTCTACGGCCGCTTCCCGCCGAAGAAGCAGGCGGCGCAGGCGGCGGAGTAGCGGCGAGCAAGTCGCCCGGAATTCGATGTCGTCCCGGGCTTGACCCGGGACCCATAGCCACCGGCCCGCATTGGTAAGCAGGCTGTGGCCACAGCGGTCGAACAATCGCGCCCTGTGGTTATGGGTCCCTGCTTTCGCAATGCTTTCGCAGGGACGACAGCGGTGTGTGGGCGACGCACCGCGCAAAACAACGCAAAAAAAGGCCGGATCATCGATCCGGCCCTTTCGCTATTCGGATCGTGATCGCTCACGCCGCCTTCAGAAGGCCTTCCTTCTGCAGCGCTTCCTGCACCTTCGGGCGGGCGGCGACGCGGGCCTTGTAGGCCATCAGATTGGGCAGGCCGGAGAGGTCGAAGCCGAGCCGGTCGTTCGCCCACATGATCATGGTGAAGAGGTAGCCGTCGGCAACCGTGAATTGGTTGCCCATCAGGTAATCGTGACCGGCGAGCTGGCTCTCGACATATTTGAACTTGCCCATCGCGCGGTCCCTGAAGAACGCCTTGGCGTCGTCGGCGAGAACCGGCGAGAACATCGGGCCGAGATTCTTGTGCAGCTCGGTCGTGATGTAGTTCAGCCATTCGAGCAACTTGTAGCGCTCGTTGGAATCGCGCGGCGGGGCCAGCTTCTTGTCCGCGACCTTGTCGGCGATCATCTGGATGATGATCGGCCCTTCGGTGACCAGTTCGCCGGAATCGAGGCCGAGTGCGGGCACCTGGCCCTTCGGGTTCACTTTCAGGAAATCGTCACCGTTTTCGAGCTTCTTGGCGCGCAGGTCGACCTTGACCAGATCATAGGGCAGCCCGGCTTCGAGCAGCGCGATATGGGGCGAGAGGGAGCAGGCACCGGGGGCGTAATAAAGCTTCATGGATAATTTCCTTCCCTTGTTCTTGGCAGCCGGAGAGGGATTGCCTACATGCACCTGCATGGAATAGTCAAGATTGATGCAGATGCATTCAGTGCGGTAGACTTTGTTCCGGGACCTTATGGGCTAGACCATGAAACGCAAGCTATCGACCGAGGCGACCGCCGCCTGGATCCGCCTGATGCGGGTGCCAAGCCGGGTGCTTGATTGTGTCGAGCACGAGCTGAAGAAGGCCGGCTTCCCGCCGCTCGCCTGGTATGACGCGCTGCTCGAGCTGTCGCGCGCGCCGTCCGGCGAGCTGCGCCCGGTCGAGCTCGAGCGGCAGATGCTGATCCCGCAATATTCGACCTCGCGCCTGATCGACCGGCTGGTCGACGAGGGGCTGGCGGCCCGGCGCGAGTGCAAGATCGACAAGCGCGGCCAGTTCGTCGAGATCACCGAGGCCGGACGCGAACTGCAGAAGCGGATGTGGAGTGCCTATTCCGCCGCGATCGACAAGTATGTCGGCTCCAAACTGTCGGATGCCGATGCCGCGAAGCTGTGCGGCCTGCTCGACCGGCTCGGCTGCGCCTGCGGCGACGCCGGCACCGAGAGCAAGAGCGAGACCAAGGCGGCCCCCGCACGAGACGGTGTCGCTGCCCGATGATATCCTTGAACCCATCAACCGCGGCCCAATGGGTGCGCGGCTGTCCCTGCCACCGCGCGCGTCGAATCGAAGCGCCCTTGAGTTGGATTTCGTATGGCGCGTGACCAGATCGATATGACGCCGCTGCAATCGCGCGACGAACTCGTGGCGTGGCTTGAAGCCGGCGTGAAACCCGAGGCCGAATTCCGCATCGGCACCGAGCACGAGAAGACGCCGTTCACGCTCGAAGGCCACCAACCGGTGCCCTATGAGGGCGGGAAGGGCATCGGCGCGCTGCTCGAGGGCATGAAGCTGCTGCTCGGCTGGGAGCCGATCATGGAGCGCGGCAACATCATCGGGCTCCATGACGTCACCGGCGGCGGCGCGATCTCGCTCGAGCCGGGCGGCCAGTTCGAGCTGTCGGGCGCGCCGGTCGAGACCGTGCATCAGACGCAGTCCGAGCTGATGGCGCATCTGGCGCAGGTGCGCGAGATCGCCACACCGCTCGGCATCGGCTTCCTCGGCCTCGGCATGACGCCGTCCTGGTCGCGGGCGCAGATCCCCGTGATGCCGAAGGGGCGCTACAACATCATGCGCAACTACATGCCGAAGGTCGGCAAATACGGCCTCGACATGATGTTCCGGACCTGCACGGTGCAGACCAATCTCGACTTCTCCTCGGAAGCCGACATGATCAAGAAGCTGCGCGTCTCGCTGGCACTGCAACCGGTCGCGACCGCTTTGTTCGCCAATTCGCCGTTCACGGAAGGCAAGCCGAACGGCTTCCTCTCGTTCCGCTCAGAGATCTGGCGCGACACCGACAATGCGCGCGCCGGCATGATGCCGTTCGCGTTCGAGGACGGCATGGGGTTCGAGCGCTACGTCGATTACGCGCTCGATGTTCCGATGTATTTCGTCAAGCGCGGCGATGAATATATCGACGTTTCCGGCTCCTCGTTCCGCGCCTTCTTCGACGGCCGCAACGACCATTTGCCCGGCCAGCGTCCGACGCTGTCGGATTGGGCCAACCATCTGTCGACCATCTTCCCCGAGGTGCGGCTGAAGCGCTACCTCGAGATGCGTGGCGCCGACGGCGTGCCGTGGGGCCGGCTGCCGGCGCTGCCGGCGTTCTGGGTCGGCCTGCTCTATGACAGTGTGAGCCTCGATGCGGCCTGGGACATCGTGCGGCACTGGACCGCGGCGGAGCGGCAGGCGCTGCGCGACGACGTGCCGCGTTTCGGCTTCAAGGCGCGGATCAAGGACCGCTATCTGTTCGAGATCGCCAAGGAGTGCCTGATCCTGTCGCATGCCGGACTTCGGCGGCGTGGCCGGATCGACCATCTCGGGCGCGACGAGAGCCGCTATCTCGAGCCGCTGGAGCGCATCCTCGAAACCGGCCGTTCGCCGGCGGAGGAGATGCTGGAGAAGTTCAACGGGCCGTGGAACGGCTCGGTGGAACCGGCGTATCAGGAATACGCGTTCTAGCGTTTCCAGCCAGACACGAAGTTATCAGCGCTGATGGCGGGGGCGCTGCGGTTCCGTGCCGTTCATCCACCGTACAGGTTCATGGCGCTCAAATGACCGCCCGCGGAAGGCGCGGGGCGCGTGAATTTGAAAGCAATCTCATGGGGATGGGCCGCCTGTTTCGGGCGTGTGTGGTGATGTTCGCGGCGTTCGCGGTCATAGCCTGCGCGCGGCCCGCGCTGGCGCAGACCAATTTCGATCGCCCGGGCGGCGACTATCTGAATTCGCCGGTGACGTCGGGCGATCCGGCCGACTGCGCGCTGTCCTGCGAGCGCGATCGGCACTGCCGCGCCTGGAGCTTCAACTATCCGACCGACAGCAACAATGGCGCGGTGTGCTGGCTGAAGAGCAACGTTCCGCCGCGGGTGCCGGACAATTGCTGCGTCTCCGGCGTGCGCGGCGCCGGCGTGGTCGAGCCGCGCAATGGCGCGATCGAAACCTCGATCGATCGCGCCGGCGGCGACTACAAGAACTTCGAATTGAAGAGCAGCGACGGCGCCGAGGCCTGCCAGGCCGCCTGCACCGGCGACAACAAGTGCCGCGCCTGGACCTACACCCGCCCCGGCTATACCGGCCGCGACGCGCATTGCTTCCTGAAAAAGGAAATCAAGCCGCCGCGAAGGAGAGCGGGATACACCTCGGGCGTGGTGCGATAGCTCGACTTCTCTCCGCGCGCGCAACTGCACCTCTCCCCTTGTGCGAGAGGTCGGATTGCATCGCAAGATGCAATCCGGGTGAGGGGTCCAGGTCTATCGGTGAATAGAAGTCCCTCGATAGACCGCAACCCCTCACCCGGAACGCATTGCGCTTCGCTTCATGCGTTCCGGCCTCTCCCACAAGGGGGGAGGCGGCACCTCCCGCGCGGACGCAGTTCGGAGCTCACTCCGCCGCCAGCACCGTGAGCTCCGGCCACAGCGTCTTCCAGCGCGCCGCCTTCGCCGCATAGTTCGCCGCGGAGAAATTCGCGGTCGGGTTCGGCCGTACGATCATATTGGCGACGTCATCGAATCCGGCCGGCGCGTAGATGTCGAAATCATCCGCCGTGCGGCGCAGGCCGACCTGCGTGGTCGTGGTGAGGAAGCGGTCGATGCCGTCGGTCGAGCGCGACGTCGGCGGGTAGGGCACGCCGTGCTTGCGCGAATACCAGAGGTGGACGCGGGCCTGGTTGCGCACCTCGACGATGACGCCGAGATGGCCGAGCTCCGTCTGCAATGTCCGGATCACGCTGTCCTCGGCTTCCCAGGAGGTATCAGCGTCGAAATAGAACACGTCGTAATCGCTGATGCCGTGATCGACCGGCCGCTGCGTCAGCACGTTCCAGGCGCTCTGCACCAGGCAGCCGGAGACGATCCACGCGTCGGGTAACGCAAGCCGCAGCAGCGCGTCGGCGATGATCCGGTTGACCGGGTTAGTGAGTGCAGCGGCAAGGAACTCGTCGCGCGTCATGGATGCCGTCACCGCGCGATCCCGACATCATACGCACTGACCGCCTTCTTCGAGGCGAGCGTGCGCCAGTGCCGGCGTAGCAGCGGTTCGACGGTTGCGCGCTTTGCCTTCGACAGGCGGATCAGCACGATCGGGTAATCGCGGTAGTGATCGGTGAAGTAGAAGATTTTCGGCTGGCTCTGCACCAGCATGTCGCGCTCGTCTTGCGGCACGCCCCGCATCACCAGGCTGTCGCCGTCCTCCCTCAGCCGCACCAGCATCTTCTTGCGCACCTTCAGCGCCGGTGTGCCGTAGTGCAAGCCGTCCTCGACCTCCGGCCACGCCAGCGCGATGTGCCTGACGTCGTCGAAGGTCATGGCGGACTCAATGCACCGAGGTGAAGAAGCGCGCGAGGCGGAAGCCGGAGAGCCAGGTCCAGACCGGCTGGCTGCGCATGCCCATGTCCCAGGAGCCGACCACCGCATCCGCGCGGCCGATCAGATTGTCGATCGGCAGCAGGCCGACGCCGCCGTCGCGCACCGGCACGCGGCTGTCGGCGGAATTGTCCCTGTTGTCGCCGAGCACGAACAGCTCGCCCGGCGGCACGGTGACTTCGGCCGTGTTGTCGAGCCGGCCATTGTCGCGCATCTTGTAGATCGCGTGGCTGACGCCATTCGGCAGCGTCTCGATGTAGCGATAGGCATCCTCGCCGCCGCCGCGATCGTCCTCGGCAAAACCGGTGCCGTCGGGCTTCAGCTGCGCCGGATGGTCGTTGATGAAGAGCTGGCCCTGCCGCATCTGGATGCGATCGCCGGGCAGGCCCACCACGCGCTTGACCCAGGCCTGCGAGCGGTCGCCCGGCCAGCGGAACACGACGACGTCGCCGCGCTTCGGCGTCTCGCCGAACAGCCGTCCGGTTTCCGGCAGCGTGATCTGGATCGGCAGCGAGGCCGCGCCATAGCCGTAAGGGAATTTCGAGGCGACCAGCGCGTCGCCGATCAAAAGCGTCGGTTCCATCGATCCTGACGGCACGTAGAACGGCTCGGCGATCGCGCCCTTGGCGAGGAACACGACCGCGACGATGGCGGCCAGTTGCGCGGCTTGCCCGCGCCAGGTCGATGGCTTCGACTTCGATGCCACGACGTCGTCTCCGCTGCTCACGAGCCCGTTCCTCCGACCGTAATCCGTTCCATCCGAAGCGTCGGCTGGCCGACGCCGACCGGCACGCCCTGGCCGTTCTTGCCGCAGGTGCCGATCCCGGTATCCAGCGCAAGATCGTTGCCGATCATGGTGATCCTGTGGAGATCGGTCGGCCCGTTGCCGATCAGCATGGCGCCCTTCAGCGGCGCGCCGAGCTTGCCGTTCTCGATCTTGTAGGCCTCGGTGCACTGGAACACATATTTGCCCGAGGTGATATCGACCTGGCCGCCGCCGAAATTGGCCGCGTACATCCCGTTTTTCACGGAGGCGAGGATCTCGGCCGGGTCGCGGTCGCCGGACAGCATGTAGGTATTGGTCATGCGCGGCATCGGCACATGGGCGTAGCTCTGCCGCCGTCCGTTGCCGGTCGGCTTCATGCCCATCAGGCGTGCGTTCTGGCGGTCCTGCATGTAGCCGACCAGGATGCCGTCCTCGATCAGCACGGTGCGGTTGGTCGGCGTGCCCTCGTCGTCGATCGACAGCGAGCCACGCCGCGAGGCCATGGTGCCGTCGTCGACCACGGTGACGCCCTTGGCCGCGACCTGCTTGCCCATCAGGCCTGCGAATGCCGAGGTCTGCTTGCGGTTGAAATCGCCCTCGAGCCCGTGGCCGACGGCTTCATGCAGCATCACGCCGGGCCAGCCGGCGCCCAGCACCACGTCCATCTCGCCGGCAGGCGCGGGCACCGATTCGAGATTGACCAGCGCCTCGCGCAGCGCGCCGTCGGCGGCGTCGCGCCAGGCCTTGGTCTCGATGAAGCGCGCATAACCCTCGCGGCCGCCATAGCCCTTGCTGCCGCTTTCCTGGCGATCGCCCTGGCCGGCGACCACCGAGATGTTGACCCGCACCAGCGGGCGGATGTCGCGATAGCTCTCGCCGTCCGGCCGCAGGATTTCCACCACCTGCCAGGTCGCGGTGAGGCTGGCCGAGACCTGCCGCACCCGTGGGTCCTTGTCCCTGACATAGGCGTCGATCTCGCCGAGCAGTTTGACTTTCGCCTCGAAGGCCGGCCCGTCCAGCGGATTCTCGTCGCCATAAAGCCTGATGTTGGTGTGCGCCGGGGCTGCGGCGAAGGTGCCGGCATAGCCGCCGCGCACGGCCGCGACCGCGTCCGCCGCGCGGATCAACGCCGGAATCGAAACGTCGGAGGAATGCGCATAGCCGACCGCGTCGTCCTTCACCGCGCGCAGGCCAAAGCCCTGCGAGGTGTCATAGGTCGCCTGCTTCAGCCGGCCATTGTCGAACACCAGCGCCTCGGTCTGCCCGTACTCCAGGAACAATTCGCCGTCATCGGCGCCCTCAAGCCCCCGCGCCATTTCGCGGCGGACAGCATCGCGGTCGAGATTGGCGCGGTCGAGCAGGGAGGTTGTGGCAAGATCGGTCATGGTCACTCCAGCGCAGTGCGAATTCATTGCCGGCCATGCAGCGGAACCGGCACGGGATTTCCGGCAAGGCCACCGGCGATCTAAGCAGAGATGAGCGGCAAACTCATCTTACAACCCGGACACCTGTTCCCGCCGGTCCGGGCCCGGTGGCCTAGACGGTCGTGCCGTAAGATAGTGCCTATGACTGCAAATCGGGAGAGGCTGCGACAGTGAGGCCGATCACGGCAGCTTGTCATACCCTTCCGCGAGCCCATTCAGGCTGAGCGGAAAGCCGATCCCCTCTTCCGGGGTCTCGAAGATGATGAACGTCGCGGTCTTGGCGGTCTTGAGCTGGCCGAGCAGCTTGTCGTCCATCACGACCTCGGCGACGCAGCCGTTGGGCAGGCAGCGCACGAAGCCGGCGCGGCCGACGTCCTGGTTGTCGAGCTTCAGCCCGAGTCCGGAGGGGAGCAGGACGCCGAGCGGGGCGACCACGCGCATCAGGCGGCTCTTCTGGTCGGCGGTCTTCAGCACGATCACGGTCAGGCCGGCATTGGAGCGGTCTTCGGCTACCACGCTCTGGATCAGGGCGCATTGTTCGGCCTGGGCGCCGGGCGGGGTGTCGCAGCGGATCTGCCAGTCGCCATGCACCGAGCGCACCGCGCCCTGGGCATGGGCCGGGGTCAGGCCGAGCAGGAGGGCCGCGGCAGCGAGGCCGCCCAGCCAGCCGGCCGGTGCCATACGTCTTGCCTGAATATTGTGAGCGCCCATCCGGGTCGATCCTTTGATGTTCGGTCGGGACCGGCCGTCCCGTTCGGCCGCCGGTTGCACGCTTGATACCGCAATGACGGCGCCTTGAAGGCGATCCCTGAGCAATTCCGGCGCCGGATCGGGGCTGTCAGCAGCGAATCAGGTTCCTGAAGACCACCCCGCCTGTGCCTACAGCGGGCAATCCCCCTGTCAAGCTGGTGGACAATTTGTCCGGCGACTTTCGCTTGAATTTGCGGGAAAATTCGGATGTCCGCGAATAGTCGCAGGCGCATGGCTTTCGTCCTTACTACTGCATTGCGACGGCCTGCGAATTATGGTTTGAGAAGCTGGATTTCGACGCGTTCTAGCGATCTGGCTCCCGTACCCACCTTGACTTGACGACGGGTACGTCCGGAAGACCGTTTGTCAGGGCGGATCGTGCTGCATGTTCGGCCACGCGCCGGGGGTGCTTTGGGGAATAATTCAAGGGAGCGCGGCGGCATGAAGATGTCGATTGGCCAGGTGGGCGGGCAAGTGGGCAGGCATTTGCTGGGTTTGGCGGTGGCGGGATTGGCGTTGGTCGCCGCAGGATCGGCCTCCGCCGAGCTGGGACAGCCGGCGCCGTGGGAGCACAAGCTTCAGGAAGGCGCGACCCCGGTGATGGAGAACATCATCTGGTTCCACAATTTCCTGCTGGTGCTGATCACCGCCATCACGCTGTTCGTGCTGGCCCTGCTCGTCATCGTGGTGGTGAAGTTCAACGCCAGGGCCAACCCGGTTCCCTCGCGGACCACCCATAATACCCTGATCGAAGTGGCCTGGACGCTGATCCCGGTCCTCATCCTGGTCGGCATCGCGGTGCCTTCGTTCCGCCTGCTGTTCCTCGAGCTCGACGTGCCGAATCCGGATCTCACGATCAAGGTCACCGGCAAGCAGTGGTACTGGTCTTACGCCTATCCTGACAGCGGCAAGTTCGAATTCGATTCGCTCTTGGCCTGCGACGAGACGCGCACCAAGTGCACGGCACCGCGGCTGCTCTCGGTCGACAACGAGATGGTCGTTCCGGTCAACAAGGTGGTGCGGATCCAGACCACCGGCGCCGACGTGATCC
>Ga0153933_1000330_pt1 | contig 19452 bp, 19 predicted proteins | sample TSNJ017MetaG_FD_102275 | JGI IMG/M metagenome (GOLD analysis project Ga0153933, IMG submission 102275) | Attine ant fungus gardens microbial communities from New Jersey, USA - TSNJ017 MetaG | ecosystem: Host-associated > Fungi > Mycelium > Unclassified | place: USA: New Jersey, Wharton State...
CGCTCGCGCCATCAAGGCGGGCGAAGCACGCCTGATGATCGCAGGCGGCGTCGAGAGCATGACGCGTGCACCGTTCGTGATGGGCAAGGCAACCAGCGCGTTCTCGCGGCAAGCCGAAATTCACGACACGACGATCGGCTGGCGCTTCGTCAACGCGCTCATGAAGCGCGACTTCGGTGTCGACTCGATGCCCGAAACGGCTGAGAACGTCGCGGTCGAGTTCGGCGTGAGCCGCGCCGATCAGGACGCGTTCGCCCTGCGTAGCCAGCAAAAGGCCGCGCAAGCACAACGCGACGGCACGCTCGCGCAAGAGATCGTCGCGGTCGAGCTCGCACAGAAGAAAGGCGAGCCGATTCGAGTCACGCTGGATGAGCATCCCCGCGAGACCTCGCTGGAAGCACTTGGCAAGCTCAAAGGCGTGGTGCGGCCCGACGGCAGCGTAACCGCCGGCAATGCGTCGGGCGTGAACGACGGCGCCTGCGCCCTGTTGCTCGCCAATCAGGCTGCGGCCGATCAATACGGGCTGCGCCGCCGGGCGCGCGTCATCGGTATGGCAACGGCCGGGGTCGAGCCGCGCATCATGGGCATCGGGCCCGCTCCGGCTACGCAAAAGCTGCTGAAGCAACTCGGCATGTCGTTCGAGCAATTCGACGTGATTGAACTGAACGAAGCCTTCGCCTCGCAAGGGCTGGCGGTACTGCGCACGCTCGGCTTGCGCGACGACGATCCGCGCGTCAACCCGAACGGCGGCGCCATTGCCCTCGGTCACCCGCTTGGCGCCTCGGGCGCGCGGCTTATCACCACCGCGCTCTATCAACTCGAACGCATCAACGGCCGGTTTGCGCTGTGCACGATGTGCATTGGCGTAGGCCAGGGCATTGCACTGGCCATCGAGCGGGTCTGACGCAAACCGTATTTCGCTGCAAGGCTATCCAATAGCCAGGAGGAGACAACCGATGTCATATGAAGCGATCCGCGTCGACTTCGACGCTTCGAGCCGCGTCGCCACCGTGACGCTGAACCGCCCCGACAAGCTCAACAGCTTCACCCGGTCGATGCATCGCGAGCTCAGCGCCGCGCTCGACGAAGTCGTCGCCGCCGGTGCGCGTGCTCTCGTGCTGACGGGCGCCGGCCGCGGCTTTTGCGCGGGCCAGGACCTCGCCGACCTGGACTTCACGCCCGGCGCAATGACGGACCTCGGCGAGTTGATCGACGAGCATTTCAATCCGCTGATCCGCCGGCTTCAGGCGTTGCCCCTGCCGGTAATCGCCGCAGTAAACGGCACGGCGGCAGGCGCGGGCGCCAATCTGGCACTCGCCTGCGACCTGGTGCTCGCGGCGCGCTCGGCCAGTTTCATTCAGGCGTTCGTGAAAATCGGCCTCGTACCCGATTCAGGCGGCACATGGTTCCTGCCGCAGCGCGTCGGTATGGCCCGCGCACTCGGCCTCGCCCTTACCGGCGACAAGCTGGGCGCGGAGAAGGCCGAAAGCTGGGGACTCGTCTGGCAGGTGGTCGATGACGCGGACCTCGCCGCCACAGCGGCCAAACTTGCCGCCCAGCTCGCCCAACAGCCAACCCGCGCAATCGCCGCGATCAAGCAGGCCATGCGCGCCGGCGCTACGCAAACGCTCGATCAGCAGCTCGACCTCGAGCGCGATCTGCAGCGTGAGCTAGGCGCATCCCGCGACTACGCTGAAGGCGTGCAAGCCTTCATCGAAAAACGTGCACCGCGTTTCGAGGGCCGCTGACATGTCGACTCAACCCGATCGCAGCGCAGCACTGTCGCCCGACGAACTGGCCCGCGCCACGGCTGAGGCCATGTACGCGGCCGATGCCTGCAGCCGCGCGCTAGGACTCGAACTGCTGGAAGTCCGGCCCGGTTACGCGCGCTTGCGCATGGCCGTGCGCGCGGACTTCCTCAACGGTCATCAGATCTGCCACGGCGGCCTGATCTTTACGCTTGCCGATTCCACCTTCGCGTTCGCGTGCAACAGCTACAACATCAACACGGTGGCGTCAGGTTGCTCGATCGAATTTCTGCGTCCGGTGCCAGGCGGCGACGTACTGACCGCCGAGGCCGTGGAGCAGACGCTAAGCGGGCGCACCGGTATCTACGACATTCGCGTCACGAATCGCGCAGGCGAAACCGTCGCGATGTTTCGCGGCAAATCTGCGCAGATCAAAGGCAACCCGATCCCGACCGAAAGCTGAACCCTGCAGCTCGCACGCGCCCATCCCAACCCAACCGCGCGCACTGCACCCCATTCTGAAGAAGCAAGGAGACACTCGATGAACACCACGCTCCCGCTCGAGCCGATAGAAACGGCGAGCCGCGACGAACTCGCCGCCCTCCAGCTCGAGCGGCTGAAATGGTCGCTCACGCACGCTTACGAGAATTCGCCGGTCTATCGGCGCAAGTTCGATGAAGCCGGGGTCCATCCACGTGAGGTGAAAACGCTCGCAGACCTGTCCCGTTTCCCCTTCACGACCAAGAAGGATCTGCGCGACAACTACCCTTTCGGCATGTTCGCCGTCCCGCAGGAACAGGTGTCGCGGATCCATGCCTCTTCGGGTACGACGGGCAAGCCGACGGTGGTCGGCTACACGGCGCGGGATATCGACACGTGGGCCAACGTGGTCGCCCGTTCGATCCGCGCCGCCGGCGCACGGCGTGGCGACAAGGTGCATGTGAGCTACGGCTATGGCCTCTTCACGGGCGGACTGGGTGCCCACTACGGCGCGGAACGCGCGGGTCTGACCGTGATCCCGTTCGGCGGCGGCCAGACCGAAAAGCAGGTCCAGCTCATCCAGGACTTCCGGCCCGACATCATCATGGTGACGCCGAGCTACATGCTGTCGATCGCCGATGAAATGGAAAGACAGGGCATCGATCCGGCTCAGTCTTCGCTGCGCATCGGCATCTTCGGGGCCGAGCCCTGGACCAACGACATGCGCAGCGCCATCGAGAAACGCATGGGCATCGATGCGGTGGATATCTATGGCCTATCCGAAGTGATGGGCCCGGGCGTGGCCTCGGAATGCGCCGAAACCAAGGACGGTCCGACCATCTGGGAAGATCACTTTTACCCGGAGATCATCGACCCGGAAACCGGCGAGGTGCTGCCGGACGGCGAACTGGGCGAACTGGTGTTCACGTCGCTCACGAAAGAAGCGCTGCCCATCATCCGCTACCGCACGCGTGATCTCACACGCTTGCTGCCCGGCACTGCGCGCACGATGCGCCGGATGGAGAAAATCACCGGCCGTTCGGACGACATGATGATCGTGCGCGGCGTGAACGTCTTCCCGACACAGATCGAAGAACTACTGCTGAAGCAGCATGCGCTTGCACCGCACTACCAGATCGTTCTGACGAAAGAGGGTCCGTTGGATGTGCTGACCCTCAACGTCGAACCCTGCCCCGAGACGGCGCCCGACACTGCCGCGCTGAGTACGGCAAAGCAGGCGCTGACTTACGACATCAAGGCCCTGATCGGAATTAGTGCTGTTGTGAACGTGTTGGCGGTGAACGGTATTGAGCGGTCGGTGGGGAAGGCGCGGCGAGTGGTCGACAAGCGGAAGGTGAGCGCCTGAGAGTGCCGGCGGTGCTTGAGCCGGTTCCGGCTCAAGCACCGCTCATTATTTGCGCTCGCTGGCGGCGTTGGACCTGCCGCGGGTGCAAGTGCAGGGCGGGTGCGGGTGCAGGCGCGGGTGCATCACGAATTCGGCAACAACAACCACATCCGCCCGGCCTGCTTCATCTTGCCGGCCAGATCGCCCGCGTCGTCGCCCAAACCCCAGAAATAGTCGGCACGCACACCACCCTTGATCGCAGAGCCGGTGTCCTGCGCAAACACCAGGCGGTTCATCGGCGAATTAGTCAGCGGACGGGTCGTCTGCAGAAAGACCGGCGTTCCCAACGGGATCGACGACGGGTCGACCGCGATCGAGCGCTCCGGCGTCAACGGCACGCCTAACGCACCGATCGGACCATCAGCACCACCGCCCGGAACGCTCTCGCCCGAAGGCATCTCGCGGAAGAACACGAAGCGTGGATTGGTATCCAGCAAGCCGTCGACGCGCGTCGGATTGGCGCGAGCCCACGCCTTGATGCCCTGCATCGTCGCCTGGGCGGGCGTCAATTCGCCGCGATCCAGCAGCCAGCGCCCAATCGACTTATACGGCTGGTTATTGGTGCCGCCGAAACCGAGCCGCATCACGCTGCCGTCTTCCATCACCACTCGCCCCGAGCCTTGTACCTGCAGGAAAAAAGCTTCGATGGGATCGTCGACCCACACGAGTTCGTTGCCATTGAGCACGCCTGAGCGCTCGAGTTGCGCGCGGCTCGGCAACTCGCCGCCCGTGCGATAACCCGCCGGCCAGCGATACAGCGCCGTCTGATAAACCCCATGCCGGGTGCGCGAGCCGCGCAGCAACGGCTCGTAATAGCCGGTCACGAGACCGTCGAGCGTGCCGTCGGTATTGGCAAACTGATACGGAGTGAAATAGGCTTCAAAAAAGGCACGGGCGCTGGTCAGATCCAGATCGTCGATCTGCTCGGCCGCCGCGCAAGCGCGCTGCCAGTTCGGCTGACGGGCGAGCCGCAGGCAATTCTGCCGTAGTGCGGCCGTCGCGCCGATCAGCGAGTCGTCTTGCCAGCCCGGCACCTGTTGCCACGCTACCTGCGTAAGCCGCGCCGAGGCGATCTGCCCTGGGATGATCGCGGCGCCGGTGGGCGGCGCTGAAGTCCGCACAACACCGCTACCGCCGCACGAAGCCAGCAACACCGCGATGGAAAGCACCCCCAGCCAGCCGGCGGCCTTGCCGGCCAGACGCATACAATGTTCGTTCTTGATGGAAACCGCCATGTCTGATCTGTTCGACGAATACCCGATGCTCATGTTCGTGCCGGAATTGCTGGTTGCGCTCTTCCTGCTGGTGTTCATCATTGTCTATATGTCGTCCGGCAAGAACAAAGCAAACCGCGACAAACAACGCTAAAGCAGTTTAAAGACCGCGTGCGACGCCGCCGGTTCAATGCAGCGTGCGCGGCATGCGCAACACGAACTCGGGCACCGGCGCTTCGAAACGCTCGCCGTCTTCGGCCACGCAGAAATACTCCCCGCGCATGGTGCCGACCGGCGTCGCGATCACCGCCCAGCTCGTATATTCGAATTGCTCGCCGGGTTTGAGCAGCGGCTGATGGCCGACCACGCCAAGCCCTTTCACTTCCTGCTCGTGTTTGTCGCTATCGGTGATCACCCAATGGCGCGCAATCAGTTGTGCCGGAACCTGACCGCTATTGCGGATGGTCAGCGTATAGGCGAACGCATACTGGCGGCGCTCCGGGTCCGACTCGTCGGGCAGGTACTGTACCTGCGCCGCTACGCTGAATTCGTACTGGCTCATCCTGATTCCGGTCTGGTGAAACAATCTCGTGAAAGTCTGCGAGAGGCCCGGGCGCCAATGCTTTCAGGCACGCCGGCAAAGCCCACTACGATGGTTCCGCATTCTGGCCCATGCAGGGCATGCCCGCAACCGGGCAATCCCATCTGGACAAGGCTTCGAGGCCCACAAGACGGTAAAATAGCGTTTTCCGCCTACCGCCCGCCCCCTGCCATGACGCAATTCCGCATCTCTCCCAGCATTCTGTCGGCCGACTTCTCGCGGCTCGGCGAAGAAGTTCGCAATGTCGTCGCCGCCGGCGCCGACTGGATTCACTTCGACGTGATGGACAACCATTATGTGCCGAACCTGACCATCGGCCCGCTGGTGTGCGAAGCGCTGCGCCCGCACGTGGACGTGCCGATCGACGTGCATCTGATGGTGCGCCCCGTCGACCGGATCGTGCCCGACTTCGCCAAAGCCGGCGCCAACGTGATCAGCTTTCACCCTGAAGGCTCGGACCACATCGACCGCACGCTGTCGCTGATCCGCGACCACGGCTGCAAGGCCGGTCTCGTGTTCAATCCCGCCACCTCGCTCAGCTACCTCGATTACGTGATGGACAAGGTCGATCTGGTGCTGATCATGTCGGTGAATCCGGGTTTCGGCGGCCAGTCGTTCATCCCCGAGGCGCTCGTCAAGCTGCGCGAAGCCCGCAAGCGCATCGACGCGTACAACGAGAAGACCGGCCGCGAGATCCATCTGGAAGTGGACGGCGGCGTGAAGATCGACAACATCGCCGAAATCGCGGCAGCGGGCGCGGACACTTTCGTGGCCGGCTCGGCGATCTTCGGCCATCACGACTACAAGACGGTGATCGCCGAGATGCGCGCCGAACTGGCAAAAGTCGGGCAACAGGTATGACCACCAGCGCCGCGCCGCAATTTCCCGCGCCGGTGTTCACCGGACCGCGTATCCGCGCGGCGATCATCGACCTCGACGGCACGATGATCGACACCGCGGACGACTTCACCGCCGGCCTGAACGGCATGCTGGCCCAGCTCGACGCAGCGGAAACGTCGCGTGAGGAAGTGGTGGGCTATGTCGGCAAGGGTTCCGAACACCTGATCCGCAGCGTGCTCGCGCCGCGCTTCGAGGCGGCCCACGCGCAGGACCGCTTCGACGAGGCGCTCGCGATCTATCAGGAAGAGTACGCCCGGATCAATGGCCGCCACACGCGTCTGTACCCGGACGTCGAGGCGGGGCTGATCGCCATGCGCGACGCCGGCCTCGAACTCGCGTGCGTCACGAACAAGCCGCACCGCTTCGCCGTGGAACTGCTGCAGCAATACGGGCTGATCGGCTATTTCAGCGTCGTGCTCGGCGGCGACAGCCTGGCGAAAAAGAAGCCCGATCCGCTGCCCATGCTGACCGCCTGCGCCCAGTTGCACGTCGCGCCCGAGGCCACAGTGGCGATCGGCGACTCGGAAAACGACGCGCTGGCCGGCCGCGCGGCGGGCATGGCAACGCTCACCGTCCCCTACGGCTACAACCATGGCCAGGCTATACAAACAATAAAATCGGATGGTATAGTTGCCTCGCTGCTGGACGCCGCCAAGGCGATCGCAGCGCACCAAGCAGTACACCCTACATCGACTTAACAAGTCCTTCATCCTCATGTTTCTGAACAAAAAACGGAGTCTGAGCAGCATCGACCGGGGAGCCTGGCCCTGGCGTCGCTGGTCGCGCTAACCTCTCCTGAGGTACGCTGAAGCTCGTCTTCGGCACCGTTTTTTGCTTCGCTGCGCTCACGCGCCTTTCCCATCAGCTTTCGTCGCATCGGTTCATGCGGCCGCCGTGTACCTTAGGTACCGTGGCACGCCTGCACCCTGGATGCTTCGCGGGAAAGCTCGCGCCGGTTGGCCTAACCTTGTCCTTAGCACCACGAGACAAGACCAGGTTTCGCCCAGCCGGCCACGCCGACAGCGCATCGCCCCGCTTTGTCCGACGCACGCCGCGCCCGGACCTATGAAACAGGATCGGAACATGACCGAACTCGAATTCCAGTCCCTCGCGAACGAGGGCTACAACCGCATCCCGCTGATCGCCGAAGCGCTCGCCGACCTCGAAACGCCGCTCTCGCTATACCTGAAGCTCGCGCAACCCGAGCGCAACGGCGCCAACTCGTTCCTGCTCGAATCGGTGGTGGGCGGCGAGCGGTTCGGCCGCTATTCGTTCATCGGCTTGCCGGCTCGCACCCTGCTGCGCACGCGCAATGGCGTGTCGGAAGTGGTGCGGGACGGCGCGGTCGTCGAAACGCACGAAGGCGATCCGCTCGAATTCATCCAGCAGTTCCAGGGCCGCTTCAAAGTGGCGCAACGGCCGGGACTGCCGCGTTTCGCAGGCGGTCTGGCCGGCTACTTCGGCTATGACGCGGTGCGCTACATCGAGAAAAAGCTCGCGCACACGGCGCCGCCGGACGATCTGAACCTGCCCGACATCCAGCTCCTGCTGACCGAAGAAGTCGCGGTGATCGACAACCTCGCGGGCAAGCTATATCTGGTGGTCTACGCGGATCCGACCACGCCCGAGGCTTATACCCGCGCCAAGCAGCGTCTGCGCGATCTGCGCCAGCGCCTGCGCACGACCGTGCAGCCGCCGGTGACGTCCGCCAGCGTGCGCACCGAGACCTACCGCGAATTTGCCAAAGACGACTATCTGGCCGCCGTGCGCAAGGCGAAGGAATACATCGCCGCCGGCGAGCTGATGCAGGTGCAAGTCGGCCAACGTCTGACGAAACCGTATCGCGACAATCCCCTCTCCCTGTACCGCGCGCTGCGTTCGCTGAATCCGTCGCCGTACATGTACTACTACAACTTCGGCGACTTCCACGTGGTCGGCGCGTCGCCGGAAATTCTGGTGCGTCAGGAAAAGCGCGGCGAAGATCGCATCGTCACCATCCGTCCGCTCGCCGGTACCCGTCCGCGCGGCAACACGCCGGAGCGCGACGCCGAACTCGCCACCGAACTGCTGAACGATCCGAAGGAAATCGCCGAACACGTCATGCTGATCGACCTCGCGCGCAACGACGTGGGCCGCATCGCGCAGATCGGCTCAGTGATCGTGACCGACAAGATGGTGATCGAAAAGTACTCGCACGTGCAGCACATCGTGAGTTCGGTCGAAGGCAAGCTGAAGCCCGGCACCACCAATTTCGACGTGCTGCGCGCCACCTTCCCGGCCGGCACGCTGTCCGGCGCGCCGAAGGTCCGCGCGATGGAACTGATCGACGAGCTCGAGCCGGTGAAGCGCGGCCTGTACGGCGGCGCGGTCGGCTACCTGTCGTTCACCGGTGAGATGGATCTGGCCATCACGATCCGCACCGGCGTGATCAGCAACGGTAATCTGTATGTGCAGGCGGCAGCGGGTGTCGTCGCGGATTCGGTGCCCGAATCCGAATGGCAAGAGACCGAGAACAAGGCACGCGCGGTGCTGCGCGCCGCCGAGCAGGTGCAAGACGGCCTCGATAGCGACTTCTGACCGGAGACAGACCATGCTGCTGATGATCGACAACTACGACTCATTCACCTACAACCTGGTCCAGTACTTCGGCGAACTCGGCGAAGACGTACGGACCTATCGCAACGACGAAATCACGCTGGACGAAATCGCGAAGCTCAACCCGGAGCGCATTTGCCTGTCGCCGGGACCGAGCAATCCGCAACACGCCGGCATCACGCTCGACGTGCTGCGCGAGTTCTCCGGCAAGACGCCGATTCTCGGCGTGTGCCTCGGCCATCAGGCCATCGGCGAAGCATTCGGCGGCCGCGTGGTGCGCGCGCAGACCATCATGCACGGCAAGGTCAGCACGATCGAAACCGACTGCAAAGGCGTCTTCGCCGACCTGCCGAAGCACTTCGTCGTGACGCGCTATCACTCGCTCGCGATCGAACGCGAGTCGCTGCCCGATTGCCTCGAAGTGTCCGCATGGACCGACGACGGCGAGATCATGGGCGTGCGTCACAAGGAACTGGCCGTCGAAGGCGTGCAGTTCCACCCGGAATCCATTCTGTCGGAACACGGTCACGCACTGCTCGAGAACTTCGTGAAGCAGTCGAAGGCCGCGTCGGCCCAACGCAACGCTTGATCACCCGAGGCGACATCATGACGATTACCCCTCAGGAAGCGTTGCAGCGCACGATCGAGCACCGCGAGATTTTCCACGACGAAATGCTGCATCTGATGCGGCTCCTCATGCGCGGCGAACTGTCGCCGGTGATGGCGGCTGCCATCATTACAGGCTTGCGCGTCAAAAAAGAGACCATCGGCGAGATCACCGCGGCCGCCACGGTGATGCGTGAATTTGCCCGGCACGTGGAGGTGCAGGACAACTCGAACTTTGTCGATATCGTCGGTACCGGTGGCGACGGTGCGCACACCTTCAACATCTCCACGGCGACGATGTTCGTCACCGCCGCAGCCGGCGCCAAGGTCGCCAAGCACGGCGGGCGCAGCGTATCGAGCAAGTCGGGCAGCGCGGATGTACTCGAAGCGCTAGGCGTCAATATCGATCTGCAGCCCGAACAGGTGGCGGCATCCATTGCTGAAACCGGCATGGGCTTCATGTTCGCGCCGAACCATCACCCGGCCATGAAGAACATCGCGCCGGTGCGCCGCGAACTCGGCGTACGGACCATCTTCAACATCCTCGGCCCGCTCACCAACCCGGCCGGCGCGCCCAACCAGTTGATGGGCGTGTTCCATGCGGACCTCGTCGGCATCCAGGTGCGCGTGATGCAGCGCCTCGGCGCCAAACACGTGCTGGTCGTCTACGGCATGGACGGCATGGACGAGGTCTCGCTCGGTGCGGCGACGCAGGTCGGCGAGTTGCGCGACGGCGAAGTGCACAAGTACGAGATTCACCCCGAGGATTTCGGCATGCAGATGGTGTCGAACCGCACGCTGAAAGTGGCGGACGCCGCCGAGTCCAAGCTGATGCTGCTCGAAGCGCTCGACAACAAGCCCGGCGTCGCGCGTGAAATCGTCACGCTCAACGCGGGCACGGCGCTCTATGCGGCGAATGTGGCGGCGTCGATTGCCGACGGCATCGAACTGGCCCGCGAAGCGATAGCAAGCGGCAAGGCTCGTTCGAAAGTCGACGATCTGGTTCGCTTCACCCAGCAATTCAAGCACTAAATTCCGTATCGAGAGACCTATGAGCGACATTCTGGAACGCATCATCGACGTCAAACGCCAAGAGGTCCGTGCGGCCGAACTGAGCGCACCGTTCGAAGCACTGCGCCTCGAAGCCTCGGCGCGCGACAAGCGCGACTTCGTCGGCGCGTTGCGCGCCAAACATGCCGCCGGTCACGCCGCGGTGATCGCCGAAGTGAAGAAGGCAAGTCCGTCCAAAGGCGTGCTGCGCGAGCATTTCGTGCCGGCTGACATCGCCCGTTCGTACGCGAAACATGGCGCGGCCTGCCTGTCCGTCCTCACCGACGTGCAGTTTTTCCAGGGCAGCACCGCCTATCTGGAAGAGGCGCGCGCCGCCTGCGACCTGCCGGTGCTGCGCAAAGACTTCATCATCGATCCGTATCAGATCGTCGAAGCGCGCGCGATGGGCGCCGATGCGATCCTGCTGATCGCCGCCGCACTCGAAACCGCGCAAATGCAGGACCTCGAAGCGTTCGCGCATTCGCTGGGGCTCGCAGTGCTCGTGGAAGTGCACGACAAGGACGAGCTGATGGAAGCGCTGACGCTGAAGACTCCGCTGATCGGCATCAACAACCGCAACCTGCGCACGTTCGAGACGTCGATTCAAACCACGATCGGCATGCTCGAATCGATCCCTGACGATCGCATCGTCGTCACCGAGTCGGGCATCCTGTCGCGCATGGACGTGGACCGCTTACGCGAGATGGACGTGCACACGTTCCTCGTCGGCGAAGCGTTCATGCGCGCCGACGAACCGGGTTCGGAACTTGCGCGGATGTTTTTCTGATCTGACCTGCCTGGAAAACACCGCCATGGGCATCGAACGTGAAATCAAGCTGGCACTGCCTGCTGAGCAGTTGAGCGCGGCGACGCGCTGGTTCGTCGCGCGCACCGGCGCCGCAGGGCATCCGGTCGCGCTGGCGAACATCTACTTCGACACGCCGGTTTTGACGCTGGCACGCTCGAAAAGCGCGCTGCGCCTGCGCCACACGCCGGACGGCTGGCTGCAGACCTTCAAGACTGCAGGCGAGGCGAGCGCCGGCATGCATAGCCGGCACGAGTGGGAAATGCCGATCGCGGGCGAAGCGCTGGAAATCGAGACCCTGCTGCAGGCCTGCGACGAACCCACGGTCGCGGCGGCGCTGCGCGGGGCCGCGCCGGATCTGATCGAGTTGTTCCGCACCAACTTCACCCGGACGCTGTGGCAAGTGACCAGCCATGACACGACGATCGAAGCCGCGATCGATCAGGGCGAAGTGATCGCCAAGGTCAACGGTGAGACGCGGCGCGCGCCGATTCTCGAAGTCGAGCTGGAGTTGAAGAGCGGTGACGAGGCGGCGTTGCATGCGTTGGCCGATGAGCTCCGCGCACACGTGCCCGGTCTTGCCCCGGACAATATCAGCAAGGCTCAGCGCGGGTATCGACTGCGCGAACAACAGTAGGCGCCACCTCCGCGCTTGCGGATGACGGCTGGCGTGCTGTTGGTTTGCCATGGGTGCCTCGCGACCACAACCGCGCATCCCCATGTGCGTCTTGAGCTACGCCCCGTTTGCTGCGACACTTGCGCGTCATGACCTCTGCCTCCCGCACCCGTTCTCCGTCGTCGCAAACCTCGCTGTTTGGCGACGAACCGTCTAATCCGGTTGCTGCACCGCAAACGCCGTTACCGCCCTCCGCGCAATCGGCTCCGCCGCTCTCGCTCGAAGCCCAGTTCGACGCATTGCCGCCCGCATGGCGCGCGCATCTGCGACCGTTCACGGACAGCGACGCTTACGCGCCGCTGTGCCGTTTCGTCGATGGCGAGCGTGCCGCCGGCAAGACGGTCTATCCTGCCGACGTGTTCCGCGCTCTACGACTCACCAGCCCGGACGAAGTCAAAGTAGTGATCCTCGGCCAGGACCCGTACCACGGCGAGGACCGCGGCACACCGCAGGCTCACGGGCTGGCGTTTTCCGTGCCGCCGGCCGTGCGGCCGCCACCGTCGCTGCGCAACATCTTCAAGGAGATCGCCGCGAGTCTGGGCCACGAGCCGCCGCGTCACGGCTGCCTCGATGCCTGGGCGAAACAGGGCGTGCTGCTGCTGAACACCGTGCTGACGGTCGAACGCGACGCAGCGGCCAGCCACGCGAAACGCGGCTGGGAGAAATGCACCGACACGCTGATCCACGAACTGGCAACGCGCCACGATGGACTGGTGTTCATGCTGTGGGGTGCGCACGCGCAGGCCAAGCGGGCGCTGCTCGGCGGCAAATCGCATTACGTGCTGGAGGCGCCGCATCCGTCGCCGCTCTCGGCACACCGCGGCTTTCTCGGCTGCGGGCACTTTGCGCTTGCCAATGCGTATCTCAGCGAGCACCACCGTCAGCCGATCGATTGGCGCTTGCCCGACGAAGCGCAGATGCTCGCTTAAGCACGCCCGCGCGAACCGGACGCGGCAACGCCGCGTGACCCAAACCGGCAACGACGAAACAGCCGCAGAAACAAAAACGCCACGGAAGCCCATAACTTCCGTGGCGTTTCTTTATGCCCCGCAGCGCGCGCCGCTTACTAAAAGCAGCCGCATCGTCACGGTCAACGGTCAACAGCCCAGATCCGCGACGCGGACCTCGACCGTTCCGCCATGCTTACGCAGCAGCAATCGCTTCGCGTGCGCCAGCCAGCGCGGCGGAAGCGGCGTCCGGGCCCATGTTCAGGCCTTCAGCGTAGATGAAGTTCACGTCCGTCATGCCGAGGAAGCCGAGGAAGCTCTTCAGGTAAGGCGTCTGGCTGTCGTTCGGCGTGCCGAGGTACTTGCCGCCGCGTGCCGATACCACGAACACCTTCTTGCCCTTCACGAGGCCTTCCGGACCGTTCGCCGTGTACTGGAACGTAATGCCGGCGCGTGCGATGAAGTCGAAGTACGTCTTCAGTTGCGACGAGATACCGAAGTTGTACATCGGTGCGCCGATCACGACGACGTCGGCGGCTTGCAGTTCGGCGATCAGCGCTTCGCTACGTGCAGCGATGGCGGCTTGTTCCGGCGTGCGCTGGTCAGCGGGCGTGAAGAACGCGCCAAGGACGGCGTCGTCCAGATGCGGCAGCGGTTCGGCTTGCAGGTTGCGGACGACGACTTTCGCGCCCGGATTCGATTGTTGCAGCTTTTCCGTCAGTTCGTTGACGAGCAGCGTCGAGTTCGCGCCTTGCGAGCGGGCTGCCGAGTTGATTTGCAGGATCGTGGTCATGGTTGACTCCAGTTGGGGCGCGCAGTGTTGCGCGAGTGGAGCCATTGTGTTTTTTTACTGGTCCGCGAAAAAGCCATTCCGCAGCGACGGATTGTTGCAAGGGTAGAACAATCCGCCGCCGAATTCCGGGATTTAAGCAGGCCCCAACCGCATTTCGCCGCGCTCAGCCCGCCAGCCAGCGCTCGCGCCAGTTGCGCGCCGCCGTGCGCTTGTCGGTGACGGCAAGCGTGTAGCGCGACACCTCAGGCCCGTCCAGCTTGACTTGCGCGGTGCGCAGCTCGTCGCGGCGGAACGCGTGAACCTCCACTTTCGCGCCCGGCAGGTAGCGCGAGAGCAGCGCGTCAAGATTCGCGCCAGTGACGCGCAGGCCGTCGATCGCCACCAGCACGTCGCCCGCCGACAGGCCGGCTTTCTGCGCCGCGCTGCCGTCATGCACGGCGGCCAGCGTGCAATCCGCCCCGCCGCGCAGGCGTGCGCCCAGCGACGGCCTGGCGTTCCTGTCCGCCTCCGGTGCGAGTGAAATGCCGAACGGTTCGAGCAACGTGTCGAGCGGCAGGTCGCGCGTGCTGCGCACCGCCTGCTCGAACAGCGCGCCCAGCTCGGCGCCGGTCGCCTCGGCGAACAGCGCCTCGACTTCGTTCTCGGTCACGCCGACGGGCTTGCCGCGATAGAAGTCACGACCGAAGCGCTGCCACAAGAGGCGCATCACGTCGTCGAGCGACTTGCGGTTGCCGGTCTGGGCACGAATCGACAGATCGAACGCCAGCGCGACCAGCGAGCCCTTCGTGTAGTAGCTGACGATGGCGTTCGGCGCGTTCTCGTCCTGCCGGTAGTATTTGATCCAGGAATCGAACGAGCTTTCGGCGACGGTCTGCTTCAGGCGGCCGCTGCCGCGCAGCACCCCGCCCACTACCTTGCCGAGCAGCGAGAAATACTCTTCGGGCTTGATGAGGCCGCTGCGCACGAGGATCAGATCGTCGTAGTAGGACGTGAACCCCTCGAACAGCCACAGCAGCGAGGTGTAGTTCTCGCGCGTCAGGTCGTACGGCGCGAAGGCGGCCGGCTTGATGCGCTTCACGTTCCAGGTATGGAAGTACTCGTGGCTGCACAGGCCGAGGTAGGTCCGGTAACCCTCGGTGGTCTGCGGGCGGCCCTCCACCGGCAAATCGGTGCGGTTGCAGATCAGCGCGGTCGAAGCCCGGTGTTCGAGACCGCCGTAGCCGTCGCTCACCGCCTGGGTCATGAACACATAGCGCTCCACCGGCGCTTTCTTCGACTTCGGTTCGAACAGCGCGATCTGAGCTTCGCAGATGCGCTTCAGGTCCGCGGCGAGACGCGCCATGTCGAGCGCCACGACGCGGCCGGCAATCACGATGTCGTGCGGCACGCCGTGCGCCTTGAAGGTGGTGAGCGCGAACTCGCCGAGCGTGACCGGGTGGTCCACCAGTTCGTCGTAGTTCTGCGCGCTGTACTCGCCGAAGCCATAGCGCCTGGTACCGCGCGCCTCCGGCAGCGCCGTCGCGACGCGCCAGCTCCGGTAGGCCGGACCGGCGGGCTTCTGGATATCCACGAGACACGGGGCATCTTCGTGGCCGACCGCCGCGAGGAACACGCTGGTGCCGTTGAAAAAGCCGGTCGTATCGTCCAGATGCGCCGCCCGCACCGACAGGTCCCAGGCGTAGACCTCGTAGCGCAGCGTCAGCGCACCGCTGACCGGTGCCGCCTGCCACGTGTGCTTGTCGGTCTTTTCGACGCGCACCTTGCGGCCAGCCTCGTTGAAGGCGCGCAGCGTCACAATGTTGCGGGCGAACTCGCGCACCATGTAGCTGCCGGGGATCCACACCGGCAGCATGAAACGCTGACCGGACGGATCGGGATCGGTGACCGTGACGGTGACTTCAAAGAGGTGGGCGGCGGGTTGCTTCGGAACGATGCTGTAGCGGATCGGCTTCATCTGCGAGGGTGGTTAGTAGAATGAGGGGGCCTGAAACGGCAGGAGGCGCAAAGTGCGCCTCCTGTCTGACGATGCGCGATGCTCAATGCACCGCGGCGAGTTCCTTGTCCAGCCGGTCGGCCGGCACCGCGCCCGGCAGGCGGCGGCCGTCGGCGAGGAATACGGTAGGCGTGCCGTCCACGTTCATGGCGTGGCCGAGGGCGAGATTCTTGTCGATGGCGGCGGTGTCGCACGTGCCGGCGGCGGTCGGCGCCTGACGGTCCTGCATCCACGCTTCCCAGGCCTTGGCGCGGTCGGTGGAACACCAGATCGACTTCGATTTCACCGCCGAATCCGGCGACAGCACCGGATACAGGAAGGTGTACACCGTGATGTTGTCGACCGACTTGAGGGTGGTTTCGAGCTGCTTGCAATACGGGCAGTTCGGGTCCGAGAACACGGCGATCTTGCGGCTGCCGTTGCCCTTCACGACTTTCACCGCGTTCGCAAACGGCAGGCTGGCGAAGTCGATCCGGTTGGTTTCGGACAGACGCGCTTCGGTCAGGTTCTTGCGGGTTTTCGCGTCGACGATATCGCCCAGCACCAGATAGTCGCCGTTGGCGTCGCTATACACGATCTGCGTGCCGAGGTTGACCTCGTACAAGCCGGCGATCGGCGACTTCGCGATGCTCTTGATGGTTGCGTCGTCACCGAGGCGCGCCTGCAAGGTGGTCTTGAGCTTGTCGGTAACCTGGTCGGCCTGCGCGGAGCAACCGAGCGTCGCAATGGCCACGGTCAATGCAAGCGCGGCGATACGGAAGTGCTTTTTCATACTGAATTCCCTGGTTCATTCGAACACGCGTCACGCGTCTTCGATCTGTACGTCTCGGACAGGCGTGCGGCCCATCCGTTCATCATACTCGCGCGCCGCCGGCCTAACGTGGCGGACCGAACAGGCTACAACCCCTACCCCAGCGCCGCCGAAACCAGCCAGCGCTTGAGCAGCGGCTGCGCCCCCACGAAAGCCATACCGGTGTTACGCAGCACGCGAGCCACCGGGCCGGGCACCGAAAAGAGCTTTTGCAGGCCGTCGGTAGCGACCATCAGCGCGCGGATGTCCTCACGGCGCGCCCGTTCGTAACGGCGCAGCAATACGGTGTCGCCGAGATCGCGGAACGCTTCCTTGCCGGCGACCGTGTCGGCCAGCGCCGCGACGTCGCGCAGTCCAAGGTTCATGCCCTGGCCGGCGAGCGGATGAATCAGATGCGCCGCGTCGCCCACCAGCGCGACGCGCGGCGCCACGAGCCGGTCGACGGTTTGCAGCGCAAGCGGAAAGCCCTTCGCGGGCGTCACGCAGTCGAGCGCACCGACCTGGCCGCCGGTCACGCGCTCCACTTCCGCAGCCAGTTGCGCCGGATCGAGCGCGAGCAGTTCGTCCGCATGCTCGGTGCGCGCCGACCAGACAAGCGAAACGTGTCCGTCAGGCAGCGGCAGCAAGGCAACGATCTCGCCGTCCTTGAACCATTGGTACGCCGTCTCGCCGTGCGGCTTTTCAGCCTTGAAATTGGCGACCACGCCGGTCTGCTTGTAGTCGCGCCGGATGACCTTGGAGCCGATCTGCGCCCGCACCCACGAATGGGCGCCATCTGCGCCGACCACCAGATCCGCTTCCAGCACCTTGCCGTTGGCAAGGCCGATGGTCGCGCCGTCAGGCTTGACGTCGAGCCCTTGGGCACGCGTGTCGATCCACTCCAGATTGGGTTGGAAGCGCAGCGCGGCATCGAGTGCGCGCTCGATCAGCGACGACTCCGCAATCCACGCCAACTGCGGCACGGATGCCTGGAACGCCGAGAAATGAAGCTCGGCGTGGGCGTCGCCATAGACGCGCATGTCGTAGACGGGGCCGAGGCGCGAGGTGTCGAGCGCCTGCCAGACCCGCAAGCGTTCCAACAGGGCCTGCGAACTGGCGGACAGGGCGTAGACCCGCGCGTCGAAAGCCGCGCCGGCCGGCAGCGGCGCGCAGGGCTGCGCGAGGAGCGCCACGCGCAAGCCGCCTTGCGTCAACGCAAGCGCCGCAGTCTTGCCGACGAGCCCGCCGCCGATCACGGCGACGTCAAAGGTCTGAAGGTGTGCAGTCATCCACGCATTATAGCCGTGGGGGGTGGCGGGGCCGGATCGGGAAATGCGGCATTTGGGCCGGCTGAGGGCTCATGCCGGCGCCCGTCTTCCACGCTCCGCCGGTGGGCGGGCCGCCTGAAAGAGTTACAATTGCGGCTTCCGTGACAAAACCCGCACAGAATCGTTGAGCCAACGCCCCGATTTGCTGCGCTGTCTCGTCCCGTTGCGCTGCGCGGCAGCGTCTTGATGAGTGCCCCCGGCACCCTCACCTGACGACCCGACACACGACGCAACCCACTGATTTCTAGAGAAACTCCATGAGCCTCAAATGCGGCATCGTCGGCCTGCCTAACGTCGGCAAGTCCACCCTGTTCAACGCGCTGACCAAGGCGGGCATTGCCGCCGAGAACTATCCGTTCTGCACCATCGAACCGAACGTCGGCATCGTCGAAGTGCCGGACGCGCGCCTGAAGGCGCTCGCGGACATCGTCAAGCCCGAGCGCATCCTGCCGGCCGTGGTGGAATTCGTCGATATCGCCGGCCTCGTGGCCGGCGCCAGCAAGGGCGAAGGCCTCGGTAACCAGTTTCTCGCCAACATCCGCGAAACCGACGCCATCACGCACGTGGTGCGCTGCTTCGAAGACGACAACGTGATTCACGTCGCCGGCAAGGTCGATCCGCTGTCGGACATCGAAGTCATCAACACCGAACTGGCGCTCGCCGATCTGGCCACGGTCGAAAAGTCGCTCACGCGTTACTCGAAGGCCGCCAAGTCGGGCAACGACAAGGAAGCCATCAAGCTCGCCGCCGTGCTGGAAAAGGTCCGTGCGCAGCTCGACCAGGCGAAGCCGGTGCGTGCGCTCGACCTGTCCGATGAAGAGAAGGTGCTGCTGAAGCCGTTCTGTCTGATCACCGCCAAGCCGACCATGTACGTCGCCAACGTGAAGGAAAGCGGCTTCGAGAACAACCCTCATCTGGATGCGGTGCGCAAGTTCGCGGACGCCGAGAAGGCGCCGGTCGTCGCGGTGTGCGCGGCTATCGAAGCGGAAATCGCCGATCTGGACGACGAAGACAAGCAGGTGTTCCTCGCCGACCTCGGCATGGAAGAGCCGGGCCTGAACCGCGTGATCCGCGCGGGCTTCAAGCTGCTCGGCCTGCAGACCTACTTCACGGCAGGCGTGAAGGAAGTGCGCGCGTGGACGATCCATATTGGCGACACGGCACCGCAGGCTGCGGGCGCGATTCACACCGACTTCGAGCGCGGCTTCATCCGTGCGCAAACCATTGCGTTCAATGACTTCGTGACCTACAAGGGCGAACAGGGCGCGAAGGAAGCCGGCAAGATGCGCGCGGAAGGTAAGGAGTACGTCGTGCACGACGGGGATGTGATGAATTTCCTGTTCAACGTTTAACGGCCAGCCCGGGCTGATTCGTCACGCCATGGCGTAGAAAACCCCGTAGTGCCTTGCGCACTTACGGGGTTTTTCTTTGAAGGCGCACGCTAGCAAGCGAATAGTGCGCGTCATCGGTACTCCTTGAGTGTCAGTCGGTGGCACACCGCAACGGCAACCTGATCCCCGC
>Ga0153933_1000332_pt1 | contig 19350 bp, 17 predicted proteins | sample TSNJ017MetaG_FD_102275 | JGI IMG/M metagenome (GOLD analysis project Ga0153933, IMG submission 102275) | Attine ant fungus gardens microbial communities from New Jersey, USA - TSNJ017 MetaG | ecosystem: Host-associated > Fungi > Mycelium > Unclassified | place: USA: New Jersey, Wharton State...
AGACCAACAGACATCGGGGTATGCTTCTTCATAGCCGGCCTCCTTCATCTCCTGCGCTTCGAGCGCGTCGATAACTTGGGAGCTTAACGCATCCCGCTGGAGGCCGGACTTCTCATCCCATCTAAAGTAATTAGTCGAAAAAAAATCAATTAACGGGCACCAATTGAGTCGACTAGAATGGGCCCTCGGCATGGAAGCTTATCAACTTCTCGAGCTACTGCGGCGCGGGCCGATGGCCTGGAACGGCTGGCGACGCGACAACCCCCTCTGTGCGCCTAAGCTCTACGGCGCGGATTTGAGTGGGTTGGTCCTCGACGGCGCTAATCTGGACGACACCGTGCTGTTTGAGGCGGTACTGGCTAATACCAGTTTGATTGGAGCGAGCTTGCGGCGAGCAGTGCTCCAAGGAGCAGATTTACGCGGAGCGAACTTGCGTTCGGCCGATCTTTCGGATGCCGACTTGAGCGGGACCTGGCGTAAAGACCCAACGCTTCGGCTCGCATATCCGAACGGAGCAGACCTGCGCGGCGCGGCCCTGAATGACGCACTGTTCGCACGGACCTTGCTGCGCGGATGCGACTTCGGCGGCGCAAGTTTAAATCGCACGATCTTTTCCGACGTAAATTTATCCCTCGCGCAAGGTCTGGAGGATGCGATTCACGAGCGGCCGAGCCAGATCACCTTCTCGACGCTGGTGCAATCGCGAGGCGTCCTGTCGCGCTCTTTCTTTTCGAAGTGTCGCGTGCCAGAAGAAATTCTGCGATCGGTTCCTGTGTCGAGCCCGCTCCACACTCCACGCTACTACGACTCCTGTTTCATCAGCCACAGCTCCGAGGATGCGGAATTCGCAGAGAAACTGGCGGAGAGGCTGACGGATGGAGGGGTAAGCGTCTGGTATGACAATCGAACGATTCAAGGTGGTCGTTCCCTGGAAGATCAGTTCACGAACGCAATTCGCGCATCGGACCGGCTGTTGCTTGTGGTCTCAGAGAGCAGCCTCGCCCGCTCGTGGGTCGCTTTCGAAGTTGGACAGGCGATGAAGCGAGCACACGAACTTTCGGACCGGGAGGAGGCGCGGAAGAGCCTGCTCTTTCCAATCCGGCTGCTTTCCATGGAGCAGATCGACTTGATTCTAAGAAGCGAGGCGGCTTTTCCCGAATTCCAGGTGCTGAAACAGAAACTTCCCTTCCTGGACTTCACTCGATGGAAAGAGTCGAAATGGTTTGACAGCGCGTGCGAGAGGCTGATCCAGGATCTAAGGAAAGACGAGTGACCGATTGTCTGAGCAAGAAGCCCGTTCAAACCTCTGTACTTCATCGCTAAGCATTCTTAGCGAGTACGAAATCGTCGAGTATCAAACCGACGCATCCGAAGTCGGCGGCCGCCGCTCGAAGAACACTTTGCCCTGACTGTTAGCGCCATTTGGCGCTTTCACGTCCCGGAGAGAATCTATTACACGACTCACGATATGAGCGTTAGTCGTGTCGCAATGCTTCGATGGGTTCGACCCTTGAGGCACGAGCAGCGGGTATCCAACTCGCGACAACCGCTATCGCGAGCAGAAGCAGAGCCGAGGTCGTGAGGCTCAGTGGGTTATCCGGTTTCAATCCGTAGAGCAGCAATTGCACCAATCGCATAATAACAATTGCGCTGCCGAGGCCAACGACCACACCCGCTGCCGCCAGCCACGCAGCCTCGTGCAACTACATGGTACGGATTTGAGCACGAGCCGCTCCTAACGCGAAACCGCCGATCTCGTTGGTGCGCTGCGAAACCGTATAGGCCATGATGCCGTAGATGCCAACGCAGGCAAGTGCAAGTGCGAGCACTCCGAAGCCGGCGGTAAGGAATGCGAACATGCGCTCCTGCTGCATGCTGGCGTCTATCTGCTGCTTTTGCGTGCGAATGTGATTGAGATCAAGGTCCGGGTTAATCTGCAGCAGCGCGCGACGGAGCGAGAGAATTAGGGCGGAGGATTGCAACGGAGAGCGGATGACGTAGGTTATAGGTCCGTCGATTGGAGACTGTATGTCGAGATCGAAGTGGACGGGTGGCGTCGGTTGCCGCATGTCTCCGTAGCGGAAGTCCGCACAGACTCCGACTATCTCCTAGCGCCCGAAAGAAGCTCTTGCCCTACGCGCGGAGGAGGGTTTAGTACAAATCGCCGAGGCACGTTTCCAGCCGATCTGCCTCTGGAAACGTGCTAAGGTCTGTTATCGCTACTTGAGCTGCAGCCTTCCTATATCCCGTCCTGAGGCAGACCCTTAACTACAATGTTTGGGCCCACGTTCGTATTCCAATCAGCTCCGAAAAGGCAAAGTACACGGCTGCAACCGATAGGATTTGGGGTCTGCCGCGGATCGCTCGAAGTTGGCCGAAGTTCTTCTAGATCAAACCATCAGACGTTAACGGACCGTGTCCATGTGGGTTTCAAGCAGTTTCTCGGGGGTAACGGAGATTCCTGCTTCTGAAAGTGATGGGGTTTGATCTGCGATTGCTGATCTCGCACGAAGGCCGCGGCCCCACCAAATTATCAGTAAACGACGGCGAACAGTTGCGGTGCGTTGGTACTTACTTTCGTATGCCTACTGATGGCTACTGACCCGCGACCAGATCCTCTTGGTTCTCTAGCATCCATCGGATTGGAATTGCTGCCCGATCCAGAAGATTGCAAACCAAGATCACGCAGGATCTTGTTTGCGGTTCGAACAATTCAAATTCAGGCAAACTAAGCGAGTCCGACTCTACGAACCAAATCAGCGAATCGCGGGTCACCACGGATAGGGTCGAAATATGGATGAGTTTTGAGGAACTGCAGAATATTTGATTGTTCCTTGAAAGCTTGCTCGAGCCAATAGAAGGCCTGTTCGTTGTCGCCGAGGCCCAGATAAGCGTTCACGAACGCACCCGCTGGAATGTAGCCTGACTCCTTGCGCTGCTTCAGTTTGGCGAGAAGCTGGAGCGCATCATTGCGTCGTCCTGCGTGCGCGTAAGCTCGGATCAAGACGCCCGTAGCTGCAGGGCTGCCTGAAACCGAAACCGCCTTCTCGAGGGGTGGGATTGCGTCCGTCGGCTGGTTATCGGCAATCAGCGCAAATCCAAGACCTGTGAGATCTAGTACATTGTACGGCTGTATTGCCAATGCGCTGCTTGACTCTCGAATCGCTTCATCGTACCGGTGCGACTGAAACAGAATCCAGGCTACGTTGTTCCCCGAGACTCCCACTGGGTCCAGCGATCGAGCGCGCTTGATGGTGGTCACGGCTTCCTCTGTACGTCCCTGGCAGACGAGCCACAAGGCGAACCATTGATTGGCTAGAGCGCTGTTTGGGTTCAAGGCGAGGGCGCGTCTGTATTCTGCTTCCGATTCAGCCCAGTGCCATTCCTCCTGCAGGACATTTGCCAGCAAAACGTGAGCCTCGACGAGATCTGGATCTATCGAAAGCGCCTTTCGAGCGAAGCTAGCGACTTTGGGCCGCGTCTCTCCTGGAGAAACGCCGGCTGAAACCGTTCCGAGCATGGTGTAGGCTTGGGCCAACCCCACATAAGCTGGCGCGAATGTCTCGTCTTTGGATAGCGCTCCTTCAAAGTCGCGAATGCTCTCCTCAAGCTGAGCTCGGTTGTCTTGTCCCAACGCAAACCTTCCCTTCAAGTAGCTCTCGTAAACTTCGGGCGCTACGGGACGCGCAGAACGAAGCCGCTGTTGTTCCTCTCCACTGATTGTGACCTGTACCTTTTCGGCGATAGCTTGCGCCAGTTCGCTTTCCAGAGTGAGAGCATCTCGCATTTTTCGGTCATAGGTCTCGGACCAGAAATGGGTTTCCGTTGCGCCGCGGATCAATTGGGCGGTGACGCGGATATGGTCGCCTTCTTTGATCACCGAGCCTTCGACGACAGCGTCGACTCCCAGTGTCCTGGCGATTTCGGGAACGGAGACTTGAGGATTCTTGAAGCGCATCACGGACGTGTGCGAGATGACCCGCAGACTATGGATGCTCGCGAGCCGCCCGATGAGAGCCTCAGTCATACCATCCGCCAGATACTCCTGAGCCGGATCGCCAGACAGGTTTCGCAGTGGCAGGACGGCCAGCGATTGAATCCTGGTGTCAACAACATTTGTAGTCCGGTGCCGGAATACGAGCCAGCCGACAGCTGCCACTGCTATGCAGAGGATTGCGGCAAGAGCTAACCACAGGCGAGGCTTAGGAGTGGCCACGGGGCCACGGTCGGCAGCAATGGTAGTCGGGACCAGTACGGCGGTCGGAGCGTCTTCGGGTTCAACGGCCGGGGACTTCCGGCTCTGAATCCAGGCGTCCAACTCCTCGGGCATGGCATATACGGAGCCTCGCTTGTCATGCACGTGCCGGTGAACCGGCATTCCCTCGCGTTTTTCCCAGCGCTGGACGGTGGTCACATCGCGATTCAGATAGCCGGCGATTTCCTTCCAAGAATCGAGCCGCCTCTCGGGCGGTTTTTGGTAGGGCGGGATTTCATACGACGGTTCACCCATGGAAATCTCCAGCCGAACCAGCTTAACTCATGGCAAACTGCCTCAATTTAGCTCTCTCGGCCGCACGGCTATAGACGGCATTAGGCCGCATGTGGCCGTTCCGTCAGTTGCAGCTTGACCCAGCCGTCTGGAGAGCCCGATTGTGGCACCAGCTCAGGCGCAAGATCGCCGACATTCGAAGCGCCAATTCCAGAACTGGAGACTTCTCATGCAAAGCAAACACATGGCTTCGGCCGGACGCGCACTCTTACTGCTCTTGTCGGTTTCGGCACCCTGTGGTTTGGCCCAGGATGGCCGGCCCGTGCACTTCAGCGGCTTAATCAACGACTATTCACCTCTGAGTGCGACCGTCAAGAACAGCCCGTGGGAAATGCACGGACAGTGGTCTATGGACCTTCACCACGAATGGGGAACCGCCGACTTCTCAGCGGATATGACGATGTCCGGCTACGGAAGAACCAGCACGGGCGCCGTGGATCCGACGCAGCCCCTCGTCAATCCTCACACCCATCACATCAAGTTGACGAACGTCAGGATCACCTGGGATATGACGGGTTGCCCCACCTACCAACCCCCCGCGACTCTCACGGGCTTTCAGTTGAACGGAACGGTCAGCCTGTTGACGGGGAACGGAAGCATCGCCCCTTTTGAGACAGATCCGCCTTCATCCACACTACAGGTCTGCGTTACCGGAGGAGACGACGTCCGGTACTCCCAGACGAACTCGAACATCACGCTGGTCTTCGGCGGACCGGCGACTATGCATTTTGGGCCTCAGGCCATCCATGGCGTCGTGCGTACCCCCAAGAAAGAAGAAGACAGAAATCACAGATGGTGATGAGCGAACAGCTACGGAAATGAACGGCCTCCGGAGGATTCGCCGGAGAGCTTCATACGGAAATCCTAGCCGCGTCGTGAAAGCACGGACTGCAAGTCAGCAACCGTCAGGGTGATCTTCAGACCTTGACGGTTTCGCCTGACAGTCCAGGAGAAATCATCCAATGAGACTTCATGGCTTATTGCTCGCCGGCATGTTCATATGCACGAGTGCGTTCGCACTGAATGATCCATTCGTCGGCACATGGGTTTACAACGCTCAAAAAAGCCCGAGACCGACCATCAGGTACACCATCAAAGACCTCGGCGGCGGACGCTACTCGCTGACTGGAAGCACGGGGACAACGGTCGAGATTAAAGCCGACGGGGTTTCCAGCAAGACGCCCACGGGAGCCACCGTCTCCTTCAAGAAGCTCGACGAGCATGATTGGGGAATGGTCAGAGACGACGGTCAGAAAATGGTGCGTACCTACAACATTTCTCCGGATGACAGGACGCTCACGCTCCATGACGTCTTCTCAGGCAGTGCAGAGGACGATTATGAGACAACCACAAGATATGAGCGACTCAGTCAGGGCAAGGGCATCTTCGGAGAATGGCAATCGGTTTCGATGGAAGAGAAGATGCGCGGGAAAGCGCTACAGATGATTATCACGCCCTATGAAACCGATGGGCTCAGCTTCAGCATACCGGCTCACAAGCATCTGAGTCGGATGAAGTTTGATGGGAAGCTATACGCTGATAGCGGCGCGGGCGACAGGAAGGGCGATTCGTCCTCGGGAAGGCGCCTCAGTGATTCTGTGCTTGAAATCGACGATCACGTGAATGGCAGGCTTGAAGATCGCGAAGAGTTCACAATGTCGAACGGCGGCAGAACACTGACGATTGTCAGTAGACCGGCGAATTCAACCGCAGTGTTCACGGAGGTTTGGGATAAGCAGTGAAGAAGCATTGCACTCACTGAGGTATCGATGCGGACTCCAGAGAACAGGCTCGCTGGTCAAACCGTCGCTTTGTTGCTTCAGTGGGACCAACGACGATTGAATCGGATCGCGAACCATCCGCGGTGCCGCTAATAGTGCCTCAGAAAGGAAACTCGTCATCCCGACATGAGAGATCCAATGACCAAACGCGATCGATTCGTCGGCGCATCTGCTTTGATATTTGGCTTGATGTCACTGCTTTCAGCTTTAAGCAAGCCAAGTCTCCACTGTTTACGCGGCTCTGAGGTCGTGAGGCTCATCGCCTCTGGTGCATGTTTAGCGATCGCACTCATGGGGCTGCTCGGAAGGCTTAAGACGCCGAATGAGTAGTCTCGAATAGCGATCATGCGAAAACCTCGGTGATGACTCCGGTTTCATAACGATGTGCGGCCTATCTTGTGAAAAGCAAGAACCTGGCTTCGAGTGGAAGCGGTTTCTTACTTTTCTTGTCGGTTTCGGCTACCCATGCTTTGGTCCACGATCACTTCAAGGAGATATAACATGACTACTTTTTCAATTGTGCTGGATACCTTCCAGATCACACAGACCCGTTCGACCCACACCGACACTGACTATGTATCGGTCACCTTGCAGATTGGCGGCGGCAAAGCGACGCAAAACGTCTGCAAGCTAATGGGCAACCTGAATAACGGAACCTTTACCCCTGCAGTTGGTTTCCCAGCAATCGATATCCCCGAGGGCGCACCAGTAGTGATCAACTATCTGATTCTTAACTCCTCGGCTAAGGGCTCTGAGGTTGAACCTGGTCTGCAGGAGCTTGGTACACGAATCGCCACCACCTCTGTTGTGTCTCCACCCCCGCTGGCCTCTTGCCTGGAGCAGATATCCACCACGTTTGCCCAGGAAATCGGCGGCATTACGAATCGCTCTTCCTGTGACGGTCTAGTTGCAGCCGAACAGAACTCCCTTACTTATGAACAATTGATGACGTATGCAAATCAGTCGCCGTACTTTTCACAAACGACGCAGCATACTGGTACCAGGGCTCCGGGCAACTGCAACTCGAAGCTCTCGGCCTATGCAGTTACTTGGACCATTAAAGGGCAGCCAGTTACGGTACCGGATGTCACTCTAAAAGCACTTGGTTCGGCAACGACACCGGATACTGCGTTGTACATCCTCGCGCAACACTCACTTAACGGGCAGGTTGTGGCGGGACCGCAGAGCCCGTCCGCTCAGGTATATCGCCAGAACCCCGGTGGCAATAGTCCGGCATCCGGCGGTAGTTTCGTGGAGCTCACTACGCGAATTGCGCAATAGAGAAAATACCGGCGTTTCGCGGGGAGGGCAATGTGGATGCATCCATAAGCACATTCTGTTACGACCTGTCAGCACAGAACGTAGGTGTGGAGACGGCGCGACCAGTTGGCGCGCCGCTCCCTTTAAGTGAGAGTTATGTAGAAGCTTTGAGAAGATGCACTGATAAGGTCAGTCCGCCATGCTTAGCGGATACTGAGGGCACGATCGCGTCTAACCTGAGCACTAAGAAAAGCCGGATCGTCCTGAAGTCGACTTTAATACTGACATTAGCAATACTGAGTTTCCTACCATCGCCCGCGCAGACCACGTTTCAAATCCGCAGTTTCGATGGAACCTTAAAGTGTCTGGACTACGCGATCCAATCGCCATATCAAGTTGCTGCGACAGGCGACAACCAATCTTCATCGGAATCGTCGAGCACGGTCTTCCTGAACGATTGCGCGAATGCGCACCCGATCTTGATCGAAGAATTGCAGAACGGTAGACATGAAGTCGTTCTGCACGCGGGTAATAAGGTAATCGGAATCGGGCAGGTGACGGTGATCGGTGGCCCAGTGACAAATGATCCTCAGGTCAATCCTAAGACTATCTCCTCAGAACGTCCGCTCGGATTATTCAACCCTGATCTTGCCGGGATTTCATCCTCTTCAGATCACGTATTTGCCCTCGACGGTGACAGCATTATTCTTGCCAGTAGCCGTCCGTGTGCGAGTACGGACCAAATACTATGTCCCCCAGCCCCGCCACAGCTTGTCATTCAGCCGCAGAATGCAAGAGGGGCCAACGGAACCCCTCTTGTCGTGGCGCCCCGTAACCTCGCGGATTCAGAGTTCTGGGACTTCATCGCTACCGACAATTCAGGCAAAGATCCCACTACTGGCTTCGTCGAGGTCTCGACAGCAGCGCAGCTTTGGAATGCTATCTGCTCCGATCCGCCGGTGATCATCAATGCTGACGGTTCCGAACAGGTCCCGGCTCGTCCATGCTCCACTTTTCATGCAGGCTGGGGAAGCGTTATCAAGGTTAACGCCAGAGTAAGCGTAGATGCCACCCTTGACCTCAGCGCATATCCCGCGCTGATTCTCCCGGCGGGAGTAACCCTGCGCGGAGACCGTCGCGGAACAAAGATCGGGCCCCAGATTAATGCGAATTTCTACAAGGCGCGGTCCGCCGCCTTTGCGGAGTGCGCCTTTTGCATGATTGAGATTCATGGCGATTATGTAAGAGTGACCGGACTGCGCCTGAGAGGGCAGAGCCGTTCCACCGCAGAGTATGAAAATCTAATAGTCGGAATCGAGATTGACCCGCCAGCAAGCTCGATCAATGATGCCGCTTCGGCCACCTCTTACATCTCAATCGTGGATCACGATGACCTTTCAGATTGGGAGGATGCAGCCATCGAGGTCAATGGAGGCCATTCAGGCGATTCGTCCAAGAACTGCATCAATGTCGCTAACGATCAGGCCAGGCAAGGGAATGTCTTAATTGCCCGCAATTTCATTCATGACAACGAAGCTAAGGATCGCGGCTATGGGTCAGTGATGTCTAGCGGGGGTCGTGCTGTCATTCTTGGTAATACTTACGAGATGAACCGCCACTCGATAGCTGGGGACGGTAATGCCTATGATCAGTATCGGGCGTTCTACAACCTTGTTCTATCCAGCTCGCCTTCCTACAAAATATCGGACGAACACGAGCAAGACTTTGATATGCACGGGAGTGACGGCGGTTTCGATGGAATCGCGGGAATGGTGGACATCGGTGGAAATACCTTTCTTGGCGACAACCGACCCAATCTCGAATACCGCGGGGCACCTTGCTTCGGTCCTTATTTTCATGACAACGTGACAGCTCATGCTAAAGGGGGAACGATTAACTTGCAGGGTACAAGTTCCATCAGCATTGGCACCGAGCCACCGGATTCACCTGCCTCACCCGTCACCGTCAGCCCATATGTTCCTGAGAACAAATACTGCGCAAGACCTTCGGACTCTGCCAATTGCGCTCTCTATTCTATCCATAATCGTTATGCCGACAGCTCCCCCTCGTTCGTGAATCCTACGAACAATTTCCGCGTCGGCGATTTTGATGGAGACGGAGTACAGGACCTCTTCATCGCGACGGGTACTGCCTGGTACTTCGCCCCCGGAGGCACTGCCGACTGGCGATTTCTGAGCGCAAAGACCGATCTCGTTACTGCGCTTCTCTTCGGAGACTTCGACGGCGACGGTCGCACCGACGTTCTGGCCAAAGACCGCGACAAATTGATGGTCTCCTGGGGAGGCGTCTCCGACTGGGAGCAGCTCAACCCGAACCCTGTCATAGCGCCGGTCACCGACCTGGCGGTCGGGAACTTCGTGGGCGACGCGCGCGACGATATTTTCTGGGCCGACGGAAAAACATGGCAAGTCTCCGACCACGGCGCCGATCCGTTCGCTCACTCCCAAACATCGAGCTTCCGGATTAAGGATCTCCGCTTCGGCGACTTCACCGGCACCGGTAAAACCGATGTGCTTGCAGTCGTAGACGGCAAGTGGCAGGTCAGTTATCGCGCGTCGTCCAGCTGGACTCCATTAAAGAAATCATTGACCGGAAGCGTTAACAACCTCGTCGTAGCCGATTTTGACGGCGATGGAAAAGCCGACATCGCGACATCGGAAGACATGAAGTTTTTGTGGGTTCCGATCCATCTCTGGATGATTTCCAGTAACGGTGCAACTTCCTGGAGTCGTCACCTTTTGGTGAGGAAAGGGGGCTGCGACGTTGGATCTCTGGGAGCGTCGCCTGCCATAGGCCGTTTCGCTTCAACAGGTCCCAAGGGGAAGGTCAGCGCTGCCGATGTGCTCATTTGGAACGACAAAGAACTCTGCATCGTTCAGCCGTCCAATTGGAGCCCGAAGCTGTGGAGCCTCCAAACGATGAGATAGGGGGGCTCTTGAAAAACCTCAAGCGCGACAAGAGCGATCTCGTCACTTGAGAAAATAGCCAGTTTTCCCGAATAACCGCCTCTCAGCTCAACTATTACCAACAGAACAAATCACTTACATATCTCGGGAACACGCAATTAACCGCCATAAAAGCGTTTGCCGTCAGGTATAGTTTCTCGGTCGGCGACAAATCACCTAGGCGCTCGCTGAGGCCAGATCCTATACGAGGCTTCTATTGTGCATGACAGCGGCGTGGAGGCCGCTCATATGCGCAAGAAGAACAGACGGCCAACCTGCCGCAAGATCGTTCTGAAGCTTCCTGATCTGGACCACGCCAAGTCTGCAGTACTAAACAGCCTGAGATCTTCTTATTCGAGGAGGAACTACAAGTTTGGCGATGGAGCAGTTCATCGACTGGTATTGCTCCGAGCCACGATTGGCCTTGAATCGGACAGTAGTGCTGCGATTTCGCCTTTACCTGGAGTCTCTGGGCTTGGCCGCTGAGACCGTGAACCAGCGCTTTGCGGCGGTCAGGCGGCTGGCGTATGAGGCTGCAGATTTCGGCTTGCTCAGTCCGGAGCTCGCTGCAGGCATTCGCCGGGTCAAGGGGACAAAACAGCTTGGAACGCGCATGGGAAATTGGCTGATCCAAGATTAGGCAAGGCTCTTACTTGAGAATGCCGACGGGAATGATCTGCGCAGTGCTCGAGATCTCGCAATGCTTTCTGTGCTCGTGGGCTGCGGACTGCGTCGGGCCGAGCTCTCTGCGCTGAAAGTCGAGGACTTACAGATCAGACCGGGCAGGCGTGCACCTTCGAGCAATTTCTTTTTGGGTCGCATCTTGGACCTGCTTTAGGTCGTCTGCCGTGAGTTCTACACCGGTGGCCCCAATGCTCTCTTCCATCCGGGACATTATGGTGGTGCCAGGAGTCGGGACGATCCACGGCTTCCGCGCCAAGAGTCGGGCCAGGACAAACTTTGCCGATGTGACGCCCTTCCGTTCTGCGGCCCCTTGCACCGTATGAACCAACACCATATTGGCTTTGCGAGGTCGGCAATGAGTTCACAACCTCGCCTGCTGATGCCTGCTCCGACTTGTTCCGGGATCATCAACAGCACAAATTTCTGAATCTCTAAACCAACTGGTCTAGTCAATTAAAGTGCAAGGCCAAAGATGACCTTGACGATTAGGAGGAATCGTTCAATGACAACACTGAAAGGTACAGCACTTATCACAGGCGCTTCGACCGGCATCGGCGCGGTGTATGCCGATCGTCTTGCGAAACGCGGCTACGATCTAATTCTCGTGGCACGCAGCGCCGAGAAGCTCTCTGAAGTAGCGTCTCGCCTGGCGCCAACCGGACGCCAGGTCGAAACCATACCCGCCGATCTGACTAGGAAGGAAGATGTTCAGCGCGTGGCCGAGCGTCTCAGCAATGATTCGACAATCACCGCCTTGGTGAACAACGCAGGTTTGGGTAGCACGGGAAGAATTCTTGATTCCAACGTTGAGGATCTTGAGTCGATGATCTATCTCAATGTCACCGCCCTAACCCGACTGGCTCTTGCCGCTTTGCCTGCTTTTGTACAACGCAAGAATGGGCTGCTCATCAACATTGCCTCGGTCGTGGCCCTTGCGCCCGAACGTCTGAACGGCACGTATAGCGGTACCAAGGCGTATGTTGTGAACTTCACGCAGGCGCTGAAGAACGAATTAGAAGGCACGGGCGTAGCCGTGCAGGCTGTACTTCCCGGTGCGACCGCCACACCTTTCTGGGCGAAAGCGGGACGTCCGGTGGAACACCTTCCCACGGAGATTGTGATGAGCGCTGAAGACATGGTGGACGCTTCCCTTGCCGGTCTGGATCAGCGCGAGACAGTGACAATTCCAGCCCTGCCGGACATCGCGGAATGGGAGAGGTTTGAAGCGGCGCGCAAAGCTCTCGGCCCGAACCTCTCTCGTCAGAAGCCCGCAGCCCGATACGGGCTTCAGCGGTGGTTCGCTTCATAAGCAATCTTCAGCTTTCGCGGATCGCAGCGCGCGAAACGGCACGGCCATTCAAACGGGAGTAAGGAGCGGAGAGGGTTTCCTATGACAACGAAGTCCACGCGGGACCATTTGATAGACATAGGCGTAGAGCTGATGCACCGGCATGGATATAACGCCACCGGATTGAATGAGATTTTGAAGACGGCGGCTGTGACAAAGGGCTCTTTCTATCATTACTTCGGCAGCAAGGAAGATTTTGCCGCTGCCGCGCTCGGGAGGTATACCGCACGCGCGGCTGATCGTTCCGCTGCTGTGCTGAGTGATTCGGGGGTTCGCCCACTCAAGCGATTGAAGAGATACTTCGTCGAGATGATGAAGACCTACGGCCAGACGGGAGCGATCCCCGGTTGCATGATCGGTCGCTTCAGCCTGGAGATGGCGACCGCAAACCCGCCGTTGAGGAAGCAGATCAGCACATCTTTTGCGAACTGGCAGCGCAAGATCGCAGTCGTAATTCAGCAGGCAATTGAACAAGATGAGCTTTCCCCCGATACGGACCCTGAATCGCTTGCAGGTTTTCTGCTCAACAGTTGGGAAGGGGCCCTTTTGCGTTCTCAGGCGGAACAGAGTGACGCTCCGCTCGAAACCTTCGTGCGCCAGACATTTGATGTGCTGCTAATGAAGCACGCCGACGTCTGACACGCTGTCATAACTACCCGGCAATAACGGTTTCGCTTCAGCACTCGGGCCCATCGCGACCGGCAACCATGCCGTTGAGGAGTTGTGTGCAAAATTCTCGGGCGAGTACCCGAAATAAGAAAGCTACTCAGAAAGGAACCATCGTTATGCAATACGCAGGAAGAAATACACGCCGCAGTTTTCTCAAGGCGACTTCGATGTTAGGCCTGGGAGCCGCATTCGTGCCAGGAATAATTGGTGAGGCATTTGCTGATTCGCAACCCATCGCGGCCAACAAGCACTCAGCTTTAGGCAATGCAATCCGTCCGTTTCAGGTAAACATTCCCGAAGCAGATCTCACTGAGTTACGCAGACGCATCCGGACCGCACGCTGGCCTGAGCGCGAACTCGTCGCCGATGCATCGCAGGGCGTTCAGCTCGCCACGATGCAAAAGGTCGCGCAGTATTGGACGGAAGAGTACGACTGGCGCAAGATCGAAACGAGATTGAACGCCCTTCCGCAGTTCATCACAGAGATAGATGGCCTCGACATTCACTTCATCCACGTTCGCTCGAAACATGAGAATGCGTTGCCACTCATCGTCACGCACGGCTGGCCCGGTTCAATCATTGAGCAGCTGAAGATCATTGACCCTCTTACGAACCCCACTGCCCACGGCGGCAGCGCATCGGATGCGTTTGACGTCGTGATTCCCTCATTGCCGGGCTACGGATTCTCTGGCAAGCCGACTACCCCGGGGTGGGACATCTCCCATATCGTGCGCGCGTGGGCGACGCTGATGAAACGCCTCGGATACACGCGCTTCGTGGCGGCAGGCGGCGATGTAGGTGCCCAGGTTGTCGACGAATTTGGCGTGCAGGCGCCTCCTGAACTGCTGGGTATTCATTCGAATATGCCGGGCACTGTTCCGGCTGACGTTGCCGCGGCACTCACCAGGCACGAACCACCGCCGTCCGGCCTCTCCGCTGAGGAACAACATGCCTGGGACCAGCTCGACTTCTTCTACAAGAAAGGCCTCGGTTACGCCATTGAGATGAGCAACCGTCCGCAGACGCTCTACAGCCTGTTTGACTCGCCTATCGGACTGGCCGCCTGGATGATCGATCACGATGCGCGCAGCGAGGAGATGATCACGCGTACCTTCGACGGAAAAGCGGAAGGTCTCACTCGAGACGACATCCTCGATAACATCACGCTCTATTGGCTTACGAACACGGCGGTATCTGCGGCGCGCTCTTATTGGGACTACAGTTCCACGGCGAAGAAAGGGTTCTTCGACGTCAAAGGTGCCACCGTCCCGGTAGCCGTGAGCGCCTTTCCCGACGAGATTTATACCGCGCCGCGCAGTTGGGCCGAGAGGGCCTACCCAAAGCTCATTCACTACAACAAGCTTCCCAAGGGAGGGCACTTCGCAGCCTGGGAGCAGCCGCAGCTCTACGCGGAAGAGCTTCGCGAAGGCTTTAGCTCATTGCGTAACAAAGCTTGAAGACAGCAATGCGCTGCCTCGTCATTAACAGATTCAACCGAAAGGAAAAACTATGTCCACGACTAATCTTCATCAGACAACTACCCTGACGCCCGAGCAGTACATCTCTGGGCTTACCGACTTCGGGCCTGGCCGCTCGAAGCTCTTTGCCAACAGCGCCGACAATTACCTGAAGGTGCATCAGCTTGGCCGCACCGAGGCTGACGTGACCGAGGGCTCAGGTGGCATCTGGGAGCGCTTGCACTACGACTGGTCCGACCCCAATCACGTCGTCCTCACGACGACGGACTCCAACATCTGGGGAGGTACGTCCGGCCACACATACACCTTTACCCCTCATCTGGATGGCACCACCGACATTGAAGTGGTTGTCGTTCGGGAAGGTAAAAATCTAAGAGGCCGCCTTCTTGGCTTCGTGCTCGGAACCATTGGCCGAAGCGTATTGGCGACGGCGTTTATCCGTAGTGTCAAGGCCATCGAAGCCCGGACAGCCTCGATGAGAATGCACAATGCAGCGCTTAGAACGTCATCGCCAAGGTCAGTCGGCGTGTAAGCGGCCGATTCAAAGGAGAGAAGCACATGACTATTGGGATCAATCAGGATAGACGACGGTTTCTTTTCCGTGCGCTTGCATCGATGGCGCTCTCTCAGTTCGACACCTTCAGCGTCGCGGCACCACCATTGCTTGGTGAAGGCAAGTTGCCTTCACTCGATGGTGCAACCGGTTGGTTGAATTCGCAGCCCATAAAGAGCGCCGACCTGCACGGAAAGGTCGTCCTGGTTGATTTCTGGACGTACACCTGTATCAACTGGCGGCGCACTCTGCCCTATATCCGCGCGTGGGACATGAAATATAGAAGTCGCGGGCTCGTGGTAATTGGCGTCCATACTCCCGAATTCGCGTTCGAGCATGATCCGGAGAATGTGTGTCAAGCTGTGAAGGAGACAGGCATCGATTATCCAGTCGCGATCGACAGTAATTATGGGGTATGGCGTGCCTTCGCGAATGAGTATTGGCCTGCACTTTATCTGGCTGATGCTCAGGGGCGTATTCGTTGCCACAAATTTGGCGAGGGCGACTACGAGCAGTCGGAAAGAACAATCCAGCGCTTTTTGAAGGAAGCCGGAAGCAAAGACATTGATTCTGGATTGGCCTCCGTAGAAGCGAAAGGGGCCGAAGCGAACGCGGATTGGAACGATTTGCAATCTGGGGAAAACTATATGGGCTATGAACGCACTGAGGGCTTCAGCTCGCCCGGCGGCGTTGTCTTCGACAAGAATCACGACTACACACCATCAGATCGACTACAGATGAATCAGTGGTCTCTTGCAGGAAATTGGACCGCGCAGAAACAGAAAATTGTGCTGAATGCGGGCAAAGGGCGTATCTTGTACCGGTTCCATGCCCGCGACCTTCATCTCGTTATGGGGCCGGCGATGCGCGGTGCACCTGTGCGGTTCCGTGTGCGGATTGACGGCCAGTCACCTGGCGCATCCCACAGCGTTGACATCGATGAGAAAGGCAATGGCACGATTACCGAGCCGCGAATGTATCAGTTGATCCGGCAATCAAAGCCGATTCGCGATCGTACGTTCGAGATCGAGTTTCTCGATGCTGGTGTAGAAGCCTTTTCATTCACATTCGGCTAAATCGCTGAATATCGGGTGACGGTATCACGACCAGTGGTCAAACCCGGAGACCAGCAACACGTCTCCAAAACAAAGCAGTTGTAAGGAGGAAACTATGAGTAGCCGAAAAGTCAGTACTGATCTGAAGTTCGAAGCTGTTGTTATCCCGGTTTCGGACGTAGACCGTGCAAAGGAATTTTATTCAAAGCTGGGCTGGCGGCTGGATGCCGACTTCCATTGTGAGAATGGGTTCCGCGTGGTTCCGTTCACACCATCCGGCTCGGGAGCCTCAGTCCAGTTCGGCACGAACATTACATCGGCTGCGCCGGGCTCCGCCCAGGGTCTTTACCTGGTGGTTGCGGACATAGCGGCGGCGCGCGACGAGCTTGCCGGCAAGGGTGTTGAGATTAGTGAGGTATTGCATCCAGAAGCGCCGGGCGCTCAGTTTCGTCTTGGTCAAGTCGATGCCCGCGTCGCAGGAGTCGCGCCAGACCGTACGAGCTATGGATCGTTCGCTACGCTTGACGATCCGGACGGGAACACATGGCTCCTGCAGGAAGTCACAAACCGGCTCCCCGGGCGCGTTACCGGAGAGACAAGTTATACGTCAGCAAACGATTTAACACAGGCGCTCATTCGCGCAGCGAAGGCACATGGGGAACACGAAAAGGGGATTGGGCAAGCCGGCCCCGAATGGCCTGTCTGGTACGCGGAGTACGTGGTGAGAGAACAAGCCGGCCTGGAACTGCCACAATAGCCCGGTTAGTCAACGCGGGCTCGAGGGTGGATCTTCCAGAAGCATTTGAAGCCGTGCCTTTGTGGCTGGCCAGTCGCGCATCGTGAAGGAATAGTTCATCGTGTCACGAACGAAACCATCACGCATCACCATGTGGCAGCGCAACACCCCATCGCGCAGCGCACCGAGCCGTTCTATGGCACGCTGTGAGCGCAGATTTCTTGCGTCCGTGTTCAACTCGACTCTGTTTGCCAGGAGCGTCTCGAAGGCATGAGTAAGTAACAAACACTTTGCCGCCGTATTAATATGCGTCCGCCGGTAGGGCGCTCCGAGCCAGGTCTTTCCCACCTCTAGTCTCTTGTGCTCCGGCACCACCCTATAGAAGCTCGTCGTCCCAACCGCCGACTGACTGGCTTCATCGATAATCGCGAAATTCAACTCTGTGCCGAGCTTATTGGCGTTCATTGCAGTGCCGATCCAAGCCTCCAACTCGTCCCTCGACGCAAGATCAGCAAAGGTCATGTATCGCCAGATATCCTCCTCTGCCGACCAACGAGACAGTTGATTGAGGTGAGAGTAGTCGACAGGGACAAGGCGAACAGAATAGCCCTGCAGGACCACCTTTTGCAGAGGCCATTGAAAGAGCGAGTCGGAAGGATGCTGTACCAGCATGTGACACCTTTCAGGTTTTTATCCTAAGGAAAGGCATGATTCACGTTTCTTGTAAGGCTACTTGTCTGTATCCAGGAATGCTTTCAAAATACTAATCTGAGAAATCCAACAGGACCTTCTCTTGTCCTGCCTCACCATCGGCGCGGCCTACTGCCTGCTGGAAGTCTTTGACGGAATACTTCACACTCGTTGGCGGCGTAAGTGCTCCCTTCGATAGCATGGTGAGAAGCTTGCTCGTTGCTGCTCGCACGTCGGCGAGTGGCTGCGAAGGCACCCAACGCGGGAGCCACCAGCCTCGAACCGCAGCTGTTGAATAGATCAGCCGTGGAGCGAAGATCGGCATCATGAATTTCACAGGATCAGTCTGTCGATGACTGGAAAGAGCCCCGTATACCAGCATTGTTCCCCCGGGAGCAAGGTTGCGAGCAACCTCGGCACCAAGGTCTCCGGCAACGCAGTCGATCGCTCGTTCGACGCCCTTGCCCGCAGTTAACTCCTGTAGTCGCGACCTGAGATCCTCGTCGGCTGTGCAGATGGCCTCATCGCCTCCTAGATTGCGAATGATTGATTCCTGCTCGCGCCGACGGATGACGTTGATTGTCTTGAATCGATACTGCTGTGCCAGTTGAAGCACAAACTTCCCCACGCTGGATGCGGCCGCCGTCTGCAGAAGCCAGTCGCCCTCCTTGAGGTTGTGTGCCGATATGGTCAACGCCCATGCTGTCAAAGGATTAATGTAGGAAGCAGCGGCTGCCGAATCATCCAGCTCATCTGGAACTGGTACGAGCTTGTCTGCTGGGCATACGACCTGCTCGCGCCAGGTGCTCCATGTGTGAACAAAAACTACGCGTGTTCCAGCGATCAGATCTTGCACGCCCGGACCTACGGCCTCCACAACCCCCACCGCTTCAATGCCCGGGCTGGCCGGCAACTCCGGCTGATAGCCATAACGTCCACGCACCATGTGCAGATCGGATGCGTTGATCGGGCTGAGCAGGACTCTGACCAGTGCTTCGCCAACAGCCAAAGCCGGAGTAGGTATCTCTTCCAGCTGCAATACGCTCTTTGGCTCACCGGTCTCACGAAAGATCAATGCCTTCATCTCACTCCTCCTGGATCTTCAGGCGATGGCCCATCCCAGCCGGATCTTCTTGTTTTTCGGGAAAGAGAATCGCACTTGCGACAAGGAGAACACTCATCGAAGGCGACAATGCTCCGTCCAATTCGCTGAAAGCGATACCCCGTAGCCTCGTTTGCCGTGAACTCCTCTATCTCCGGAGAGGAATTCTTGCGTGCCGAGCAATTTTATGTCAAGGGCGGATACAGGAACCAGTACGAAGTCACGCTGCAACCACCGGTGGGCTGTCAGAACTTGGTCTATCTCATTGTTCTTGGGGCAGTGGGCATTAGAAATTACTCCCCATCCTCTGGCACAGCTGACCTAAATCACCCGCTCTTTCCAGGTTTGTCAAATAATGCCAAATCTCTAGTGCCGTATCGACAGTGCTCCTCGTGAAGAGATTCGCGTTTGCCTGGGGCATCGAGGCGGAGCAGTGTGGATACGGCGATTTGCGCTAAGCCGCTAGCGCGGTGGATGTA
>Ga0153933_1000333_pt1 | contig 19318 bp, 27 predicted proteins | sample TSNJ017MetaG_FD_102275 | JGI IMG/M metagenome (GOLD analysis project Ga0153933, IMG submission 102275) | Attine ant fungus gardens microbial communities from New Jersey, USA - TSNJ017 MetaG | ecosystem: Host-associated > Fungi > Mycelium > Unclassified | place: USA: New Jersey, Wharton State...
CTTAGGAACGTAGCGGTTTGGCGGAACAGATGCGCTCGCGGTGCCTCTCCCCGTAGTTCAATGGATAGAACAAGTGCCTCCTAAGCGCTAGATACAGGTTCGATTCCTGTCGGGGGGACCATCTAAGCTCCCAGCATTTCCCACGTTTGCCTAAAAAGCCCCGTCTAGCCTTGCGCTACGGGGCTTTTTGCTGCCATCATTGCCCACGTTTGCCCAGTACAAGCTAATTTGTTTGGGGGTATCGGTGGGGTTATCGCCGAATACCCCCAAAATCGATACCCCCAAACGCCATGCCCAAGCAGATCAAGCCGCTCACAGAGTTGGAAGTAAGGAAAGCGAAGCCATCGGATCGGGCATATCGTCTCGCCGACGGCAAGGGCCTCTACCTCCAGGTGATGCCTAACGGCGCGCGCTACTGGCGCATGAAGTACCGTTTCGACGACAAGGAGAAGTTGGCGGCGTTCGGCGTCTACCCGGAGGTGTCTCTCGGCGATGCGCGAAAGGCATGTCTGGAGGCGCGCAAGAAACTCGCGGCCGGCATTGACCCATCGGCGGAGAAACAAGAAACCAAACGCGTGCGGGCGCTGGAAGCCGCATCTTCTTTCGAGATCGTCGCCCGGGAGTGGTTTGACACGCAGAAGGATGGCTGGAGCGAGGTTTACGCCGGCAAAGTCATCAATTCACTCGAGATTGATGTATTCCCCAAACTTGGGGCAAAGCCGATCGGCGACATCGAGGCGCCCCAGATGCTCGAGATCCTTCGCACCGTAGAAGCCCGCGGTGTAAGGGAAACGGCCAAACGTGTCCTGCAGCGGTCTCGCGCCGTTTTCCAATACGGGATCATGACCGGCCGGTGCTCGCGCAACCCAGCCGCCGACATTGATGCCGAGACCGTTCTAAAGAAAGGCACAGGCGTGCAGCATATGGCGCGCGTCAAGCCAGTGGAGATCCCCCAACTCATGCGGGACATTGCCGCCTATCCGGGCGATCGCGTGACGCAACTTGCCCTTCAATTCATGGCCCTGACATTCGTCCGAACGACAGAAATGATCAATGCTGAATGGGCAGAGTTCGACGAGAAGGCCGCTGAGTGGCGGATACCGGCAGAACGGATGAAGATGCGCGATCCGCACATCGTTCCGCTTTCGCGCGAGGCCTTGGCGATTTTGCGGAATCTTCGGAAGCTAAACGGGGCTGAGCGACACGTCTTCTACAGTGTGCAGGGGCGTGGCCCAATCTCGAACAACACCATGCTCTATGCGCTGTATCGAATGGGATACAAGTCACGTATGACCGGTCACGGGTTCCGCGGGCTGGCGGCCACCGTGTTGCGTGAACTGGGGTACAGCCGCGATGTCGTCGACCGCCAACTAGCCCATGCCGAGCGGAACCAGGTCACGGCAGCCTATGTGCACGCCGAATACTTGCCAGAGAGGCGCAAGATGATGCAGCACTGGGCGGATCATCTTCGGCAGCTACAATCTGCGCCTGAACAACCCGTGTAGCCCTGAGACATATTCGAGTGGCTTAATCCTCGGATCTGAGGAATTGCAAGTTTCGTCTGCCAACGCCACCCGAAATTAAGGAATAGGCCTGAAAACGAAAAAGGCGTCTCTCGACGCCTTCCCCGTGCTGCCCCCTACCGCAGTTGTGACCCGGGATTCCCGGGAAGGACACAACATGCTTCCATGAGTATGAGCAGCTCCCGGTGATTCACTGAGCAGCACCTCCGCCGGGTGGGTGCCCCGCAGCTCGAGCTATTGCGGTTTGTCGTATTCCGAGAAAGGGTGAGCCAGCACCGGCAGCAGATCGACCCTCACCGACACCTCGTCATCGTCCTCACCGTCGACCGGCTCGAGTTCCGCGCGGCATATCTTGATGACCTCCCACGCGTCGAGCTCGAAGCCGTGGCCCGCCGGCACTGCGTCTAGTGTCAGGCCGTGTGCCTCGATATAGGACGGGATTCGCAGTTGAAAACCCGCCCACGGACGGTCCTCCTGCGCATCCGACCAGATGGCCTCCCAACCCACGCATCTGGCGGCCATTACTGCGCGCCGATGTTGCGCCGCACCATCCCAATCGAAGGTCTGCGCCCAGTCCCTGCGGCCCAGGCGCTCCATCACCTCGGCGCATGTTAAGCGCACCGGTTCATTATTGTTAAGCTCGCCCTGTTTGGCGCTCGGGCGCCCACGCTTAACGGGTTCAGGGTAGAGATCGACAGGTGGCAGCCCGTCGCGTCGGAAGCGTTTCAGGTTCGCGTCGGTCGCCTCGACGTCGACCTCTTCGCCTCCAGAGCCGCCTAGAATAAGCGTTCCGCGTCTTTTCCATTGCGAGATCGCTGCGCGTGATACGCCAATTCGCCGTGCGTATTGAGCCTGTGACATGTATGACATCTGTTAATCTCCAAAAGTGTTAAGCCATTTTGAAAGTTCATAGCTAGGGGGAACTCGCGGGTTATTGATTCCGCCGTGCATGACCCTCCGCCCAGGACCCGTTGCAACCATGGGCGCTGGAAAGGCCGGTTCCGATGGCCGGATTGAGGGCAGCGGCCACGGTTTTGCGCGGGCTCGGGCGCGTTTCATCGCGATGACTCGTGGTAATGAGATGAGCCTTGCTGCATGCCGTTTGGCGCGCTGTCGCTTGCCGTCGGATTGCCACTGAGTTCGCTTTGCGTTTCGAAGCCCATCTTGTCGGCAATACGTTGCTGCGCCTGAGTGACGAAGTCCATATTCACCTCGAGATAAGCCATGGTCGTCAGTGGGCTCTTGTGCCGCATTGCACGCTGTATGGATTGAATCGGTGCCCCCATCTCACTCATGAGAGTGGCGAACGTTCCACGAAGCCTGCGAGCAGTGACGTGGCCAGCACCGACGGTCTTGTTTGCCGCGAGCATTGCATTCCGGGTGAAGCCCCGCGGACAGCGCTTTCCATTCGGGCGCGTGATGATGAGGCCTGATGCCTGACGCAACGGTTGCAGATAGTCGATCAGCCAGCCTGGCACAGGGATCGGATCTGCCTCACGACCCTTTGTTTCGCCGGGCACGTAGACGCGCCGGTCCCAATCCAACCATCTCCAATCTGCTGTAACGGTCTCGATCTCACGCAGTCCCATGCCGAGCATCAGGCGAACAGCGATCCTGACGGCCGGCCGGTCGCCCTCATGGTCATCGACGGCAGCTAGCCACTGCTGAGCCAGGGAGGTCGGGAGAATCGCTCTCGGCTTCTTCTGGACGGTCAGGGCACGCACGTGAAAGCGCACTGCCGGAATAACTTCGCGGCGGACGGCCCAACTGCAGAGAAGTCGCAGCACCTTAAGCCACTGGTTGGCGCTCGCCGGCGCATGTTCTTTCAGGTATTCGTTACGAGCCTCTTCGACCAGATCCGTCGTCAGCTCGTCGATCATCACGTCGCCGAGCTTGTAGAGGTGCAATCTGCCAAAGACCTCGACAATCTTGGCGTGTGACAGGCTGACCGTCGGTATGTGGACCGTCAACCACTGGTCGACCAACTCGCGTAGCGTTGGTATCGACTGTTCGCCGCGACTCCAAAGCCTGGCGTTGCGATACGCACGCGCGGCGATGGGCTCGGCTCGATGCCTGAGCGTCTCGCCGGTCGAGCGCTGAACCCGCTTGAGGTCGACCTGATAGCGGTAGTGCCAGACTGAGCCAACGCGAAAGAGGTGGTAGCTCATTTATTGACGTTGTTCACCGTGGTCACGTCCGGAGCAATCGGGTTAAGGATGATCGGTTCCTGATAGAACGCCTCGGGCGGCATGATCGTCAGGTCGCACGTCGTGCCATCGGCACCGCGCTTATAGGTCACGTCCGAAATCAGCCACGTTCTAGGCGTGAGCTTGAGATTCGGGAGGTCGATCGCTACCAGCGTATTGGGTGTCCATAGCGTTCCGGCCGAGTCGCGCCACGTGTCAGTGGTCAGGCGAACCTGAAACGATCGACCATACCGGCTGGCCATTTCCCAGTTGGCCCGCTGAATGGCGACATCTGGACCACCGAATACCGACTCGGCGACGATCGCGCGGTAGCGAAACCGGGTCACCGATGGATCCTCGACTCTCACGATCAGATTGCCGGCGTCGCCTACGTCCTGGCACGTGTCGAGCGACTGACGCACTGCGTCGTAGTCACTAAACCGGCCGTCCATGCCATACACAGCGGTTGCAGTCAGGACGTTTTTGCCCTCCTGGAATCCACTCGCCGCCGTTGCCGTCCCGATCGGAGATGCGCTGGCACCATCTTGGGTACCTCCGCTGGCAAGCAGGAGACTACCGTCCGGCTGGTCGTACAGCAGCAGCCCTCTAAATCTACATAGCCGCTCCAGCACTTCGTAGATCGACTCGCCAACCATGATGTTCAGTTGCGCAATCGGATCGCCCTGGTTTGAGCCGGGCGCGAGTGCCACTTTTACGCCATATACGGCGCATAGCTGCTGTGCGATCGTAAGCAATGGCTGGCTGACGAACTGCAGGCCCGTCCACTTCGCGGAACAATCGACCAGGTCCTGGCATTTGCTACGCCCCTCGATTCGGATCGTATGGTCAGTTTTGCTATAGCTCGGGATGTACCTGTCGATGAAGCCGCTCAATACAAGGTCGGTGCCGAGATATATTTCCACTTCATCGCCCGGTTGGACGATGACGTCAGATGCGCCATCCAGTGGCTCAGTGAAGCTGACCTGGAAACTGGATGGGCAACGCTCTATGCCTCGACTCAAGCTGACGCTAGTCCACCCGCTAAGCGTCCGCGCGTTGCTGGTTGCGTAGGACAACCTACCTTCTACACCGCTATTCCGAGTGCACGTGGAGACGGCGAGCGTCAACTCGTCAGGAGCGAAGCTGCTGTTTATCATTTCTGCTTCTTCGGATCGAGGTTGTCGAATGATCGCGCGATACGCGGTGACTTCGCGTATGCATCGAATTGTCGGATGACGGTGCCGCAGCCGGGGCGGTCGGCTTCATAGGATGGTTGAACCACCCTCGGTGCTGCGGTCGTAGATTTGGCGTCGGGTGCCGCGCGAATGACGGTGTCACTTCTCATGTGTCGTGTCTTCCTTATGCGTTGCGGCGCCTGCCGCCTTCCGTATCAAACTGGATATGTGTCCCGCCGTGCGAGAATTGAAGCTCTCTCCTTCCTCAACCGCCACGCATTGGGGCGCGCGAAAGGTTGATTTGCATCTATCGACTATGATGAGCATCCGCAGCGAAATCATCGTCAAAATTCTCTGCGACCCACATACAACATGCGAGAGACAAAATGGCCGAAAAACTTGTAATCGACTTAACATCATTAATTCCGCTTAACGCCGTAGCTGTGACAATCGAATACAAAACCACGTCTGGAGCGAAAGCCTTATTGCATCGGTTCGAAGGTGATCAAAGCCCAGTAGTTCTGAACGGCCCCGGTGGGACCGTTGAAGTGAACGTGCCGCAGAGTCGAAAGCTTTATCTAGAAAGGCTCGACGCCGCAGACTGGGATATAGGCTGCTACGGCTATCGCATCTAACTCCTAACAAATGACGCTAGACCGACAAGAGGTGCCAGAACGTGCTCCGTGTCGGCATCTGCTATGCCGATGCGACCGGCGCACTGAACGTCGTGCCGTTATACGTGTAGCCAATACTGACGAACGTTTCAGGCGGCACAAGCACAGCCGTCGAGCCGGCGACAGGCGTCCAATCACTCTCACCGTCCCAAACTACGGTGTTGGTTACGACGCCGTTTTCGATAATTGCGTAGTTGTTCATGGATCACCATTCGAGGACCGCAAACCCGGAGCCGCCAAGGCCGCCCGAGTTCGCATTTGCAGTGAATCCGGCCGTGCCTCCGCCAGCGTACGTGCCACCGCATCCACCGCCGCCAGCGCCTGAGTTGGCCGTCGCACTCACACCCTGCACCATCGTAATAGCGCCGCCGATCAAGGAGCCGCGACCGCCAGGAGCACCTGCGCCGAACGGCGTGCCTGCACCTTGACCGCCTGCGGCCGCCATTCCAACGGGACCGGTGTCGCCTGCGTAATTGCCTGCAGGTTGGCCAGGACCGCCGACAGGGCCAGCGTAGTAGCCGGTGTAAGCGCCGCCGATACCCTGAAATCCCCCGGTGCCACCTGTTAGCGTAAGAAGCGTACCGGACACGGATCCGACAATGCTGGTCGTACCGCCGGTGCCTCCGTTACCGCCCAGTCCTGTTGCGCCGCCTTGTGCGCCGGCTGCACCGATGGTTACGGTGAGCGTTTCACCTGGCACGACAGTCAGCTTTTGACGCATTACATGCTGGCCCGCGCCACCGCCGCTCGATCCAGTAATGATGTTGCCGCTATTTACAGTCGGGTTTCCGCCGCCGCCGCCGCCGGCTGCTGTGGCGGATGCATAGACCGCCGTCACCAGCGCCGGAACTACCTGGGTACCGCTTGAGGTAAATGGGACGACGCTCTTTAATCCACCGAAGAGCTGCGCGGCCTGCACCGCGTGCTCGGATTGAGTAGCCGCTGCAATCTGCTCGGGGGCTCCGGAGCAGAACATGAGAATGTACGAGCCTGATCCTACAGTAGGGTTCCAGTAGACCAGCGCGTTGCCGTTCGCGATGAGCTCGCCGCCCTGCAGCGCAAGGTGGGCACCCCCCACAAAGGGCTGCGCCGTCCCTGTTGCATTGAGGGTTGATGCGCCTGTGTTCGCGGTCTTGACCTTGAACCAGAAAGGCGCCCACGGAACTGGAGCGGAGAGAGTCGGGGTGAACGCGACAACATAGGTATTTGCAGTGCCTGTATCGACTGCGATGTTCGTCGTGCCCCCCTGCAGCATCGCCTCAATCGCAGTGAGCAACTGGTTCCACGCATTGCGGTTTGGCGTAAGTCCTGCGGCGATGATGACATTGTAAATTTCGTCCTGGAGCATGTTCCAGGCATAGGCGGGGAAAATGGTTGCCGCGACGCCGGTCGACGGGTTTCCGGAAGTTGCGTATTGCGGAGTGCCAGTCGCGGGTGCAGTATCTGCGCTCGCGAACGGTACCGAACTGGTAGCAATCAGACGATCCATGTTGCCTCAGCTGTAATCGAAAAGAAGGATGGTGTGCGCGGGCGCACAGCTCTGCAGTTCGCACTGCAGGACGTTGTTGTTCCAATAGGCAAGCGGCTCACCAAATGCATCTACGCCAAATCTGAATCGCTCGAGCGAGAAGGTCGGAGCGTTGACCTGCCACGCAAACGCCCATGGCGCTCCGTACAGGGGCGTGCCGAATGTGTTCTGCCCGAATCTGAACGGTGCAAATTCGGTCACCGTGACGGCATACCCGAGCAGCCCGGCGTACTGCGTGAAATATGGAATCGACTGCCCGCCGGAGCCTGCGAAACGCGCGACGACTTGCTTTTGACGTAGCTGGATGGTTGGCGATACGCCCGCGCATGGGTCCGGAAGGCCTAGAGCCGCCTCCCACTCGGGAAGCAACTGCACGGATGTCGATGGGAACGCATCAACCAGAAGGTTGTTGTCCTGCTGAACGAGGCGAACCCATGTTGGCGCGAGACCGGCTTCGACTTGCGCCATGACCGACGCTGAATCGCGCGGCCACGCGAGACCTCTCGGCATCAAACTTTGCAGTGCCGAGAGGAAATCCGAGGCCTGATAGTCGGGCGCACCCATAGTCAGACAGCCTCGTCCGTGGGTGCGGGCGCGCTGTGATCAACCTGATCGGGCGATGGTTTAATTTCATCCGCCAAGGTTTCGCCGCAGCGCTGCCCGCAGCGCATGATTCCGCGATTTACCTGTTGGTCTTCTGCCGGTTGTTGCTGGTTTTCAGGTTGCATGGTGTGTTCTCCGAGAGCACGCCGCAGCAGGGGCGCGCGGTGGCGGCTAATCGTCGCCAGTGGTTTGAGGCGCCAGTTCTGCGAAGCCGGCGCTGATGAGCCCCATCGCGTCGATGACAGGGAGCGTTACGACTTCGCCGCCAGTGAGGTGCCTACGCCATTGCGACATGTAAATTCCGTGGCCGGGCTTGATGACGATATCCAGAAGACCGGTTGCGGTTGTCATGGTCAGATTTCCAAACCGAACCCGCGGAATTCGGTTGCCAGTGCGGCATAGGGCTCCGTTGCCTCGCCACTGATGCCGCGTAGCCAAGCCGGTGCCCGGATGCCCGTTTCGTTTACCACTCGAAGACCATCTTCGAGAAGCGCGCGCACGAGTTGCTCGGATTGGGGCAATGCCGTATGCACTCCGCGAAGCGTTCCAGCCATCGAGTCGAGGGCACGCAGATCTGAAAGTGGGCCGCGAAGCGATTCGACAAGCCCGTTGAATCGCGATTGAGCGTCAGCCCTGCGGCGACTCACATCCGCAAGAAGAACATTAGTGAGCTCGGCGCTCGCCGCTGCCAGTTCGGTTCTGAGGTTTCGGAGTTGCTCGTCAATGACGTTGACGGCGCCGATCGCCGCAGAGACATATTCCTCCTGCGGCGCGCGGATCTTCTCGGCGACAGCAATCTCCCGGTCGATCTCGACGACGTTCGCCTTGCGTTGCTCGATGAACGCTTGCGCGCATTCGTGCGCGCGACGCTGACGCAGACCATCGAGCGCTGTGGGGTCATATTCGCTGTTCGCGATCGCCGCCTTGCAGCGCTCGCGCTCGCCCTCGAGGCGAGTGATCTCGACGCGGCACGCCGTAATTCTTTTCTTGAGGGCCTGTGTTTGTTGCATGGAGTGGTCCCGGGTTGGAGGTTGTTGGGCTTACTTACCGCTGTGCGCACGTTCGCCCGCGGCGACGATTCGATTTGCGGATGAGGTGGTACGGGAGGCGCGGGGTGACGTGTCACCGGTTCGGGCACGCTCGCCAGCGGCGACGATGCGCGCAGCAGTCTCTTTCGCAGTCGGCGCGCGGTTTGCCCTGCCTCCGGCTGGTTGGTCTGGATCGAGGCCCATGCGACGCCGCAATCCGTTGCCCGTCTGCGCTGCAGTGTCGAGCGCCCCCGCGCTGATCGCGACGATCGCCTGTGCTGCCGTCAGGTCGCTGTCGAACGCAAGTGCACACGCCTGGTTGACGCAGCCAGCGTTGATGCCCGCGACGAGAATCTCAGCGGCACGCGCACGCTCGGCGGCGATTGCCTGCTTGACATTCGATGTGCTGGACGCGGCTGCTCCTGAGTTTTCAGGAGTGGCAAAAATTGCCGGCCCCAACAACTCGGTGCGCGAGGCGCGCGGCGCCGGCACGGATGCGGGTTTCCGGTTGATCACCCGGCTCACTGCGCCAGAAGCCTTTGTTGAAAGCTTCTTTGCCGTTTCGCTGACGCGACCGGGGAGCCCAAGATAGTGTGCGAATGGGATTAGCGCTGCGGTCGACGACATCGCGGCCGGTCCCTTAGTTGAGGACTCCTTAGTTGGAAATCCAAGGCTGCTCGGGTTTATTTTCAAGATGAACCTCTTACGGGAGGGAACGAAGGGTGCGACGGATCGCGCCCACATTGAACGTCCGGGGGTTCGGCTCCGCCGGCCCCGGAATGACGCCCTTACGGATGCGGCGAAGCAGCGTGCGATCGCTAATCGCAAACAAGGTTGTGACGACATCAGCTGTCACGCGTGCATCGTCGGGGAGTTCGTTGAAAAATCTGACAGCATCGGGAAGCGGCTTAGCTGGCATCGTCGTGTCCGGTCGTGACGGGTTATGAGCTTCTATTAGAGCGGTGCAAACGGGGCAAAGATAGATGCCGATTGACTTACATGAATGAAATTTGAAAATGGCCGGAAGCGTTGCCCCAATTGGGTTTGCTCTATTTTCCCGTGGGTCTGAGTTGGTGCAAATGGGGCAGATAGATAAGCTGCCCCATTTGCACCACTTGGGATAAGCGGAAATTTGACATGACGGTCGCCGCGACATCGCGGACATGCTCCTCCTACTCGGAATAGATGGGTCCAATTTTGGACGCATCTACCGAGACGCTTTGAACCGTGATCAGCACGAGTATTTGCTTCCGCGGCTAGAGAGGTATTCGGTCTCTCAATCGAAGCCGCGACGAGTCGATGCTTTTCCTGCGACGTGCGACGGCCACGGACCACTATGGTTCTCGAATCGCACATACTCGCCGCGGTAACTCAGTGCAATGTCTCGTGTCTGCCCGTGCCTGAACTTGGCAACGCGCAACTGGGCGAAGCCATTCCATTGTTCGCCAGCGTCCGGATTCGCCACCTCTTCGCGATGGATGAAGAGAACGGCGTCGGCGTCCTGCTCGATTGATCCTGAATCGCGCAGATCAGAAAGCTGCGGGAGGCGGTTCGCCCGTTCCTCAACTTTCCGGTTGAGCTGTGCAAGCGCGATCACCGCTATGCCCAATTCCTTCGCCAGTGCCTTGAGCCCGCGTGAGATCCCTTCGATCTCGGCGTTCCGGTTGGATCCCTCCCCGGACATGAGCTGCAAGTAGTCAATGATGAGCAGATCCAGACCAGCCTTGCGCTTAACCAGACGCGCTTTGGAGCGCACATCTAGTAGCCGGAGTGCCGGCTGGTCGTCGGTGTACAGCCTCAGATCTTTTACCTTTACCGCCGCAGCCGTAACGCGAGTCCAGAAGTCCGCATCGTTCTCTGGCGCCTCCATCACCTTATTGAGCGGGATGCGGCCCAGCGACGCAAGATTGCGATCATGCAACTCCGACTCTGGCATCTCCATCGAGAGGAACAGCGCGGCATGATCGACGGCGACGTGAGTTGCGATGTTCAATGCAAGGGCCGTCTTACCCATACCCGGCCGCGCGGCGAGGATTGCAACCCAGCCAGGGCGTAGGCCGCCATTTAGCGCCTTGTCCAGATCATGCAGCCCGGTTTTGATTACCCGATCTTGGCCGATCGATCGGCGCTCGAGCGTATTGATGTGATCCATCAAGCCTTGTGCCGCCAGCTTTGGCTCGCTTTTCACAACGGATTCGGCGAGTGCTTCGAGCTTTGTCGCCGCACAATCAATTAGCGTGATCGCATCGTCAGGAGTTCCGCCAACCGAGTCCTGAATCTCGGCGGCCACCGCCAGCAGGCCGCGCTTCTGAGCCCGATCCCGAACGATCTGTGCGTAGCGGGCGATGTTTGCGGAGCTCGGGGTATTCTGCGCCAGGGCGTTCAAATACGACATGCCGCCAACATTATCGGCGTTGCCCTTCGCGCGGAGGCGCTCGGTCAGTGTCAGCACGTCAGCGCCGAGGCCTTTCCCGATCATATCGACGATCTCGGTGAAGATCGAGCGGTGGTCGCTGCGGTAGAAATGTTCGGGGCGCAGATCGCCAATGCGATCAATGGAATCGTTGTCTAGCAACAATGCGCCGATGACAGACTGCTCGGACTCGGTGCTGTGTGGAACCGCACGCACTCGACGGTCGTCACGATGAATTGGCTCGCTCACGCCGCCACCCGCGCATATTGACGATTCGCCTGCTCGCCTGCCGTGGTAAGGCGACACGCGCCAGATGCATCGAAATACCAGAGGCGGTACCAAGCACCCTTTACGGCGTTGCGAAAGTGCGCACGCCAGTCGATTTGGGTCTTGGTGGTGTCGTCGACGTATTTCTCTTTGAATATCTGCCAACAGAGAAACAGCATGTCCTCTGGTACCCGCGCCTTTTCTGCCCACGCGAAGATTGGGTCTTCGTCAGGGATAACCTTCCGGCCGCCGACTTTGCACTCTTCGAGGAAGGCGCGCAGCGTGGTCTTGTTACTCTTTCGGGGTTTCGATTTTGTTGCCGCAGGCACAACCGAGAGCGAAGCATCCGGTTTTTCTAGTACCTCAGTTCTTTCTATAAATTCAGTTCTTACTAATACATCCGGATTATCCAGATCGGGCTTTTCCGGATCGGGCTTTTCCGCATGAGGCTGTTGGCCCATATCCGGATTTTCCGGATTGGGGTTCATAGCCTCATCCGGATTTTCCGTAAGAGGCTCTTCGTAGACCGTCGTAACAACAGACCCATCCGCGAGACGTTTGCGCACGATGTATCCCGCCTCACCGAGCTCTTCGAGAGTGCGATATACAGCGTCACGCCCACTACTGCGCTTGGAGCCGCCGGTTTCGTTGATAAGCGCTTGCACGTTCACACTCCAATGATCTGGCTTGCTAAGCAGGTGTGCGAGCATTCCTCGGGCGGACCACGAAAGGCGGTGGTCATTGAGGATGCGATTCGCGATGACTGTAAAGTCCCGGTCAGGTCGGGGCGCGCGAATAATCGGCATACGCTATCCCGCACGCAGAGCCTCCACTGCACTCGCAGCGCGGCCCCCAATAAGCTTCGACATCGGACGGTCCATTAGCGCCCCCCATGAGGGTCAATGGCGCCACCGGCGAGCATCAGAGCGCGGACCACCTCAGGAATTTGATCGCCTCGCAGAGTGAGTCCCTTCGTGGATGGGCGCCATTCATTGTCGGGGGCGAGAAACCAATTTCGGAGGTCGATGAAAGTGCGGCCGCGGTGTTCCCGCAGCTCGACGCGTAGGCGCTCACCAGCCGACTTGCGAAGGTCAAGGAATCGCGTGATGACAGCATCAGTGGTCGCTGCTGGGGCTGCGACGTTCCCATTGAGGCGACAGTCTTGTGACGTGTTCCGGTTTTCGTCAATCATCGCCCTAGCCCTCCGCGCGGTAATTCAGCGGATCGGCGAACCAGCGGTGAATCTCGCGATTAGGAAATAAGCTGCATCGTTCCGTAATGCGGATACGTTTGGGGAACCGCCCCTGCAATTCGAGCTTGCGGGCAGTCTCGCGGGAGAATGGGATAAACGGAGCTATCTGCTGCCAACGTGATTGGCCATCAAGCGGAAGCTTGTCCGGCGACGGTCCTGTGTGCTGCTTTGCCATGGTGTTTCCTCTGTAGGAAAGGTTTGGAATCCATGGCAATCATTAGAATGGGGCAAATGGTGCAAAGCCATACGACATTCAACAGAGAAAAACGCGAAGCTCCACTGCCGTGGGAGCCGCTCTGAGGTTGAGTTTGAGCGATTAGCCAGCACGCTTCTTCGTCGGTGCAATCGGTGCAATCCACGCGCTTGCACCGGTTTTTGTCCTGCTTTTGAGGGCGCGCTCCGCTGTCGAGATAGTGATGGGCCTCCCGTTGTAACCGTTATTGGCAGGGTCTTTTTCGGAGTTTTTTGCAATTTGCTTGGAAACATTCGCAATTGATGCGGTATGGCGCAGCGCCCCCCCCTCGACCATCTGATCAGCCAACTCTCGGATCCTCGTGTCGCGCTCGACGTGGTCTATCCGCGATTTTTTGACTGATTCCGTTGGCTGAGTCGATGGTGAGGCCAGATCATCTGTCAGGTACCATCTCTCAAATCGATTAACCTCGGCATTCGAAACCAGAAGCCGATCCCAATCGGGCATTTCGTCGTCCGGTTCGAAATCCTCAACTGCCGGAAATTTGTGGGGTTCGCAACCGACACGACGTCGAACCAACTGAAGTAACGAACCGAAGCAGGAATGCGCCGCCTCGGTCGACTGATCACTGCCATTGTCGTACACCAGTACACCGTGAATGAATCGAGTCTTCGCGCGCTGCGGATCATCGGATGCCAAGACGATCAAGTCGTCTCGCTCATCCATATATATCTGATGCACGCCGACAAGAATCTCAACCTGCGGCGAAAGTATTTCCAATGTTTCAACCCCACGCCGCCACTCGGCGACGGCGCTCGGTTTCTCTGCCTCGGGGATGGCCGAAAGAGCCTCTTCAACCGTCCGGCCGAGCAGCGCAAAAGCCGGATTTTCTTCCAGGACGGGATAGTAGGTGGTTACTCGAGCGACCTGCACCGCGTACCGATCGCGAGCATCTATCCATACGGCAAGATGGCCGTCGTTGACAAATTGAACGACATCCGAAGCGCGGAATGGATCACCCGTATTGCGCGCGAAGCGCTCGGCTACCTCTGTGAGCGTGTACCACGGCTTGATTTTGTCGAGCATAACCATCTGCGCCTCTATGCGCTCCCTATCGGATGAGGAGCCGCGCCAGTGAGAGGATAGAGGGACTCTCGTTTTCGCCCCGTCGGGCTAGGCGCAGCATGGCCAATTATGAGACATCGTCCAGGGGTATACAACATGACTTCCTCAATCTGAGGAAGTAGGTGTCGTTCTCCGAAACGATACCTGGGTATAGATCCTTCGCAACAAACGTCCCAAGTCCTTGTTTTGATTGGATAGCCGGAATCCCGGCTTTCTCGATCTCGCGGGTCGAACGCCAATTGTGGCGTTTGCTCCTCACCCTACGGGGGGGGATGTCGCGTTTCACGCCCCCCCCCTCCTTCATGGGTCCAAGTTTGGACGCATCTTTCGCCGCGGCAGCAGGCAGCGATCGTTGCGAGTGCGCAGGACTGGGCACAGGCGCAGACGGTTGGCAGACCTACCTCTAACGACTCCGATAATCCCGCAACGTTGCGGGATTATCGACGGCAAAGGAGAGGGCCACCCAATCCGGCGCTAGCCTCCGCACCTAGGAAATGGCTGACAAGGTAGCAAAAGAGTCCCCGGCGCTCGCCAAGCAGGTCGCGCACGGCGAGGTGACCCTGCCTCAAAGTCGTCAAACAGATAGCTGCCCACCGACCCGGCCCCAGCGGAAACCACCGGAATCCCGGCAGTTTCGAGTTTTACGAGGAAGTCGCAAAACTCCAGCGCGTCTTCCGGCATTGGCGGGCCAGCACCGAAACTCCAAAAGGGCGCCGTGGAACGCCGCGCCCTTTGTTGCACGTGTGCTTCTCCTGCAATGCAGGAAACCTGCTTCGAGTCAAAGCATCGCCGCTCTTCAATAGCGGGCGTCATTGGCAGCCTGCTGAACCTGAAACCGCTTCAACTGCCATCCCCTGATCTGCACGAGTGCCCGGGCCCATTGTGGCGGCGTGAGCACTCGCCAGCGTGCCTCTGGCTGCGGCCACAAACGTTGCACACGAAAGCTCTTGATGTCTGCCCAGTTGGGATTCGTCGGATTAGGCCGAGGTGCCGTCGTATAGAGCGCGACATAGGCAGGGACGTCCGCGAGCTCAGCGAGCCGCCTCACTACGCCTGCCGGCTTGTCTTGCCCTATGTCGCGCCCGACCTCGACCAGCGCGAGTGGTAGCTTTCCGGAATTATCGTACTCAGTGAACAGCACGGAATCGAGATCGACCATCGTCAACGATTCAGCCTGCTCGGTTTCCAGGTAGCGGCCGATTGACGGCGCTCGGTGCCATGCTCCATATGCACGGTCCCGTGTATCAAAAAGCTCGAGTCGCATGTGCGGCTCCAAGTTTGAGAGGCGTCGGTACAGCGTCGACGCGTGATTGTTGGTTAGTGGGGCAACTTCTCGACAGCCGCCAGGGGTATCAATACTGCTGACACCCTTCTCGTCATCGTCGAGCAGCATAAGCGCCGCCGTGCGCGCGTTTTGCGCGTCGGTAAGTCGTGTACGTTGTGGGACATGGCTTATCTCCTTAATATCGATACTTCAGCAGCAGCATGTGCGTACCTCGCCAAATAGGCGGTGTCGGATTGCTGCCGGAGACGCGGATCACGTTCGCGAAGTGCTGGTACGTGAGCGAAAAATTCTTGTAGCCGATTGAGGTGCCTAGGACGCTGCCGATCATCCATTTCGGTGTGTAGGCGACGTGGCTGTTCGTCGGCGCATCGCCGGGGGCGGCCACCCATCCGATGACATCCTCGCTCCAAGAGCTGCGATGGATATATGGTCCACCCTCAACACCAAAACGCCAGCCGCCGTAGTCAACGTGCGGTTCGATCGTGAACATAAACCCCTGATCGTGGCCGCTGCCGATAAACCGGCTAAGGTTGCTGCAGGGTCCACTGCATGGGTTTGCCGTGTTCACACCAACGAGATCCGCACCAATCCATTTGCCGCTGGTCGTGTTGGTATTGGCGCTTGGCACCATGGCGTCGGTGTGCACAGTGCCGAGCCACGCCCAGTCGGCGTGCCAGTCGATACCCCAATGCTGTCGCTGGATGATGTTGCCAGTGAATCCGACTTCGGTGGCGGGCGCGGTCAGATGCAACTCATGTTGGAAGCCGTCCTGCATCCACAAGCCATTGGGGCCGCGCTGATAGGCTGCGCCCCCTACGGCGGCCTCAAGGTGAATGTAGTCGGTGATGCTGTCAGCGCGCGCCACCACGGCGGCGAGTGCGGCCGATATGACTATGGCGCAGAGGCGAGCGCAGGCCGTCGCCACGGCTCTCGCCGTGCTATCCTTTTTCATGATTCGTTTCCTCTACTTCGCGGTAGGGTTTCGGGTCATCAGCGCCTCGCCGGCTGCAACCGTGCGGGGCGCTCCTGCTTCTACTCCTTCTTCTATGCGGGCACCTTCGGTAGTTCGGCCAGCGCGTCCGCCAGTTGCTCGGAGAGTTCCACCAGGTGACTGATCAGGCAGCGCGTCGGGATCTCGGAGTCACTCGAGTCATCGGGCAGCGCCGCATGCATCGTCTTGAGAATATTGAAAATGGTCCAGGCAGCGCTGGAGTGCTTATAAGTCAGGCCTTTCGCAGCGGTCTTATCCATGGTTTGCTCCTTCTGGGAAATCGAATTGTTCAAGAACCGCGTCTTGAAGCGTGGCTTGAATAGGGAGACCAGTCAGAGGCACCTCCACGACAGAATCGATATTTGCGAGGGCGCGTATCGTCTCCCGATTGATCACGGCGGCCGCGTATGCGATGCGCTTGAACTTCGTTCGCGGATCGCCGGTGCCTTCGCACAGATTGAGGATCACGCTTGCTGTCGCAACGATAGTTGTTATCTCAGACATGGCTTGCCTCCTCCGCTCCGGGTTCGTCTACGGCGAAACACCGAGGCCTGAACATCATGGTGACGACGCCGACTATCTTTGTTTCGGCGTCCATTTCGGTCACGCCGGGCCAAGCAGGATTGAGGTATTTAAGGATGCGTCTGTCAGCCTCTGTGGCGAGTTTCATCAGCGTCACGAACTCTCCCGCATCGACCATAACAAGGTCGCCGTCTTTCGCCTCAAGAGCGGGATCGACCTTGATGAGATCCCCCACGGCGCACGAGTCATGAGGGTCAGCAGGATCAAACATGCTTTCCGAAATGACCCGCAGAAATTGTCTGGAAAGGTCGATCTTTGAAAACACGGTTTTATCCATGGTTCACTTCCGTACGAATGGTGCGATCCGGACCCAACAAGCTGGGGGGGGCGCTACGGTATTGATCCATCGAAGTTCTCCTTGAGATTCGTTACCGGCCGATCACCCCTCGCGTATAGCAAGCGGTTACGCATCGGCGTGGTTCAAATGTAGCAAAGTGCTACGTTGATAGCAAGCACTTTGCTATATATACTTGCGACATGACTAGCGAAGACATCCAAACCAATCTGAGGCTTCCCGCAGATCTCAAAGTAAAGCTTAAGCGGGCTGCCGATGCCAATCAGCGATCCACAAACGCCGAGGTCGTCGCGCGCCTAGAGCAGACCTTTGCTTGGGACAAGCAGTCCGCAAAAGCGCCGGTGGTCGACGAATATACCCTCGACCTCTTCGCCGAAAAGGTTGGACAGGTGATGGATGATCGGGAAAAGAAGCGCGCAAGACGCTGAAGAATGGCTGAGTGTCGGCCGAAAACCATATGGAGAACGATGCTGATTCTGCTCGCACCGTCTTCCTTGATCTGACGGACTGGAGGTGGCCGCCCTCCGTTGCACCAAAGAAAAACCCGCACTAGGCGGGTTTTTCACACATGCGACTATGCTGCCCGTCGATGTTTTTCGCGAGGCTCGTTGGGAGTGCTTTCCGTCTCCGCATGCGCCTCTGCCTCCGCATGCGCTGCGGCTTCCTTCTTTTTTACCTGCTCGCGGGCTATGTCGCGAAGTAGGAGCTTTTTTTCCGAATCCGCAAAGCGGGTCAAAATTTGACGCATAAGGGGCTGATAACTCAGCCCATGCATAGCGGCAATCATTTTGAAGTCCTCGATCAGGCTCTTCTGAAGTCTGATCGAGATTTGTTGGAGATCTAGCCCCGCATCAAGCGAGGCATCGTCGACTGACTTGTCGACTTTCACAAAGCCTTCTTCGCGACCCAGCGCACCCTCGTCCCACGCTTCATCAGTCGCTGGAATCTTAGGGGTTTTGCTCATGTCGGCTCTCCTATGAGTTTGACAGACCGTACTTTCTATAGATGCGCAGCTCTTCCTGGTCAGGGACATAAGCTGTGCGTATGGTGGTCAACGCGCCCTCCTGGATGTACGCAATCTTCAAATTGCGGCCAAAGTCGGTTTCCGCGATAAACCACCTCGTTGGAGGATCAGATTTGTGATCTTCTCGCTCATCAAGCAACGTGACGCCACACCGGTTGGCGAAGCACTGGATGATCTCTTCGCGCGTCACTGGCGGTTTTTTGTTGGCAAGCTTCTCTAAGACTTTGCGCGAAATATTGAGACCCATCGCGTCTCCGATGTCAATGCAGGGAGATGCATTGTATATACAAACGATATATCGGTCTAGTCTTCCGAAACTTTAGCCCCAATTTCCGTCCAGTTTCGCCCCGAACTGCCAGAGCCACACCGTATATACACCGTAGCACAGCCAAAAAAGGGGCGTACCATAACGTATTATCGGATGTTGCCTATGACACCAACATGATATGGAGGCTGCGCTGCAGGATGACAACCCCTCGCTACCGACTGGCCAACCGTCAACAACGATCGCCATTACCGACGGAATCGCACCCGTAGAATTTACCACTACCATCTTTTAGGGGTATCGGTGGGGGTATAAAGTGAGCAAAATCATCCCAAATGCCCTACTGCAATTGTTCCGTGAATTCTGTCGGGGGACCATCCTTACTCTCACCCACTCCCACCTAAAGCCGTTCGAGACCCTGTCGCGGCGCGTGGACCGAAAGCGGCCTCGGCATTTGATGCTGCCGCGAAAATGAACAGCCCCGCTCGGGGCGGGGCCTAGTGCGACACCCTTTCCAGATATTCGAACGGTTGCGTCGCCGTAGGTTGGTTGGTCGACTTCAGTAGGGTTTAAATTATGCGTGTCTTTAGATCCCAATAATGACGTCGACGCGGCGTGCTTTCGCCGTCACGGCCCCCCAATCTTTCACCCCCTTCGCCCACCCCAACCCGCGCCCTTACCCGTGCTATGTTCCGCCCCGACCCCAACCAGGTCGCGTTGGAACAGACAGGCAGAAAGGAGATGGAGCAGTTTTTCATGAGACGGGGCAGCGCCGTCACGTATTTACTGGCGCGTCGTCGCGCATGGTTCGCCGCGATCGCGGACACGTCCCGCGGCAACATCGAAATGGAATCGAGAGAGATCGAACAGATCGAGCGTCTGATACTCGACGTCCGCGCAGGCCGGGTC
>Ga0153933_1000334_pt1 | contig 19147 bp, 17 predicted proteins | sample TSNJ017MetaG_FD_102275 | JGI IMG/M metagenome (GOLD analysis project Ga0153933, IMG submission 102275) | Attine ant fungus gardens microbial communities from New Jersey, USA - TSNJ017 MetaG | ecosystem: Host-associated > Fungi > Mycelium > Unclassified | place: USA: New Jersey, Wharton State...
AGCGTCCGCGTAGGTGCAGGTGACATCGTACCCGTACTTTTCTTTGGCGTACTGGGCGAACTCCGGAAACATGTCGGACGGAAGCTTGCTCGGAAGCCAGCCGGCGACACCTAGAATCGAGAGTTTAATCTGTTTGCCTTTTAAGTCGAGGTGGTTGGTCTGGGCCGGCAAGGAACCGGCCGTCACTAGGCCGAGCGAGAGAAGACTAGCTAAAGCGCGCCTCATAGGTTCTGGGGATTTTAAACTTTTTGAGTGAAATTTACCGGGCTTACTACAACGTTTTAGTAAAACTAGTCAAATAAATCATTTATTTTGCTCCAGATCCCCCTTTCTCAACCACTCCCAGGCTCAACCCGCTTTCCCGCAAACCAAGATCAGCTCCGCCCATGAGATTTTGACAACCCTGATGGACCGGTGTTTAAGGTCTCGACGGGACTTATCCAGAATCGCTAACGCCCCCTCTCAGATCTCCCCAAAATAACATTTCCATTTTATGCAACGCATCATCAACGATCCCACGCTTGTCGTCGAAGACATGCTCCAGGGCTTTACCAAAGCCTATCCGCGCTTGGTGGCGAAAACCGATAACCCTCGCGTCCTCAGGTTCGCCGGGGCACCGGTAGCAAATAAGGTCGGCATTGTGACCGGTGGCGGCTCTGGCCATAAGCCCGCATTCATCGGTTATATCGGCAAGAATCTTTGCGACGCCGTCGCGATCGGCGAAATTTTTACCTCCCCTTCGGCTCAGGCGTTTCTGGACGCGTTCAAGGCCGCCGACAGTGGCAAAGGTGTGGCCTGTCTCTATGGAAATTATGCCGGCGACAATCTGAATGTAAAAATGGCCAGGCAGCTAGCCGAGCTCGACGGAATCCAGGTTAAGACCGTGATCGCCAACGACGATGTCCCCTCGGCTCCAAAAACTGAGCGCGAGAAGCGCCGGGGCGTCGCCGGAGAAGTATTAATGTGGAAGGTGGGTGGAGCCAAAGCCGCTCTGGGAGGATCGCTGGACGAGGTGATCGCCGCGGCTCAAAAAGCCATCGATAATTGCCGGAGCATCGGCGTCGGACTTACCCCTTGTACCATCCCGGCTGTCGGCAAACCAAATTTTCAGATCGAGCCCGGAAAAATGGAGGTCGGTATCGGCCATCACGGAGAACCCGGTGTCGAAGTGACCGAGTTAAAGTCTGCGGACGAGATCGCCAAACTCTCCATCGATCATATTCTTCCGGATCTGCCATTTTCTTCGGGCGACGACGTAGTCGTGCTAGTGTCCGGATTGGGAGCTACCCCGGTCATGGAGCTATATATCGCGTTCAGTAAGATTTCCGATGTGCTCAAAGAAGCCGGGATTAACGTCTATCGGTCTTACGTCGGAAACTACTTCACCTCACTCGAGATGATGGGCATCACCATCACCCTGATGAAGGTGGATGCTGAATTAAAGACCCTGGTAGACCTGGAATGCGAGAGCATGGGTCTGACTCAGTTAGGGCGAGGCGAAAAGTGAGAGGTGAAAGGTAAAATGCCTGGCGAATCTTACGACGCAACCGCAGGACGGCCGTTGGTGTTGGCTCTCGTTGAAACCATTGAGACCAACCGCGCTTATCTCAGCGAAGTTGATGGCGCTATCGGCGATGGCGACCACGGTATCAACATGAGCAAGGGGTTCGCCCTGGCTAGGACGCGCCTCGCAGATCAGGACATTTCTGTTGCTGACGGATTAACCTTGATAGGAAAAACCTTGATGACTGAGATCGGAGGAGCCATGGGACCGATCTACGGGACGTTTTTTATCCAGATGAGTCTTCAAAGTAAGAACCGGAGCGCTATCGACGCGGAAGTGTTTGGCGCGATGCTGGCTGCCGCCCGCCAAGGCGTAGAAGATCTGGGAGGCGCCAAACCCGGGGACAAAACGATCATGGATACCCTGGTGCCCGCTCAGGAAAAGTACCAGAGCGCGGTCAGCGCGGGGACTGCTTTCAAGCCGGCGCTCCAGCAAATGGCCGAGGCCGGAGAAAAAGGGAAAGAATCGACTCGAGACTTAGTGGCCAAAATCGGCCGGGCTAGCCGGCTTGGTGAGCGGTCCCGAGGCACGTTGGATGCCGGAGCGACATCTTGTGCATTGATCCTGGGGACGTTCGCGAGGGTGTTGTCGGAGGGCTGAAGAATTTAATACTTCGTCCCATAGGGAAATCTCGGTGCCATATCCCGAAGGGATAAGTCCGACGCGTCTCGTGCTAAGCGCTGCAATTGTTTTTATCTTGGCGCGCCGTCGCGCCTGTCTTTAGATTCGCTCCGTTCACCTCAAAAAACATCCTTGGCCGTTGATATCGAAAATGCGAGCGAGCTGCTGAGATACCTGCGCGAAACCGATCGGATCGGGAAGAACGAAACCCCGACCACGCGTACACTTCGCGGAGGCGTCTCAAACAAGACAGTCCTGCTCCAACGCCCAGACGGGACTTGCTGGGTGTTAAAGCAGGCGCTGCCTAAACTCCGGGTTCAAGCCGATTGGTTCAGTGACCCGGCTCGTATAAAGGTGGAAGCCAACGCCCTGCGTTTTCTGCCACTAGTTACTCCGGCTAACACCATCCCAAAGCTTTTGTTTGAGGACCCTGAGCAGCACTTGCTCGCTATGGAAGCCGTGCCCGAGCCGCATGAAAATTGGAAAGAACAACTTATGGGCGGCAGACTCGAGGCAGGTCTGATCGGCCAGTTCGGGCGGTTGCTGGCGAGCATCCATCACAGAAGCTATGAGCGCAGTCAGGAGATGTTTACTGTTTTTGAGGATCGCAGGTTTTTCGAATCATTGAGGTTGGAGCCGTACTATCAATTCACGGCAGAACGTCTTCCGGAAGCAGCGCCGTTTCTACTTGATGTAATTGCTGCGAACCGGTCGCACTGCGTCACCCTGGTACATGGCGACTACAGCCCAAAAAACATTCTCGTCTACGAAGGCCGATTGATATTGCTCGACCATGAAGTCGTGCATTTCGGTGACCCGGCATTTGATCTGGGATTCAGTCTCACCCACTTGCTAAGCAAAGGGCATCATCTCAAAGAGCAACGTTCGACTTTCCTGGCCGCAGCAGTCGAGTATTGGAAAGCGTACCAGGCAGAGACCGAGGCAGCCGCATGGTTCACTGGAGTTGAGCACCGGGCGGTTAACAATACTGTTGCCTGTTTGCTCGCTCGAACATCTGGCCGGTCGCCGCTTGAATACTTAACGGAGGATGAGCGCCGCAAGCAAACGGAGGCTGCGCTGAACTTGGTTTCGCGTCGTCCAGCGACGGTGCCGGCATTGGTGGAAGCCTTTGGTCGGAGAATACACACATGATCAAAATTAAGACCGTTGACGCTTGGGAGATCTTGGATAGCCGGGGCCGGCCAACGGTGGCGCTGGCCTTGATGCTCGATGACGGTACGACCGCCCTGGTTTCGGTCCCCTCAGGAGCATCAACCGGTCGCGCAGAAGCTAAAGAGTTACGCGACGGCGGAACCCGGTTCGGCGGTCTGGGCTGTCAAAAGGCAATCGCGAACATTCAGGGACCGATTGCTGCCGCCTTGCAGAATGAGTCGTTCAATGATCAGGAGCAGCTGGATTCCCGCCTGCTTGAACTTGACGGGACCCCAAACAAATCAAGACTCGGAGCCAATGCCATCCTCGCGGTTTCATTAGCCTTCGCTCGGGCCACGGCTGCTCACCGGCACCTGGAGCTGTTCGAGTATTTTGGTTCCTTACTGCCGGCGGCGGCGCCCTGCTTGCCGGCTATGACCATCAATCTTTTTAGCGGTGGCAAACATGCTTTTGGCCAAGTCGCGATACAGGACGTGCTGGTTGTCCCCAAATCCGGTTCGAGTATCTCGGAGCGCCTGGCCCACATGTACGCCATCTATCAAAAGGCAGCGGCGCTAATCAGGGAGCGATATGCGGCCCCAGCGTTGACTGCTGACGAAGGCGGATTAGCCCCTCCGTTTCCTGACAGCTCACAAATGCTTGAGACCGCGGTTGACGCGATCAAGGGCGCCGGATACGAGCTCGGGAGTCAGATCGCTATCGCCGTTGATGTCGCCGCCAGTCATTTTGTTAATGCCGACGGATCTTATCAACTCGACGGGCGATCATTGGCTCCACCAGAATTAATTGAGATCCTTGGCGAATGGGCTGCGCGTTATCCACTGGTAAGCGTAGAGGACGGTCTCGCTGAAGAAGATTGGAGCCACTGGCCGGCGCTGCGGCCAAGACTTGGCCGCCGTTGTTTGACGCTGGCCGACGATTTAACCTGCACTAATCCGGTGCGAATTAAGCGGGCAATCGAGGCCGATGCCGCGAATGCGCTTCTGCTGAAAGTGAACCAGATCGGAACGCTGACCGAAGCAAAACAGGCTTATCTGCTAGCTCGATCCAGCGGATGGCAGGTCTCTATTAGCGCCCGGAGCGGAGAAACCGAAGACAACTGGCTAGCAGATCTAGCGGTTGGTTGGGCCGGCGATTTTATCAAGGTCGGCTCCATTACTCAATCAGAGCGCCTGGCGAAGTACAATCGTCTGCTTCAGATCGAGCACGCCCATTCGTTGGAGCTGAAATAGCCTGTACGGCCTCAGATTTCAACTACTGAGAACATTCACGAAAACGACGCTCCCTTCCAAGCTGTGGGGGAAACGCCCCTTTCCTGATAACAACCGGTTAAACCGTTGATGGTTGCTGGGTTGGTTCTTCGGTCCCGGCACGAAAGGCGATAGCTTGCGCTGCGCGCAAGAAAAATGAATTCATCGCGATTGATATCAGAGCCCCGGCAACGATCAAACTCTGGGCTTCGCCCGGCAACAAATGCAGTTCAATCCCGAGCTCGGCTAAAATAAATGAGAATTCGCCAATCTGAGCCAGGCCGGCAGCAATGATCAAGGCGGTACCAATCCGATAACGCAACAGTACAACGATCAGAAACGCGACGACGGCTTTACCCAGAACAATCACACCGACAACAGCCAATACGTTGAGCGGTTCGCGCACGAGAATGCTCGGATCAAAGAGCATGCCGATGGCAACGAAGAAGAGCGCATTGAAAATATCTTGAATCGGCCGCAGCTCGGCCGCGGCCCGATCGCCCGAACCACATTCGCCAACCACCACCCCAGCGCAAAATGCGCCCAACGCAAAAGAAAGCCCGAAGCCTTCGGACGCACCGAAGCCAATACCAATGGCAGCTGCCACTATCGCCAAAGTGAATAATTCCTGGGAACCGGTAGCAGCAACTCGGTTGAGCAACCAACGCAACCAGCGGGAGCCGATCGCCAGCATGAAAACCACGAATAGCACGAGTTTGAGCAAAGCGAGCCCGAGCGTGATTAGCAGGTCCCATTGGCCGTGATCAGCCGGAACTGAATTGGTCGGATGTTCGACGAGCAAGGCGGCCAAAGCCGGCAGCAGCACCAGGATGACCACGGTAAATAGGTCCTCCACCACCAACCAACCCACCGCGATACGGCCGCTAAGCGAGTTGAGCAGACCTTGGGTTTCTAAAGCTCGCAGTAACACGACGGTGCTCGCCACCGACAACGCCAGCCCAAGCACTAGCCCAGCCCCGATACCCCAAGACCACAACCGCGTAAGCCCGAAACTCAACGCTACTGTGGCCAGGACCTGTACTAGAGCGCCCGGCAAGGCGACGCGGCGGACAGCGAGCAAATCACTAATCGAAAAATGAAGGCCTACGCCAAACATCAACAGAATCACACCGATCTCGGCCAGTTGCGGAGCTAACTTGGCATCGGCCACAAAACCTGGTGTAAAGGGTCCTACAGCGATCCCGGCAACCAGATAACCAACCAATGGCGGCAAGTGTAGCCGGCTAGCGATATAGCCGCCGATCAACGCGTACACCAATCCCACGGCGATAGTTGAGATCAGCGCGATTTCATGATGCACGATATTTCCTCAGTCTCAAAACCAACCAATTTAACGCAGGTTGTGTCGGCAGCTTATTTTGTTTCCGACCGCCGGAAATGTCTACAAATCCCCGCAAATTGATTTCGCTTGTGCGTCCTACTTATAAAAACGAAAGAGCAAACGCAAAAATGGCCGGTTTCTCAGCAATTCGACCATCGCTCGACAGCCTGGTTGTGCTGCGGGCGATTCACGGGAGCCGGTGATGCTGAGGAAATAGTTAGAAAGATGTTGCCGCGAAGCGGCTACAGATCGGTAGGGCAAAAATCTCGGCGCGCTGCAGACGTGAGCCGTGGCCCATGATAGATCACGGCTTGGCGGGTTTTCCGGGCCTGAACATTTATTCATCAGGGCGTCGGTATTCAACCTTGGTCAAACGCTCAGCCTTTCGGGAGCCTCGCCCTACCACCTGTGCAGCGCGCGCCGAGTTCTTGCCCTACCCCTTAATTCCGCAGCGAAGCTGATAACAATGTTTTCGGCGAAAACCGTTGGTTACTCTGGCGTCGCAAGATAACGAAGCTGTTGTTATCTCCGTACATCGCCCAGGGTCCCGGGGGCACTTCCCGGAAATCGACAAATTTCCAATCGCAAGAGTCCAGATTGCTAAGACCTAGGTAATCTCGTACCGCCGGAGAGACATCCAGCCCGGCGCCTTGGTTCAGATTCGGCCGCGGACGTTCGTTAGCAAACACATACTGCCAGTGATCGGTGCAGAACGGTCCACAATCCTCCCATTGGGCGTAACAAACCCGGTTATTATGCCGGATCGCTATCCAATGGCCCTTCAGCACCGATGCGCCATCGCGGATAAAGGCGTCTTTGAACCACGGAATCACATCTTTCGCTTCGGGTTTGGTATGGCCGTTTTGCACATCGTTATACGGTAAAGCGATGTAAAACGGGTTCTGCCGTGGGAAGAAGCTCACCGGCACAAACTTCTTACGCAGGTTGAGGTCCGGACTATCGTAACCTCCGTAATCAATAGACCAATTCGGGTCCCACGAGCTGGCGTCATTAGGAACCGGATTGTTGGTGGTCGGATGTTCTCCGATCCAAAAGATGGTAGTCATAATGCTCAGCCGCCAAGGGTAACGTTCCAGTTCACCGTCAACTCCGCTCACTCGATTCCCGAGAGGCGGACTGGCAGGCTGCAGGCTTGCACCAGACACGGTCTTTGGCGCCGGCTGGACCTTCTGCTTACCCTGCATGACGAGCAGGCCATTTTCGCGCAACTTGATCGCGTACTTAGCAAAGTCAGTGCTGCTCTCGTACTGCGACTGTGCGAAACCCTGCCAAGCGCAGAAACAGTATAGGCAAATCGAAAAGCCGATCTGAAGCCTTCGCGTCACGACCGTCGGAGTATAGCACGACAAAGCTTAACCAGCATATTACCTTCTATTTTAAAGAACCCCTCCCATGCCCACCGACATTCAAATCCTCCCGTACCGCAAAGCGCAGCGTCAAGAATTCAACTGGGGCCAGCTCACCTGGTTCGCGAATCGGGCCCTGGGCAACAGCGATGATATGACCGTCGGCCGTTGCATCCTGAAACCAGGCCACACTAATGGCCGCCATTACCACCCCAATTGCTCGGAGACACTGGTAGTGATTCAAGGTCGGATCAAGCACACTATCTCCGGAGATCAAGAAACGGAACTGAATGAAGGTGACGCCGTCGTGGTTCCACCCAACGCCCGGCATTGCGCTACCAACATCGGAACAATGGACGCCGTTCTCTTTATCGCCTTCTCATCGGCGGATCGCCAAACCGTCGGCGAATAGCTTGGTGGTTCATTGCTATGCCGGTTTCTTACAACTACGAATACCCGAGACGCCTGCGAACCGGGTTCATCGGCTGCGGCGGACACGCTTATCGAAATCTGTATCCGACCTTTCAATATGCTCCGGTGAACCTGGTCGCCGTGTGCGATCTTGATCCGGCCCGGGCGGCTGCCTACGCGAACGTCTTCGGCGCAGAGCGTCATTACTCAGATCATCTGGAGATGTTGAAGCGCGAAGCACTCGACCTGGTTTTCGTCGTCACCAACCTCGATGAAACCGGCCGCCCCCGATACCCGAAACTGGCCGCTGATTGTCTCCGAGGCGGTGCCCACGCTTGGATTGAAAAACCGCCCGCCAGTTCTTCTGCCGAAATTCGGGAAATGATTCGAGTTAGTTCGGAAACCAATCGTCACGTTGCCGTTGGGTTCAAAAAGATGTTCTTCCCGGCCAACGTGAAAGCAAAAGAGATCGTCAGCCGGCCGGCCTTTGGCCCGGTCACTTCGCTTACGGCTCGTTATCCGCAATCGTTGCCTCCGTTCGAGGACCGGAGTGATCCAAAGAAAATGGCGAGCTTCCTCGATCACATTGTTCATCCGCATTCGGTGCTACGCCTACTGGCTGGACCGATGGAATGGATCTTTGTTAATCGCAATAGCGCAGTCGGATCAGCCACGGTGTCGATTCAGTTTACGAATGGAGCAGCCGGTACCCTCCATCTAAGCGCGGGGCAATCGCCGACATCGTTTCTGGAACGATTGGAGATTATCGGCGATGGCGAAAACCTGGTTGTCGAAAACAACCTTCGCTTGATTCATTACCGGCGTTGCCAAGCCAGAATCCCGTACGGCCGATCGGGCGATTATTTCGCGGCAGTCCCGGATGATTCAAGTCCACTGTATTGGGAACCGGAGTTCTCGTTGGGCCAGCTCTACAATAAAGGTCTTTTTTTGCTCGGCTATGCTCCCGAGGTGATTGAGTTCACAACTCGATTGTTGGAGGGAAAAGGTCCGGCTTACGGAACGCTCGAAGATGCATTAGAGTTACTGCAAATTTACGAAGCCTACCTCCAACCCGATCAAACGATACATCGGATTAAAGCTGCCTCCTGAGCCAAGGCCGAAACTCGAGCGATTTAAGGCCCCCCTCGTATGAACCGAGAACTTATCATGCTGGTAACCGCAGTAGGGATTTCGTGCCAGACGACCACGGCCAAAGAACCCGAGGCCGCAGACACCATCCAGCAGCTAGCTGATGGGATCGTCGACAAGCCGCCGCCTACCTATTTCTCGCTGGCGACAGAACTCTACCGGGAGGGTCAGCAAGATGAGGCTGCCTTCTGGTATTACGTCGGGCTGATTCGGTACCGGGTCTGGATCTTGGCTAAAGGAAAAGAAGCCGAGTCATCCGAGGACGCATACCATTTCTCGGTCTTGGTCCAGAGCCTGGGCCAATCGATTTACGGGCATGTCGACCAGAACTCCGCTCGTCTGATCCGAGCGATCGACAAAGCACTCGCCTGGGACCTGGAACAACCAAACGCCTTTACCTCAAAAGAAGCCTTTAAAGCTCAGTACGAGAGAGCGAGACAGGAATTGTTGGCACTGCGCCAAAAGCTGACGATGAATCCGGCCAGTCTGAGACCGGAGCCGGTTGCCGGTCGAGGATTGTTCTCTTGGTAGCCTGGAGGGATCGCGTCCCCGCGGTCCGGCGGTCGGAAACGAAGGCGTTGGTTACAGGCAAACCAATTACGGAATGTTACGCTGCGCGCCAAACGGGAGGACGGTTTTCTTGACGCGAGATTAATCGTCAATCGGTCTCTTGGGCATCGATTCTAAATGGTACAAACAGGCTACACCAGACGATCGTCTTTTGGACGCCATTTCAGGGCGTGTCTTGTTATGAGATTAACCCAGGGCTGAAGCCCGGGGCTACGCTGTACAGCCGCTCCGCGGCAAAATCCGACGTTTTTGCGTGAGGACCAGCTAATTTCGGGTTAATCTTGGCTCGGTTCACCCCCCAAGTTGACCCCGGATAAAATAGCCGACCTTTGCTTCCGCCAACCGGCGTGTGGTTTGGTTTCGGCCTGACAAGAACATAACCTCCTAGAACATCAGCTCATGAGCGAAGCCTCCGTAGAGATTAAGGACCTGGTAAAGACTTACGTCGATGACCGGGGTCGACCGACGTTCACCGCCGTTAAGGGTATCGATCTAGATATCCAGAACGGCGAGTTCATGGTTCTGGTCGGACCTTCCGGCTGCGGCAAATCGACCACCCTGCGAATGATAGCGGGCCTGGAACGAGTGACCAGCGGCACGATTTCAATCGGCGGAAAGGTGGTAAATCATTTGGAACCGAAGGACCGGGGGATCGCCATGGTCTTCCAGAGCTACGCCCTCTACCCCCATATGAACATTTTTAAGAATATGGCGTATGCGCTCGAAGTGGCGAAAAGGCCGAAAGACGCAATCGCGACGACGGTTACCAAGACTGGGAAAGCCTTGCAACTGGATCATATGATGGAACGGAAGCCGCAAGCGCTTTCCGGCGGTCAAAGACAAAGGGTAGCTCTGGGTCGCGCTATCGTGCGTAATCCTAAAGTGTTCCTGTTCGACGAACCGCTATCGAACCTCGACGCCAAGATGCGAGTCCAGATGCGCTCGGAGATCTCCCGGTTACATGGTGAGCTGGGAACAACGATGATCTACGTCACCCATGACCAGGTCGAGGCGATGACGATGGGAGACCGGATCTGTGTCATGCGAGACGGACTCATTATGCAGGTAGCGGACCCGCTAACCCTTTATCTCAAGCCGGAAAATATGTTTGTGGCCAGCTTCATCGGTAGTCCCCCGATGAACCTGCTTCAAGGTAAGATCCAGAAGCGGGCAGACGGTCTTTATTTTGTCGAAAATGGAGAGACCGACGCCGTGGTTGCTCCTCTGAAGGGTCCAGCCGAATCGACAGCCAGCAGTCTCGTGGATAAGAACATCGTGTTCGGGATTCGTCCTGAGAACATCAGCGAATCGCCAAAGGCGGGCCCTAGTATCCCAGTGACTTTGGCCGTCGACATCGCTGAGCCAATGGGTTCCGAGTCGATCGTCTATTTGAAAACGGGCGCCGGCTATCTAATCGCCCGGATTCAGGGTGAACATCTCTACGAACTAGGCCAGAAGCTCACGGTACACCTCAGCGCCGACAAAGTGACACTGTTCGATCCGGAAACCCAAAACGTCATCCGATAACGGCATTCTATATGAGTCCGGGACCAGAAGCTCCAGCTTTGTGAAGATTTTCACAATCTTACTGCTAGTTTGCGCATTTCTCCCGTTTAGAACCGCGCTGGCAGCGTCGGCCGTCTTTTCTCAAGACGAGGCCTCCGTCTATCTCATAGGCGATGAGAAGCAGTTGCTGCAGCTGGATCTTGGATCCGGTAAATTGAACAAGCCGGCCTTACCGAAGGAGATCCATCAGGGGCAGATCACCGGGCTCGCCCGATCGAACTCGGGAAACATTTTGGTTCTTCAGGGTGACGATCTGCTTGCGTACGACCCCGCGGCTAACAAAGCCGCGGCGGTTTTCTCCTTTCAGAAGAAGCTCACCGTCGACGGAACCCCCGATAAATGGAAGCCGGAGGATTTCGCATACAATCCGGCGGATGGTTCCATCGTGTTCTTCACTACCGCAGGAGAAGATATTAGTCTTTGGTTTCTGCCCAAGGACGAGAAACATCCGGCGGCGGTGTTTGTTCGAAGAGTGGACTTTATCGACGGGATGAGTTTTTCCTCGACGGGGCAATTATTTTTCGGCTATCGCGGCGATCTCTGGTGCGGCACCGTTGTAAGGGAGCCTGAGGAGCTTCAAGGTAAAGGGACAGTGCACAAGTATTATTTGAACGCGATCCGGATCGCGCCGCTCGCCACTCTCGAGACAGATGATGCCACGCCGAGCGCCCAAGGTGTGCAAGTGACAGCCGCCGGGACCGATCGAATTTATCTGCATAGTCTGCGTTTAGGAGGAAGCGGCTTTGGCAACATTTTAAGTGTGGCGGCTCCCAACCCGAAAGTCGGCACGGTAACCGCCGATCAGAGCTCGGATGATAATCGCTCCTATTTCGAGTTAGATGCGCGCCTGGATTTCTATAAAGCCGAGCTGGCTTCGGCGCAGATTTACGCCGAGAACGGTTCAGAATCGTTACTTTGTATTAGCGGCTCCGGAAAAAAGATTTTTTATCGCGGAGCCCAAAAAGGCTCTGACCAAACCGCGCTTTACCTAATCGAGAACGATCAACCGCCCAGAAAAGTTGCTCCTGACTTAAAGTAGATCAGCTCTCTAGCCAGCCGCTGAAACAGACGTTTTTCTGTTCCGGAGGGACTAACTGATCCTAGCCTGCTAAGATTCAGGCTCGGATAGCGCTTGGGCTAACAGCTTCTTCTGGTTCTCGGGATATGATAATCGGAGGCCTTCCTCCCGAGCTTGAGCGGACATCTTTTTCCAGGTCTTTTGTAAAATGCTGATCAACTTTTCCGGTTCGGTTTTCTGGACCAGATCGGTTAATTGATACTGCAGCGTAACCAAGCAGAGAGCGTCCTCGAGAAACTGTAGCTCGGGGTCCTGGCCTAGATTCTTTTTCAGGTTGAGCTCTTGTACCCGGGCGATCAAATCCGGGGAACAACCGCTTTGAGACAAGATCTGTCCTGACTTCTCTGCATGGAATCGTTTCAAGTCCGTTCTCCATTTTAAATAGCCGGCTCGAGTCATTGGGTAAGAACTCCGTGGAATCATCCAGCGACAAATATGCTGGCAACGGGCAGCTAATCGCAGCGCCGGTGAAGCACTTGGTGTCAGGCGCTCGACCCATTCTGTCAGGCGCTGGGCGTAGAAAAGTTCGTAAGGAACCGGTTTGCCATCAATGGTAATCGGGTTCGGGTCCGCACGGTTAGCCTCGTCGAACCGACGGATTGCCTCCTGGAACGCCCGTTCTTCATCCCCCGTCTCGCTCATTGGAAGAATGAGAGATAATCGGCGGAAAATAGCAAGAGGGTTAAGCGCGGGTCAGCGATTCGGTAGGGCAAAAACTTCGGCGCGCGCAGGATGTGCCAACACCTTTTCGACGGATCGCGCCGGGTTGAGCCACGCCCATGGGATGCCACCCCCCGCCGTATCTAACGTTCGAGGTCGGCCGACAAAGTCAACCAATGGAAACGCCCAAGCCTGGCTCAAATCCGGCGGATCGAGCCTGTCGGGTAGCACCAATATTCGCGCCGAGATTTTCGCCCTACCGTCTCGTCGTGAACAACCCTACCTGTCCCCTAGCTACCGCCGTTCCCGTTCGTTTCTGCGCCCGTCTTAGCTGTCGTTTTCTTCTCTTTGACCAATTCTAACGTCCGCTTCTCGTCGATCAGCTTCCGTTTACCATCGCCGCTTAGGGTAGCACCCGCGAGAATCAACTCCTTGGCCTTCTCCGGAGTGAGCGCAGGATCAACCGCAAACAGTTTGCCGGCGAGGTTTGTTACTTGGGGTGCGGCCATCGAGGTGCCTGACAGTCTCACTTGCTTTCCCCCAGGAATAAAGCTCTCCACATGATAACCGTTAGCGTAAACCGCGACCGTTTTTCCATAACTAGTAAAGCTCGTAGCGTCGCCCGCTTGGTTGGTTGCCCCAACGGTGATCAAATTGGGAAGCTGCAATGATGCCGGCACATCTTCGAGAAAGCCAGCATCGCTATCAGCATTCCCCGCCGCCGTGACAAATAGGGTCCCTGGTGCTGCCTGCATAGCATCGATAATCGCTTGTTTCCAGATAGCGAACAGGGCCAAGGCCTCTTGTTTTCGCTCCTGCGGGGTTTGATTCGCCTTCGTGCGGGAGAGCCACGCCTCGAATTCCGAAGGTTGATCGCCCCAGCTCAAGTTGACCACTCGCACCTTATGCTGAGCACAGAATTCACCGATCAAATTAAAGTTTGCCGCCATCCGGTGCGCATAATCCGTTGAGGGTGGGAAATGCAATTCATGGCTGAGATTGTCATTGAACCGGAATACAACCAACTTTGCCGCTGGGTTCCCTCTTAATGCGATACCGGCAACATGGGTGCCATGAGCAAACCCGCCAAAGAAGGACTCTCGCTCAAACAACGATTTCACATCGTCGGGCGACATCTTCGCTAGCCGTTCTTTGAACGCGTCAGTGACGGGAGTTTCAATGCCGGCCTGCAGGTCCGCTATCGCTTCCAAGCTGTCTGACGCCTCCGGGTATTGTTTTTTTCTCTCGGCCGTGAGTGGATAAAGCGCAGAATTAGAAGGATACCCGTCATCGGTGAACGCCAGGCCCTGGGCAGGGTAAGGACCGGGGTTAGTGTAGCTATAAGCGCTCCCCGGATAGACCGCGGCATCCACGCCGTTATCCCAAACCGCAACTACCACCTTTTGGGGATGATCGCTGCTGGCCAGCGTGACCTCACGGGCCGCCCAAATATCGGGCTTCTCTGTGTCGTGCGCCGCCACATAACTCTTTAGTGTGTTTACGCGTACCGATTTTAGCGGGAGTTTCGTTCGTAGCTCTGCCCGGTAACGTAATACTGCGTACATCGAATCCCGCGGAATCGCCCCGGATTGGTCGATCTGCGACTGGATATCACGTTCAGCTCGACCCAAAATGAATGGCTCGGAAATCAATCCGGACATGCTACGGGCGGATTTTATGACGTCCTGAACCGTATCCCAAGGAAGCGCATTTACGGCTTCCTGATAATTCAACTCAACTTTTTTGACGTACTCATCACCTTGTGTGCTCGCAACGCTCTGCTGCGCTTTAAGAATCGCCTCATCAAATAATCCCACCGTCAATTTGAGATCCGGCTTCGACTGCAGCTCCCGAAGCTTAGCGATGGTTTCAAGACCACCAGTCGCATCTCCTTTCAATTCTTGGACAGAAAGTTTGGCGCTTAGTATTTCAATTAGGGTAGCGTTATCCTGGATATCGTATTCGGCTAAAAGCGAATCGATATCAGCTACTGCCTGGCTGGTGGTGGAATCGAAAGTCGAATCGTCCGCTTTCAGCAACGCACTGATGGACCCTGTAAACGGATAAGAAACCCTGGGCAGATCAGCTTGGCTGTGTACTTCCTTTTTGGCCTGATCGGCGAAAGTCAGGCAAGGCAGGGAAAAAAAGGTCGCGATCAGCAAAACTTTGAGGCGACCCGAGCCGGTCGCAAGTTTCGAATAGAGCATCTGCTTCTCTAAGCGAGAATTCCGCAGCTGAAAAGCGCGATTCGGGTAGGCGGGGGTAGCCGATGGTTCCATCTGGAGCGCATTGGCGGCCCTTCGTCACGGGAGGTATCGGAGCCGCTGCGGACGGCTATCGTCTTATTGAAGCAGCCGGCGTTCGTGATTCAACCTCACTCGCCATTGCCGCGCTATGATAGCGACTGCGCGTTTAGTCCATCGAAGCTCCAAGGCTTCGGGTTGAGGATTCGGCCGGGCACGCCATTGAGGCCTTCGGGGGGCCCCCGCCTCTACCGGGCAAAAACCAATGGTTGATTTCTGCTCCCGGCATCGCTTTCATAAATAGATGAACACCGATGATTCGAATGCGACGATGGCGGTGTTCCTCGATTTGGAGAATATGGCCTTGGGTGCTCACGAAGCTCACTATCCCGCCTTCGACATCAAGAAGGTCGTTGAGCGTCTACTGCTCAAGGGACATATCGTGGTTAAAAAGGCCTATTGTGACTTTGAAAGGTACAAGGATTTTAAGCGCGGCTTACACGAAACGGCTTTCGAACTCATCGAGATCCCGCATTTACGCCAGTCAGGCAAGAATTCAGCCGATATTCGGATGGTCGTTGATGCACTCGATCTTTGTTACACCAAGGGGCACGTCGATACCTTCGTAATTATCAGCGGTGATTCGGACTTTTCACCGTTGGTGAGCAAACTCCGAGAAAACGCTAAGACCGTGATTGGCGTCGGCGTTAAAAAGTCGTCGTCCGACCTTTTCATCAACAATTGCGACCAGTTTATTTACTATGATGATCTGGTTCGAGCTAGCCCGTCGAAGGCAAAGGCGCGAAGCGCAGCCGGCGTTTCCGAACCTAAATCTCCCGAGAGCAAAGGCCTAACTGTCGCCAAAGCCATGGAGTTAGTAGTGGAAACATTAGAAGCCATCACCGAGGAACGGCAGGAAGATGACGACATCTGGGGCTCGATGATCAAGCAGGCCATCAAACGAAGAAACCCCGGTTTCAACGAACGAGCCTTCGGCTTCCGTTCCTTTAATGATCTGCTGCTAGAATGCCAGAAGCGCGGCCAGCTTAAGTTAGAGGCGGATGAGAAGTCTGGGGGATATCGCGTACGATTGGGGGGATCGTAAAGGCGTATCGGCGTATTCGCGTGCCTGCTGAGCTAACCCGAATGGGACCTATCGGGCGCAGTCGCCCGGGTCTCATGTGTCCCATCCTTTCGTGCGCCGCACGGGCTCCAGGTACTGGGCGTTCACCATCGCCCGCGGTGTCCACCCTCCTAGCTCCTGGATACTAGCTCCTGGGTTTTCAGGGCTCGAACAGCTTTAGATCAATCGCCTCAGCTATCGCCTTATTTTTAGGGATTACTTTCGCGTCCATTCGTGGTTATTGCGTGTTACCGGACGCTGGTCAGCGATTTCTCGATCTCTTTGATCCGTTCGACCTTTGGTCCGGACCGGCCGGCTTGAAATTCGGAGCGTAACCAGATATCAACCAACGACTTCGCCAGTTCCGCCCCGATCACCCGCGAACCGAGCGTCATGATTTGGCAATCGTTACTCATGCGCGAACGCTCTGCCGAATAAAGATCATGACAGACCGCAGCTCGAATCCCGGGAACTTTGTTCGCGGTAATGCAAACCCCGATTCCGGTGCCGCACATTAAGATTCCCCGTTCATGTTTCCCGCCAGCAACCGCTTGTGCCACCTCGAGAGCGATGTCCGGGTAAAGCATCGGATCATCGGAAAAAACTCCATAATCCTGAACCGGAATTCCTTTAGCTTGCAAGTGCTTGACGATCTGAGCCTTCAGTTCAACAGCGGCGTCGTCCGCGCCGATCGCGATTGGCTTCATGTCTTGTGCTTTCGTTTCTCTCTTCTCTTTCTTGACTGATTCAATATAGCCCGCTTTAGCCAGCGAGCGAAATCTGCCTAGTCCACAGCCCCGTTGAGAGCGCGTCCGATAACAGAAACGAATCCGGCTGGATCAGCAGCCGCCCCCCCAACAAACAAACCGTCGATCCCGTTGACCGCAGCAATCTCCCGGCAATTCCCCAGATTAACGTTTCCTCCGTAAATTAAACGGACAGAATTTTCGGTGCCGGCAATGGTTTTCAGTGCGGCCCGGATTACTTCGGCCGATTGCCTAACTCGGGCGACCGGAGCTGCTGTCCTGAATCGCCGGCCAATGGCCCAGTGGGGCTCATAAGCTATGATGAGACGATCTAGTTTGGTTTTATCCACTCCGCGAAGCGCATTTGCCAATTGGGCCGATAATTCCTTTCTCAGGATCGCTTCGGACGTCAACGGATCCGCTTCGCCAATACATAAAACTGCCTGGAAACCTTCTTGAAGGGCGCGGAGTAGTTTCCGATTAATCACCTCATCGGTCTCCTTGAACAATACGCGGCGTTCAGCATGCCCAACCATGAGTACCGTCGCCCCCGCGTCTTTTAAATGGTGAGTCGATAGCTCCCCGGTAAATTCGCCTTCCTCTTCCCAATGAAAGTTTTGAGCACCTAGCCTGATCGACGTTTTTATCGCTATCGCGGACATAGCCGGAAGTAGCGTTGCCGGCGGCAGGACAAACACCGAGACGCCATCGGCTGATAAACCAGCCAGGCCATCCGCCAAAGTAATCAAGTATTGCTGCGCCTGGCGTTGGTCGACATTTCGCATCTTCCAGTTCGTTCCAAAGACCGCTCGCATCGGTGAAATCAAAGACGGGTTACTCTTGTGCCTGCGATCGCCCAGCCCTGGATGCCGCCAGAAAATCAAATATCAGCTTTGTCGCGACAGGGTTTTGACGTTCGTCGCTAGCCCCGTGAAGAAGAGAGCGACGGAGGTGGCTCCTGGATCAGGCGTACCTCTGGCGCGTTCGCCCAGCGTTTTAGCTCGCCCAAATTTTGCTAGCATTTCAGCGCTTTCTTTCGCTCCTTGCCTGGCCGAACTTGCCGCCTGATCGAGCGCCGAGCTAAGATCCCCTCGGCTTTCCCGAAGCGATGTTAGCGCGGGTACCAAGGCGTCGAACATGGTTTTGTCACCAGGTTGTGCCTTCGTCCGAGCTTGCAAGTCTTCGAGCCCGCGATCAAACAGCTCGGTGAGAGCCCCCAGATCGAGAACCGCCGTGGCCGGCGACTTTTCTGCCGATCGGAAAAAAAGGCCGAAAAGCATCCCGGACGCGCCTCCCATCGAGGTCATCATAGCGCGGCCCACGGCAGCAAACACTTGATTCACTGAAGAGAAGTTTCCGCTTTGCAAAGAATCGATGGCGGCTCGGGCGCCGCGCGAAATAGTGGATCCGTGGTCCCCATCCCCCAAAGCCCGATCCAGGTCGTTTAACCGGTCACGCTCAGCGATCCAGCTCGAAAGCGTCTTCACCAACAACTCGTTAACTTGGGATGGATTCAGTGACTGCAGTTCCTTTTCCATGATTCACTTCAATCCCAACCGGCCAGCACATTTAGGGGCGGACTGTCGAATAGGCGAACGAGCGTGCGTCTGCGTCGAGCAGCTTTTCTAGCTCATCGTCAAGTTTAGTCAGCGTTATCGAGAATCCGGCCATGTCCAGCGACGTGGCGAACTGGCCGGTCCTGAATAGGGGGCTCTGGATGCCATTCTTCTCCAGATTGAGCTTTGCCCGACCAGCCACCGCAAGCAGTTCTAGTACGGTCGTACTACCCAACCCGTTCACCATTACGGCAACCCGGTCCAAGTTGAGTCCGGTGCGTTGAAAGTCTCCAAGGATCAATTCCAGCATTCGCGGAACCAGCGTTTCCACCGGTTCAAAGTTGGAACGCCGGACACCCATTTCTCCATGTAAGCCCATACCAATTTCGATTTCACCAGCCGGCAACTCAAACATCGGGTCGCCGGTGTCGATCGAAGCAGCCGCCCTAAGAGCAACCCCCAGAGACCGAGTCCAAGTAGAAGCTTTTTCTCCCAGACTGAGCGCATTGGCAAAACTGTCTCCTCGGTCCGCAGCCGCCGCGACGCATTTGAGTACAAAAATGTCTCCGGCAATTCCCCGGCGTTCGCTGGCATTCTCAGAGGGCGCCGACGCGACATCGTCATGCACCCGGATCTCTTGTACCTTGATCCCTTTGGCGCGAGCTTCTTCGGCGGCAAAGCCAAAATTCAGGACGTCACCGGAATAGTTACCATATAGATAAATCACG
>Ga0153933_1000335_pt1 | contig 18876 bp, 14 predicted proteins | sample TSNJ017MetaG_FD_102275 | JGI IMG/M metagenome (GOLD analysis project Ga0153933, IMG submission 102275) | Attine ant fungus gardens microbial communities from New Jersey, USA - TSNJ017 MetaG | ecosystem: Host-associated > Fungi > Mycelium > Unclassified | place: USA: New Jersey, Wharton State...
GCGAGCTCGGTCGCCTTCCACTCGTTCAGCATCAGCTCGGCCCAGGTGTTGATCACGCCGGTGAGGCCGACCACCAGCGCCCAGACGATCGTGATCACGCCGATCAGATTGTGCCAGTCGAGCCAGGCGACGCGGCGCGCGGAATGCGCGCGGATGGTGGCGAAGCGCAGGCGACGGGTGAACGGCCAATACAGCACCGTGCCGGAGATGATCGCGACCGCGAACAGAAGCCCCATCGCGCCGAGGAACAGTTTTCCAGCTTGCCCAGCAAACATGTCGGTGTGCAGCTTCAGCACGATCAGCATCGGCCCGACGCCGACCAGCCCAAGCGGCTTCGCCGTCACCGCATCGAAGGCGCGCACCATGGCATCGTCCGGCCTGCCGTCAGGCGCATTGTTGGTGAACGCCATGACGACGCCCGGTTCGTCCTTGTCCCAGGAGACGTACTGCATCACCCGTCCGGGATCGGCGGCGAGCGCGGCCTCGACGATCCGCTGCGGCGGCAGCGGCGACCGGCCGCCTGCGGTCTCGGGTTGCGGTGCATAGCTGAGCGCCGCGTCGATCTCGTGATGGAAGATCAGCGGCAGCCCGGTCAAGCATAGCAGCAACAGGAATACGGTCGAGATCAGGCTGGTCCAGCGATGGACCAGCGACCAGACCCTGACAGTCCGCGCCTTCAGCCGCCCCTCCCCGTCACCACCTGTAGCCGAGGCTCGCGGTCACGCGGCGACGATCACCATAGAAGCAGGACGACGTGCTGGCGCAGCTCGCGACATAGATCGTGTCGGCGATGTTGATGACGTTGAGCGCCGCGCGCCAGCCTTGCCATTCGTAATGGATCGCCGCATCTCCAAGCACCACGGACGAAACCTCGAGTGTGTTGGCTTGGTCGGCGAAGGACGCGCCGATGTAGCGCACGCCGCCGCCGAAGCCGAAGCCGGTCAGCGGCCCCTGCTGGAAGGTGTAGTCGGCCCAGAGCGATCCGATCTGTGAGGGCGTGTTGGTCGGCACCTTGCCAATCAGCACCGGATTGAGATCCTTGCTCGTGAAGATGTCGTAGGTCGTGAACGCCGCCGTCAGCTTCAGCCCCGGCAATGGGTTGGCGACGCCTTCCACCTCGAAGCCGCGCGAGGTGACCTCGCCGGTCTGGTTCTGCAGCAGCGGGTCGTTCGGATCTGATGTCAGCGCGTTCTGACGCTTCAGATCGAACCAGGCGAAGGTGAAGTGGCCGTTGAAGCCGTTCGGCTCGAGCTTGACGCCGACCTCGGACTGCTGCCCGGTCTCCGGCAGCAGCAGCTGGTTCGACCCATTGAGGCCGATCACCGGATTGTAGCTCGTCGCATAGGAGACGTAAGGCGCGATGCCGTTGTCGAAATTGTAGATCAGGCCGGCGCGGCCGCTGAACTTGCTGTCCTCGCGATTGTAGAGCGTGACGCCGCTCGGCCGATCATCCTGACTGGTCGAGACCCAGTCGTTGCGACCGCTCAGCACCAAGGTGAAGCGGCCGAGCTTCATCTGGTCCTGCACATAGGTGCCGAGCTGCTCCTGGGTGATCACATAGTTGCGGAACGGCGTCGTCGTGAACGGCAGGCTGCCGAGGCCGTAGACCGGATTGAACACATTGAGTGAGGGCGTGGTCCCGAACTGGAAGATCTGGTAGTCGTCGATCCGGTAGTCCTTCAGATCGACGCCGAACAGCATCGTGTGCTTCACCGGGCCGGTATCGACGCGGTATTCGAGCTGGTTGTCGAGATCGGCCTGATTGGCCGTGTCCTTCGCGTACCAATTGTAGCGACCGAGCGTGCCAGCGGTCATGTCGGTATAGCCGTTGCCGACCAGCCCGCGATAGGTGACGTCGACATGGGCGAAGCGCGCGTTCTGGCGGAAGGTGACATCGTCGGAAAGATTGCGCTCGAACTGATAGCCGAGCATCTCCTGCTCGCGCGTGAACGTATCGATCGAGGGATCGCCGACGAACAGGCTGGTCGGAATCTTGCCGAACGGCGCGTTGGTGACGGTGCCGACATAGGGCAGAAAATTGATGCCGCGTGTCTCGTTGCGCGAGGCGGAGGCGAGCACAGTGAAGGTGGTGTCGGCGTCGGGCTTGTACGTCACCGATGGTGCGATGGAGTAATTGTTGTCGGGCGTGAAGTCGACCTGGGTGGCGCCGTTCTGGACCTGCCCGACCACACGGTAGAACAGCTTGCCGTCTTGCGGCGGCACAGCAACCGGCCCGCCGACGTCGAAGCCGAGATAGGCGTTGCCGAAATTGTTGACGCCGGTCTCGATGTAGCGGATCGGCTCCGCGGGCGGCATCTTGCTGATCGCATTGACGATGCCGCTCGGGCTCGAGCCGCCATAGAGCACCGCAGACGGACCGCGCAGCACCTCGACGCGCTCGAGATCGAACGGCTGCAGCTTCCAGCTCGCATAGGACGTGTAGAACAGTTGCAGCCCGTCGAGGAACAGGCCGACGTCATCGGACTTGAAGCCGCGGATCAGGAACCAGTCGTTGCGGGTGTCGGCACCGAAGGTCCCGGGCAGCACACCGGCCGTATAGCGCAACGTTTCATCAAATTTTCCGGGCTTCTGATCGCGGATCTGCTCGGCGCCCACCACCGATACCGATTGCGGGGTCTCCATGATCGGCGTGTTGGTCTTGGTGCCCGTTGAGCTCTGATGCGCGACATAGCCCTGGATCGGACCGCGCGGGCTCTCGACCACGCCGACATTGCGAACCGGCGGCGGCTTTTGCGGCGCGACCGGCTGCGCGACACGCTGCGCTCGGCGCGGCGCCGCCGCGCTCACCCGCCGCCGCGCGTCCGGTGATGCGACCACCACCGGTGGCAGCGACTGCGCGCCGGATTGCTGCGACGAGGTCGTCGCGCTCTGGGCCAGCGATGAATACGGCAGCAAGGCCAATGCAGACGCGGTCGCCGGCGCGGCGATCCGCAACAGTCGGAAATACTTCAATGTACCCTGCCCCAATTGCAACGGAGTCCCTGTCACGCCGCCTTCATGTGCGGCGTGCCGTTGCCGCTCGGCTTACGCGAGTGGTTACGAATCCTCTAATGGAAGGGCTCTTAGAGCAGCTCTTAGAAGCGACGGAGGAATGCGAGCTGTGCGTGCATCCGACTGGTCGGCTCCTGGGCGTCAACTGATGCAACAAGCAGCGCCCGGAACTGATGTTGACGAGACGCGTTGGCTCCCCGGGAGCTTCGGCGGCATCGAATAACAGCCGTTGCACTCTACCGACGCGCGTGCGACATCTTGTCCACGGTTCGCGCTATTCCGTCACCGGACCCTGCCCTTGCGAGGGAGGAATACCTGCACACCCCGTCACCGCCCGCACCCGACTTCAAGGCGTTGTTCGAGGCAGCCCCCGGCCTCTATCTGGTCCTGACGCCCCCTGACTTTCGCATCGTGGCGGTGAGCGATGCGTATCTGCGCGCGACCATGACCGACCGCGCGGCGATCCTCGGCCGTCCCCTGTTCGAGATATTCCCCGACAATCCGGACGATCCCGCAGCCGACGGGGTCCGCAATCTGAAGGCCTCGCTCGAGCGCGTGGTCCAGCTCCGGCGCGCCGATACGATGGCCGTGCAGAAGTACGACATCCGCAAACCCGAATCAGAAGGCGGCGGCTTCGAGGAGCGGTTCTGGAGCCCGCGCAATTCGCCGGTGCTCGGTGCGGGCGGGCAACTCGCCTACATCATCCACCGGGTCGAGGACGTCACTGAATTCATCCAGCTGAAGCAGCGCGGCGCCGAGCAGGACCAGCTGACCGATCGGTTGCGCGAGCGCACCGAGCAGATGGAAGCCGAGATCTTCATGCGCGCCCGCGAGGTCGAGGACGCCAGGGAGCAGCTGGAAGCCGAGCAGAAGCTGCGCCAGGTGCAGAAGATGGAGGCGGTCGGCCACCTCACCGGCGGCATCGCGCACGACTTCAACAACATCCTGACCGTGATCACCGGCCTGATCGACATCCTCGCCGATGCGGTGGCGCACGACGCCAGCCTCTCCTCGGTCACCAACATGATCAGCGATGCCGCCGCGCGCGGCGCCGAGGTCACCAAGCATTTGCTCGCCTTCTCGCGGCAACAGCCGCTGCAACCACGCGAGGCGAATCTCAACACACTGGTGCAGGACACTGCACGGCTGCTGCGCCCCTCGCTCGGCGAGCAGATCGAGATCGACACCTCGCTCGAACCCGACGCGTGGCCTGCCTTCATCGATCCCAACCATTTGTCGACGGCCCTGCTCAACCTCGCCGTCAATGCGCGCGACGCGATGCCCGACGGCGGCAAGCTGATGCTCGAGACCAGCAACGTCGTGCTCGACGAGACCTATGCCGCCACCAATATCGACGTGCGGCCGGGCGAATATGTCATGGTCGCGGTCAGCGACACCGGCACCGGAATTCCCGAGCCCATCAGGGAAAAGGTGTTCGAGCCCTTCTTCACCACCAAGGACACCGGCAAGGGCACCGGCCTTGGCCTGAGCATGGTCTACGGCTTCGTCAAGCAATCCAACGGCCACCTCAAGATCTACTCCGAGGAGGGCCACGGCACCTCGATCAAGCTCTATTTGCCGCGCAGCAGCGGAGACGTCGTCGACGTCGAGCCGCCGGCGCCGGTCGACACGAGGGGCGGCCACGAGTCCATCCTCGTGGTCGAGGACGATCCCCTCGTCCGCAACTATGTCAGCGCCCAGCTCGCGCAGCTCGGCTACCGCACGATGATCACGGCCAATGGCCCCGAGGCTTTGGCCGCGGTCGACAACGGATTTGTCTGCGACGTGCTGTTCACCGACGTCATCATGTCCGGCGGCATGAACGGCCGGCAGGTCGCTGATGCCATTCTGGCCAAGCTACCCTCGGTGCGCGTGCTCTTCACCTCGGGCTACACCGAGGACGCGATCTTCCATCACGGCCGGCTCGACCCCGGCGTGACCCTGCTGCCAAAGCCCTATCGCAAGGCCGAGCTGGCGCGGATGATCCGGCAGGTGTTGGCGCAGCCGTCCGCGTCCCCGTCGGGCAACTGACCCCCGCAATCAGGGGCGCACTGCCACAACATCGAAAAACAACCCCATGCAAAGTAGCCAACGGCTGCGCAGGCGTTCGACACGACTTGACACGTCGGGCAAATCAGCGGCATAATTCCATTATTCCGAAATCGCGCAAGCGCCCCTCCCACGCGCCATCTCCGCCTTACTTGGTGTCGTCGGCGCGCACCGCGCATCCCGCGAGAAACAGTGCCGCGCAGGCCTTGGCGCGTGCCTCGAGCTCCTTATGCGCCGGCGCAGGCCGATGCCCGTACATCACGTCGCGCTGCGGCTGGAACACAAGCATGCCGAGCAGCATGCCGGCGGCGGCCGGCACGTCGTCGAGTGCGATCCGCCCCCGCTTCCGCTGCACGTCCAACCACGCACCCAGCGCGGCAAGGGTCCGCTGCATCGCCTTCTCGTAGAACGTCTCGGCGATGTCGGGAAATTTGTCGCTCTCGGCCAGGATGATGCGCTGGAGCGCGATGACCTCGGCATCGAGAACGAGTTCGGCACAGGTCAACAGCGCAGCCTCCAGCGCTGCTCCGACATCGCGGCCGTCGCAGGCGCCGAGATTTACGATCGAGACGAACTGGTCCACGCGATCCGTCACCATACCCTCGAACAGCGCCAGCTTGGTCGGGACCAGACGGTAAAGTGTCTTTGTCGACACGCCGGCGCGGCAGGCCACATCAGCGATGCTGGCCGCAGCAAAACCACGTATCGCGAACTCCTGCCGCGCAGCCTCGTAGATGACGGCGCGCGTCTCGTCATCGGAGCGTAGCTGGGGCCGCCCGCGGCCACGCCGCGCCGGCACCGGTGCGAGCGCGTCCCCCTCAGTCTGTGCTTTGCCTTTCAGGTTCATCCGAGAGCCATGCTTTTAAATGATGTCTGTCATTCCATTGACAGTCCCAATATGGGCGCTATTTTGGAAAACATCAAGTTTCCTAATTCAGATACGAGCCACCAGGCAGAATTAGCGAGACTTCCCAGAGGGATAGAACGCCAGGAGCGCCCGCCATGAGCCAGCATCAAACCTCTTTCAAGGCCGAGAGCCAGGTTCCGGCCGACACCGCCAAGCAGTTGATCGCCAATCCCGATGCCCCGCCTTCCGGCGCGAGGGGCAAGCTTCGCCGTCTGTTGTTGGCCGGCGCCGCTGTGGCCGTTCTGTCCGGCGCCGGCTGGTTCGGCTGGGATTACTGGACGGTCGGCCGCTTCGAGGTATCGACCGACGACGCCTATGTGAAGGCCGACAACACCACGATCGCGCCCAAGGTCTCCGGCTATCTCAGCGATGTGCTGGTCGGCGACAACGAGAAAGTTCACGCCGGCCAAATGCTGGCGCGGATCGACGATCGCGACTTCAAGGTGGCGCTCGACCAGGCCAAGGCCGACGTCGCCGCCGCTGACGCCGCTGTGGCGAGCAAGCGCGCCCAGCTCGACGTGCAAAAATCCGTGATCGATGCGGCCCGCGCGACGCTCGAAGTCGACACCGCGACGCAGACCTTCGCGGCGCAGGAGAACAAGCGCTACACCGATCTCGCCGGCACCGGCTACGGCAGCGTGCAGAACGCGCAGCAGGCGCAGTCGCGCTACGCCAGCGCCCAGGCCGCGATCGTCCGCGACACTGCGAACCTCGCCTCCGCGCTGCGCCAGGTGGAGTTGCTCAAGGCCGAGATCGTCCAGGCCGTCGCGGCGTCGGAACGAGCCGCGGCACTGCAACACCAGGCCGAGCTCAATCTCAGCTACACCACGATCACGGCGCCGATCGACGCGGTCGTCGGCAACCGCACGCTGCGCACCGGCCAGTACGTCCAGGCTGGCACGCAGTTGATGTCACTGGTCCCGGCCACCGGCGCCTATGTGATCGCCAATTACAAGGAGACGCAGCTCACCGATGTGCGCAAGGGGCAATCGGTCGAGATCGCCGTCGACATGTTCCCCGGCCAGGTCGTGCGCGGCCATGTCGACAGCCTCGCCCCTGCAAGCGGCCAGGAGTTCGCGCTGCTGCCGCCGGATAATGCGACCGGCAATTTCACCAAGGTCGTGCAGCGCATCCTCGTGAAGATCGCGCTCGATACGACCACGGTCGAGCTGCGGCCAGGCATGTCCGTGATCCCGACGATTGCGACGCTGTCGCGTCCCGCCGCCGCGCCGCACTCCAACAACAATTCGAAAGTCGCTGTCGCCTCATCCAAATAGGTGATGTCATGTCAGACCTCGCGCTCTCGTCTTCGGCTCCCGCTCCGCGCCCTGCCGCCCCCGCCGTCAATCCGAACCGCGCCAGCACCGCGGTTTGGATCTCGGTGTTCGCGGCGATGATCGGCGCCTTCATGGCGATCCTGAACATCCAGATCACCAACGCCTCCCTCCTCAACATCGAGGGCGGCATCGGCACCGGCGTCGACAACGGCTCCTGGATCTCGACGTCGTATCTGATCGGCGAGATCGTGGTGATCCCGCTCACCGACTATCTCAGCCGGGTGTTCTCGTTCCGCAACATCATGCTCGTCCATGCCTCGCTGTTCGCGGTATTCTCGGTCGCCTGCGCCTTCACCCACGACCTGCCGTCGATGATCGCGATGCGCGGCTTGCAGGGGTTCTTCGGCGGCGTGCTGATCCCGATGGCGTTCACGCTTGTCTTCACCAAGCTGCCGAAGGGCCAGCAGCCGATCGGCCTCGCCATGTTCTCGCTTGCCGTGACCTTCGCGCCGGCGATCGGCCCGACCATCGGCGGCTATCTCACCGAGAATTACGGCTGGCAGACCATCTTCTTCGTCAACGTGATCCCGACCGCGGTGATGGTCGCGATCCTCTACGTCACGCTGGAGCGGCAGCCGATGCAGCTCAAGCTGCTGCGCGAGGGCGACTGGCTCGGCATCGTGACGATGGCGATCGGCCTGTCCGCGTTGCAGTCCGTGCTCGAGGAAGGCAACAAGGACGACTGGTTCGGCTCGCCCTTCATCGTCCGCCTTGCGGTGATCGCGGCCGTCAGCCTGACCCTGTTCATCTGGATCGAGCTCGTCGTCGAGAAGCCGCTGCTCCGGCTTCGCCTGCTCACCCAGCGCAGCTTCGGCTTCGGCACGATCTCGGCCGTGTTCGTCGGCTTCGCGCTGTTCGGCTCGGTCTACCTGCTGCCCGCCTATCTCGGCCAGGTGCAGCGCTACAATGCCGAACAGATCGGCCAGGTGCTGGCCTGGACCGGCCTGCCGCAGCTGATCCTGATCCCGCTGGTGCCGATGCTGATGCAGCGCTTCGACGCCCGCCTGATCGCCTTCACGGGCATGGGATTGTTCGCGGTCTCCTCCTTCATGAACATCGAGATGTCGCTCGACTATTCCGGTGACCAGTTCTTCGTCCCGAACATCGTCCGTGCCATCGGCCAGGCGATCATGCTGACGCCGCTATCCGCGGTCAGCCTCGGCAGCGTCGCACCGCAGGATGCTCCGGCGGCGTCCGGCATCTCCAACATGATGCGCAACCTCGGCGGCGCCATCGGCACCGCGCTGCTCTCGACCATCGTCACCAAGCGCGAGCAGTTCCACTCGAACATCATCGGCCAGTCCGTCGACCTCGGCCGCGAGGAGGTGCGCAGCCGGATCACTGAGGTCACCAACTATTTCCTCAGCCACGGCATCTCCGACCCGGCCACCGCGCAGCATCAGGCAATCGTGGCGATCGGTAATATTGTGAAGCGCCAGGCGCTGGTGCTCGGCTTCAGCGACGCCTTCGCGGTGATCGGCGGCGTGCTGATCCTCGCCGCAATCGCAATCGTGCTGACGGGCAAGCCGAAGAACGCCGCGGGCGGCGCCGGCGCGCACTAGGGCTTTGGGCGGCGGCGGCAGTCGAATGCCGTCGCCGCCTCAGCTCGCCTCGCGCAGCTTGAAGCGCTGGATCTTTCCGGTCTGGGTCTTCGGCAGCGCCTCCACGAAGGAGATCGCGCGAGGATATTTGTAGGGCGCGATCGCAGCCTTGACGTGGTCCTGCAACGCCTTCACCTCGCCGTCGTCGCTGCGCGCGCCCTGCCTCAGCACCACGAACGCGGAGACGATCTGCCCGCGCTCCGTGTCAGGCGCGCCGATCACGGCGCATTCGGCAACGTCGGGGTGCCCGAGCAGAGCCGCCTCGACCTCGGGACCGGCGATGTTGTAGCCCGCCGAGATGATCATGTCGTCGTCCCGCGCGACAAAGGACAGCCGGCCGTTCGCATCGCTGACGAAGGCATCACCGGTGATGTTCCAGCCGTCGCGGACATATTTCGTTTGTCTGGAGTCGGCGAGGTAGCGGCAGCCGGTCGGACCACGTACCGCGAGCTTGCCGACCTCACCTGGCGGCAGCTCCTTCATGTTCTCGTCGACGATCCTGGCCTCGTAGCCGCCGACCGGCGTCCCCGTCGTTCCGCCGACGGCACTACCAACGCGGTTGGTGATGAAGATGTGCAAGAGCTCCGTGCTGCCGATGCCGTCGATGATCGGCTTGCCGGTCTTCCTGGTCCAGTTCTCGAACACCGGCGCCGGCAGCGTCTCGCCGGCCGAGACCGCAAGCCGCAGCGACGACAGATCGGCGCCCTTGTCCATCGCGGCCATCATCGCGCGATACGCTGTTGGCGCGGTGAAGCAGATCGTCGCCTTGTAGGTCTCGATGATCCTGATCATCTCGCTCGGCGCGGCGTTCTCCAAGAGCGTCGCGGTCGCCCCGAAACGCAGCGGGAAGATCGCGAGCCCGCCGAGCCCAAAGGTGAAGGCGAGCGGCGGCGAGCCGACGAAGACGTCATCCGGCGTCACGTCAAGCACTTCCCTCGCATAGCCATCGGCCACGATCAGGAGATCGCGGTGGAAATGCATTGTCGCCTTCGGCTCGCCAGTCGTGCCCGAGGTGAAGCCGAGCAGCGCAACGTCGTCACGGCCGGTCTTCACCGCCTCGAACTTCACCGGCTTGTTCAGCGCGATACGATCGAGCTCGGCATCGTGGTTCTGCGTGCCGTCGAAATTGACCACCTGCTTGAGGAATTTGCTGGTCTTGGCACAGGCCACCAGCTCGTCCGCGATGCGGCTGTCGGTCAGCGCCAGCGCGATTTCAGCCTTGTCGACGATCTTGGCCAACTCGCCGGCGCGCAGCATCGGCATGGTGTTGACGACGACCGCGCCGGCCTTGGTGGCGGCAAGCCAGGCCGCGACCAGTGCCGGATTATTGCCGGAGCGGATCAGGACGCGGTTGCCGGGCTTGACGCCGTAGTTCTCCACCAGCGCATGCGCCAGGCGGTTCGACCAGTCGGTCAATTCCTTGTAGGTGCGCTGCCGGCCGTTGCCGATCAGCGCGATATTGTCGCCCATTCCGCGCTCGACGATGCGGTCGGTGAGTTCGACCGCAGCGTTGAGATAATCGGGATACTGGAATTCGGGCCGGTCGAGCAACAGCTTCGGCCATTGATCCGGCGGCGGCAGGTTGCGCCGCGCGAAATCGTCGACATGCCCCGATGGGCCAAGCCCGGGAAATTCACCTGACATTCGATTGCCCCTCGCTTTCGATTCAGAAAGGCCAAGATCACATCGAGACGACCAATATCGAGAAGACCAAGATCGGGGACGCCCGTCGGCGTTACCCATGGGAAATCATTTTATACTTAAAGTAATTTGGCGCAAGGGCGGAAATCGGAAATCCTCATCCTCGGGGGGGGACGGTGATGGATTTTGGAGTGTGATCCGCCCCGTCGTTCCGGCGAAAGCCAGGACCCATAACCACCGAATTTGATCGCGTGCGGGTTCGTGGCCCCAGCGTCGCGCAACAGCACGCGGCTGGGGTAATGGGTCCTGGCTTTCGCCAGGACGACGCTGAACGTTGTGAACCATACATTCACAGCCTCTCAGCTAGATCCGGGTGAGCTCCTTCAGCCGCAGCACCATCGCAGAATCCGGCTCGGCGAGCGGCGCGATCGCGGTGAAATGATTGGCATCGGGCACGATTCCGAACCGCGTCGCGACGCCCGCCTTGCCCCAGATGTCGACGATGGTCCGGCTCTGCCGGTGATATTCAGCGCTTTCGCTGCCGCCGACGACGGCATCAAGCGTCCTGCCCGCGGGCGGCGTCCATTCCAATGGGCTTGCGGCCCTTGCTGATACGCGATCGAGGCCGAGCGCCTTGTTGACGCTGGTGCCGACCAGCGGCTCGAGCTCGAACAGCCCGGAAATCGCGTAAGCAGCCCTGACCAGATCCTTCGGCAACGACGCGTCATAGGCCGGCCAGTCGGTCGCGAGCATGCACGCGGCCAGATGTCCGCCGGCCGAATGCCCGCTCACGACAAGCGGACGGCCGAACTTCGCCAGCTCGCGCGAGGCGGCGCGCATCTGACCGATGATGTCGGCAACCTGGACGTTGGGACAGAGATCGTAACTCGGCACCGCCACGCTGATGCCATGCGCATTCAGCCCGCGTGCACAGTGGCTCGAGGATGAGCCGTCGAGCGCCTGCCAATAGCCGCCATGGATGAAGACGACCAGCGGGCCGCCGCGGCCGCCCTCGAACAGGTCGATGACGTTGCGGGCGCCTGCGCCATAGGTCAGCCGCCGCGGCGGATGCTCCGCCCGATAGGCGGCCGCGTCCCTCGCCCATCCGGCCATCAGCGCCGGGTTTTCCGGCACCCGCGCGCGGTTGTTGTATTCGGCCTCGTAGTCGATGCCGGTCACGGTGTCACGGCGTCCTGGTCCTGGCTGCGCGCTGCGCCGAGCCCTTGGTCTTGGCCAGCAGCCGCATCAGCTCGCGGATGTCCTTGGGCGAGAGATCGCCGAAAATATCGGCGATCCATTTCTCATGCTCGGCGGCCATCTTGCGGAATTCGGCGCGGCCGAGCTTGGTCAAGCGGATGAACTGGACGCGACGGTCGGTTTCCGAGGTGCGGCGGTCGATATGCCCGGATTCGACCAGGCGCTCGACGAGGCCTGTGACGTTGCCGTTGGAGACCATCATCCGCTTCGACAGGTCGGACAGCGTCATGCCGTCCGACACCTTGTCGAGCTGGGCCATCAGGTCGAACCGCGGCAGCGTGACGTCGAACCGCTCGCGCAGGCGGCCGCGCACCTCGCCTTCGATCAGGGTGGTGCAGGTCAAAAGGCGGAGCCACAGGCGAAGCTCGGTGCCATGGTCATCGGGAAGTTCGACGGCTTTGGTTTCGGAATCGAGGGTCATGCGGCAATCGCGTCTTGGCTTGTTCCTGATAGAACCTGATGTTTTGAGCTTCAAACAATTCCCGGCGCGCCGCAAGGACAATCGCGAATCCCGGCGATTTCGCCTGAACGGCCGCGTAATTTCTTTAACCTTCAAGCAATTGGCGCGCCCCTTGCATGCACGGTGTGGCTTGCTCTGATGCGCTGCCACATCGCTTGCAGCGGCCGCGCTCGTCAGAATAAGCTGCCGCCATGGCATCGGAAAAGGCATCATCGAAACAGAGGTCGGGGGAGCAACATGAAACAACAGCTGACATTGATGGCGCTGGCAGCTTTGCTCGGGGTGGCGGTCTCTCCGGCCGCAGCACAAGAGAAGATCAAGATCGGCGTGATCGTGACGACGTCCGGCCCGGCCGCAGCGCTCGGCCAGCAGGTGCGCGACGGCTTTGCGCTCGCGATCAAGGATCTCGGCGGCAAGATGGCCGGCCGCGAGGTCGAGGTCGTCAATGCCGATGACGAGCTCAAGCCGGACGCCGCCGTCACCAAGGTGCGCGGGCTCCTGGAGCGCGACAAGGTCGACTTCGTGGTCGGCCCGATCTTCTCCAACGTCCTGCTGGCGATCCACCGCCCGGTCACCGACAGCAAGACCTTCCTGATCAGCCCGAATGCCGGCCCCTCCAGCTATGCCGGCAAGGAGTGCAACCCGTTCTTCTATGTGACGTCTTACCAGAACGACCAGGTGCACGAGATCCTCGGCAAGGTTGCCCAGGACCGCGGCTACAAGCGCGTCTACCTGCTGGTGCCGAACTATCAGGCCGGGCGCGATGCCGTCGCCGGCTTCAAGCTCGACTACAAGGGCGAGATCGTGGAGGAGTCCTACACGCCGCTCAACACGCTCGACTTCCAGCCCGAGCTCTCCAAGATCGCGTCGCTGAAGCCGGACGCGCTGTTCACCTTCATGCCGGGCGGCATGGGCGTCAACCTGGTCAAGCAGTACAAGCAGGCCGGCGCGACCGTGCCGGTGCTCTCCGCCTTCACGGTCGATGAATCCACCCTGCCCGCACAGCAGGACGCCGCCGTCGGCATGTTCGGCGGCGCGGACTGGGCGCCGAACCTCGACAATCCGCAGAACAAGAAGTTCGTCGCCGAATATGAGGCGGCCTACAACGGCGTGCCCGGCACCTATGCGATGCAGGCCTATGACACGGCGATGCTGATCGACAGCGCGGTGAAGGCCGTGAAGGGCGACCTCTCCAACAAGGATGCGGTCGCCGCCGCGCTGAAGAAGGCCGACTTCACCTCGCTGCGCGGTAACTTCAAATTCAACACCAACGGCTATCCGATCCAGGACTTCTACCTCACCAAGGTCGCGAAGCGGCCGGACGGCAAATTCCAGACCGAGATCGTCGAGAAGGTGTTTTCCAACTATGGCGACCGCTACGCCAAGGACTGCGCCGCCAAGTAAATTCGAGGGAGCAAACATGACCATGAAAGACGAGATCGCCGGCATCACCCGCGCCAATGAGGGCATCCAGGGCATCTCCTGGAGCATCCTCGGCCAGACCTATGTGCCGAAGAGCCGCTCCGAGCATTCGTTCTCCTGGCACGCGACGTTTCCGCCCGGCACCTTCGTGCCGCCGCATATCCATCCCGACCAGGACGAGTATCTCTATATCCTCGAGGGCAAGCTCGACTTCATGCTCGACGGCGCCGATGAGTCAGCCACGCCGGGTGATCTGGTGCGGCTGCCGATGGGCAAGCCGCACGGCATCTTCAACAAGTCGCAGCAGCCGGCGAAAACCCTGTTCTGGGTGTCGCCGACCCGCAGGCTCTACGACCTGTTCTGGGCGATCCACAACATGAAGGAGCAGAACCCGGATGACGTGGTGCGGCTCGCCGCCGAGCACAACATCCACTTCCTGCCGCCGCCTCCCGGCTAGAACTCGCCCCGTCATTGCGAGCGAAGCGAAGCAATCCATCCCTCCGCGTATGCGGACCGATGGATTGCTTCGTCGCTTCGCTCCTCGCAATGACGGCGTGGAGATGGCCCGCCGAGCGTCTCTTCCTTCAAAGACCTACTGCCGCGCCACCACGCGCGCGGCGAAGCCGGCTTTCGCGGCGTAGCCGCGCACGATCGCCTCGCGGGCTTCGTAGTTGAGGATGGTGTCGACGTCGGTAAAGCCCTGCGGGGCGAGCTGCTCGACGGCGTCGATCACGCCTTCGGGCCCGCCACGGCGGTTGGAGGCGACGATGTCGGCGGTCATCGGCAGGCGCTGCCGCTCATAGGCGACCAGCGCCTGGCGCGGATGCTCCGATCGCGCCAGCGCATCCGCCAGGCAGCGCGCGTCGAGGATCGCCTGTGAGGCGCCGTTCGAGCCGACCGGATACATCGGATGCGCGGCATCGCCGAGCAAGGTGACGCGGCCGCTCGACCAATAGGGCAGCGGATCACGGTCGCAGCACGGATACTCCCAGAACTCCGGCGTGGCGTTGATCAGGCCGGCGAAATCGACCTGCGGGACGGTGAAGCTCGTGACGTAGGGCATCATCTCTTCGCGCCGGCCGAGGACAGACCAGCCCTCGCGGCGCGGCGGCGGCGAGGTGCCGTCGCCGATCCGCACCAGCACCGCCCAATTGGTCAGCCGGCTTGCCGGGCTCGATCCGGGCGCGATCGGATAGATCACCGCCTTGGCGTTCAGCCCGCCGGCGATGATCATCGAGCGCCCGGTCAGGAATGCCGGCCAGTCGGTGGCACCGCGCCACAGCATCAGGCCGTTCCAAACCGGGCCGCCCTCCTCTGGAAACAGCGTCTGCCGCACCCTGGAATGGATGCCGTCGGCGCCGATCAGGATGTCGCCGCGCGCGGTGTGGACGTGGGCACCAGCGCGATCGAAGAAATAGGCCGACACGCCGCCTTCATCCTGCGTGAACGAGCCGAGCCGGCAGCCGGTGTGGATCGCCTCAGCGCCAAGGCGTTCGATCACGGCCTGATGGATCACGCCCTGCAAGCGGCCGCGATGGATCGAGAATTGCGGCACCTCGTGGCCGGCGTCCAACCCGCGCTTCTCGTGCCAGACCTGCTGGCCATGGCGCGTCAGATAGAACAGCTCATAGGTGCGGATCGCGACATCGTCGAGCCTGTCGAGCAGGCCGAGCCCGGCGAGCTCGCGGATCGCATGCGGCAGCGTGTTGATGCCGACGCCGAGCTCGCGGATGGTGTCCGACTGCTCGTAGAGCTCGCAATCGATGCCGCGCGCGCGCAGCATCAGCGCAGTGGTGAGGCCGCCAATTCCGCCTCCGACGATAATCGCCTTCATCGTCCTTACTCCACTCAAAACCAGGACGGTTTACATGTTGCTAGGGTCGCACGCCCCCTCGCCCGCCCGCAAGCGGCTTTGTCGTCCGGGGTTCAGGCAGGCTAAGGGTGTTTCGCCTTAGGATTAACATTGGCTCTGCAAACTCCCATCCATCCCCGTCATCCTGAGGTGGCCGCTTCTTCAGCGGCCCTCGAAGGATCGACGGCCACCAGCCGGGCCGTGCATCCTTCGAGGCTCGCTCCGCTCGCGCCTCAGGATGACGGGTTTCGCAGCGGGGCGCTCCCATTAATCCGGCACCACCGCGATCGCCTGGATCTCCACCTTGGCGCGGTCCTCGATCAGGCCGGCCACCTGGACCGCGGTCATCGCCGGAAAGCGCCGGCCCATGGCGTCGCGATAGACCGTGCCGATCTCCTTCAGCCGCGCGGAGTATTCCTTGCGGTCGACGAGGTACCAGGTCATCGACACGATGTGCTCGGGCCCGGCGCCGCCGGCGGCCGCGACCGCGACGATGTTGCGCAGGGTCTGGCCGATCTGCACCACGAGATCATCGCTCTCGAACTGGCATTGCCCGTTCCAGCCGATCTGGCCGGCGATGAAGATCTGTTTGCCGCGCGCGGCCACGCCGTTGGCGTAGCCGGCCGGCTTGGCCCATCCGTCCGGTTGCAGGATCTCGCTCATCTCAATTGCCCTCGAAGGCTGGTTTCTGCTTGGCGGCGAACGCCTCGAACGCACGGCGGAAGTCACCGGTGACCATGCAGATCGCCTGCGCCTGCGCTTCGGACTCGATCATCTCGTCGACGCCCATCGCCCATTCCTGGTTGAACATGGTCTTTGTCACGCCGTGTGCGAACCAGGGACCATCAGCCAGCGAGCGCGCCAGATCGTGCGCAGCTCCGGCAAGCTCGGCCGCCGGCACCAGGCGATTGTGAAAACCCCAGGCGAGACCTTCGTCGGCACTCATGGCGCGACCGGTATAGAGCAGATCGGCCGCGCGGCCCTGCCCGATCACGCGCGGCAACAATCCGCAGGCGCCCATGTCGGCGCCGGCCAGTCCCACGCGGGTGAACAGGAACGCGGTCTTCGCCTGTGGCGTCGCGAGGCGAAGGTCGGAGGCGAGCGCCAGCATCGCGCCGGCACCGGCGCAGATGCCGTCGATCGCGGCGACGATGATCTGCGGGCACTTGCGCATCGCGCGCACCACCTCGCCGGTCATCCGGGTGAACGCCAGCAGATCCGGCATCGCCATCCGCGTCAGCGGTTCGATGATCTCGAACACGTCGCCGCCGGAGCAGAAATTGCCATCTGCGCCGGTCAGCACGATGGTGCGGACGTCGGCGGCATATTTGAGATTGGTGAAGAGGTCGCGCAGTTCCTCGTAGGACTCGAAGGTCAGCGGGTTCTTCTTGTCGGGCCGGTTCAAGGTGATGGTCGCAACGCGGCCGCTGTCATCCGTCGACCAGCGGAAGTGCCTTGCGGGATAATCCTTGAACGGACGGAGCTTTGCTTTCATCTCGGACATGACATGTTCCTTCACCCGGTAAAGACCTCGCCGCCGGCAATCGCCACGGCCTGTCCGTTGATCGACGCCGCACCCTCGGAGGCGAGCCAGAGGACGGCATCGGCCACCTCCTCCGGTGTCACCAGGCGCTGCATCGGATTGACTTTGGCGAGCGCCGCGCGCGCTTCCTGCTCGCTGCGGCCGGTCTTGGCGACGATGTTGGCGGCGGCATCCGCCACCAGCGGCGTATCGGTATAGCCCGGGCAGACCGCGTTCACGGTGACGCCGCGCCTTGCATATTCCAGCGCCAGCGACCGGGTCAGGCCGACGACGCCGTGCTTGGCGGCGACATAGGCCGAGACATAGGCGTAGCCGGTGAGGCCCGCCGTCGAGGCAACATTGATCACGCGCCCGCGGCCGCGTTGCGCCATCCCGGGCAGAACGGCATGCGTCACCAGGAACACGCTGGAAAGGTTGCTCGCCAGCATGTCCGCCCACAATGCCGCGCCGGTCTTGTCGAATGGCGCGCTGGCGGCCTTGCCGGCATTGTTGACGAGGATGTCGATCGGGCCGGCCTTGGCCTCGATCTCGGCGACGCCTTTTGCAACCGCCGTTTCATCCGTCACATCGATCGAGGCAATGACACCGCTGCGGTCGCCGAGCGATGCCGCGGTCATCTTCAGCGCGTCGATCCGGCGCCCGGCGATGCTGACGCGCACGCCGGCTTTGGCCAGCGCGATCGCGGTTGCGGCGCCGATGCCGGTGCCGGCGCCGGTCACCAGCGCATGGGCGTTGGACCAGAACCGGGTCATGACTTTGCTCCGGCGGCGCGCGCAAGGTTGGCCTCGTATTGCGACTTGCCCGATTGATATTGCTTGGGCCAGGCGATCGATGTCACCCCGATCTTCGCCGCCTCGTGCAGCGTCCAGGCGGGGTCGGCAAGATGCGGCCGCGCGATGGCGCAGAGATCGGCGCGGCCGGCGGCGATGATCGAGTTGGCGTGGTCGGCCTCCGAGATAGCGCCGACCGCGATGGTCGCGATCCCGACCTCGTTGCGGATCTTGTCGGCGAACGGTGTCTGGTAAAGCCGGCCGTAGACCGGATGATCGTCGGACCACACCTGGCCTGACGAGCAGTCGATCAGATCGGCGCCGGCGGCCTTGAACAGTTTTGCGAAGGCCAGCGCATCCTCGGGCGTGTTGCCGCCCTCGGCCCAGTCGTGACAGGACAGCCGCACCGACATCGGCTTGTCCTCCGGCCACACCGCGCGGACGGCCCGGAACACCTCCAGCGGATAGCGCGCGCGGTTCTCGATCGACCCGCCATAGTCATCGCTGCGGCGGTTGGTCAACGGCGAGAGGAAGCTCGACAGCAGATAACCGTGCGCGCAGTGCAGCTCGAGAATATCGAAGCCGGCTTTGGCGGCGCGCTTCGCGGCGGCGACGAACTGCTCGCGCACCTCGTCCATCTCGGCGCGCGTCATCGGCTTGGGTAGCTGGCCGTCCGGCAGGTAGGGCACCGACGAGGCCGAGACCAGCGGCCAGTTGCCGTCGGACAGCGGCTCGTCCATGCCCTCCCAGGCCACCCGGGTCGAGCCCTTGCGGCCGGCATGACCGAGCTGGAGGCCGATCCGCGCCTGCGAATTGCCATGCACGAAATCGACGATGCGCTTGTAGGCTACAGCCTGCGCGTCGTTCCACAGCCCGCAGCAGCCGGGCGTGATCCGCGCTTCCGGCGAGACGCAGGTCATCTCGGTGAACATCAGGCCGGCGCCGCCGAGTGCGCGGGAGCCGAAATGCACCAGGTGAAAGTCGCCCGGCACGCCGTCCTCCGCCGAATACATCGCCATCGGCGA
>Ga0153933_1000336_pt1 | contig 18773 bp, 13 predicted proteins | sample TSNJ017MetaG_FD_102275 | JGI IMG/M metagenome (GOLD analysis project Ga0153933, IMG submission 102275) | Attine ant fungus gardens microbial communities from New Jersey, USA - TSNJ017 MetaG | ecosystem: Host-associated > Fungi > Mycelium > Unclassified | place: USA: New Jersey, Wharton State...
GTGGTGGCAGGATCGGCATGCAGCACCAGTTTGGCTTCCAGTGCGGCGCCGATTTTCTCGGCTTTGCGCATGTCTTCGAGCACGCGCGAAGCGGTGTCGCGGATCGCCAGCAGATCGGACCAGTAACGGCGTTGCTCCGGCGCCGCTTGCGTATGCACCAGACCGTCGTACCAGGTTTCGAACAGCACGCTTTCGCCGCGCTCGCCCGGCATGTGCTGCCAGATTTCTTCCGCGGTGAACGACAACATCGGCGCCAGCCAACGCACCAGCGCTTCCAGGATGCGGTACATCGCACTCTGCGCACTGCGCCGGCCGAGGCTTTCGGTCGGCATGGTGTAGAGGCGGTCCTTGGTGATATCGAGGTACAGCGCGCCCATTTCATTGGTGCAGAAGTTCTGCACGCGCTGGACGATTTCGGGGAAGTCGTAGCGCTCGTAAGCAGCCACCATCGCTTGCTGCAATTCATAGGTCTGGCCTACCGCCCACTGATCGAGCAACAGGCTCTGTTCGACCGGCAGCAGATGCCTGGTCGGATCGAAGCCGTCCAGATTGCCGAGCAGGAAGCGGGCGGTATTGCGGATGCGGCGATACATATCCGACACCCGCTTGAGGATTTCCTCGGACAAGGACATCTCGTAGCGATAATCGGTGGACGCCACCCACAGGCGCAGGATGTCCGCGCCCATGCGATTCATGATGTCCTGCGGCTCGATGCCGTTGCCGAGCGACTTGGACATCTTGCGGCCCTGCGCATCGACGGTGAAACCGTGCGTCAGCAGCTGCTTGTACGGCGGCTTGCCGTCGAGCATCGCGGCGGTGAGCAGCGAGGAATGGAACCAGCCGCGATGCTGGTCCGAGCCTTCCAGGTACAAATCAGCCGGGAAACGCAGCAGATCGGCGTGCGAGCCACGCAGCACGTGCCAATGCGTGGTGCCGGAGTCGAACCATACGTCGAGCGTGTCGCGATTCTTTTCGTAGTGCTCGGCATCCGCACCGAGAAGCTCGGCGGGATCGAGGCTTTGCCACGCTTCGACGCCATGCTGCTCGACGCGTTTGGCGACTTCTTCCAGCAGCTCTTGGGTGCGCGGATGCAGCTCGCCGGTTTCGCGATGCACGAAGAAGGCCATCGGCACGCCCCACTGGCGCTGGCGCGACAGCGTCCAGTCGGGACGCTCGGCGATCATGCTGTGCAGGCGCTGCTTGCCCGAGACCGGGAAGAACTGGGTGGCTTCCACGCCTTCCAGCGCGGTTTCGCGCAGCGTCTTGCCGCCATCCTTCGGCGTGATGTCCATGCCCGCGAACCACTGCGAGGTGGCGCGATAGATGATCGGCGTCTTGTGCCGCCAGCAATGCATGTAGCTGTGCGCGTACTTGTTCTGGTGCAGCAGCGAACCGGCCTGATCGAGCGCTTCGACGATCTTCGGATTGGCCTTCCACAGGAACATGCCGCCGAACAGCGGCAGCCAGGAGGCGTACACGCCATTACCCATCACCGGATTGAGGATGTCGGCGTCCTTCATGCCATGCGCCTTGCACGACTGGAAGTCTTCCACGCCGTAAGCGGGCGCGGAGTGTACGACGCCGGTACCGGTATCCAGCGTTACGTAGTCGCCGAAATGGATCGGCGACAGTCGCGCATAACCCGGATCGGCCGCATACAGCGGATGGCGGAACGCGAGGTCGCCCAGCACCTGACCGGGCACGGAAGCGACGACCTGTCCTTCCAGACCGTACGTCTTGAGGCATTCCTCCACGCGCTCGGTGGCGAGAATCAGCAAGCCCTTGGCCGTATCGACCAGGCTGTAGCTGAATTCCGGATGCAGGTTGAGCGCCTGGTTGGCGGGAATCGTCCACGGCGTGGTGGTCCAGATCACGATCTGGCCGGTCGGCTTCGGCAGTTTTTCCAGGCCGAACGCCTTGGCCACGGCAGCGGGATCGTCGAACGCAAAACCGACGTCGATGGCGATATCGGTCTTGTCTTCGTATTCCACTTCCGCTTCGGCCAACGCGGAGCCGCAATCGAAGCACCAATTGACCGGCTTCAGGCCACGGTAGATGTAGCCCTTGCGCAGCAGTTCGGCCAGCGCGCGGATTTCGCCCGCTTCGTTCTGCGGCGCCATGGTGAGGTAGGGGCGATCCCATTCGCCCAGCACACCCAGGCGCTTGAAGTCGCCCTTCTGCTTCTGGATCTGCTCGTTGGCGTAGGCGCGCGCCTTGCTCATCACCTCGCTGGTGGGCAGGTTTTTGCCGAACTGCTTTTCGATCTGGATCTCGATCGGCATGCCGTGGCAATCCCAGCCCGGTACGTAAGGCGCGTGATAGCCGGCCAGCAGCTTGGACTTGACCACCACGTCCTTGAGGATCTTGTTGATCGCGTGGCCCAGATGGATCGCGCCATTGGCGTACGGCGGACCGTCGTGCAGCACAAACATCGGCCGGCTCGCGGTCTTGGCTTGGATCTGGTGGTAACGCCGCGCCTTTTCCCATTCGGCCAGCCAGCCCGGCTCGCGCTTGGGCAGGTCGCCGCGCATCGGGAAGCTGGTCTGGGGCAGGTTGATGGTGTTCTTGTAGTCCTGGGTCATCGCTCGGTTGCCGTGTCTACGGTGGTCCCGCTTCGATGCCCATCGGGCTACCGAAGCCTCGTGCTTATTGCTCGCCGCGCGCGGGCGGCAAGCGCACGCGCTTCGGCGGGTGCTTCAGATAATAATGATCGCCACGGCCGCTGTTGCGGGCATGGGGCGCGGGGCTGGCATGGATTGCAGGGATTTCATGGCCGTTACGCGTCGATCAGGTTCGGGTTCATGCCCAGGATCTCCCGGGCCGAACGCGCATCATGACTCATTTGGGCCTTTAATGCGTCCAATCCGTCGAATTTCATCTCGTCGCGCAGCTTGGCCACGAATTCCACCGCCATGCGCTGGCCGTACAGATCCCCTTCGAAATCGAACAGATGCACTTCCAGCAGGGGCTCGGCCACCTCGTTGACGGTCGGCCGCGTGCCCAGGCTGGCCACGCCCGGCCAGCTGCAGGCGCCCTCGCCCAGTCCCACCCGCACGGCGAAGATGCCGTGGACCGGCGTAACCCGCTCGCGCAGATGGATATTGGCGGTGGGGAAACCCAGGGTACGGCCAAGCTGGTTGCCGTATTCCACCTTGCCCTCGATCACGAACGGACGGCCTAGCAAGGGCGAGGCCGCGCCAAAGTTGCCGGCCGCCAGTAAGGCCCGTACGCGGCTGGCGGAGACGCGCTCGCCATCGAGCAGCACCGCCGGCATGGTGTGGGCAACAAAGCCGCGCTCGGCGCCGATGCGTTCCAGCATGGCGACATCGCCAGCGCGTTTATGTCCGAAGCGGAAATCCGCCCCGACCCAGACTTCGCGCACGTTGAGTCGGTCGATCAGCACGCGCTGCACGAAATCCTCGGCGGACATCGCCGTCAAAGCATGGTTGAAGCGCAACAGCAGCGTGTGCTCCATGCCCGCGGCAGCGAAGCCGAGCAGCTTTTCGCGCACGCTGGACAGACGCGGTACCGGCTCCTTCGAAAAGTACGCGCGCGGCAGTGGCTCGAAACTCACCACGATCGGCGTGCGGCCGAGCGCCTGCGCCCGTTCGCGCACTTCGTTCAACAAGGCTTGATGGCCGCGATGCAAACCGTCGAAGGCGCCGACCGCAACCACGCTGCCGCCGGAGGCCAGAGACGGCCCCGCGACATTCCGGGACAGTTTCATCATTCCCTCAGTATAAAGGATGCCCTGCTCCATCTTGCAGCGCATCCTTGGGTCAGTCGTGGTGCAACTCGCGTAGTCGGAAACCGGTTGCGAAAAGTACGGCGACATACGTCGCACCGCCGGCACCGACCAGCAATGCCAGGCGCCAGACGCGGCCGATCACCGGCATCTGCGTCCAGTCCGGCCAGTACCAGCGCCCCAGCAGCAACACCACGATCATGGCCGCACAAGCGAGCCCAAGTCGTGTGCAGTGCCGCGCCCACCCTGCCTGCCGCTGGTAGATATCGGCCTGCCGCAGCCAGCGCCACAACAGCAGCAGGTTGATATAGCTTGCCAGCGCGCTGGCCATGCCCAGTGCCAGATGCAGGCCGGGCACTTTGCACAAACCGTCCAGCAAAGGACCCGCCTTCAAGGCAGGTGGTGCCCACATCGTGTACAGCAGCAACAGAAAAAGTCCGTTGAGCAGCATGTTGGTGATCAGCGCCGCCACACCGGCCCGCACCGGTGTGCGCGTGTCCCTGCGTGCGTAGAACGCGGGCAACAGCACTTTCACCATCGCATAGGCCGGCACGCCAAAGCTCAACGCAGTGACTGACAGCGTGGCCATGCGCGTATCGAAGGACCTGAACTGACCGTTCTGGAACAAGGTAGCCACCAGCGGCTGGGCCAGCAGCATCAGGCCGAACATGGCCGGCACGGCGATCAGCAAGGTGGTGCGCAAGCCCCAATCCAGCGCTTTGGAAAAACCCTCGTGATCGGTGGCGACATGATGCCGCGACAGCGACGGCAGGATCACCGTACCCAGCGCCACGCCGAACACACCCAGCGGCAATTCCAGGAAACGATCGGCCTGCGACAGCCAGGTCTGTGAACCTGAAATCAGCAGCGAAGCGATTACCGTGTCGAACAACAGGTTGATCTGCGACACCGACGAACCGAACAAGGTCGGCACCATCTGGCGCATGATCCGGCGCACATCCGGGTGGTTCCAGCCCCAGCGCGGCCAAGCCAGCAGATCGAGATGACGTAGCGTGGGGAGCTGAAACAACACCTGCAGCACACCCGCAGCAAGCACCGCCCAGCCCAGCGCCAGAATGGGTGTCTGCAAGCGCCGCGACAGCCACCACGCGCCGGCGATCATGCACAGGTTGAGAATCACCGGCGTCAGCGCCGGCAAGCCGAACCGATGGAAGCTGTTGAGCGCGCCACCCGCCAGCGCGGTCAGCGAGACGAACAACAGGAACGGAAAGGTAAGCCGCAGCAGTTCTACCGTGAGCGTGAACTTATGCGGCTCGTCCACCGCGCCCGGCGTGAACACCGCAGCGACCTGCGGCGCGAACAGCACGCACAGCGCCGCCACTAGCAGCAGCACGCCACCCAAGGTGCCGGCCACGCGCGACATCAGCTCCTTCAATTCGGCGTGCGTGCCCTTCTCCTTCACCTCCGTGAAGACCGGCACGAAGGCGGTGGAGAACGCCCCTTCCGCGAACATGCGGCGCATGAAGTTGGGAATGCGGAATGCCACCCAGAACGCATCGGTGGCGACGTTGGCGCCGAACACGTGGCTGATCGAGATATCCCTGAGCAGCCCCAGCACACGCGAAATCATGGTCATGCTGCTGAACGAGAGCAGCCCGCGTAACAGGCTAGGTGGCTTCATGCTTCTCCCGATTTCCTCATGACTCTGCAACAGCGGGAATTCTGACAGTCGGGCAAGCGCTTGTAACCGACGATCGCATGCCTCGCGGCTACTCGGCTGTTCGCCGTGAAAACCAGGCGAACAAGGCGACGATGATCAAGCGCGCCACGATATTGGCCACGAGAAGCTGGTTTCCGATCTGCCGGCTGGCCGCATAGGCTTCAAGCAGCGCGGAGGCCGCATGAAAGACCATGCAGGCACCGGCAATCAGGCGCAGCCCCCGCGGTTCGCTGAGCCGGCTTCCGCCGAAGGAGAGAAACGCGATTCCGAATTCGGCGCCGGCCAGCAGATAGGCCAGGAGATAGCCATTCGCCGCCAGGTGCACGCCGGCCATGCGTGGTATCAGCTCCGGGGAAACGGTAAGCACGATCGCCGCGGCCAGCGTGATCACGCCATGGATGACCAGGAGTTTTCGCAAGCCTGCAAAGCTCGTCATGGTGCCGCCTTGCCGATGGGATTGGGCTATTCTCGGCGCTCGGGCCTGGAATCGGCGAAGATACCCGGAATGATCCGGCAAAACAGCCCAACCACTTGACCCACCGGCAAATTAACGCCATAATTACCGCCTTTTTCCAACCCCAGTATTTCGGAGTTCTACCTTGGCTAACATCAAGTCCGCGAAGAAGCGTGCGCGCCAGTCCGAGCAGCGCCGCCTGCGCAACGTCAGCGCCCGTTCCATGGTCCGCAGCGCCCTGCGCAAGGTCGTCAAGGCTATCGAAGCCAAGGACAAGGCCGGTGCAGTGGCCGCTTTCGCCGTCGCCCAGCCGGTGATGGATCGCTACGCCGCCCGCGGCCTGATCCACAAGAACAAGGCTGCTCGTCATAAGAGCCGCCTCAACGCGAAGATTCACGAGCTGGCCTAAGGCCAGAGCGACTAAGGGTTGGTGGAAAAGCCGGCGGCAACGCCGGCTTTTTCGTGCCTTATCGTTTGCTCCACTCCCTCTCCGGGAGATATCCACGCAACGCGCCTTAGCTGACTCGCGCGAACCTTATTCGAAGCGCACGTCATTCCCGCGTAAGCGGGAATCCATCTTCGTGCTTGACCAGAGCAAAATGGATTCCCGCTTGCGCGGGAATGACGTGCGCTTTGTATATAGCTTCGTAGATAGTTTTGGGAGCAGCCAGCTACGGCACGTTGCGGAGTTCCCTTCCACAAGAACTACCCACGGGTCGCCGAAGGGAGAAGGCTTAAGGCCACGAGCTGATGCTTCATCGCCCGAACCTCCTCCGCGCTGGTCTGTTCGGTATCCGGCGGCAGATCCTTCAGAGCCGGGTTGAGATAGCGCATCGAAGACCGATGCACCGCACGCGCCGAGCCATGGAATTCATGCGCCCCGCTGAGCCGAACCACCTCGGCCAGATTCTGCGAACGAATCCCTGCGCCAGCCATGATCGCAATGCGTCCAGCTGACTGCTCGACCAAACCGGCAATCACGCCGGCCCCTGCCAGGGCATTGGCAGAGCCGCCTGAAGTCAGCACACGCTCGCAACCGAGCGCGATGGCGTCTTCCAGGGTTCGAGACAGGTCAGCACTCGCATCGATCGCGCGATGAAAAGTCACGCCCAGCTTGCCTGCCGCGGAAACGAGTTCGCGGCAACGAGCATCGACCACACCATCCGCATCCAGTGCGCCAATCACCACGCCATCGAAGCCAAGCTGCGCGCAGGTTTCGACATCGCGCCGCATGATCTCGAACTCGGCGTCGTCATAAAGAAAATCGCCGCCGCGTGGCCGGATCAGTACATACACCGGAATACGCACACGATCGCGCACCACCGCCAGCAAGCCGTGCGACGGCGTGATGCCGCCTTCGGCCAGGCTGCTGCAAAGCTCGACGCGATCGGCGCCGCCTTGCTGCGCCGCCAGTGCCGACGCCAGCGAGCCGGCGGCAATTTCAAGCATGTAGTTGTTCGACATTAGCTGTACGTCGTCTGGTAAAGGCTGGGCGAAGCAACCAGCCGATCCTGCTGCTGCGCATCGCATACGGCATAGGTGAAGCCCTTCTGGATGGCGAACGCGCCGCACTCGCCATCACGGCGCAGGGCGAGAAAGCCGACCTGGATTTGCCTAGTGGCTTCCGGCCTTTTCTTCACGATGCGGCGCACGGCCTCCTCACACGCTTCCTGCGGGCTGCGTCCCTGCCGCATCAACTCGACCACCAGGAAGCTGCCGGCATTGCGGATCACTTCCTCGCCCACCCCGGTGGAGGTAGCGCCGCCGACTTCGTTGTCGACGTAAAGACCCGCACCGATGATCGGGCTGTCACCCACGCGTCCGTGCATCTTCCACGCCATACCGCTGGTGGTGCAGGCGCCAGCGAGGTGGCCGTTGGCATCCACGGCCAGCATCCCGATGGTGTCGTGATTGTTCTTGCCGCCGGGTATGCCGAGGCTTTGCAGGCTGCGGTGATAGTCGATGTTTTCGCTGTTGGCGACCGGCGTGTACTTGGCCTGCTTCAGCCATTCGTGCCAAGCCTTGGCCGACTCCGGCGTCAGCAGGTCTTCCTTCTTGAAGCCTTCCTGCAAGGCGAATTCCAGCGCACCGTCGCCGACCAGCAACACATGCGGCGTGTCTTCCATCACCTTGCGCGCCACCTTGATGGGGTGAGCGATATGTTCGAGCGCCGCGACAGCACCGCAGCGGCCATCGCCGTCCATGATGCTGGCGTCCAGCGTGACCTTGCCGTCGCGATCCGGATAACCCGCACGGCCCACGCTGTGGTTGTGCAGATCCGCTTCGGGCACCAGCACGCCGGTCTCCACCGCATCCAATGGCTTGCCGCCCTTGCCCAGCACCGTCCAGGCAGCCTGGTTGGCCGGTATACCGAAATCCCAGGTGGAAACCACCCGCGCTCCGGTTCCGCCGGGTACGGTTCCGGCCACGGCCGGCGCCGCGCCGCGCGACAAACGCGGCAGCATGGCAGCAGAACTGGCCAACAGCGTGGCTTTCAGGAAATCGCGACGGTGACTCATCAGGCCTCCAAGGAACGGCCCCGATGGCCGTGAAGACGCCATGATGCGGGATAAAACGGCCTGATGCGACCCCTCTTTATCTCGATCTAAATCGACGAAACCAAGCACGCGGGGTCGCCGGCCGCTCCCAGGCCCAGTGCCGCGCGCAAGGCTTCAGGCGACAGCCTCGCTTTCACGCGCACGCTCAGGCAACGCCAGCCGCTTTTGCTCCTCGTCGTACTCGATCAGCAGCACGCCGGAATCGTGACGGCCCGTGATGTCGACAAAGCATGCGCCCCCGATAAAGGGCTCCAGCGTCATCACCGATTTGAGCGGCGTCGCCACCACCATCTGGAAACCGAAGTTCTCGAAGATGTTCATCGCCAGTGCGGTGAATTCGTTGTCGGCCTTGTCAAAGGCTTCGTCGAGCACGACCGCCGCATAGCGCGGCAGGTGGCCATCATCGCCGCCGAGCTGATAACGCAGGGCCGCCGCCAGGCAGGTCGTCGCAAGCTTTTGGCGCTGGCCGCCGGATTTGCCTGCGCCGCTGCGATACACCTCCACCTGGCGCCGCGTGTCGACTTCCACTTCCACGCCGACGAACTCGACATGCTGGCGCACATCCAGCACCAGTTCACGCCAACGCTTGTGCTCGGGATCGTCCGCCGCCAGCTTCGCCACCAGCTGGCGCAGCACGCCGAACTGGGTTTCTGCCAGCGCGCGGTCCTCGGTCTGGTGATGCGAGAGCACGTCACGCAGTTGTTGCTGGAAGTCCCGCACTTCGGCAAGGCCGCGGTCGGTCAGTTCGATCTGCAGCAAAGTGCCACGGTTGAACGGCACACGTTCCAGGCTTTCGTTCACCTCGTCCATGCGCTGACCGATCAACTTGCGCGCTTCGATCATATGCTTCTGCAGCACCAACAGGTTTTGCTTGCTCTGGCTTTGCAAGAGTTCGAAGAAGCGCGCCTCGTGCTTGGGCAGGCCATCCAGCTCAAGGCGGCGCAGCCGTGCGAGGAAGCCTTCGGCCGAGTCGAGACCGGGCGTGAAATCGGCGCTGTCCTGCGGCCAGCGGCGGCAGAAGCTGCGGAAGGATTCTTCGGTCTCCTGCACCAGGCGATTATCTTCCTGCGCCTGGCTTTCCACCGCTTCGGTAATGCCGCGTTCGAGCATCCGGAACTGGTCGGCGATATTGTCCAGCGACAACGGCGGGTGCTCAGGCAGGCGCGCCGGCAAGCCGCGTGCCTGCAGTGGCGTCAAGCTGGCCTGATTCGCTTTCTGCGCACAAACTTCGCGCTTGTCAGCCAGGTGGCTTCGTTCGCGCTGCAGCGCATTGCGTTCACCGGCCGTATCTTCAAGCGCCGCTTGCGCGCGCCGCCGCAATTCGCGCTCCAGCTCCAGGCGCTGGGTAATCTCCTGCAAGGTCGCATTGCCGTCGCGCAGCTGTTTCAACTGCGCCTCGATATCGCCCAGGCGCTGCAGCTTGGGCGCGACGTCGATATCTTCCCACTCCGCATCGGCAAGCGTGCGGGCGAGCATGCGGCGATCCCCTTCCCGCTCGTTGTCTTCACGCAGCGCCTTGAGATTTTCGTCGGCCTTGGCAATCAGCTGCGCGAACTGCTGGCCTTCTTTTTCGAACAAGGCCAGTTTGTCGCGGTTGTCAAAGCCAAGCACCCAGTACCGGCGGTCGTCGATGGCGCGGCGATCGTCCTTTTCATAACGATCGCCCGGATGCTTGACCTGGCCCTCGCGCGTGATCGCGCGGTCCGCATGCTTGAGCGCCGCCGCCGAGTCCACGCAGCTGTAATCGAAACGGCGCGCCAGTTCTGCCGACAGCCAGTCGCGATGCGCGTGATCGCGCAAATCCAGGCGATGCAGCATCGAGCGCGAATCCAACTGACGCCGATTCAGCGCATCACTGCGCCCCACCCGGTAATACACCAGCTTGCCGCCGAGATGGGTTTTGTTGACCCAGGCCGACACTTCGCCGTACTGGCGTTCGTCCACCAGCAAGGCAAGTGCAAAACCGTACAGCACGCGCTCGATAGCCCCGCGCCATGCAGCATGCTCCGCTTTCACCTGCAACAGTTCGCCGACGAAGGGCAGGCTATTTTCCGCCAGCCCCAGTTCCTGGCAAAGACGTGCACGCATCGCCTGCACCGGCGCGGGAATGCTGGACGGGTTGCGTTTGAGCGCGTCGATTTCCGAACGCACTTCAGCGAAACGCTGAGCCGCCTGCTCGCGCTCGCGCTTGAGCGTGTCCATGCGCGTTTCGAGTGCCACGGCGCGGTCACGCGCACCTTCGATCAGTTCGCGCGCCTGCCCCACCAATTCGGCAAAACCGTGTGCGGTGGCGGGAAGGCTCCAGCTCAACTCGCGGCAGGCCTGCTCCACCTTGTTGCGGCGGCGCATCCGTTCGTCGCGCTCGCGCACGATCTGTTCGTGGTCGCGTTCAAGCTGCTCGATCGCCTCGCCACCCTGCTCGCGGCGCTGGCGTTCCAGGTCGGCCAATTTCTGGTCGTGGTTATCCAGCGCCTCGCGGCGCTGCGCCAGCTCACCCGTCAGCGCCTGATCCTGTACCTGCAACTCGGCCAGGCGTGTATCCAGCAGACTCAGGCGACGCTGTTCGCGGTACAGATCGACGCCGTGCTGCAATTCGCGCAATTCGCTGGTCTGCCGCCGCAACTGCAGCAAGGCCTCGTAAGTCGTGCGCGCCGGGACCAGGGTGTCGACCTGCTCGCGGGCGATCACCACGGCTTTATGCGCGGCGTCCAGCTCGCCGAAATCGGCGACGAGTCGATCCGCCGCGCCAAAGGTCTCCGGCTCATCCAGCATGAAGCCGCGCAGGAACTGATTGAGATCGCCCAGATTCTTGGCCGATTGCGTCTTATGCAGCAGCCTCAGCGCCATCTCGTTCTGGATGCCGAGCAGGCCGCGGAAGCGTTCCGCATAGCCGGCAAAGGTATCGAAATGATGCACATCCTCGCCCAGGCGCGTCTTGAGGCGGCGCCGGTCGAGGTCGAAACCGTGCAGTTCGGTCGCAATGTCGAAGCTGCGTTCGGTCACCATGTAATGCTTCTGCACGTCCGCGGCGGCAGAACCGTTACCGCTGATCCAGAACAGGCGGATCAGGCTGACCGTGGCGCCCTGCGCGTTGCGGTATTCAAGCACCAGTGCCGACCAGGTCGCGCCCTTGCGCAAGTACTGCGTGGCAATTTCGCCGGAATCGCTATCCTGCTGGTCCGCCCAGGCGCCGCGCACGTAGGACGCCAGGCTGCGGTCGCGCCCGCTGCGTTCGGCTTCGCGCGCGGCGGCATTGAAGTCAACCAGATTGGGCGGCACCAGCAGGGCCGACATGGCATCCAGCAAGGTGGACTTGCCCGAGCCGGAACGTCCGACAAACAGAAACCCGCGCTCGGCGATCGGCACTTCGACCAGGCCGCTGAAGGTGCCCCAGTTGAACACCTGCAGGCGCCGCATGCGGAACTGTTCGTCGCGCGGATCAGGCAGGTCGGAGAGGAACAGCGACTGGGCCACCGGACGCGCAGCCCTCGCCGCCTTGCCACGCGTCGTGCGCGGCGCGCCTTTCTCATTCGCCATCCGGCTTCTCCTCGCCTTCATCGGCCTCGCGCAACTCGCGATAGGCCTGCGCCAGCGCCTGCACGTCTTCGGCGGAGAACAGCAGCTTCAGCGCGGGCGATACTTCGTAGCGATCGTCGCTGCCACGCAGCTTGTCCAGCACGTGATTGTCTTTCATCTTGGTGATTGCGCCGGCAACACGCTTGGCAAAGCCGGCGCGGTCGGTGGATACGCTTTTCTCGTAGACGGACAGCGCGTCCACCAGCGCCGCTTCCTCCACCACGGCGCGATGGCCATGCGCCTCGGCTTCAGCCAGTTGCTGACGCAAATACAACAACAGCACCGAATCGATGAATGTCAGCGGCGAGGTGCGCAACAGCACCGGCGTTTCCAGTTCGCCGGTATCAAACTGGCGGGTAAAGGCCACGCCGCCTTCGCGGTCGATCACCAGTTCCAGGAACAGATCGCACAGGCGCGAACGCAGTGCCGTTTCGTGGCGCAGCAAGGCTGTCCACAGCTGAGTTTGGCGACCGGCGTCCAGGCTCGGCCCGGCCAGCAGCTGGCAGAAGGCGCGCCGTGCATCCAGCGGCAGGCTGCCACAATCGCCGTCGAACAACGCGGCGCCCTTGGGCTTCTCCGCGACGGTTTCGACCAGAACGGTGTCGTCCTCAAGCAAATTCATGTCGCTTCTCTTTCAGGAACCAGACGAGAGGAATACGGGCATGGCGATCGCTGCCATCGTTGCCGCGCCAGCTGATGGTTTCGTGCTCACCATCGGCGACCACGCCATGCCGCGTGGCCAGCGAGAGGTAACCGATGATGCTGCCCAGGCCCTGCTCTGCCGGACGCTGCGCCAGCACGGCGCCAATCGAAAGCTGCTCGTGTCTGGCCAGCAGTTCATGCAGATCGCGGCGCAAGCCGCGGTAATTGATTTCCGATTGCGCCACCAGTTCGCCCACACTGTCGAGCGAGATCGCGGCGGCATCGCTGCGCGCAACGCTGCCATCCACGCGCGCCTGACGCGGGTCGTGCAGCCGCCATTGCGATAACGAACGCAGCCGGCTGGTGGTGAGCCGCAAGGTATACGGCGTGCGCTGGCGTGCCTGCACCGCGTCGCGCAATTGCAGCGCTTCGGCCTGTGCCTGTTTGAGCAACTGGTTCAGGCGGCGCTGCTCCAGATAGCCGCGGCTCTGCACGAAGCCACGCAGGCTGCGCGCGAAATTCTGCATCACGTCATGCACGTGGCTGCCGCGTTCCAGCATCACGCCGGTCATCCCGCGCAGGAATTGCCGTTCGTGGCGCTGCAGCTTGCGCGCAAAATTGCGCGACAGCACGGTTTCCAGCGCCGCATCGAGCTGTGCGCTCTGCTCGATGTCATTGAGCAGGTTCCAGAACGCGTTGAAGCTGCGTCCGGCTTCACTGTCGCCGATCAGGTCCACGCCTTCGAACAATTTATCGAGGATGTCGCCACGCTCGCCTTCGTCGTCGATGATGCGCTCGCGGAATTCGCGGTTGAGCTGTTCGAAATCGTCGCGCACACGACGGAAGTCCTCGGCCAGGTCGTCGGCCAGCTGGATGATTTCGCGGGTGCGTTCCAGCGCGCGCTTGCCATCGATCGCCGCCACCTTGCCGGTGCTGACGCGTGCGATTTCCGCATCCAGACGATCACGCTCCGCATAAAGCGCGCTCAGGCGCGCGGTGGGATCGGTTTCAGTCTGCTCAGCCAGTTGTACGAGCTGCTGGATCACCAGCGACAAGCGGCTTTCCGTGGCCGTCATACGCGGCGTATCCAGGCCGCCGACGAAACGGATGGCTTGCGCGGCGTGCGCGGAAAGCTCGTATTCCTCTTCGCTGGCGCCTTCGGGCAAGCGGCGTTCCAGAAACCCTTTGGCCAGCCAGTCGGCAACATAGGCTTGCGCCGTGCGCGGCAATTCGCGCGGCAGGTCGGAGGCGTTGATCGCATCAAGGTGATGCTGCAGGCGTTCTAACAGAATGGAAGCGCTGAGCTTGCGCTCGTCATCCATCAGCAAGGTTTGCAGCAGGCCGATGATTTCCGGCGCGTGGTCGGCGGCGAGCAGGCGCCATAGCGCCTCGTCGCGCAGCCGATGGTAAGCGGCGATACGTGCCTGGAGCTTCATAGGCTTTTCTACCTCTCCCCGCTGGTGCACGCGGAGAGAGTACAAGGACGTGCCCGGCCTTGAGGAGCGAGGAGCGTGAGCAAAAGCTACTCCCCGCGCAGCCGCACATCGCCCGGCAGCATATCGGTGCGACCTTCATGCGCCACACGCTGCGCTTCGAAGAAACGTTGTGCCGCCTGGCACACGGCCATGGTGTTCTCGCGCGCGATAGCCGAGACGAGGAACCACGGCTGGGTCCAGCCGAGGCGCTTGATGATGTCTTCCGCCACCGCCTGACGCTCGTCCTCGGGCAGCACGTCTTCTTTGTTAAACACCAGCCAGCGCGGACGCTGCATCAGTTCGGGATCGAACTTCTCCAGCTCGTGCTCGATGGCGTGCACTTGCTCGACCACGTCGGAGCCATCAATCGGCGCGATATCGACCAGGTGCAACAGCAAGCGCGTGCGCGCGACATGGCGCAGGAACTGGATGCCGAGGCCGGCGCCTTCCGCCGCACCCTCGATCAGGCCGGGAATGTCGGCAATCACAAAGCTCTGGTCGGCGCCAAGGCTGACCACGCCGAGGCCGGGATGCAGCGTGGTGAACGGATAATCCGCCACCCGCGGCGTCGCCGCGGACACGGCGCGGATGAAGGTGGATTTGCCCGCATTGGGGAAACCCAGCAAGCCCACGTCGGCCAGCAGTTTCAGCTCCATCTTCAGCTCGCGCACTTCGCCCGGCGTGCCTGGCGTGGATTTGCGCGGCGCACGATTCACCGAACTCTTGAAGTGGATATTGCCCAGGCCGCCCTTGCCGCCCTGCGCCACCAGCAGGCGCTGGCCGTGCGCGGTGAGGTCGCCGATGATTTCATCGGTATCGACATTGGTGACCACCGTACCGACCGGCACGCGGATGACGGTGTCCTCGCCGCCCTTGCCATACATGTCGCTGCCCATGCCGTTCTGGCCGCGCTGCGCCTTGAAGCTGCGCTGATGGCGGAAGTCGACCAGGGTGTTCAGGCCCTCGTCGGCCACCAGCCAGACCGAACCGCCATGGCCGCCATCGCCGCCGTCAGGGCCACCGAACGGGATGAATTTCTCGCGGCGGAAGCTGATGCAGCCATTGCCGCCGTCGCCGGCTTGGACTTTGATGATCGCTTCGTCGACGAATTTCATGGTTGATAAGAGCCGGGAGTCAGGAATCGGGAATCGTACCCCCATGGCCGTCATTCCCGCGAAAGCGGGAATCCATCTTGCGTTGGGGCGAGATGAAAAATGGATTCCCGCTTTCGCGGGAATGACGGCCACAGGATGGAAATCGGCTTTTGATGATTGGCGATTTCCACCTATAAAACAAAAGCCCCGCCGAAGCGGGGCCTTCGCAGCAACATCGGGGGCAATCAGCCCTTGACGACGCTGACGTACTTGCGGTTCTTCTCGCCGCGGGTCTTGAACTCGACGGTGCCGTCGACCAGCGCGAACAAGGTGTGGTCACGGCCCAGGCCCACGCCGGTGCCGGCATGGAACTTGGTGCCGCGCTGACGCACGATGATGTTTCCAGCCTCGATGGCCTGGCCACCGTAGATCTTGACGCCGAGGTACTTCGGGTTCGAATCGCGACCGTTGCGGGATGAACCTACGCCTTTTTTATGTGCCATGACTCTCTACTCCGGCTGATCAGGCGTTGATGCCCGTGATCTCGACTTCGGTGAAATGCTGACGATGTCCCTGCTGCTTCTTGTGGTGCTTGCGGCGGCGGAACTTGATGATGCGGACCTTGTCGGCGCGGCCATGCTTGCGCACGGTGGCGGTGACGGTGGCGCCGTCCACGATCGGGGCGCCGACGGTGATCGTCTCACCGGAACCGACCAGCAGCACCTGGTCGAACTTCACGCTGGCGCCTTCTTCGGCGTTCAGCAACTCCACGCGCAGGACATCGCCCTGCTGGACGCGGTATTGCTTGCCGCCGGTCTTGATGACTGCATAACTCATGGGTGAGCCCTTCTGTCGTTATTCTCTTGGGTTCGCCACGACCGATTCGGTCGCAGCGAACTGAGGATTTTAACGACGAAAGGGCTTGCTGGTCAACAACTGACCAGCCGCCGGAACGGGTCAGTGGCCGGAATCGCCGCCCTGGGGCGGCGCGCCGCCGCCGTTATCGGACCCGGCCGCACCCGGGCAGCGGCCCTGGGCGTCCAGCTTGCCCTGTTTCTGCAGCTCCGAGAACATGTCCGAGGTGCGCTGGCGGCCCCACTGCTGGCCGGACTGAGCCGCTTCGGCCATGGTGGCGGGCATCTGGGCCACCAGCTTCTGGCCCAGCGGGGATTTGTAGAACTTGATCAGCCCGTCCACCTCATCGGAGGTGAAATGGTGCTGGTAGGCCGGGATCATCGCCTTGGTCAGCTGCTCCTGGCCGTTCTTGTCGATATAGGTCTGCCAGAAGCTGGCCTCCACGCACGGCAGCTGCTGGCTCATCATGGCCGCCATCTGGTTGTTCATGACGGCGAACTGGCCCGGCACGTCCATCACCTGCATCAGCTCCCGCACCTGCGCCTCGCTGGGCTGGGCCGCCATTGCCGGGGCCGCCGCCAGCACCATGCACACACCCAAAGCCCATTTGCCAACCGTCATGTCACACCCTCCGCTGCACGGGAAACCGGGGAAATAGCGGTCGAGCATATTCGCCCGTCTCGCCGCTGCCTAGTTCTCTAAACCGAATGCCCGCCAGACTTGCCTGCACCGCGGACAACACCTCAATAACGCACCTGCTGACATAACGTTGTCAGCAGCTTTTTGCAGGTGCGCGGGGAGACGGTTTGACCGGCTTGGTATAGTGACTGATTCCCACATATCGACGCGTCATGGACACCATACGCATTCGCGGCGCACGCACGCATAACCTCAAGAACATCGATCTGGACCTGCCCCGCGACCGGCTGATCGTGATTACCGGCCTATCCGGCTCGGGCAAATCCTCGCTGGCCTTCGACACCATTTACGCCGAAGGACAGCGCCGCTACGTGGAGTCGCTGTCAGCGTATGCACGGCAATTCCTGTCCATGATGGAGAAGCCGGACGTCGACCACATCGAGGGCCTGTCGCCGGCGATCTCGATCGAGCAGAAGTCCACCTCGCACAACCCACGCTCGACCGTGGGCACCATTACCGAGGTGTACGACTATCTGCGCCTGCTCTACGCACGCGTCGGCACGCCGCGCTGCCCGGATCACGGCATCCCGCTGGAAGCGCAGACGGTCAGCCAGATGGTCGACACCACGCTGGCGCTGGATCCCGAGAAACGCTTCATGCTGCTGGCGCCGGTGATCCGCGAGCGCAAGGGCGAGCACGTGCAAGTGTTCGAGCAACTGCGTGCGCAGGGCTTCGTGCGGGCTCGCGTGGACGGCACGGTGTACGACCTGGATGCCGTGCCGCCGTTGACCCTGCGCCAGAAGCACACCATCGAAGCGGTGATCGATCGCTTCCGTCCGCGCGAGGACATCAAGCAGCGCCTGGCCGAATCGTTCGAGACAGCGCTGCGGCTGGGCGATGGCCTGGTCATCGTGGTCGATATGGACGCCGGGCATGGCAGCCCAAGTGCCGCGAGCGCCGGGCGCGCAGGAGCGGCTGACGCCAAGGCAAGCGAACAATTGTTCTCCTCGCGCTACTCCTGCCCCGTCTGCGATTACTCGCTGCCGGAACTGGAGCCACGCCTGTTTTCGTTCAACTCGCCGGTTGGCGCCTGCCCCACTTGCGACGGCCTCGGCGTGACCCAGGTGTTTTCCGCCGAGCGCGTGGTGGGTCATCCGGAGCTTTCGCTGGCCGGTGGCGCGGTGCGCGGCTGGGATCGGCGCAATGCGCATTACTTCCAGCTGATCCTGTCGCTGGCCAATCACTACGGCTTCGACGTCGATACGCCATGGCAGAAGCTGCCGAACAAGGTGCAGCAGGCGGTGCTGTACGGCAGCGGCAACGAAAAGATCGCCTTCCGCTATCTCACCGAGCGTGGCGGCAAGGTCACGCGCGAGCATGCCTTCGAAGGCATCCTGCCGAATCTCGAACGCCGCTATAAGGAAACCGAATCGCCGGCGGTGCGCGAAGAGCTGTCCAAATACATCAGCGATCATCCCTGCCCCGATTGCGGCGGCCAGCGTCTGAATCGTTCGGCGCGCAACGTGTTTGTCGCCGATCAGCCACTGCCGCTGCTGACTGCGCGCTCCATCGACGATGCGCTGGAATTCTTCGAGAAACTCAAGCTCACCGGCTGGCGCGGCGAAATTGCCGTAAAGATCGTGAAGGAAATCCGCGAGCGCCTGACCTTCCTCAACGATGTGGGCCTGAATTACCTCACGCTTGATCGCCAGGCCGATACCTTGTCCGGCGGCGAAGCGCAGCGCATCCGCCTGGCTTCGCAGATCGGCGCCGGCCTCGTTGGCGTGATGTACGTGCTGGACGAGCCGTCGATCGGCCTGCACCAGCGTGACAACGAACGCCTGCTCGGCACGCTGACGCGCCTGCGCGATCTGGGCAACACGGTGATCGTGGTCGAACACGACGAGGACGCCATTCGCGCCGCCGACTACGTGCTGGATATCGGTCCGGGCGCGGGCGTGCACGGCGGTGAAGTGGTGGCGCAAGGCCAGCTGAAAGACATTCTTGCCGCGCCACGCTCGCTGACCGGCCAATACCTTTCCGGCAAGCGCGAA
>Ga0153933_1000338_pt1 | contig 18707 bp, 15 predicted proteins | sample TSNJ017MetaG_FD_102275 | JGI IMG/M metagenome (GOLD analysis project Ga0153933, IMG submission 102275) | Attine ant fungus gardens microbial communities from New Jersey, USA - TSNJ017 MetaG | ecosystem: Host-associated > Fungi > Mycelium > Unclassified | place: USA: New Jersey, Wharton State...
GCGGCTGGGACGGCTACCCATCGTCCAAGCCACCAGGCCCCATCACCTTCAAAACCGGCCTCGAACACTTCCACGCCGTCGCCGTAGGATGGAGCCTTAGAGATTTGTGCATGCCCTAGGGCGAAGGCAGGGACCCATAACCACCGCTGTGTGGAGTGAAGAGCATTGCGGCCCCAGCGAATTTCAACAACCAACATTTGGGGCAATGGGTCCCGGCCTTCGCCGGGACGACGCCAGTTCTAACAGCGTGCCCTTCAATTATCATCCCGCACCGGCGTGAATGCGCTGTCGACGACGTCGCCGATCGGCTGCCAGGCGTTGCCGTCGAACTGCACCAGCCGCATCTGCTTGATCGGGCGGAAATCCTTTGGTCCGGTGTTGATCGCGATCCCCGGCAGCGCGATCGGGCTCTGGTAGTTCTTCAGCGCCTCGGCCTGCCGCATCACGTTCTCGCGCGAGACATCGTTGCCGCATTGGCGCAGCACCTGGGCGAGCGTGTCGGCCGCGGCATACCCGAACACGGCATAGAGATCGTCCTTGTCACCGTCGGGAAAGTACTTGTCCATGAAGCTGAACCACGCCTTGATGTGCGGATCGTCCTTCCAGGCGGCGTCGCCGGCATCTTTGAGGAACGAGGTCGAGATCACGCCGAGCGAGTTCTGCAAGCCTGCGGGCCGCAGCGCGCTGGCGATCGAGGCCGAGGCATTGTCGAGGATGAAGACCGGGTGCCAGTCGAGCTGCTCGGCGGCGCTGCGGATCGCGCGCGCGGCGATCGCCGGTGCGCCGTCGAACACCAGGATCTCGGCGCCGGAGTCCTTGAGGATGCCAAGCTGGTTCTGGATCGCAGTCTCCGAGGCGTCGAAGGCGAGATCGGCCACGATCCTGCCGGCGGTGTCGCCGAGCCCTTCCTGCAATCCCTTGAACAGATCACGGCCGAACTGGTCGTTCTGCCAGAGCACCGCGATCTTGCGGTCGGGATAGGCGGCCTGGATGTAATTGGCGTAGATCCGGCCCTCGGCGCGGAAGGTCGGCTGCCAGCCCATGCTCCAGGGAAAGGTCATCGGATGCGCCCACGCCTCGTCACCGGAGGCGACGAACAGCTGCGGGATCTTGTTCTCGTTGAGATAGGTCCGCGTCGCCAGATTGTCCGGCGTACCGAACGAGCCGAACATGACAAGCACGTTCTGCTTCTCGACGAGATCGCGGGTCTGCTCGACCGCGGTCTGCGGATTGGAGCTGTCGTCGACCGAGATGAAGCTGATCTTGCGGCCGTTGATGCCGCCCTGGGCGTTGATCATGTCGAAATAGGCCGCTTCCGCCCGCCCGATGGTGGCGAACGCGGCGAGCGGGCCGGTATAGGGCATGATGTTGCCGATGCGGATGTCGCTGTCGGCGGCAGCTTGCGTCGCCTGCTGCGCGCGCAAGGGCGCCGTGGCAAGCAATGCTGAAAGGACAGAGACGATCGAAAGCGCGGTTTGTCTGTTTGTTTGCATCACCATCGCCACAAACGCCGGCATGCCGGCGCTCCTCCCAAGCGATCAGACCTTAGCGTCCAAGCCAACGCTCGAATAATGAATTGTTGATGGCAGAGCCGCCACGTCTCTTGCCTCTCCCGCTTGCGGGCCCGCAAGCGGGAGAGGGAGCACAGCCGTCGTGCGGCGATCAGCGCAGGGCAATGTCGAGCCAGCCGAGCCCGTTGACCGTGACCCGGTCGCCGGTGTCGACCAGCACGGTCGTGGTCTCGGCCTCGATGATGGCGGGGCCCTCAAGCGATTGGCCGGGCCTGAGATCGTCGAGCGCGTAAACCGGCACCTCGCGCCACGTACCAAGCCAGGCCTGCCGCTTGCCGCGGGGCGCGCAGGGCTCGGCAGACGACACGGTGGCGCTATCGCTGGCACGCTGCGCCACCTTGCCGACCGCAGCGACGCGAGCGTTGACGAACACCACCTCCTGCCCGCGCGAGGCGTAGGTGTAGAGATCCTCATGGCGGCGGTGGAAACGGTCCTCAATCTGCGCGACCAGATCGGTGGCACCGAGATCGAGATCGCCGAGCGGCACGTCGATCTCGAACACCTGCTCGCCATAGCGCATCTCGGCCGAGCGCTCGATCGCGATGTCGCCCCTGAACCAGCCGCGCAATCGGCCGGCGGCCTGCTCCTCAAGGCCCGCGAACAGCGCGCGCACCTCGTCGGCGGCAATCCGTCCCGTGCCGTAATGCGTGCGGCTGACCTCGTAGCGGAGATCGCTGGTCAGCATGCCCCAGGCCGACAGCACGGAGGCGACCGTCGGCACGATGATGCGCCTGATCTCGAGCTCGCGCGCCACTTCGGCGGCATGCATGCCGGCGGCGCCGCCGAAGCTCAGTAGCGCGAAATTTCTGGGATCGACGCCGCGGCGCAGGGTCATCAGCCGGATGCCGTCGGCCATCTTCAGATTGATCATCTTGGTGATGCCGGCCGCCGCCTCGATCCGCGACAGGTCGAGCGCCGACGCAATCCGATCGACCGCGGCCTCGGACGCCGTGCGATCAAGCGGTCGCGCGCCGCCCATGAAGGCGCTCGCATCGAGATAACCGAGCACGACATTGGCATCGGTGACTGTCGCGGCCAGGCCGCCGTCGCCGTAGCACGCCGGCCCCGGCACCGAGCCTGCGCTCTCCGGCCCCACCCGCAGCGTGCGGCCGCCGTCGACACTGGCAATCGAGCCGCCGCCGGCCGCGATGCTGGCGATATCGAGGCTGCGCAGCGCGATGCGCTGGCCGGCCAGCATGCCGTCGGCGGAAAGCGAGGCCTGGCCATCGGCAATCAGGGAGATATCGGTCGAGGTGCCGCCCATGTCGAACGGCACGAGGTCGGGAATACCGAGCATCTCGGCACAGCGACGGCTGCCCGAGATGCCGCCCGCTGGGCCGGACAGCACGGTGCCCGCGGCGAGCCGCGAGGCTTCCTCCACCGGCGCCATGCCGCCATGCGACAGCACGACGAACAGCGAGCCGGCAAAGCCGGCCTCGGCGAGGCTGCGCTCGAGATTGGTGAGATAGCGCCGCACCGTCGGTGCGACATAGGCGTTCACGATCGTGGTCGAGACGCGTTCATATTCCTTGATCTGCGGCAGCACGTCGCTGGAGCGCGAGACGCTGACGTCGGGCAACTCCGTCGCGAGGCGCTCGACCGCGGCAAGCTCATGCACGGGATTGAGATAGGCGTGCAGGAAGCAGACCGCGACCGAGGTCGCGCCCGATTGCTTGACGTCGGCGATCGCTGCAATTAGCGCCGCGGCATCGAGCGGGATGGAGGCGCTGCCGTCGGCCTTCAGCCGCTCGTGCACGCCAAAGCGGCGCTCGCGCGGCACCAGCGGCTCCGGCGGCGGCGTGCGCAGATCGTAGCGGTCAGGCTTCAGCCCTTCGCGCATCTCGACGACGTCGCGATGGCCTTCGGTGGTGAGCAGCGCGACCTTGGCGCCCTTGCGCTCCAGCAATGCGTTGGTCGCAACCGTCGTGCCGTGGACCAGGCGATCGGTCGCGGCCAGCATCGCCGCGCGGCTGACGCCGAGGCGGCGCGCCAGTTCTTCCAGCCCCGCCATGACGCCAATCGACTGGTCGGCCGGGGTGGATGGTGACTTTGCGAACACGGTGCGCCCGGTTTCGTCAGTGGCAACCAAATCGGTGTAGGTGCCGCCGACATCTATCCCAATCGTGAACATGCTTGGCTACACCGCTTTCGAAACCAGACCTTGGGCTGCGTCGCGCGCCCGCGCCTCCGCCGAGCGCTGCTCGGGCGGGCCCCAGCCGCCGCCGCCGGAGGAGCGGATTTCGAGGCAGTCGCCGGGCTGAAGCTCGATCCCGACCTCCTTGGTCTTCAACACACGCGGCGCGCGGCCTTCGGACAGCAGGCGATAGGCATGCGGCTCGCCGTCCTTGCCGCCGAGCATGCCGCAGGGACCGTGGCGCGCGCCGTCGCCGGCGGTGTTGCCTTTCGCGGGCTTTGCCGTCTCCAGCACCATGTCGAGCGCAACGCCAAGGCCGCCGCGATGCTGGCCGTCGCCGCCGGAATCGGTGCGAAATTCATGCTGGCGGAAATGCAGCGGAAAGCGCACCTCGGCGACCTCGATACTGCCGAATTTCAGGCCGCCGACCGAGTGCCACTCGCCGATCGACGAATAGCCGTCGCCGCCGGGCGAGGCGCCGCCGCCGGGCCGCGCCTGGAACATGTGCCAGATGAAATTGCGGCCGTTGCGCGGGTCCTCGCCCTGGATCGCGATCCGGAATCTGCGGCCCCAACCGCCCATCACCCGATCCGGGCATGACGCCGACATCGCCTTGATGATCGCCTCGACAATCTCGTTCGATGGATGGCTGGTGCACAGCGTCACCGGACGGCCGGGATCGGCCCAGACGATGGTGCCCTGCTTGGCCACCACTTTCAGCGGCCGCAGCGCGCCGGTGTTTTTCGGGATGTCGGCGTCGATCAGATAGGCGAAGGCCATCGCGACCGCGGCCTGCATGTTGGCGTGCGACGAGTTCACAAAACTGGTCGACTGCGGATCGGAGCCGGTGAGATCGACCTCGATGTCGCTGCCCTTCTTGGTGACCTTCGCGGCGATCTTGATATCGGTGCGGCCATGGCCGTCATCATCGAGCAGCGCCTCGCCATGGAACACGCCGTCTCTCCAGGTGGAAACCACCGCGCGGGTCTGCTGCTCGGTGGCATCGAGAATGGCCTCGATCGCGGCTTCGACGGTCTCGGCCCCGAACTCGCTGAACAGTTTTGCCACCCGCCGCTCGCCGAGATGCGCCGCGCCGAGCATCGCGGCGAGGTCGCCGCGGAATTCGCGGGGGTTGCGGATGTTGAGCGCCAGCAGATCGAGCAGATCCTCGCGCGGCCTGCCGGCCTCGTAGAGCTTGATCGGCGGAATCCGGATGCCTTCCTGATAGATCTCGGTGGCGGCCGGATTGTAGGCGCCGTGGGTGGCGCCGCCGATGTCGCTCTGATGCGCGCGCACGATGGTCCAGAGCTGTCGCTTGCCGCGATCGAACACCGGCACGAAGGCGGTGAGATCGGGCAGATGGCTGCCGCCCTGATAGGGATCGTTGAGCAGGATGACGTCGCCGGGCGCGATATCCTTGAAGCGTTCCTCGACCGCCAGCGTCGCCCAGGGCAGCGCGCCGACATGGACCGGGATGTGATCGGCCTGCGCGATCAGCCGCCCGCGCGGGTCGCAGATGCCGAGCGAGAAATCGCGGCTGGAATTGAGGATCTGCGAATAGGAGGTGCGAAGCATGGCTTCGCCCATTTCCCTCACGATCGACGACAGGCGGTGCTGGACGACGGAACGGGTGATCGGATCGATCTTGACGGACATTTTTGCCTTGTTGGCGCCTGGACCTGCGCAAGGGGGAAACGACAAACCGGCCGATCGAAACCGGAATTCCCCCTTATAGCCAGAGGTTTGCCGATCGCAAAACTGGCCGCCCGCGACCCGCGGGCGATTCCATCGATCAGCAAGTCGTGATCGGTGAAAATCCCCGGCCTGCGGTGGAATAGAATCCGCGTCACCGCGTCACACCCATGCAAGCCGGCCACGCCGGACCGTTCGACTTTCCCCGACAACGCAGGTGAACGTCATGATTCCTCGACTTCTCAGACCCGGCCTGGGTGCCGCCCTGCTCGGCATGCGCGTGCTGCTCGCCTTTGCGGCGTCCTCGACCGTGCTGGCGCAGGAGGCGCATCAGCCGGCCCCCGCGGCGCAAACCACCGACGAGAGCGCATTCCTCGCCGAAAACGATGCCGCGATGACCAAGATGATGAACGACATGGCAGCCAAGCCGAGCGGCGATGTCGATCGCGATTTCGTCGCGATGATGACACCGCACCACCAGGGCGCGATCGACATGGCGGTGATCGAGCTGCGCTACGGCAAGAACGAGCACCTGCGCCGGATCGCGCAGGAGATCATCGTCGAGCAACAGCAGGAGATCGACGCCATGAAGCTCGCGATCGGCGAGCCGGTCACGGCCTCCGCGCCGGCCCCGACCCAACCCGCACCGGCGGCAGCCGTGGCGCACGATCACATGTCCCACGAGATGAAGAAGTAGGAGTTTTGCGCGATGAACCGTCACGTCCTGAAGAGCCTGCTGGCCACCACCATGATTGTGATGTCGACCTCCGCCTTTGCCGGACAGGCGCCGGGCAGTGCTTCCTCGCCAGACATTCCGGTCAGCCATCACGACCGCGTCTACGCCGCCGAGCAGTTCTCCAACACGGTGTCCGTCACCGATCCCGTCGACAACAAGCTGCTCGGCGTGATCCGGCTGGGTGATCCGCAGCCGGGCAATTTCAGCCCGCTCTACAAGGGCCAGGTGCTGGTCCACGGCATGGGCTTTTCGCCCGATCACCATACGCTGGCCGTCGTCTCGATCGGCTCGAACTCGGTGACTTTCATCGACACCACGACCAACGCCGTGAAACACATCACCTATGTCGGACGCTCGCCGCATGAGGCCTTCTTCACGCCCGACGGCAAGGAGGTCTGGGTCACCGTGCGCGGCGAGAACTATATCTCGGTGATCGACGCAGCGACGTTCAAGGAAACGTCGCGCATCGAGGTGCCGCCCGGGCCCGGCATGCAGATCTTCTCCCCTGACGGCAAATACGGCTACATCTGCTCGTCGTTCAATCCGGAGATCGACGTGGTCGAGGTCGCCGACCACAAGATCGTTGCGAAGGTCAAGCAGGAGAGCCCGTTCTGCCCGAACATCGCCGCAACCCCCGACGGCGAGCAAGTGTGGTTCACGCTGAAGGACATCGGCAAGACACAGGTGTTTGACGCCAAGTCGCCGTTCAACCTGATCAAGACCATCGACACCGGCCCGATCACCAACCATGTCAATTTCGCCAAGACCGCCAAGGGAACGTTCGCCTATGTGACCATCGGTGGCACCAACGAGATCAAGGTGTTCCGGACCGACGACTTCTCGCTAGCTGCGACCATCCCCGTGGGCAATCTGCCGCACGGCGTCTGGCCGTCCGGCGACGGCACGCGGATCTATGTCGGGCTGGAAAATGCCGACGCGCTCGCCGCGATCGACACCGCGACCAACAAGGTGATCGCCAACATCCCGATCGGCCAGGCGCCGCAGGCGATCGCCTATGTGCCGGAGGCCGCGCCAAATCCGGACGACCGGACAAACCTGCAACCGCTCGGCGTCGCCGGACAGGCCGCCCATCTTGCGCTCGCCACGACGAAGGAAACCAAAGGTGCGAAGCCGGCCACCAGCGTGTCGCTGTTCGATCAGGGACTGATCCAGGTGCTGCAGGCGTCCGTCACCGGGCTCGAGCCCAAGCAGCATTACGTCCTCGGACTGGCCGAACATGCGGACGGCAAGGGCACGGTCGAGCCGCTGGCGGCCTTCATGACCAATCCCGCCGGTTCGGCGATCGTCAACGCCGCTGGCCCCATCAGGCAGATCGTGCAAAGCTCGGGGAAGGCCGAGCGGCGTTATCTCGTCATCACGGCGGGCGAGCCGTCGAAGCTCGGCGCGGTCGTGCAGGTGCAGGCGCCATGAACGACATGCTGCTCCAGATCGAGCCGGTAATACCTGCGCTGCGCCGTTATGCGCGCTCGCTGGTCCGCAACTATGCGGCCGCCGACGATCTGGTGCAGGACTGCCTGGAGCGCGCGGTCCGTCACTGGGACCAGCGTCACGACGACGGCAATCCAAAACCATGGCTGTTCGCGATCCTGCACAACCTTGCCGTCAACCAGTTTCGCCGCACGGCCGCGCGCGGCCAGCACGTCACGATCGACGAAGTGTCCGATCATGAGGTCGGGCAGAGCGCGGCGCAGGAACACAAACTGATGTGTCAGGACGTGATGGGGAAGCTCGCGAGACTCCCGGACGAGCAACGCGCCGTGCTGCTGCTGATTGCCGTCGAGGATCTGAGTTATGCAGAAGCCGCCCGCGTGCTCAATATCCCGATCGGCACAGTCATGTCGCGGCTGTCCCGGGCGCGCGAGAGGTTGCAGCAGGAGCTCGAAAGGCCCGCCATCAATCCGTCAGGAAACGTCGTGCAGTTGCGGAAAAATTCATGAGCAATCGCCCCATCACTGAAGACGATCTGCACGCCTATGTCGATCGCGCGCTCGAGCCCGAACGCGAAGCCGAGGTCGCGGCGTATCTGGGGCAGCATCCGGATGTGGCCAAACGTGTCGCTGCGTTTTCCGACCAGCGCGACCTCTTGCGCTCGGCGCTGTTGCCGATCGCGGAGGAGCCGCTGCCGCCGCAGCTCAATCTCGCCAGGATCATCGAGGGCCAGAGGAGCATCGAGAGCCAGCGTCGCCGCCCCTCGTCGTTCCGATGGGCGATCGCGGCGATGCTGATGCTTTCGATCGGCGGCCTCGGTGGATGGGTGATCCGCGGCGCGACATCGGCGCCCGCCGGCGGCCTTTCCGCGCTCGCGCAGGAGGCCAGCGATTCCTACAAAGTGTACGCATCGGATCATACCCGACCGGTCGAGCTGCGTGACAGCACCGAGCTCGCCGCGTGGGTCTCCAGCCGGCTGCGTCAACAGGTGAAGCTGCCGGACCTGTCGAAATCGGGATATCGCTTCATGGGCGGACGAGTGGTGCCGACGTCGCACGGTCCCGCGGCCATGTTCATGTATGACGACGACCATGGCGAGCGGCTGGTCGTGCTGACGCGCCCGATGACGACCGACCAGAACGCGCCGATGGCCCCGCTCGCGGGCGGCGACGTCAGCGGCTTCTCCTGGGCCGACGGCGGCATGGGCTACAGCCTCGTCGGACAGGGCGCGGCGGAGTCGTTGAGGCCACTCGCCAACGAGGTCCGCAAGCAGGCGCGGACGATCTAGACCTTCGTATAGATCAGGAACAGCGTGGTCCCGATCACCAGCGCGCCGGCCATAAACAGCAGCACCGCGGGCAGGCCGAACAGCGCCGCGACGCCGGCAGTGGTCGATTGCATCAAGGCCGTGCCGAGGAAGAAGGCGAGGTTGACCGCCGACAGCGCCTTGCCGGTGTTCTGGGCGTCGACCAGCTGCCGCGTCATGCCGAAGATCAGCGGCTGCGCCGAGGTCACGAAGCCGAACAGGATCAGCAGCACGAGATCATATTGCGACGGCATCACCGCGACGCCGACGAGGTTCGAGACCGGAAAATGCGGCGCACCGGCCGCCATCAGCGCGAGCAAGAGTGCGGCGAGCGCGTGCGCGGCCGCCACTGTCGTGCGGCGATGTCCGAGCCTGCGGTCGAACGCGCCGATGCAGATCGGGCCCACGATCATCGCCAGCGTGAACAGGCCGAGCACATTGCCGGCCTCGATGCGGCTCAGCGCCTTGACGTCCATCAGCCACGGGCCGCCCCAGAGGCCGCGCAGCGCCAGCGAGGCGCCGAGCGAGACCAGCGACAGCGCGATCAGGCCGCGCAAGCCGCGCGACAGACCGAGCCGCAGCACCTCGGCCATCTGGTGCAGCGGTGAGGAATCATCCGCATGCGCCGCCGGTTGCCGCGGCACCAGCGCGAACACGGCGATCAGCACGGCGATGCCGAAGCCGGCCGAGACCCAGAAACCGGCGCGCCAGCCGAACTGATCGACGACGAAGGCGAGCGGGCTCGACGACAACAGCATGCCGATATTGCCGATCGACAGGATCATGCCGGACCACAGGCCGAACTTCGCCGCCGACATCTGCTTGGCCGCGAGCGTCATCGGGCACATCAGCATGCCTGAGGTGGCGACGCCGAGCAGCAACTGGCCCAGCACGAAGGTGGCAGGCCCCATGGCGAGCGCCGAGACCAGCGTTCCGATCACGGTTCCACCGAGCAGGCTCAGCGACACCGGACGCACGCCGAAGCGGTCCATCGCGGCGCCGACCGGCACTTGGGCAGCGGCAAAGGAGAGATGATAGATCGAGGTGAGGCTCGCGAGCGCCTGCGGCGAGGTACCGAAATCATGCGCCATCAGATCGAGGCTGATCGCGGGAATGGTGCGCAGCAGGGTCGACAGCATGTGGCCGCAGGCCAAGGCCAGCAGCGCAAACACCAATGCGCGGAAACCGATCCCCGCCTCTTCAGTCGCCGCCACGCCGTCCACGAATCGCCTCTTCCCCGAGCGCTTTTCGGACGGCGTAACATTATTGGGGAGATGGTGCCAACCTGCTTCACCTCTCCCGCTTGCGGGCCCCGCAAGCGGGAGAGGGAACTCACTGCGTTACGCCTTGTGGAACACCAGCGTGCGCAGCTCGATGCTCTCACGCGGGGCGGCGTCGGCGGGCGTGGTCGGATCGATGAAGGCGGTGTGTGGGCCAAATCGGGTGCGGCCGTCGGTCGTGGAATCGTAGCATTTGAGGAGGATCGCCTCGTCCGGCGTCATCTCCGGAATGTAGAACCAGCGATGGTTCGGATTGTACTTCACCGAATAGGTCTCGCCGCTGCGGTTCGGGTAGATCAGGTCGGAGGCGATCAGATCCTCGGGCGCCACCGTGGTGCCGTCGGCCATCGCCAGCGGTGAATCGCGCAAGGGACCGCGGATCGGGCGCCACAAATTGATCACCTGGACGCGGCCCTTCACCAACTCCTCGGCCTCGTCGGGCAGATGCTCGAACACACGGTTGCGGCCGGAGATTGCGGTCTGGTCGACATGGACACGGGTGGCGGGTTGCCGCGGCCCGCCGCCGCGGATATCGGCCGCACCCTCGACGCGCTTGCGCACGGTGTGGTCGAAGATCAGGACGCGGTCGGCCTTCAAGGTCGCCTTCAGGAAGGCCTCGACGGCCGGATAGTAGACGCTGCGCACTTCCTTGTCGTCGTAGAAGTCCTTCACGACAGTCGGATGCCTGACCAGCGCAAAACCCTCGCGGTCGAGCGAGAAGCTGTCGGCGACCAGCCGGCCGTCGAAGATCGGAACATTGTGCGGTTCAGGCAGCGCCGTCGATTTCGGTTCGCCGGGGGGCGGATCGAAGGCGTAAGTCCGGGGCTTGCCCGGCGTCGGTGCGAGGTAATTGAGTTCAGCGGTAACGAACGGCAGCGACTCGATGCGAGTTTCTTGAAGGCCCACGGTGATCTCCCGGACTCGATTGTTCATCTGCTTGATCTTGGCGCCGCGGGAGGGGCCGGCAAGGGTTTGGCGAAAATAGCAACGTTGCCATTCCGGAATGGGGCAAGTGAGGAAAATCCTTGCCGGGCGGCACTTGCGGGCCGAATGGATATTTTGAGGGATCACGGCTTCGTTAGCGGTGATGAATTTTGCCGCGCCCTCTCCACGCCGGTCGTCCTGGCGAAAGCCAGGACCCATTACCACCAAGTTCGATCGTGAACGGGACCGTGGCCCCAGCGTCGCACAACGACAGCCATCCGGGGTAATGGGTCCTGGCTTTCGCCAGGACGACGCTGAGCATTTGCAAACGAGCGATTACGCGCACCGCTCATGCCGTTGCGTTTGAAGGCCGGCGGTATCAAGACCCGCAAACTCAAACGCCGCCGCGACGGATCATTCCGCGGCGATGCCCCGCTGCTCGTCGCGCGCGGCGATGATCTTGCGGGTCAGCGGAATCAGCTCGCGGCCATAGTCGATGGCGTCGACCAAGGGATCGAAGCCGCGGATCAGGAAGTGGCTGACGCCGAGATCGTAGTAGTCGCCAAACACCTCGGCGACCTGCTCGGGCGTGCCGACCAGCGCCGTGGTGTTGCTGTTTGCACCGGTGAGTTTTGCAATTTCGGTCCACAGCCGCTTGTCGATGCGCGCGCCCTGGTCGGCCAGCGCCAGCAGCCGCTTGGCGCCGTCGGTCGCGTGGTTGGGCCTGCGGTAACCGGTCTTGTCCTGCAACGCAGTGGCGCGCTCGAGGATCGCCTCGGCCTTCTCCCAGGCCTTCTCCTCGGTATCGGCCAGGATGGGCCGCACCGAGAGGCTGAAGCGCGGCGTCGGCCGGCCATGCTTGGCGGCGGCCGCACCCACCCGCGCGGTGACGTCGCGGACCTGCGCATAGGATTCGCCCCACAGCGCAAAGGTGTCGGCGTGCTTGCCCGCGACCTCGATCGCAGCATCCGAGCCGCCGCCGACGAAGGTGTAGATGCCGCCCTTCTGCAACGGCTTGACCTGCGAAAAGCCGTTCTCGACGTTGTAATACTTGCCGCTGTAGTTGAACGGCTTCTCGCTGGTCCATTCCAGCTTCACCACGTCGAGGAATTCGCTGGTGCGGGCGTAGCGCTCGTCCTTGTCGTCGAGCGTGTTGCCGTCCTGGCGCAGCTCGATGGCGTTGCCGCCGGTGATCACATGCAGCGAGACGCGGCCGCCATAGAACTGATCGAGCGTCGCAAGCTGGCGCGCCAAAAGCGTCGGCGCGGTGAAACCCGGACGCTGCGCGATCATCACTTTCAGCGTCTTGGTGATGGTGAGCACATGTTGCGCGACCTGCAACGCGTCGGGCGTGGTGGAGTGGAACGCGAGCAACGCGCGGTCGAAGCCGGCCAGCTCATGCGCCTTGGCAACTGTCTCGATATAGGGCGGATCGAGCACCGGGCCCGACCGGACGATGGTCTCGGAGGCATTGTTGTTGGTGACGAAGCCGATGAACTCGACCGACATGGCTGAAAACTCCGGTTTGGTTGGTTTTGCTTCAGACGCCAAGGGCGAGGCGTCCGGCGGAGATATTTGTGGCATCGTCTTGCGGGGTGTGGACGCGGCCGCACAGCACGTCGCGATAGTGCCGCTCGAGCGGATTGGTTCGCGACAGACCGTGATTGCTGGTCAGCTGCAAGGCATCCTCCACCGCTTTGACGGCATTGTTGGTCACCGTCAGCTTGATGATGTTAGACTCGATCGCGGTCAGCGGGAAGCCGTCATCGAAATCGGACGCGAAGCTGTCGATCAGGCGTGCATTGACGGCCAGCCGCGCTTCGATGCGGCCGACCACCTCCTGGACCCGCGGCAGTGTCGCCAGCGGCGCGCCGAGATTGGCCGGCACCCGCTCCTTGAGGAATGTGACCAGCCAATCGCGCGCCGCGCGGGCGATGCCGTCATAGATCGCGGCCACGAAGATCGCATGCACGGTGCCTTGCGTGAAATCCGGAACCTTCCAGTCATCAGGCCGGCGGACGTCGATCTCGTAGTCCAGCGGAAACACCACGTCGTCGAACACCACGGTGTGGCTGCCGCTGGCGCGGAGGCCCAGATGATCCCAGGTCTCGACGATCTCGGTGCCCGGCAAACCGGCCGGCACCAGGAACAATCCGACGCGGGTCTCGGCCTCGTCGGTCTTGGCCCAGACGGCGTACCATTTCAGGATCGGCGCACCGGTCGAATAGATCTTGCGGCCGGTGAGCCGCCAGCCAGTCTCGGTACGGCGCGCAATGGTCGCCGGGAGACCGCCGCGCGCGGGCGAGCCGAGCTCGGGCTCGACCCGCAGCGCGTTGATCAGCGCGACGCCCTCGACCGTCTCCTTCGCAAGCTTGCGCGAGAGGCGGCCCGGCCAGCGCGCACTCCGCGCCATCACCAGATGCTGGATGTAGTGCATCGAGAGAACAAGCGCGGTCGACGGATCGGCCTTGCCGACGATGCCGAGCACGCGCGCGGCGTCGCGGGCCCCTGCACCCAATCCGCCGAGCGCCGCCGGCACGGTGAGCGCCAGCAGGCCTTCGCGCGACAGGTCGGCAAAGTTCTCGAACGGAAAGCTGGCATCGCGGTCATGCGCGGGCGCACGGGCGGCAAAGATCTCGGCGAGTTGCAGGGCGCGCGCGATGTGCGCGGGCTCACTCGCTAGCGGCAGCTCCTTGACGGCAGACGTCACCATGTCGCCTCCAGCCCGAGCAGGCCGAGGATCTGCTTGCGCAGCCCGGCAAGATAGGGATCGCCGCGATGCCGCGGATAGGGCCGCGCGACCGCGATGTCGGCCTTGATCCGCGCCGGGCGGTCACTCAGCACGATGACGCGATTGGCGAGCACCAGCGCCTCCTCGACATCGTGGGTGACGAGCAGCGTGGTAAAACCCTTGCGCTGCCACAGCGACACGAGCTCGGACTGCATCGCGATCCTGGTCAGCGAGTCGAGCTTGCCGAGCGGCTCGTCGAGCACCAGGATTTTGGGATCGTTGACCAGCGCGCGCGCCAGCGCCACGCGCTGCGCCATGCCGCCGGAGAGCTGATGCGGATAGGCGTTGCGGAACGACGATAGCCCGACCAGATCGATCACGGCATCGACCCGGTGCCGCTGCGTCTTCAGAACGCCCTGCGCTTCCAGCCCGAGCGCGACATTGTCCCAGACCGTGCGCCACGGAAACAGCGTCGGATCCTGGAATACGACGACGCGCGAGGGATGCGGGCCGGCGATACGGATTTCATCCTCGCGCAGCGCCCCGGCGCGCGGCCTCTCGAGCCCGGCGACAAGCCGCAGCAAGGTCGACTTGCCGCAGCCGGACGGGCCGAGCAGCGCGACAAACTCGCCGGGCGCGATCGCGAGATTCACATTGTCGAGCACCGGAAGCGTGGCGCCGTCGATGTCGAAGGCATGGCTGACACCCTCGACATCGAGCTCGGCACCGACGGCGGGATAGATGATCGCTTCAGCCGTGGCCTGCGCTACCATTTGACGACACCTTTCTGCCAGACCAGGAGACGATCGCGGGTACGGAACAGCAGCGTGATTGCGCCAGAGCAAAGGAGCGACATCACGATCAGCGCCGCATACATGTTGGAGTAAGCCGCCCAGCCCTGCGCCCATTGCAGATACCAGCCGAGCCCCGCCTTGACGCCGATCATCTCGGCGACGACGAGCACGGCAAAGGACGAGCCGAGCCCCATGAACAGGCCGACGAAGACATGCGGCAATGCCGCCGGGATCGCGACCTTCAACACCAGGAACGACGGCTTTGCGCCGAGCGTGCGCGCGACGTCGTAATAGGCACTGCTGACACCAGCGACGCCCGACCATGTCAGAACCGTCACCGGAAAGCCGGTGGCGAGTGCGATCAGGAAGGTCGAGGCGCTCCAGCTCGACGGAAAGCTGAAGAAGGCGATCGGCAGCCAGGCGGTCGCCGGCAACGGGCCGATGAAGCGCAGCACCGGATGCACCCAGTAGCCGACCTTTTGCGACCAGCCGATCGAGACGCCGGTGAGGAAGCCGACCGTCGCCCCGATGATATAGCCACCGAGTTGCAGCTTGATCGAGGCGAATACGCTGTCGAGCAGTTTCGGCAGATCGTCGGTATAGACTTCGAGGATCGCCTGCGGCGGCGGGAAGAACGGCAGCGGCAGCCAGGCGTATTTTGCGGTCGCGACCTCCCACAGGGTAAAGACCGCGCCGAGCGCCAGCAGCCAGGGCGCGCGCTTGCGCAAGCCCTCGCCCGCGCCGCCGAGATAGTCGGCACTGAGCGTGCCGAACAGCACGAACGCAGCGATCACGATGGCGCCGATGCCGAGCGAATCCGTCCGCGACCAGTCGCCGAGATCGGGCCAGGCCAGGCACGACAGCCCGAAGGCGAGCCAGGCGAGGCTAGCCGCAAGACCTGTGCCATAACTTCCGGAGAGAGTCGCGAGCGTCACCGTAGCGCGTGGCGCGGCCGCCGTCGCGTCAGACACTGAATACGTCGACATAGATGCGCTCCGCGAATTTGGTGGTGTCGGTGCTCTGCTTGAAGACCGAGACCGTCTTGAGGTCGTCGGCATAGGCCTTCAGTTCGCGCTTCAGCACTTCGCCGGTGGGGTGATGGTGGTGGGTGTGGTAGCGCGCCATCGCCTCAAGATCTGCGAGGCTCGCGGCCTTCGGCGCATAGGGCTGGAACGATTTGGCCGCCTTGTCCGGGTTCTGCGAGGTGAACATCGCAGCATCGAGCAGCGCCTGCGTGATGGCGCGCGCGACGTGAGGTTCTTCCCTGACCAAACTGCCGCGCAGGCCGACGATGCAGCAGCTCTTGTCGCGATATTCGCCGTCGAGATTGGAGGCGACCTCCTTGTACTTGATATCCTTGAGCCAGAGATAGGCCAGCGGATCGGACGACAGGAAGGCCTGCACCTCGCCCTTCTCGACCGCGACGTTGAGCAGATTGCCGGGATAGGCGCGCCAGTCGACATCTTTCACCGGATCGATGCCGAGTTTTGGCAGCTGGATCGAGAAGAAGTTCTTGTCGGGTCCGGCGAGATCGCCGACCGCGACGATCTTGCCCTTGAGGTCGGCGAGCTTGCCGACACCGGAGCCCTCGCGTGTCAGCACCCGCATGCAACCGCCATGGGTGCCGGCGGCGATCTTGACGTCAAAGCCCTGCTCCAGCGGCTTCAACCAGCGCAGCGCCATGCCGAGGCCGGCATCGCTTTTTCCGGTCGCGATCGCCTCCAGCAATTGATCGGTCGAGCCGGAGTAATTGACCAGCTCGACGTCGAGATTCTGCTTCTGGAAGAAGCCGTAGTCGATCGCGACCGGCAGCGGCGCGAGGCAGACCGCGCCCGCATTCCACGAAAGTTTCAGCTTGCGCGGGCTGCCCGTCAGCGGCGGCGCATCGGATGCCGTTTTGCAGATCGGAAATTCCGGCAAGTCGATCGCCGGCGCAATCGCGCGCGGCGAAAATGCCTGTGCGCCGAATGCGCCAATCGGCGCAGCGAAGGCAGCCGCGGCACCCGCACGCAGCAAGCTGCGGCGATCCATCGCCGTCTTCTTGTTGTCGTTCGACATAGTCACTCCTGTATTTCGGCAAGGCTCCGCCCCATGCACAAACGTCACCGTCAGCACATCAGCCGTCCGAAGCTCTTGGTCTGGAAAAAAGCGGATTTCTCCGGCGCGATTGCCCTCAAAGCAACGTGCGAATGATGCGGCGCGACAATGTCATCGTCAATGAAATGGAATTTCGAATGTTACAGGCCGCGCAGCTGATCTCTCCACGATCGCATCGCGCGGCGATGAAAGGATTTTCCCCGCTGTACTCACGTAAGAGCGCGGCGCGGCGATGTCGATTGCATCGAATTTGAGCGTTTCGACATCGTCTGCGTGAGGTCTTCTACCAACGTGCCGCCTGACGAGATCATCCTTGCTGCGCAGCCCGCGAATTTAGTTTTCCGTTTCGTTGACCGCCGACATCTTGTCCATAGACTCGATCGAACGCTGACGGCTCCCGCCGATCAGTGAATGAATCAGAAAGAAAATCGACATGCGCAAACTGACCCGCTTGGGTTCTTCCCCTTCCCTCACCCGCCGCACCGCGGCCACGCTGATCGCGGCCGCGATCACGCTGTCGACAACGGCCGCGGCCCTTGCCGCTGATGCGATCGTGCTGCGGGTCGGCGACCAGAAGGGCGGCAACCGCTCGCTGCTTGAGATTTCCGGGCTCGCCAGGGACCTGCCCTACAAGATCGAATGGTCGGAATTCCCGGCAGCAGCGCCGATCCTCGAGGCGCTGAACGCCGGCGCGCTCGACGTCGGCTACACCGGCGATCTCGCCTTCCTCTCGATTTATGCCGCCGGCGCGCCGATCAAGGCGATCGGCGGCACACGCTCCGACGCGAAGACCCAGGCGATCCTGGTGCGCGCGGATTCGCCGATCAAGATCGCTGATGACCTCAAGAGCAAGCGGCTCGCCGGCACCCGCGGCGGCTGGGGCCAGTTCCTGATCGACGCCACGCTGGAGAAGACCGGCAACAGGATCGAGGACGCGACCTTCGCCCCGCTCGGCCCGGTCGACGCCAAGATCGCGCTCTTGGCCGGCTCGATCGACGGCTGGGCGGTGTGGGAACCCTATGTCTCCTACGCGACGCTGAAGGACGGTGCGCGCGTCATCGCCGACGGCGAGGGGCTGACGCCGACCATCACCTTCATCGTCGCGTCAGACAATGCGATCGCAACCAAGCGCGCGGCGGTGCAGGACCTGGTGCAGCGGCTGAACAAGGCGCGGCTGTGGTCGCTCGACCATCTCGCCGAATACGCCAGGAGCACGGCCGAACTCACAAAACTGCCGGAGGACGTGCTGCTGGCCGCCTACACCGCGCAGAAGACCAGCCCGATCGCGATCGATGAGGCCGTGGTGAAGGAGGTGCAGGCAGCCTCCGACCGCGCCACCCGCTACGGCATCCTCGGCAAGACGCTCGATGTCGGCAAGGCGGTCGATCCGAGCTTCACGGCAGGCGCGAGCCTGAATTAGCGCACCGACGGAGACGTCCCGATGTCCGGCCCGCTCCACCTCTCCCTCATCGTCGCAGCACACCTGCTCTGCATGACCTTGTTGGTCGTTCTGTCGGTTTGATAGCTTGTTCTCCCAGGGACCGTACCTGGGAGAACAACAATGCAACTATCGATGAAGGACCGCGTCGCCGTGGTGACCGGAGGCAGCAAGGGCATCGGGATTGCGGTGGCGCGGCGGTTCGCCGAGTCCGGCGCCAAGGTCGCGATCCTCGCCCGCGGCACGGCTGACCTTGCCGCGGCACGCGAGGCGCTGGCGAAGGATGGGCTCGTGGTGCGCGATTACGTCTGCGACGTCTCGAAGGCGGCCGACATCACGACCACCCATGACCGGATCATCGCCGATTTCGGCAAGATCGACGTGCTGGTCAACAATGCCGGGACGGCGCGCACGCTGGCGTTCGAGAACATCAGCGACGAGGCGTGGCAGGAGGATTTCGACCTGAAGCTGTTCGCGGCGATCCGGTTCAGCCGGCTGGTCTGGGGCGGCATGAAGCAGCGCAAATGGGGCCGCATCATCAACGTGCTCAACACC
>Ga0153933_1000339_pt1 | contig 18680 bp, 16 predicted proteins | sample TSNJ017MetaG_FD_102275 | JGI IMG/M metagenome (GOLD analysis project Ga0153933, IMG submission 102275) | Attine ant fungus gardens microbial communities from New Jersey, USA - TSNJ017 MetaG | ecosystem: Host-associated > Fungi > Mycelium > Unclassified | place: USA: New Jersey, Wharton State...
ACGCGGTCGCGGTGCTGAAGCGGCTGTTTTCAGCCAAGCGCGCCGGCCATGCCGGCACGCTCGATCCGCTCGCCTCCGGCGGCCTGCCGATCGCGCTCGGCGAAGCCACCAAGACGGTGCCGTTCGTGATGGATGGCCGCAAACGCTATCGATTCACCGTGTGCTGGGGCGAGGAGCGCGACACCGACGACACCGAAGGGCGCGTGGTCAGGACCAGCGAGGCCAGGCCGACTGCGGACGCGATCCGGGAGTTGCTGCCGCGCTTCACCGGGGTGATCGAGCAGATCCCGCCGCAATATTCGGCGATCAAGGTGCAGGGCGAGCGCGCCTATGATCTGGCGCGCGACGGCGAGACCGTGGAACTGAAGCCCCGCCCGGTCGAGATCCACGAATTAATCCTTTTGGAACATGGAGATAACGGCCAATCCGTGTTCGAGGCCGAATGCGGCAAGGGAACCTATGTCCGGGCGCTGGCGCGGGACATGGGCCGGATTCTGGGCTGTTTCGGCCATATCTGCGCGCTGCGGCGGACCCTGGTCGGGCCGTTTACCGAAGCGGACATGATTCCGCTGGAACAGTTGGAGGCTTTATGCAATAGAGCCGCGTCTGGCGAGGGTAGCCTCGCCGACGCGCTTTTGCCCGTTGAGACCGCGCTGGACGACATCCCGGCACTGGCCGTCACACGGGCTGATGCGGCAAGGCTCCACAGGGGCCAGGCCGTTTTATTGCGCGGACGGGATGCGCCCAATACTAGCGGCACAGTCTATGTCACGGTGGCAGGCCGTCTTCTGGCGCTTGCTGAACTTGGCAATGGCGAACTCATCCCCAAGCGCGTGTTCAACCTGAACGGACTGACTGCCAGTCCGGCTCGCAACAATGAAAGTAACTGACGATGTCGATTACCGCCGAACGTAAAGCGGAAGTCATCAAGACGAATGCCAACAAGGCCGGTGACACCGGTTCGCCCGAGGTGCAGGTCGCGATCCTGTCGGAACGCATCACCAACCTCACCGAGCACTTCAAGACCCATGTGAAGGACAACCACTCACGCCGCGGTCTGCTGAAGCTCGTGTCGACGCGCCGCTCCCTTCTCGACTACATCAAGAAGAAGGACGAGGCGCGCTACAAGGCGCTGCTCGAAAAGCACAACATCCGTCGTTGATATTGAGAAGCACGCGCGCGCGGTTCGCGCGCGTTTTCGTATGATCTCCCGGGAGCCGGACTTTCGAATGTTCGAAAGACGATCATGCGTACTAGCGTTCAGCAGCAATCCGGCCGCTGGACGGGGCAAGATGCCCAGATGACCGAAAGGATGGACGCCATCCGAAATTCAAAGACCATGGCAGGATCGCCGGATACTGATCGTCCGATCGCGTCAGTATCCAGCCGTCTTGCGCATGGTCTTTGCGTTTTCAGGCGCCGTGCTTTCGCGAAACCATGAAAGAAGACCGAAATGTTCAATACTCATTCCGTCGAGATCGACTGGGGTGGACGTCCCCTCAAGCTTGAAACCGGCAAGATCGCCCGCCAGGCCGACGGTGCCGTGATGGCGACCTATGGCGAGACCGTGGTGCTCGCCACCGTCGTCGCCGCGAAGGCGCCGCGCGAAGGCGTCGACTTCCTGCCGCTCACGGTCGACTACCAGGAGAAGGCCTACGCCGCGGGCCGCATTCCCGGCGGCTACTTCAAGCGCGAGGGACGTCCGACCGAGAAGGAGACGCTGGTCTCCCGCCTGATCGACCGTCCGATCCGTCCGCTGTTCGTCGACGGCTGGCGCAACGAGACCCAGGTGATCGTCACCGTGCTCTCGCACGACATGGAGAACGACCCCGATATCGTGGCGCTGGTCGCTTCGTCCGCGGCGCTGACGCTGTCGGGTGCGCCCTTCAAGGGCCCGATCGGCGCGGCACGCGTCGGCTTCGCCAATGACGAGTTCATCCTCAACCCGACGCTGGACGAGATGACCGAGACCCAGCTCGACCTCGTCGTCGCCGGCACCGCCGACGCCGTGCTGATGGTCGAATCGGAAGCCAAGGAGCTCAACGAAGACGTGATGCTCGGCGCCGTGATGTTCGGTCATCGCCACTTCCAGCCGGTCATCAACGCGATCATCGAGCTCGCCGAGAAGGCCGCCAAGGAGCCGCGCGAGGTCACCACGATCGACAATTCGGAGATCGAGAAAGAGATGCTCGGCCTCGCCGAGCAGGATCTGCGCAAGGCCTATGCGATCCCGGTCAAGCAGGAACGCTACGCCGCGGTCGGCGCCGTCAAGGAAAAGGTGATGGCGCACTTCTTCCCGGAAGGGCAGGAGCCGAAATTCGACAAGCTGCGCGTCGCCGGCGTGTTCAAGGAGCTCGAGGCCAAGATCGTTCGCTGGAACATCCTCGACACCGGCAAGCGCATCGACGGCCGTGACGCCAAGACCGTGCGCAACATCATCGCCGAGGCCGGCGTGCTGCCGCGCGCCCACGGCTCGGCGCTGTTCACCCGCGGTGAAACCCAGGCGATGGTCGTGACCACGCTCGGCACCGGCGAGGACGAGCAGTACATCGACGCGCTGTCGGGGACGTACAAGGAAACGTTCCTGCTGCACTACAACTTCCCGCCCTACTCGGTCGGTGAAACCGGTCGCCTCGGCGGCACCAAGCGCCGCGAGATCGGCCACGGCAAGCTCGCCTGGCGTGCGATCCACCCGGTGCTGCCGCCGCACCACGAGTTCCCCTACACGGTGCGCGTGGTCTCTGAGGTCACCGAGTCGAACGGCTCGTCGTCGATGGCGTCCGTCTGCGGCGCCTCGCTCTCGCTGATGGACGCCGGCGTGCCGCTGAAGCGGCCGACCGCGGGCATCGCGATGGGCCTGATCCTGGAAGGTTCGCGCTTTGCGGTGCTGTCGGACATCCTTGGTGACGAGGATCATCTCGGCGACATGGACTTCAAGGTCGCCGGCACCGACCATGGCATCACCTCGCTGCAGATGGACATCAAGATCGAAGGCATCACCGAGGAGATCATGAAGGTTGCGCTTGGCCAGGCCAAGGAAGGGCGCATCCACATCCTGGGTGAAATGGCCAAGGCCCTCACCGCGGCCCGCGCCGAGCTCGGCGAATACGCGCCGCGCATCGAGACCTTCAAGATCGCCACCGACAAGATCCGCGAAGTGATCGGGACCGGCGGCAAGGTGATCCGCGAGATCGTCGAGAAGACCGGCGCCAAGGTCAACATCGAGGACGACGGCACCGTGAAGGTCGCCTCCAACGACGGCGAGGCGATGAAGGCCGCGATCAAGTGGATCAAGTCGATCGCCTCCGATCCGGAGGTCGGCCAGATCTATGAGGGCACCGTCGTCAAGGTGATGGAGTTCGGCGCTTTCGTGAACTTCTTCGGCGCCAAGGACGGTCTGGTCCACATCAGCCAGCTCGCCTCCAACCGCGTGCAGAAGACCTCCGACGTCGTCAAGGAAGGCGACAAGGTCAAGGTCAAGCTGCTCGGTTTCGACGATCGCGGCAAGACCCGGCTCTCGATGAAGGCGGTCGACCAGGCCACCGGCGAGGACCTCGAAGCCAAGCAGAAGACCGACGCGCCCGCCGCGCGCGAAGCCGCCGGCGAGTAAGCCGGGCTGCAATCAAGACAGCGAAGGGGCGGCCCGCAAGGCCGCCCCTTTTTTATGAGTTCAGGCCCATGAAAAGGAAGCTTCGATGACGCCGCCGATCATCCGGCCGGCCCGGCCGGACGAACATGAGGAGATCGCCCGCGCCTGGATGGAGAGCTGGGTCTCGACCGGACTTACGCCGCGCAGCGATGGTTTGTTGAACGATCTGCGCGCCCGGTTGCCGCGCGAGATCGCGGGCGGCTGGAGCCTGTTCGTCGCCGACGATCAGGGCACGATCGCCGCCATGCTGGCGCTGCACCTGCCGACCTTGCTGCTCGATCAGTTGATGGTGGCGCCGGCCTGGCAGGGCCGGAGCCTGGGGCGTCACCTGCTCGCCTTCACGCGTCAGCAATTGCCGAACGAGATCTGGCTGAAATGCGTCCGCGAGAACGAAAAGGCCTGGCGCTGGTACGAGCGTGAAGGCTTCGTGTTCGAGAAGGAGGAGATCAATCCGCGGACCGGCTTCATGATGAAGCACTACCGGTGGAAGCGAGACAGCTGACCCGTCGCGATGAAATTGATCAACACGTCGCCCTGACGCGGCACGTGCACCCTAGCCGTCGTACGTTGCCAATGCGCAGCAGACACGCGAAGAAGACGGCCGGTTCGTCCATGACGAGGAAAGGTCCAGCACCATGATCAAGCTGTATTGGTCGCCGCGCTCACGCTCGTTCACCGCCATCTGGCTGATGGAGGAATCCGGACTGGCTTACGAGCGGGTGCTGACCGACATCAACACCGGCGCGCAGAAGGCACCGGATTATCTGAAGATCAATCCGATGGGCAAGGTTCCGGCGCTGGTCGACGGCGACGCAAAGCTCGCCGAGGCCGCCGCGATCTGCGCCTATGTCGCGGATCGCTATCCGGAGAGCAGGCTCGCGCCGGCCACCGACGATCCGAATCGCGCGCGCTACATGCAATGGCTGTTCTTCGGGCCGAGCTGCATCGAGCCGGCGCTGATCCAGCTCTTCACCAAGCTCAACGTGCCCTCGCGCATGGCGGCCTGGGGCAGCGCGACCCAGGTGTTCGACGTGCTCGATGCGGAGTTGCAGAAGGGCCCGTGGCTTCTTGGCGAGCAGTTTTCCGCCGCCGACATCACGATCGGCGCCGGGCTGAACTATGCGGTGCGGGTGTTCAAGATGGTGCCGCCGCGGCCGTCATTCGACGCCTATATCGATCGCTGCGCGGCGCGGCCCGCATTCCAGCGCGCAGAGAAGATCGCGGCAGGCTAAGGCCTGTAGCCCGGATTTCGCTGCGCTCCATCCGCCACGGAGCTGGGCCTAACCCGGCACCACGCGCGGATCGAGGTCCTGCGAATAGTCGACGCCGTCGATGCCAAAGCCGAACAGGCGCAGGAACTCTCGCCTGTATTCGCCGAGGTCGGCCAGTTCGCCGAGCGTCTCGGTGGAGAGCAGCGGCCAGCGCCGCGACACCTCGGCCTGGACTTCCGGCGAAAGCTCCCAATCGTCGACCCTGAGCCGCTTCTCGTCGTCGACCGGGGCATCCTTGCCGAGCCGCGTGCGGAACAGCCGATCGATCTGCTCGATGCAGCCTTCGTGCAGGCCGAGCTGCTTCATGACCTTGAACAGCACCGTGCCGTAGAGCGGCACCACGGGAATGGCCGAGCTCGCCTGCGTGACCACGGCCTTCAGCGCCACCACGCGGGCGGCGTCCGGGCCGAGCCGACCGCGGATATCCTTGGCCTTGCTATCGAGATCGACCTTGGCGCGACCGAGCGTGCCGTTCCAGTAGATCGGCCAGGTCAGCTCGCTGCCGATATAGGTGTAGTTGAGTGTCCGGAAGCCCGGGGCGAGCACACCGGCGTCCGCCAGCTGGTCGATCCAGCGCTTCCAGTCATCGCCGCCCATCACCGCGACCGTCGCCGCCGTCTGCTCCTCGTTCGCCGGCTCCAGGGTGGTCTGGAACACCTCGCCGGTCTCCGTATCGAGGGTCTTGATCTCGACAGGTGAGCCCAGCGGCTTGATGACCGAGCGATGGGTCACGCCGGTGACCGGATCGGTGCGCACCGGGGCGGCCATGCTGTAGACCAGCAGGTCGAGCTGTCCGAATTTCTCGCGCACATGCGCGATGAAATTTGCCTTCATCTCGTCGGAGAACGCATCGCCTTCCAGCGTAAGCGGAGATCGTCCGATCTTTTGCGCCTCGATCTCGAAGGCGCGGTTGTTGTACCAGCCGGCACTGGCCGTTCGCTTTTCCGTCGGCTCGCGTTCGAGCGACACGCCGATGGTCTCGGCGCCGCCGGCGAAGGTCGCGACAATCCGGCTCGCCAGGCCATACCCCGTCGAGCAGCCCAGCACGGCGACGCGCTTGGGGCAGTTCGGAACAGTCCCCTGGCGGAGCACATAAGCGATCTGCTCGCGGACGTTCTTGGCACAACCGACAGGATGCGCCGTCGTGCAGATGAAGCCACGCACGCGCGGTTCGATGATCATGCCACCTCCGTTTCGGATCGCAAACTCGCCATCAGCAGCCCACCGGCTTCAGGCGTCCAGCCGCCTGAACACCAGCGTGGCGTTGGTGCCGCCGAAGCCGAACGAGTTCGACAGCACGGTGGTGAGCCTGGCGTTGTCGATGCGCTTGCGCACGATCGGCATGTCGGCGAACACCGGATCGAGCTCGGTGATGTGGGCGCTCTCGCAGATGAAGCCGTTGTTCAGCATCATGAGCGAATAGATCGCCTCCTGCACGCCGGTCGCGCCGAGCGAATGGCCGGTCAGCGCCTTGGTCGCGGATATCGGCGGGCACTTGTCGCCGGTGCCGAACACCCTGCGGATCGCCTCGATCTCCGGCGGATCGCCGGCCGGCGTCGAGGTCGCGTGCGGATTGATGTAGTCGACCGGCGTATCCACCGTCGACATCGCCATGCGCATGCAGCGCTCGGCGCCCTCGCCCGACGGCGCCACCATGTCGTAGCCGTCAGACGTTGCGCCGTAGCCGACCACTTCGCCATAGATCTTGGCGCCGCGCGCCTTGGCATGCTCGAGCTCTTCCAGCACCACCACGCCCGCGCCGCCGGCGATCACGAAGCCGTCGCGGCTGATGTCGTAAGGGCGGGAGGCGGTGGCCGGCGTGTCGTTGTATTTCGAGGACATCGCGCCCATCGCGTCGAACAGCACCGACAGCGTCCAGTCGAGCTCCTCGCAGCCGCCGGCGAAGATCACGTCCTGCTTGCCGATCTGGATCGTCTCATAGGCATTGCCGATGCAATGATTCGACGTCGCGCAAGCCGAGGAGATCGAGTAGTTCACGCCCTTGATCTTGAACCAGGTCGCGAGCGTCGCCGACGCCGTCGACGACATGCCCTTCGGCACCGCGAACGGACCGACGCGCTTCGGGCCCTTGGCCCGCGCGATATCGGCGGCCTCGACCAGGGTCCGCGTCGACGGACCGCCGGATCCCATGATGATGCCGGTCCTGATGTTGGAGACTTCGCTGTCCTCAAGGCCGGAGTCGCGGATCGCCTGCTCCATCGCGACGTGATTCCAGGCGGCGCCTTCGGCGAGGAACCGCATGGCGCGGCGATCAATCACCTCCGCCGGATTGAGGGTCGGGGCTCCGTGCACCTGCGAGCGGAAGCCGAGTTCGGCTGCCCTCTCCGCACGCGTGATGCCCGATTTCGCCTCGTAGAGACTCGCAAGCACTTCCTGGGTGTTGTTACCGATGGACGAGACAATGCCCATCCCCGTGATGACAACCCGCCTCATGTTCGCCTCGCCCTGCCGTTGTCCTGCATGATGATCCTGCTCAAGACGGGGCCGTACCCTGCTTGAACAATCCGACCTTCAGGTCCTTTGCGCGATAAATAATCTCGTCGTCCATGGAAAGCCACCCGTCGGCGATTCCAAGCACGAGCTTTGACCGCATCACGCGCTTGATATCGATGTTGTACACAACCTTGCGCGCGTGCGGCAGCACCTGGCCTGAGAACTTCAGCTCGCCGAGGCCGAGCGCACGGCCACGACCTTCACCGCCGATCCAGCCGAGATAAAAGCCGACCATTTGCCACATGGCATCGAGCCCGAGGCAGCCCGGCATCACCGGATCGTTCTTGAAATGGCAGCCGAAGAACCAGAGGTCGGGCTTCACGTCGAGCTCGGCGCGCACCAGTCCCTTGCCGAATTCGCCGCCGGTCTCCGAGATCTGGCTGATGCGGTCGAACATCAGCATCGGCGGCAGCGGCAACTGTGCGTTGCCGGGACCGAAAAGCTCTCCCCGGCCGCAGGCCAGCAAATCCTCGTATTCGTAACCGCCGCGCCGATCCAGCATCCGTTTCAGCCTCTCAAATATCCCGATGAAGCGCTTTTTTCCTTGAGCGGACCCTGCTTCCCGCGGGAACCGAAGGATCCCGCAAATTGGCGCTACCTGGGTACGCTGCCGGCTTTTGGTCTCTGCCGACAGCGCATATGTGGTCCGCGCGCTCTCTATCATAGGCCCAACGGGGCGGCAAAGCGGCATTCCAGTGATAAATCACGGCTTCTGCATCGGTTTTTGCTTGACCTTGGATTCGTTCTAGTTGCGAAAAACTTGCATCTGATGGGCTTCCTTTTTATATTTGTAGGAATATTGCGCGAGTTGGGTGCATAGAGTGGATATGAACGACGAAGTACCGGTTTTGAACGACGATGCCGTGCACCCGGCCGCACAGGCTGCCGGGCATCACCCGGCCCTGACCGGCTGCCCCTGGCATGACGTCAACGAGATGCTGCAAGCCGCCGGCCTGCGGCCGACCCGGCAGCGTATGGCGCTGGGCTGGCTGCTGTTCGGCAAGGGCGCCCGGCACCTGACCGCCGAAATGCTCTACGAGGAAGCCACGCTGGCCAAGGTTCCGGTGTCGCTGGCGACTGTCTACAACACCCTCAACCAGCTCACCGATGCCGGCCTGCTGCGCCAGGTCAGCGTCGACGGCACCAAGACCTATTTCGACACCAACGTCTCCGCGCACCACCACTTCTATCTCGAGCACAATCACGAGCTGGTCGATATTCCCGACCCGAACCTGATGCTGACCAAGATGCCCGAGGTCCCCGACGGCTTCGAGATCGCCCGCGTCGACATGGTCGTGCGGCTGCGCAAGAAGCGCTGACGCCGGCAAACAGTCGTCATGCGCGGGCCTGACCCGCGCATCCATCGATCCAGATCAAATTTTCCTTGATGGATCGCCGGGTTCAAGCCCGGCGATGACGGCGGATTGTCGCGTCAATCCACCTTCTCGTCGGCGTAGACGCCCCACAGCCGCTGCTGCTCGATCCAGCCGTCGAATCCGGTGCCGGAGACCCGGCACCAGCTGTTGGTGCATTTCCTGACCTGCGTCACCACACCGGCCTGCAACCGCGCCGCGATCGCGCTGGCGGTATCGGGACGATCGTAGAGCGAGGCGAGATCGTCCTTGTTCTTCATCGTGACGACCGCGGTGCGGCGGCCGGACAGCAGGGAGTGATAGACCCAGCCCTCGGCTCCTTCCGAATCGCGCACCCGGCGCCAGTTCTCGAATTCCGCGGTGATTTCGACCGGCAGCCCGGCGCGCGTGTAGACCCAGGCGACGTCATTGTCCTTGGTCGGGCCGGCGCGGACGTTCACGTGATCGGATTTCAGGCTGACATAGCGCGGGATCGGCAGTCCGCTGGTGGTGGGGCTTGCATCCTTGGCCGAATGCCCCGGCATCACAGACGCACCCAGCATGGATCCGACCAGCGCCGCCAACGACCCCAAACGCCAGAACGCCACCATCAACTCGTCTCCTGTCGAGATGACCAACCCGCATTCGGCGAGTTGCAACCCAAACTCATAGCCTGGATCCCAGGCCCATGTGCCCGCTCCCATCAGCTTCTCAACCGGCCGATTCCGAGGGGTTCTTGTCTTGGCCCGGCCTTCTGCTAGAGAGGACGGAACGCTTTGAGAACCAGAACGCCCGATGTCTCCGGCGCATGCCGGACACGTGTCGGGGAACCCTAGGAAACGCGAAGGAAACGCCGGGACAGCGCGGCGATCAGCAGTGTCGAACAACCGGGTTAATGAGGTCTGAACGGCGGCCATTTTGGCTGACGGCGCGCCTCATGAAAGCAGGACATGTCGGTGAAGAAAAAGCCTCTCGTCGTCGTCACCCGCAAGCTGCCGGACTCGATCGAGACCCGGATGCGCGAGCTGTTCGATGCCAGACTGAATCTCGACGACACGCCGATGACGCCTGAGCAGATCGCGGAAGCCGCGCGCAGCGCCGATGTGCTGGTGCCCACGGTGACGGATATGATCCGCGACGACGTGATCAACCAGGCGGACTGCAGGCTGAAGATGATCGCCAATTTCGGCAACGGCGTCGACAATATCGACGTTGCGGCGGCGCATGCGCGCGGCATTACCGTGACCAACACGCCGAAAGTGCTGACCGAGGACACCGCCGACATGACCATGGCGATGATTCTCGCGGTGCCCCGCCGCCTGATCGAAGGCGCTTCGATCCTGACCGAAGGCAAGCAGCATTGGGCGGGCTGGTCGCCGACCTGGATGCTCGGCCACCGCATCGGGGGGACAAGGCTCGGCATCATCGGCATGGGCCGCATCGGCCAGGCGGTGGCGCGCCGCGCCCGCGCCTTCGGCCTGCAGATCCACTATCACAACCGCCGCCCGGTGGCGCCGGTGATCGCCGACGAGCTCGGGGCGACCTATTGGGAAAGCCTCGACCAGATGCTGGCGCGGATGGACATCATCCCGGTGAACTGCCCGCACACGCCGGCCACCTTCCATCTGCTCTCGGCGCGGCGGCTCAAGCTGATCCGCAAAGAGGCCTACATCGTCAACACCTCCCGCGGTGAGGTGATCGACGAGGACACGTTGATCAAGCTGATCGAAGCCGGCGAGATCGGCGGTGCGGCGCTCGACGTCTACGAGCACGAGCCGGCGGTGAATCCGAAGCTGGTGCGGCTCGCCAGGGCCGGCAAGGTCGCGCTGCTGCCGCATATGGGATCGGCCACCATCGAAGGCCGGGTCGAGATGGGCGAGAAGGTGATCATCAACATCCGAACCTTCCTCGACGCCCACAAGCCGCCGGATCGCGTGCTGCCGAGCATGCTGTAAGTCCAACATTCGGTGTCGTCCCGGCCTGCGCCGGGACGACGATGTGGCAGTAGCTAACCCTGCTTCGTCTTCCGTCGCGCCTGCTTGCGCCAGTCGGCGACGAACGCCACGAAAGCCGCCAACGCCGGTGGCGGCTGGCGGCGGCTCGGGTAGTAGAGGAACGGTCCCGGAAACGGCGGACACCAATCGTCGAGCACGCTGACCAGCGCGCCTGACTTGACCCCGTAGCGCACATAGCCTTCGAAGGTCAGCCAGAAGCCGATGCCGTCGTGCACCGCGCGGAGCGCCAGCCCGAGATAGGTCGCGATCAGCTTGGCCGGCGGCGACACCTTCACCACGCGGCCGTTCTTCTCGAACTCCCAATCGAAGATCGCGCCGCTGCCGAAGCGGGTGCGGATGCAGGCGTGGTCCAGCAGCTCTTTCGGATGCATCGGCCGGCCGTGCCTGGCGACATAATCGCTCGAGGCCACCACCGCGTAACGCTGCGGCGCGCCGAGCGGCACCGCGATCATGTCCTGGGCAAGATGCTCGCCATAGCGCACGCCCGCATCGAAGCCTTGGGCGACGATATCGACGAACGCGCTTTCGGCGACGATATCCAGATCGACCTTGGGATATTTGGCGAGGAACGGCCCGATCATCGGCGCCAGCACCAGGTCGATCGCCGGCGGCGGTGCGTTGATGCGCAGCCGGCCCGACGGCTCGGCGCGCAGGCCGCGCACCTGGTTGAGCGCATCGCCGACGTCAATCATCGCGGGGCCGACGCGGGCGAGCAGCATCTCGCCGGCCTCGGTCAGCGCGACGCTGCGGGTGGTGCGGTTCATCAGGCGGACGCCGAGCCGCTCCTCCATGTCACGCAGGCGCTGGCTGAGGCTCGAGACCGAGACGCGCTGCTCGAGCGCGGCACGGCGGAAATTGCGCGTGCGCGCCACCGCCACGAAGGCGTCGAGGTCGCGAAGGTCGAAATCCTGCATTGTTCGATATACTGAACAAGCTATTCGGCATTGTCCAGCTTGTCCGTGCAATCCGAAGGCATCACATCAGCGTCGTGTTTTGCAGGCGGAATGCTCCGTCGCCGCTTCGAGGAGAACCATCATGGACAAGCGCAAACTCGGTTCCACCGGCCCTGATGTCTCGGCCATCGGCCTCGGCTGCATGGGCATGTCCGACTTCTACGGTCCCGCCGACCGCAGCGAGAGCATCGCGACCATCCACGCCGCGCTGGACGCCGGCATCACGCTGCTCGACACCGGTGATTTCTACGGCATGGGCCACAATGAGATGCTGATCGGCGAGGCGCTCAAGGGCCGGAACCGCGACAATCTCCAGATCAGCGTCAAGTTCGGCGCACTGCGCGATCCCAACCGCGGCTTCCTCGGCTATGACAGCCGGCCCCAGGCCGTGAAGAATTTCGTCGCCTATTCGCTGCGGCGGCTCGGCGTCGACCATCTCGACATCTATCGCCCGGCCCGGCTCGATCCCAACGTGCCGATCGAGGAGACGGTCGGCGCGATGGCCGACATGATCAAGGCCGGCTGGATCAGGCATATCGGCCTCTCCGAGGTCGGCTCGGACACCATCCGCCGTGCGCACAAGGTGCATCCGATCGCCGACCTGCAGATCGAATATTCGCTGATCTCGCGCGGCATCGAGAGCGATATCCTGAAAACCTGCCGCGAGCTCGGCATCGGCGTCACCGCCTATGGCGTGCTGGCACGCGGGCTGATCAGCGGCCACTGGTCGAAGGATCGCTCCTCGCCGCAGGATTTCCGCGGCTTGAGCCCGCGTTTCCAGGCCGCCAACATCGACGCCAATCTCGCGCTCGCCGACCGCCTGCGCGGCATCGCCAACGAGATTGGCGCCTCGCCGGCGCAGGTCGCGATCGCCTGGGTGGCCGCCCAAGGCCAGGACATCGTGCCGCTGGTCGGCGCGCGTCGGCGCGAGCGTCTGACCGAGGCGCTTGGCGCGCGCGATGTGAAACTGACCGAGGCGCATCTCGCCGCGCTCGCCGAGGCATTTCCGCCGGGTGCCGCGTCAGGCGGACGCTATCCGGAGGAGCATCTGAAGCATATGGACAGCGAGAAGCGCGCGTCCTGAATATCAGAGATACTCGCTCAGATCGGTGATGCCTGGCGCATCACCGTTGAGCGGGTTCTCCGGATCGCGCGCGTAGCGCAGGGTTTCGAACCGCATCGCGCGCGCATCCACCATCAACAGGCGTCCGACCAGGCTCTCGCCGAAACCGACGATCTCGCGGATCGCCTCCAGCGCCATCATCGATCCCATGATGCCGGCGAGCGCGCCCATCACGCCGGCCTCGGCACAGGCCGGCACGGTGCCCGGCGGCGGCGGCTCGGGAAACAGACAGCGATAGGTCGGGTTGAATTCGCCCTTCTCATTCCTCTCATGTGCGCGGATCGTGGTCAGCGAGCCGTCGAACTGGCCGAGCGCCGCGGTGATCAGCGGCTTGCTGGCGAGGAAGCAGGCGTCCGAGACCAGATAGCGGGTCTCGAAATTATCGGAGCCGTCGAGCACGAGATCATAGCCCTTCAGCAGCGCCATCGCATTGTGCGCATGGAGCCGCACCGGATGCGCCTCGAACCTCACATGCGGATTGAGCGCGTGGATCTGCGCGGCCGCGCTGTCGACCTTGCGCTTGCCGATGTCAGGGGTCGCATGGATGATCTGGCGCTGCAGGTTGGAGAGTGACACGATATCGTCATCGACAACGCCGAGCCGGCCGACACCCGCGGCCGCCAGATACATCAGGACAGGCGCGCCGAGGCCGCCGGCGCCGATCACCAGCACCGACGCATTCTTCAATGCGTTCTGGCCGGGACCGCCCACTTCGCGCAGCACGATATGGCGGGCGTAGCGTTCGAGTTCGTCGGCACTCAGCATCATGATGTCCTAAAGCGCAACTCCGTGAACCCGGGCGCTGTTGTTGCCGACCAAGCAGATGTGCTTAATTGCGTGGGCGTCAATGGTTTCAGTCGGATTTGTCATGAGATCGGTGCTGTCGGCAACATTGATGATCGCGGCGATCGGCTCGGCGCATGCCCAGATGACGCCGCCCTCGACCGTCGGTGCCAAGCCAAAGGTGGTGACGACCGTGCCGGTGCGCCCCGCGCTGCAAAAGCCGGAGGACACCGCCGGCGCGATGGGGCAGGCCGAGCGGCTGGCGCTGCAATCGGATCTCGCCTGGGTCGGCGAATATAACGGCGCGATCACCGGCGATGTCAGCGAGCGCATGGTCAATGCGATCAAGGAATTCCAGAAGAACAAGGGCGGCAAGCCGACCGGCGTGCTCAATCCGCAGGAGCGCGGCATGCTCGCCGACACCGCGCGGCGACGGCAGGAGAATGTCGGCTGGAAGATCGTCACCGAGCCCGCCACCGGCGTGCGGCTCGGCATTCCCACAAAACTGGTGCCGCAGCTCGTAAGCGATGCCTCCGGCGCCAAATGGAGCTCGCCGACCGGCACCATCCAGGTGCTGCTCGCACGGCGCAAGGAGGCGAATCCGACCACCGCCAAGCTTGCCGAGCGGGAAAAGAAGGAGCCGGCCGGCCGCACCATCGACTACACCGTGGTGAAGCCGGACTTCTTCGTGCTGTCGGGCATGCAGGGCCTGAAGAAGTTCTATCTGCGCGGCACTTTTCGGGGCGACGAGGTGCGCATCCTCACCATTCTCTATGATCAGGCGACCGAAAATACCGTCGAGCCTGTGGTGATCGCGATGTCGAGCGCGTTCAACGCGTTTCCGTCGGGCGCCCAAGTCGGCCCGCCGCCGCGCAAGACGGTGGATTATGGCACCGGCGTCGTGGTCAGCGACGATGGCGCCATCATCACCGATCGCCTGGTGACCGACGACTGCATCGCGCTGACCATCCCCGGCTACGGCAACGCCGATCGCATCGCCGAGGACAAGGAGCACGATCTCGCGCTGCTGCACATCTATGGCGCGCGCGGATTGAAGCCGCTTTCGGTTGCCGGAAATGCGACCAGGACGGCACTCGATATCATCGGCATCTCCGATCCGCAGAGCCAGGGCGGCGGAGCTACGGTGAGCAGCGTGAAGGCCGCCGCGGCACAGCTCGGCGGCGATGCGGCGCTGTCACCGGCGCCGCCTGTCGGCTTCTCCGGCGCGGCGGCGCTCGATAGCGACGGCAAATTCGCCGGCATTGCGCTGCTGAAGCCGGTCATCGTCGCGGGCCCTGCGGGCGCCGCGCCGCCGGCGCAGGCCGCGCTGGTGCCGGCGGAGACGGTGCGCGATTTCCTCAAGGCCCATGGCGTGAATGCATCGGGCGGTTCGGCTGATGCCAAGGCGGCGGTCGTTCGCATCATCTGCGTCCGGAAATAGCTGTCATCGTCCGCGAAGGCGGGCGATCCAGTATTCCAGAGACAGCGGAGATAGAACCGAGAGGCCGCGGCGTACTGGATACCCGCTTCGCGGGTATGACGAGCAACTACCGCAACATGAACCGCACGCCGGCCTTGGCGTAACCGCCGGCGATCCCAACCGGCGTGCCGTCGGCGCGCCAGCAGGCGGCGCCGGTCATGGTGCCGTCCTCGTTGAACACGATGCCGTTCATGCCGCCGGCGACCGTCGCCACCACCTGCACCTTATGCCCCTTCGCGGTGAGCGCCGCGCGGACGGCCTCTGGCACCGCCTGCTCGACCTCGAGCGCGTTACCCTCGGTCCAGACCCGCGGCGCCTCGACCGCTTCCTGCAGGCTCATGCCATGGTCGATCAGATTGATCAGCGCCTGCATCGCGCTCGGGAAGATGCGTTTTCCGCCGGGCAGGCCGAGCGCATAAGTGAGCTTGCCGTCACGCAGCGCCATCATCGGCGACATCGAGGTGGTGACGCGCTTGCCTGCCGCGAGCGACAGCGCGTGTCCCGGCCGCGGATCGAACAGGTTCATGTAGTTGTTCGGGATGGTGCCGAGACCGGGGATCAGGATCTTGGCGCCGAACAGATTGTTGATGGTCTGCGTGGTCGCGACCACGTTGCCAAACGCATCCGCCGCGGTCATATGCGTGGTGTGCGCACTTTCGAGCTGCGCGACGCCGGCACCCCAGGCCTGCGCGCGATCGAGATCGATCGCGCCGCGGCGTTCATCGGCATAGGCCTTCGAGGTCAGCCGCTCCACCGGCACATTGATATAGGCGGGATCGCCGCTGGCCGCCTCGCGATCGGCAAAGGCGATCTTCAGCACTTCGGCGAGAAGATGGATGGTCTCGGTCGAGCCGAATCCGAGGCGCGTGATGTCGTAGCCTTCGAGGATGTTGAGCATCTCGGTGATATGCACGCCGGACGCCGCCGGCGGCGGCGGGCCCAGAATCTCCCAGCCGCGATAATCGGTGCGGATCGGCTGTCGCTCGACCGTCTTGTAGGTCGAGAGGTCCTCGCGCGCGATGAAGCCGCCGTTTGTCCGCATGTAGTCGACCAGGATGTCGCCGAGCGGTCCCTGATACAGTGCGTCCTCGCCATGCGCGGCGATGTACTGCAATGTCTCGGCATATTCCGCCTGCACCACGCGCTCACCGGGCTTCAGCGGCTCACCCTTGGGCAGATAGATAGCGGAGATCGGTCTGTCCTGCAGCATCACCTCGGCGCCGTCGGTAATGCATTCGTGCAGATAAGGCGTTGCCGCGTAGCCGCGCGCGGCGTGCTTGATCGCCGGCTGCATCACGTCGGCAAGGCTCATGGTGCCGAACCGGCGCAGCGTCTCGCACCAGGCCTTCAGCGAGCCCGGTACGGCAACGGCTTTCGGCCCGTTGAGATTCTCGTTGCCGACGGTGTCGAACACGTCATGCGCCGAACCGGGCTTCGAGGTGTAGGTATCCGGCCGCACCGCCTGCGGCACGGTGCTCTGGCCGTCGATGAAGCGGTGGCTACCGTCGGCCAGCCGAATATGCGCCATGCCGCCGCCGATGATGCCGACCATCATCGGCTCGACCACGGTCAGCGTGAACAGCGTGGCGATTGCGGCATCGATCGCATTGCCGCCGGCGGCAAGCATCTCGGCGCCCGCGGCTGAAGCCAGTGGATGATTGCTGACCACCATGCCGCGGCTCGAGGTCGCCGGCTGCTTCTGGCATTGGAAATGTGTCGCCGCGCGATCGCGCCAGTTGCCGTCCATGAGCCGTCTTCCGTTTGTTGTTATTTTAGGCACGCTATTTTTGGCACTTCGGGCACCAGAACGTCGAACGGCCGTTCTGGACAAAACGCCTGACGATGCCGCCGCAGCCTTTGGTTCGGCAGGTCTCGCCTTCGCGGTCGTAGACCTGGAACGAATGCTGGAAATAGCCGAGGTCGCCATTGGTGAGGCGATGATCGCTGATCGAGGAGCCGCCGGCCTTGATCGCCTGGTTCAGCACCGAGTGGATCGCGTCGACCAGATGCCTGGAATGATCCGTCGGCTCGGCCTTCTTGGTCGCCAGCGTCGCGGCCAGGCGCCGCGGCGACAGATGCGCGCGAAACAGCGCCTCGCAGACATAGATGTTGCCAAGTCCCGCCACCACGCGCTGATCGAGCAGCGCCGCCTTCAGGCTGGTCTTCTTGTTGTGGCAGGCGCGCGCCAGCATCGCGGCGTCGAATTCGTTGCCGAGCGGCTCGGGACCCAGGCCCTTCAGCAGCGGCTCGTCCTCGATTGCGTTGCGCGCGATGATCTTCATGTAGCCGAAGCGGCGCGGATCGTTGAACACCACGGCGGCGCCCGACGACATGTGGAACACGACATGATCATGGGCGCGATCGTCGCTGCGCGGATGGTGGAATTGGCCTGGTGTCGCGCCATCCTCCTCCTTGTGCACGCGGAACGAGCCGGACATGCCCAGATGCATCAGCAGCACGTCGCCTGAGGTGAGGTCGGCCATCAGATATTTGGCGCGGCGGCCAAGCCCGGTGACGGTCTGGCCCTCGAGGCGAGCGATAAAATCTTTTTGAAACGGAAACCGCAAATCCTTGCGGCGGGCTTCGGCCTTGACGATTTTCGCGCCCTCCATGGCCGGTTGCAGGCCGCGGCGGACGGTCTCGACTTCGGGTAATTCCGGCATGGCAGGCATTCACCTTTTGGAAGTGACGTGATAGCGCCATTGCGGCCGCCGCGCTATGGTCGAGCTGGAGCGTTTTCGAGCGAAGTGGGTACCGGTTCGCGTGAAGAAAACGCGACCAAAAGGAAGAGTATCGAGTGATGGATCGGCCGGAGCAAACCACCCATTTCGGCTTCAGGGACGTGCCCCTGGGCGAGAAGCAGACGCTGGTGAACGAGGTGTTTCACAGCGTGGCCTCCCGCTATGATTTGATGAACGATCTGATGTCGGCGGGCCTGCACCGGGCCTGGAAGAACATCATGATCACGACGCTCGATCCGCCGAAGACCGACAAGCCGTTCGCGCTGCTCGATGTGGCCGGCGGCACCGGTGACATCGCGTTCCGCGCCGCCAAGGCCGGCGGCTCAGGCTTCCGCGCCACCGTCTGCGACATCAATGGCGACATGCTGGCGGTGGGCCGCGAGCGCGCCGCCAAGCAGCATTTAGATGATCGTGTTGCGTTCGTGGAGGGCAACGCCGAGACGCTGGCGTTCGCCGACCGTTCGTTCGACGCCTACACGATCGCGTTCGGCATCCGCAACGTGCCGCAGATCGATCTCGCCTTGCGCGAGGCCTATCGGGTGCTCAGGCCCGGCAGCCGCTTCCTGTGCCTGGAATTCTCCACCGTCGATGTGCCCGGCCTCGACCGGCTCTACGACCTGTTCTCCTTCAAGGTGATCCCGCCGCTCGGCCGCGCCGTCACCGGTGATGCCGAGTCCTATCAATACCTTGTCGAGTCGATCCGCAAATTCCCGCGGCCGAGCGCGTTCGCCGAGATGATCGGCGCCGCCGGCTTCTCGCGCGTGAAGTGGCAGAGCCTCTCCGGCGGCATCGTGGCGCT
>Ga0153933_1000341_pt1 | contig 18531 bp, 16 predicted proteins | sample TSNJ017MetaG_FD_102275 | JGI IMG/M metagenome (GOLD analysis project Ga0153933, IMG submission 102275) | Attine ant fungus gardens microbial communities from New Jersey, USA - TSNJ017 MetaG | ecosystem: Host-associated > Fungi > Mycelium > Unclassified | place: USA: New Jersey, Wharton State...
GTCAAGGTCAGCTTGCACGAAATGTTGAACTGGTCGAGCGGACCGTGCGGATTCTCCGTGAGATGGATTACGAGATCGCGACGCCTTCCGAAGCTCGTCAGATGCTGGGGTTGCCGCGCACCGATTCCACAGTTCGTCCACGCTTTAGTCTGGGGTAACGTACAAAGCATGAGGATTCGGACCTTTTATCAGAAGGCGGGAAATTGACCAATAGCCGGCATATGGTCGACGTTGCGATATGCATGGCGTCAAAAACCGGCGCAATCCTATCCTGCCATCCCTCGTTTTGATGTCTTTTTTAATGCCGCCATCTAAACGTTTTCGGTGAGATCGGCCGGGCATTTCCGTGAGGCGGTCGGAAGCGTTCGCGGGATACACCCCGTGAGTCCGTTGGTCTTCCTTCGCGTGGCCGCACTCTGCACATCAGGAGTCTGAGATACCGATTGATCGAGTTTGCATACTGTGCGGGAAATTCCTGCATAGTGGCCCGATCCATGGCCGATAGGTGAATGCCCGATGTCCGCGAGGGCCGTGACTTGAATCGGCAATCGCATGCGCTGAATCAGTGAGATCGATTCTGCATGGCCGGTCGTTGATTTTCCGAAATCTGCACGATCATTCCTGACGGTATGCAGGCAGCGCTACCGGGCGTTCGCAAGGTCAGGGAGATAGTCTGCGAGCTTGTCGTGTCGCTCAGTTGCATCGTGCCCATCCTGATGGTCAGACCGAATCGGTCCGTTGGTTGTGATCGTTCTGCGCCTGTGCGGTCGCGATGTCTGCGTGGGATCACTTCAATACGTTTTCCGGCCATCGATCCGGGGCCGTTGCTTGCGCTCAACGCGTCCAAAATATTTTTTCTATTCCGACGCAATCCGGCTAATTCCATGACGTTCCGATAGTGAAATTTTGGCCGATAGCAGGTATTGACGGCACCTTCTTGAGTGAACAAGATGAAGTGAAGAGAGCACGACGGAGCGAGCCATGCCGGTTGCGAAAAGCTATACCCGAGCGCAATGGGAGGAGCTTGCCCACTCTCTGGAATCACTGCCGGTTAAGCCGGAGGCCGAACAGCGCGTCTCGATTACCGATGCAATGAAAGAGATGCGCGTGGTGATCAACGCAGTGAGGGACAAGGGATATACGCTGGAAGAAATCGTCGAGCATGCAAGGGGGAAGGGGGTCGATTTTAGTGTTGGCTCTGTCAAATACGCGCTATATCCGTCGAAAAAGAGCAGGTCAGTTCGGCAGGCGGTGAAAGAATCTGCACGAGCCAATGCGGCACCATCGTCTCCTGAGAAGAAGGTAGGCAAGGGCCATGTAACGCGCTCGGAAGCTGTCGGAAAGAGCCCAAAGCAGGATGGGGGAAAGGTAGTCAACAAGCCCGGAACCATGGTGATGCGGGACGCGTACTCATTTGAGATCAGGCCCGACACCGAGAACCTTTAGAGGATTCAAATGGATACGACGACTTACCCCATCTATCTCGTTGGTGGCAGCAAGGGTGGCGTGGGCAAGAGTTTTGTTGCGCTCGCGCTGGCCGATTATCTGCTGCGTCGAGATATCCATGCGGCACTGGTGGAAACCGATACTTCCAATCCGGACGTGATGAAAGCGGTTCAGGATGAGATGCATTGCATCGCATACAACCTGGACGATGCAAACGGCTGGATCGGCCTCGTCAATTACTGCGACGAGCACCGGGATGCCGCAATCGTGGTCAACACGGCGGCACGGAGCCAGACGGGTGTCGAGCAGTTCGGCGCGACGCTGGCCGGAGCGCTTGGCGAGCTTCGGCGCCGGCTTGTTGTCCTGTGGGTGATCAACCGGCAACGCGACAGCCTTGAACTGCTGAGCGCTTTCAGCGAGACGTTCCCGGACGCGGTGACGAATGTCGTGCGCAACGGTTACTTCGGTTCGGCGGACAAGTTCACGCTGTATCAGGGATCACAGCTTCGCCAATCTGTCGAGTCGCGCGGTCATTCGCTGGACTTTCCCGATCTCGCGGATCGGGTCGCGGACGAGCTTCGCAGTCAGCGCATGTCGATCCGCAAGGCCGCGAAGACTATGCATATCGGCGAACGGGTCGAGCTATTACGCTGGCGTTCGCTGTGCGATGCTATGTTCGCCAAGGTGATGGCCGATGCGTAGCAAGCGGGCGAAGTCGCCTGATGCGCTTGCTCGCCTGTTTCTCGACGTCACGGGCGAAGCCCCTGACGATGCCAGACTCCTGCGCATGCGCCGGGTGTCCGATATGCTGCACCTGCGCGACAATGATGCGCTGTGGTCTGTCATCGCTGTGCTTGAATACTACGCACGGCTGTATGAGGCGATACCTGAGCGTGTCCGGCGCGCAGGTGATGGCAGTTCCGCTTCGGTACGCCGGGAGGCGGAGGCGGCGGCTGACGTCCTGATGCGTCAGCATCGCGACGCCCTTGCGCGCTGTAAAGAGACGATCAAGCTGGCCGAGGAAATGACCCGGGAGCATGAAGCGCGCTATCGAGCTGCGTTAGCGGCATTGAGCGATCAATCTCTGACGACGCTGGTCGAACGAGCGACCGGCAGGATTGCGCGCATGGCAGGGAATCGTCTCGTTGGTGTGTCGGCACTGGCTGCGCGCGAACAGCAGGCACGGCTGGAGGGCGCGATTGCCCAGATAGTAGGCGCAGGACAGATGGCGACGCGCGACATGGTACGCACGTTCCGTCGTCTGCTCGGTGGCATGCTGATTGTCTTGCTGTTGGCGTCGGGAGCGGGCGCGTATGTTGGCTGGTGGGTGGGTATTCATGCCGCGCAAGTGGGATATGCGGGCCGGTGAGTGACTGATGAGAGGTAATAACCTCGCCCCGTTACCGGGGCGAGGGCGTCGCGAGTTATGCCGCGTCCTGTGTTGCAGGCTGGCTGCTTATGGATGCCGCAGTCGGGAAAGGCCACGCGGGGCGTGTCTCATCGTCAGCCATGTCGGCTGGATCGCCTGATCCTATGTTGGCAGGGTCAGCCAGGGCTGCTTCTTGCGTAACCTGCTCGTCGTCCCCGCCATCCTCGTCAGGGTCGTTTACTACGCGGTAGGCACGTGCGACCGGCACGTCTCGATCGGTGAGCATTTCCGGGAGCCATGCAGACTTGGCCAGTCGCTGCTCCGCCGAAGCGGCGGCATCGCCTTTCTTCATCTTGCTCAGATCGAGGGCGATTTTGGGCGAGACTGCCTGCATGGCGATGTCCACGATGCGCGCCTTGCTGACGTGATCGAAATACGAGGCGCGCGTCGGCGTCCAGTACCGGGTCATGTCAAGCTGTAGCGCGTTGCTCAGGGCATTGATGGCGTGCGGCCCTTCCGTACCGGTCACGCCGTCGAGCAGGGTGCCGGTGCAGAAGGCGAGCAGGTCGAGCAACGTCGTGCCGCGGTCTTGCTCGATCAGCCACGGTAGCAGGTCGGCCAGCCGCGCGGGCAGGGTTGCGAGCCACTGCTGGCGCTGCGCGTCAATGATTCCCCATGCGGTGCTCTCGGACAGGTCGTCTGCGGCCTTGAGCAGCGCATCGCGGTTGCTGGTGGCGTTCAGTTCGAGATAGTCCCGGCTGGCGTGTCCGTACCGCTCGGGGAAAGCGACGGGCGCGAGCCGGTACAGTAGGGCGGCAAGCGCGACGGACGGCTGCGCGATCAGTTCGGCGTGAACGGCAGCCGTGCGGTGTGCGCTCAGGCGCTGGCAGAGCTTCGCGCTGTGAGCCGGCTTCGGTTTCCGGCTGACCTCAGTAAGGGCAGCAACAGCCTGTCCGACCGTGACGTCGCCTTCTCCGTGCTCGGCGTTGCCGTCATGCCGTACCAACCCCCGCTCGATGATCAGGTTGCCTTGCGGGCCGAGAATGACGAATGCGCCTGCTTCTACCATCTGCTGCGCATCCCAGACGTGCGCGCGGGTTTCCAGCGCCTGAATCGCGGCAGTGACTTCGTTCAGTTCGGATTCGAGCCGTTCACTTTCCTCGTAGGCATTTTCGTCGTCATCTGTCAGAGCGTCGTACCGTTCCGCGAGTTCGTCTTGCCGGGCGGTCAGGATGTCCATTTCGCGCCGCTCGTCCTCAGTGTACGGACGGTCGAGTGGATTGAGTCGGGTGAAGCGGTTCAGTTCGAGCACGTCGCGCTCGATGCGCGCTTCCGTCCAGTTCCAACCTTCGGCACGAACTTCCGCTGCTGCGGTTTCGAGCTTTTCGCCCGCGAGACGTTGCAGCAGTTCCGCATCAGCGATGTATCCGGCGTTTTCCGCATCGCTGAAAAGGTCGCGGCGAACGTAACCTCCTGCTGCTTCGTAGGTGTCCAGTCCGACGAAATGCACCAGACGGCTACGGCTCGCATCGATCTCGGTCCGCGTGATTGCCTGTCGCAGATACTGCGGCGCACGCTGCCAGTCGTTCGGCGCGTCGAACCAGATACGCTCCTGCGTTTCGTGATCGTCCGCGAGGGCGAGCGCGGTAAGCTGATCGAGCGTGATCGTATCCTCGCGCAGAAGCGCAAGCAGTTTAGGCGACACGTTGGCGAGCTTCATGCGTCGCTTGACGGTGAGTGGCGAGGCGGCAAAAAGCGCTGCGATGTAATCGACGCTGCGGCCTTCCTCGGCCAGCATCCGGTACGCGCGCAGCACGTCGAACGGGTCGAGTCCTTCGCGTTCGCTGTTCTCGATCAGGCTGATCGCGAGCGCTTCGCCTTCGCCGACGATCCGCACCGGCACCGGATAGTCGGTCGCGATATGCTTCTGCTCGTGCAGCAGGTCGAGCGCGGCTTGGCGGCGCTGGCCTGCACAGACGCCGTATTTGCGCTGCTTGCCGCGCGAGCCCTTCATCTCATGGACGACGAGGTTTTGCAGCAACCCCTTCGCGCGGATGTTGGCGGCAAGCGCCGGAATGTTCGCGAGCGGTTTCGTGCGGGCGTTTAACGGCGAGGGCCGCAGGCTGGAATACGGCACAGTAACGAGCGGCTGTTCGTTGCCGAAGTTGGTTTCGAGCGGGGATTTCGTTTCGGCGGTGTCTGCCGTGACGGTTTCGACTTGGGCGTGCATGATTGACTCCAGAAAGATAGAAAGTTCCGGGTCGGGGGCGACCGTACTCCATCGGGACACGACCCGGACAGGGTTCCTGATGGAATGAGGCGGCAGAGCGGCGATGAATAACGCCGCTCCCCGAGTGCTTACGCCTTCATCTGGCGCATGGCGTCAGCGAGCATCCACAGCGCGCGGTTGAGCTTCACGTTCTGGTCGATGCCGGTGATGGGACGGGTGGACATCGCCCGCCCGCTGCGCGAGCGTCCATGCAGGCCACCTTTGGTCAGGTTTTCCTGTACGCGGTTGAAGACCGTCCAGAGGTCGTCACAGCGATCCTCGAAGCGGCGCGGGGCGAGTAGCTGGCTTTCGGTGACCGGGGGCGGTGCGTCGGCATCGGTCGGGTCGTAGCGCAGGGCGAGCGCGGAGCGGGCGAATGCCTGTTGTTCGTCGCGGTTTAGTTCGACGGTGCGCATGCCGTCCTTCTGCTCGCGGATCAGGTCGAAACCGTCGAGCACGTCGAACGCGCCGTTGATGACGTTCTGGACGATGTTGCCCTTGTGCGGTACGCGGATGTCCCGGATGTTGTCGCCGGCCACCATGCCGTTCTGGCAGACGAAGCGCAGCACGCCCGCGAGCATCTGATAGCTGCTCGTGCCGTCGTGCGAGTTCAGCAGCACGATTTCGTTTGCTTCGTCCCCGATGATCTGGTCGGCGTGGCGGAGCCGGAGCATGTGCTTCGTGTACTCGCGCTTGCTTTCATCGCGCACGCGCGTCTGGCAAACCATGAATGGCTGGAAGCCTTCGTTACGCAGGCCGCGCAGCACGTCGATGGTCGGGATGTAGGTGTAGCGTTCCGAGCGACTTTCGTGCTTGCCGCCCGCGAAGATGGACGGAGCGACGCGATAGATCTGGTCATCCGACAGGGGCGAGTCGGCGCGGAGCATCGGGGAGCCGTAACGGAAAGAGGAAGCAAGTTGCATGACTATCTCCACAGCAAGAGGGTTGAATGACGGGCTGTGGGATGGGCTTGCCGCTTGCGTGCGAAACCTTCCCGGTGGAACTCGGGGTTGGCTTCTGCTTTTGCCTGGCGCCCGGGTTCCTGCCCGCGCGGCCAAAGGAGTCGAAGGCGGGGCGGTGTCAAGGAAAAAGGTGAGGGATGGTGCGGGCAACACGGTCCCTCGCCCCTTGAGACCGCCCCGCCTTCGACTACGGTCGCGGGACAGGGCAGGAAACTGGGTGCCGGGCGGATGCCAGGGCACGAGTTCAACGAGAGGAACTGCGAAGCCTCGGTTATTCACAATTTTTTAGGGCGACGCCGTAAATAAGTCGCCGGACTGAACAGCAAGTATTTGAGAATGGTCGGTTTCGCTACAACCCTTGAAAAGAGCACGAAGCGAGTCGCCTATCAGGCACTCGATCGATCGGATATCGCCGCGTGCGCGGTCGATCAGGTGGACGGCGCGATCGTTAGATAAGCGGTCGAAAGTCGGCGGTACCGAGGCAGTTCCACGTTATAATGAAAGGTTTAAAGTAATTAACGGGCTCCGATCAAGCTGGCGCGCAGACTTCTGTCGCGGCGGGGCGAGCCTGACCGCGGATATAACTGAGTCGCTGACTATGCTCGTGAACGCAAACTATCAACAACTACCGAGCGGCACGTTGGAGGGGCGTGCTGAGGGGGGCGATCGTGCCGATACCTCTGGTTTGTTGGAGCAGCTGCGCGAGCGGTTTGTCAGGCGGCGGCGGAAGGTAGAGGTAGACTTTCGTCAATTGGCGCACTGGGTCCGTTTGGGGGACCAGTTGACGCATCAGATCCACCCATATCCCGCCAAGTTGTTGCCGCATATTGCACATTTTTTTGTGCGAGCATCGACCTTATCAAGCCTTGGGGAAGTTGTACTGGATCCCTTCTGCGGCTCCGGGACCGTCGCCTTGGAGGCGACCTTGGCGGGGCGGGCTGCATACGCTGCGGATGCCAATCCCTTGGCACTCCTTGTTGCGCAAGTCAAGACACGCCCATACGACCCAGCGACACTTCTGGAAACGCTATCAACGCTCATGATCCGAGTGCGGAAGCTGCGCACCCCGCTCGATGTAGCTATTGTTAACGATCACATCTGGTATGCACCGGAGAAAAAGCGAGTTCTCGGCCGTCTTGCCAGAGTTATCGAAGAACTTGATTGCGAGCCCCTGCGCGAGTTTTTCCGCGTTTGCTTTTCGGTGACGGCCCGTCGCGTCAGCAACGCTGATCCTGCCATCTCCGTGCCCGTCCGCCTGAAGGCTAAATCAAGCTTCGGAGAAAGTACCTCACAGAAGGTCCATGAAAAGCTGGCTTGGATTACGAGTGCCGATCCAATAGAGGAATTTGAGCGAATCTGCGAGGCGAATATTGCGCGCGTGCAAGCGACAAATGAAGCGTATCCACAGCGACAGGGACTCGAAATCGTCGGGACTGACGCCCGGGCGCTTAAGGCGCCCGAAAATATGTTGGCGCCGCTTCGCGAAAATAGCGTTCCATTGATAATCACATCGCCGCCGTATGGGAGCGCGCAGAAGTACATTAGAGCGTCAAGCTTATCGCTGAATTGGCTAAGACTGGCATCACCTGAAGGGCTGTCCTCATTGGAGGAGATGTCAATTGGGAGGGAGCATATGCCGAGGCGTTGGATTGCAGACTTAGCAGCTGATTTGCCTCGGCCATTTGAGCTATTGCTGTCCCGTATAGAGAAGGTAAATCGGACTCGGATGCTGATTACAAGGCAATATCTCCACGACATGCGATCGGCCTTTCAGGAGATGGCGCGTGTAATTCAGCCTGGTGGACATGTCGTCTTGGTAATCGGGAATAATCAAGTATGCGGGGAGCCGCTGCGTAACGATACCTTCTCAAAGTTTATATTTGGCGAAGCAGGCTTGAGCCTCGAACTGGATTTAATTGATAATATCAAATCTCGCGGATTAATGACCAAGCGAAATAAAACTGCCTCGATGATTTCGAGGGAGTGTGTTTTGGTATTCAAGAAGTCGTGCGGTTGAAATTTAAATGAATATAAAAGACTATGAGGCGACAATACGGCGATTGGTATTGCACGCTTGGGATAATGAGATAAGCTGGCCGGAAATATCATCATGGATGGCGAATTTCACCGGCCGATATTCCAATGCTGAGCAAGAGCAGCTGTATTGCCTATTTGCACTTACTCGGTTCATGTACTTTGGAAAGCGATTGGTGCGCGAGATGTTGCGGTCATTGTATCGCGACCATTTTGAGGCTCCTCTTATGCAGCGAATCCGCCGTAACTATAAAGGCACCCGTGATTTCGCGTTTTTGAGGGAAAAATACAATGAAGAGCTAAGGGCCACAAGATTTATCGGAGTTGGAAATCCAGCCGAAAGCGGCACGCATTTGCTTTACTATTTCAGGCAGGTGAATCAACTTCCGAAAGATTTATTTACCGATATACCTAGCGCCTTTTTGCCAGCTTATGATAGAAGGGACGGGGTGACGTATTACGAATCACGGCAAGCTGCTAATCGATACGTCTTCTTTGACGATATCGTTGGTTCGGGGACGCAGGTAATTAGCTATCTTGGACCTCACATTCAGCGTATTCGTGCTGGTAATAAAAACCATGAATTGAGGTTTATGTCTCTATTCGCGACAACAGCGGGGCTGGCAAAGGTAAGTGATCCATCGTTCTTCGGTCGAGGTGCAATGTCCCTGTTCGAGTTAGATGAATCGTATAAGGCATTTGAAACGACATCGCGCTACTTCGATAAGAGTCCCGTGGGATTCGATTTGGCAACAATGCGGGGAATCGCACAAACTTACGGTCAGCAGTTATGGCCAGACGCTCCGCTTGGATATAAGGATGGGCAATTGTTCCTGGCATTTTCACATAATACGCCGGACAATGTTCCACCTATATTTTGGGATGATGGTTCATATTTTCCATGGGCGCCAGTGTTTGTGCGTTATGCAAAAATTTACGGAGGTGTGTAGTGGACTACGAGAATCCATTCGCACTTGCGAGGGCATCGGACTACACGATTGACCAGATCAACTCTTTTTGGGTTGAGATGGGCGATAAGGTAGTAGACGCAATCATCGAACCTCGTAGTCGACAGTCAAAATACATTTTAGGTGGCAAGGGGACAGGTAAGACGCATCTGTTGCGATACTTTTCATATCCGGCAGCGCAAAAGCGTCACGGTAATCTGCCTGGGCTCGATGTGCTGCGGAAGCAGGGTTTTCTGGCGGTTTTTTTGCGGGCGACAGGGCTTGATGCCGCACGCTTCGAGATGAGTTCTACGTCGGTGCCGGTATGGCAACAGGTCTTCGCTGCGTATCTAGAGTTGCGCCTTGTTGATATGGTTTTGGACGCTATCTCCGATATTCAGGCGACGACGCAAGATGAAAAATTTAATGATAATGCATTCCTAACAAGTTTCGGTGATGGTATTACGGATGAGGCGTTTAAGAGATGCAGTGATGTTGCCTCGTTTCGGCATTGGGTCGCCAGCACGAGAAAAGCGCTTGATAATGCCATAAATAATGCTGCATTCACCGGGAAACTCGAAGCTAGCCTTCCGTTCGCTATAGGTGCCCTGTGTTTGAAAATCGGGCCGGCTTTGGGTGCTTGGCACCACGATTTAGAGAACCTTCCGTTGATCTATTTGATTGACGAAATCGAAAATTTCAGTGCATCTCAGCAGCAGGTGGTCAATTCTTTAATCAGATACGGGGAAGGGAGTGCTACTTTCCGAGTTACTGGCCGGCTCTATGCTATTCGAACATTGGCCACACTTGGTGATGGAGAGCCTAATAGGGATGGTTCTGAGTTTAAAAGAACTATTTTGGATGAAATTATCGCAGAATTTAAGAGCTATCCAGATTTCGCCAGGCGATTTGTCGTCAAGAGGTTGACTGCCTCAAAGATTTTGGATGCCACGCGTAAGAAAACGACAGGAAAGATTGACCCGGCCGCGTTTTTTGAGGGAATTGACTCATCTAATTTTTACTCAGGCTATCTAATCGAACAAGGAATAGATCCCGAGGCAACATACGTAAAGCGCTTCGTCTCCGCGCTTACGCAGGGAGCGGCCACCTCTCAACTTTCGAAAGATATTGTCGAGGAAGTCGTTGAGCTCCTTGTAAGAGGGCTCCCATTTTTGATTGGCAAATTGAATTTGCTACTTTTCTCAAAAAAATTAAAAACGCAAGATCCAATTCAGTTTGCCGGCCAGCTAAGGGCAGCTTCCGAAGCCTATTTTCATAAGGCACAAGCGCGCGGCTACTATGCGACGGCCTATGGCCATTATTCGGGCGACCTTTTCGCCCAGCTCTGTCGAGATGCGAAATCGTCAACAGGCGTCGTTTATGCCGGGTTTGATACGTTCGTAAAGATGTCTGCCGGTAATCCTCGCAATCTTCTCATAATTCTCGGCCGAATTTTCGAAATTTCGACGTTTAAAGGGGTGCCTTTCGACGAAAATCGGCCTCTTCCGGTCTCATTGCAAACCGAGGGCGTCGATGAAGCTGCTCGTTTCATATTTGAGAGTGATGCCAACTACGGCAGCCGCTCTGATCGGGCGCGCGTTGCTGTTTCGAGGCTGGCCTCGGTTTTGAGAACTGCTCGTTTCGCATTAAATATTCCAGAGGTAGCGCCGCTCTCTGTTAGTTTCGCAGATGACGAGCTGGCAGAGTCTGCTGTCGAGACGCTACATAGTGCTCTAAATTATTCGCTGGTCTTTGAGATCCCGGCAGGCAGACCCGATAGAAATAGTCAAAAGGTCCTAAGGAAAATTAATCTCAATCCGATGTTGTCACCGCGCTGGGGACTTCCAGTTGGCAGGAGAGGTGATCTCAGCTTAAGCAGCGAATTAGCTAATGCAATTTTTGACGTCGAGAGAAAAGACGAATTCGAATTTCTGTTGAAATCTATAGAGGCAAAATGGAATTTTCCATTTGGTAGCGGAAGCGAAATTGGGAAAAGAACAAGTCCAAAGCAAACGCAACTATTTTAAGATATGGATTATTCTATTTTTTACCGACGCTCTATCGGTCCCGAGAAGATAGAGTCGGAGCTGGCTCCGTGCGACGTGTTCGTTTCCGCGTTTAACTCAAGCGATCGGGTCAATGGTGTATTTGGAAAAATAAATTCGAGAAGGAAAATTTGGCTCGTGCATCCGGAGTATGCCTACGCTCCAGTCGAACTGCCCGCCAACGGCGAGATCGTGACACCTGAACACTCAGATGAGCGACTGCAGGTGGAAACGCTGTTAGGGGTAATTGGCGAGCTTGCGGGCTTGGATCTATGTATTGATATTACGGGCTTTATGCGCCATGTACTAGCGTTCTTGATTCCGAAGTTAGCGCTGTCCGGAGTTAAATCATTCACTGCGCTCTATTCCGAGCCGGCAGCCTATGTGAATCAAGAGGGGACTCAGTTCTCCACGACTACTACGGGAACGGTGAGGCCTGTTCGTGGGATGGGGGGAAGTAATCATTCCACCGCTGCTGATTTTGTGGTCATGTCGGTTGGCTTTGATCACAAATTGATTAGCGAAGTCTGTAATCACAAGGATAGCCTGATTGTCTACCCGCTATTTGCGTTTCCTTCGTTGAGCCCCGACATGTATCAGCAGAGTGCGATACGCGCTTCGCAAGGTGGTGACGTCGCTCAAGAGGACCGATGGATTGCAAACAGACGATTTGCGCCAGCCAACGATCCATTTTCTACAGCGTCAATTGTTAGCGATATTGTCTCCGAAATAGAAAGGCGGGGTTCCGCGAATATATACTTGGCTCCATTGTCAACAAAAGTTCAGACATTGGGCATTGCTCTGTATTGGCATTTAGAAGGGAGGCACCATCCCGCGATTTCGGTTTTGCTGCCTGAGTGTGCAACCTATTCTCGGGAAACGAGTGCCGGTCTTAAACGTCTTTGGGCATACACGGTAGAACTGGACCTGTGATGTCACGTTGAACAAACCGCTCGCCGATAAAATTAGGGAAAGAATGCTAGCGTTGGCCCCTTCAGTGCACCCTCTGCATATCGCCCTTTATAAGGTCTCAGTGCCTCGCTAGAGCACTTGATCAGGTATAACTGTGCTACTTCACTACCTATTGGTAGTTCAATTGTCCACGGTGAATGATTGACTATTTCGAGCGTTACATACCCATGAAACCCCGGCTCGATCTGGCCGTCGTTGCATGTGGTGGAAACGAAGAGTCTCGCAAGCGTCCCTTTCGTTTGGAGAAGGCCAAAGTATCCAGAGGGCATCTTATAAATGTCCTTGCTGCATGCAATAAATTGCTTACCTGGGCCTACGGTGATGTTTTGCTTTCCATGTTGTAGCGGTGAGAAAAACTCCGATGGATCTGGATCTTGCCCATAGATTATTGTGCTGTGTGATTCCTTTGGAATATGGTGCGGGCGCCCAAGCCTAATTCTCAGGGAAAAATCGTCAATCAGATCCTTGTCGCAAATGTCGTATTGCTTGGTGAGTTGCTCGAGATTTTTTTCGATGATAATCATCACGGCCCCTTCTGATTGCCTTTAGACCCGCTGGTTGGTTGTGGTTGCGATGTAGGCGCGATGTGGGTTTGCTTTTCCAATATCGGTTTGTAATAAAGAAAATAATTTAATGAGAAGCCGATTATGGCAACGATTGCACTGGATGAGAAGGATGCAATCCACGCCACGCGATTTTGTTCGAGCCATCGTTTAAAATCGATGAACTTGGAGGGGCGCGGCTCGGAGATATCGCTCTTTCTATACGTAACGGTGTGGATCGAGGTGTTTTCGGTTGAAAAGAAAATAACAGATGCGAGTTTTGTCTGTTTCCGTAACGACACGGCATGACCTGTTGTGTTAAACAGGCGAAGTTTGAGGCGACCGTGAAAGGACGGCTCGATTTTTGCGGGAGCGATCAAAATACCATTGGAAAGGAACATGCTCCCCGTAGGTAAAACCACTCCGTATTTGTTGTGAGGCATTCGAATCTCTTCAAATGATTCGACCACAATAGAGCCATGTCGACCGATTTTTATTTTGTCGTCAATTTTGATTAACCGCTTATTCTCTTCGGAATAGCTCTCATTCCATCCTTCGCCAAGAGTTATTTCGAGAGAGTAGTTCTCAATGCCGGATTCATGCGCATTTGTGAAGATAAGGCTGTCTGTCGAAAGATTGAAATGATCAAAATCTTGTTGAGACTGCGTTGTTCTCCCCTTGAATTGCAAAACGCTCATTATTTTTGCCTTTCGTTTATTGGTTGAGAAACACGCCCCCCTTGCCATTGACCTTTGTACGCGCCCACGTCGCCTTGTACCGATTGAAACACTACATGGGCAAATCGGCTTCCTTGCTCAATTTCGAACGGGACGCCATGGTGGTTAATGATGCTGAACGTCATTGGGCCTACGTAGCCAGGCGGTAACACACTGGAATGGAAGGAAATGCCGCTTCTAAATAGAGTACTGCGGGGGAAGAAAAGCGCGGCCAATGTGCTAGGAAGATCGAATTCTTCTATGGTGGTCGCGAGATAGCATTTACCTGGCAGGAGCGAGTAAAGACCATCGGCCGCGTCTACTTCTAACGAGGTCGGTGTCCGTCGAGTTTCCACGCGCAGGCTACCGGATCCCTGCGATATCTCCATTAGGCTCTTGAGACGGAGATCAAACCCAACGCCTTCTGGTCGAGTAAGCTCACGCTCGGACAGATTGCGAATTATTTTCCCTTCGGAAATTGCCTGCATCAGCGCAGCGGGCGAATATATCAAAGTGTTCCTCTGTGGATAAATTTCTTGGAGGCGCCGATGGCGCATCCGCTGCCTATGGTGCTCGTCTGGCGCGCCGGCTAGTTTGCGCGCGAAGGCGAATTCACGAAGCGACCACGAAGCGATCGCGTTTTTTTCCTTTGATCCACGACGGTTCGCGCCCGCGGCCGCTCCAGGTCGCGCCAGTTTTGGGGTCTCGGTACTTCGCGGTTACGAGGGCAGCCTTTGAAACGTTGCCGTTGGCTCGGCGGCGTCCGAATACCTGCTCGGGAGTGAGTCCATATTCGGCAACGCGGGCACGCACCTCTGCAAGGACCGTCTCTAATTCGGCGAGGCGCGCTGCCTCCGCTTGCTTGAGGATATCTTCTGCTTGCGCCTTTAGTTCGAGGTATGTCGCCATGGACTACTCCATTGTGTTATGAACGAACAATATAGCGTACAAATCGACCGGCAGAATCTGGTGACGGTGCGACTCGGTTGCAATTCAGCCCGGGATCGGACGGCCCGTATCGCAGTACTTCGCCCAGTCCTCCATCAATCGAATCCGCTTCCGAAACAGATCGCCGCGCGCGTAGGCCGCTTCGGCTTTGTCAGGTAGCTTATGTGATAACGCTGCCTCGACCACTTCGCGGGCGTGCGGCGTAGTTTCACCGGCCCAATCACGGAAAGTGGAGCGGAATCCGTGAACGGTCGCGCACTCAGGAGAAATGCCCATCCGCTTGAGGACGGCGCTCATGGCAGCGTTGGAAAGAGGCTTGCCGGGTTTTCCACCGGGAAAGACATAGCGACGGCCAACTTGTCGTGCATCTTCGATGAATGGAGCCGCGATTTCAATTGCGCGGGGTGGAAGCGGGATTCGGTGCTCCTTTTCTTTTTTCATACGTCCTTCCGGTATCGTCCACTGCCTGTTGGATAGGTCGAATTCAGCCGGTTCTGCAAGAATAAGTTCATTGGTACGTCCCACAGCGAGTATCAAAAATTCGAGCGCTCGAGCGGCCGTTCCAGATTGCTTTCGGAGGTCGGCGATGAACGTGCCGATCTCTCGGTATGGCAGGGCAGGGTGATGTTCGACCTTCTGCACCTTGGACCGCTTAGGGAGCAGCTTGTCTAGGTGACCCTTCCATCGTGCCGGGTTGTCGCCTTTGCGGTAGCGATGCACTGTGGCCCAGTCAAGAATGATCTCTATGCGGTTTCGTACTCTTGATGCAGTTTCGGTTTTGCTTGTCCAAATCGGTGTGAGGGACTTCATGACCAGTTCGGTATCTATCAGATCGACCGTAATTTTCCCGAAGAACGGCGAGGCATATGTCGCTAGGGTGTTCGTCCACTGGTCAGCATGTTTGGCGTTCTTCCAGCCAGGGCGGTGCGCATCAATGTAGGCCTTCGAGCAGTCATCAAATGTTTTCCGGAGCGCCTGGGTAGCTCTTGTAGCCAACGAGGCAGCTTTCCGCGCGTCGATCGGGTCGATGTCGTCCAGCAGTTGCCTGCGGCAGTCGAGTGCTCGCATTCGCGCGTCGGCCAAGCTGACGGTATGTAAGGCTCCGAGCCCCATGAATCGGGCGCGGCCATCGCGCATGTACCTAAATACCCAAGACTTCAGGCCGCTGGAAGTGACCTGTAAGTACAGTCCGCCGCCATCGGCGTAGTAGCCCTTTTTTGCGGCGTGTGCTACGCGTGTCGCGCTGAGCCTATGAAGTAGCCTCGGCATCGTCGCCTCTCCGACCTACAAATTAACCATCAAAATAATAGCGGAATCCGCCGGATTTTACCAGCGTTTCGCGGACCGATTTCTAGATAAGTTATTGTTATATAAGAATATATTGGAAATCGGTGGAACTTGGCGGAACTGTGTTAGGCGGACTCCGTCTCCGCCAGCAATGGCGGCGGAACCCCAAGAGATCGCGGTCTCTTGGGGTTTTGTTTTTTCCGCGACCGTTTTTGATTCGGGTGAGTCGCGTCAGCTTTAAATTCAGGTTGAGGCGCGGACGAAATGTCTTCGCATAGGGCAAGCGCGAATATGCTTCGGATGCCGAAGCAATGCATCGCGAGCAACGGTTGGAGGTCTGTGCAACGCATCCAGCCGTGAGGACGCAAACCTTGTCGCATTGGGGCTGCGCACGATCCGGCGCCTAAAATCCTCACCCCAGGTGTTACCGGCGAGGGCGCTTTTCACCGAAACATGGTCCCTTGTAACCAGACGTTACGTAGCGCTTCAGAGTACGACGTTATGCATCAGTTCTTACAAGTTTGAAATACGCAGACCTTCGCCTTGCGCTATATTTCAGCCAACAACACACACTTGTTAAAAGGTGAATTCCATGAAGTCCGCTCGTCTTGTTCCGCTTCTGATCGGGGTCCTCGCGCTGGGTGCGTCAGGTGCAGCAATGGCCGGCGTGAGCGTGGGTGTCAATATCGGCATTCCGGCGCCGGTGTATGTCGCGCCTGCTCCGTACTACGCACCGCCGCCCCCGCCGCCGCCCGTCGTCTATCAACCGGCTCCCGTGTATTACGGCGGCCCGTCGATCGTGATCGGCTGGCACGGTGACCGCTACTGGGACGGTCGTCGCTACTGGGCACGTGACGACTGGAATCGTCATCATGGTGGCTATGGCGGCGGTTACCATGGCGGCGGCGGTTATCACGACCATGGTCACTGGAATTAAGCTGTACAGCGCCTGTTTCTAGCGCGCAAAGCAAAAAACCGCCTGAAGGGCGGTTTTTTGTTGTCGTGCGTCAGGTTGAACACGCACGCACGGAGGCGCGCGCAGCGAAAAGCGGTTACGTTACTCCGCAACCGAAGCCATGCCGCCGACCACCGCGTTAAAGCCGCTATCGACGTGCAGAATTTCCGCCGTCACGCCGGCCGCGAGATCGGACAGCAGGAACGCTGCCGAATTGCCGACCTGTTCGATCGTCACATTGCGCTTGAGCGGCGCATTGCCTTCGACGAAATCGAGAATCTTGCCGAAGCCCTTGATGCCGCTTGCCGCCAGCGTCTTGATCGGACCCGCCGAGATGCCATTCACGCGCACGCCTTTCGCGCCGAGCGACACGGCCAGATAACGCACGCTGGCTTCGAGCGAGGCTTTGGCGAGACCCATGGTGTTGTAGTTCGGAATCGCCCGTTCGGCGCCGAGGTAGCTCAAGGTCAGGAGCGCTGCGTCCGGCGACAGCATCGGCAGGGCGGCTTTAGCGAGCGCGGGGAAGCTGTAGGCGGAGATGTCGTGCGCGATGCGGAAATTTTCGCGCGTCATGCCGTCGAGGAAGTCGCCGGCAATCGCTTCACGCGGTGCAAAGCCGATGGAGTGGACGAGGCCGTCGAGGCTGTCCCAGCGTTCCTTCAGCGAAGCAAACAGCGCTTCGATTTGCGCGTCGTCAGCGACGTCGCACGGGAAGACCAGATCGCTGCCGAATTCCGTTGCAAACTCGGTGATGCGGTCCTTGAAACGGTCGCCGACATACGTGAACGCCAGTTCTGCGCCTTCGCGCTTGCAAGCCTGCGCAATGCCGTATGCGATCGAACGGTTCGACAGCAGGCCGGTCAGCAAGATTCGTTTACCAGCGAGGAAGCCCATGAATTCTCCTAATGAAGTCAACGCGCCGCGAGCTCAGATGTGCGGGATCGCGCGGGATTATTGGGTAGAATTCTCTCACATTGCAACCGCCCACTGACCAACAAGGCCTCTATGACAAACGGCTCGCGACGGGTTCAAGCGCTTCAGGCAGGCTGGCGCATCATGATGGAAAGGATCTCGCGAGTCCGTTCGCCGGGTGTGCCGGGTTCGCTGGCGGCAACGCTGCTTGTCTTCTTCGGGGCCGGCGTGGGCTTGCTGGCGGCGCAATCCGCCAATGCCAGCTATGCCATTGCACAGTACGGCGAACCGAAGTATCCCCCAGGTTTCAAGCACTTCGATTACGTCAATCCGGATGCACCGAAGGGCGGTACGCTGGTGCTGGCCAATCCGAACCGGCAAACGAGCTTCGACAAATTCAATCCGTTCACGCTGCGCGGCAACGCGGCGCCGGGTATGGACTTTCTGTTCGAGAGTCTCGCAACCGGGAGTTCCGACGAAGTCGCCACCGAGTACGGCCTGTTGGCCGACGACATCCGCATCGCGCCGGACGGCCTCTCGACCACCTTCCACATTAATCCGCTCGCGCACTTTTCGAACGGCGATCCGGTGACCGCCGGCGACGTCAAGTTCTCCTTCGACACGCTCAAGAGTCCGCAGGCCGCGCCGGCCTACGCCTCGTATTTCGCCGATATCACGCGCGCCGTGGTGGTCGACGCGCAGACCATCCGCTTCGAGTTTCGTCAACGCAACCGCGAGTTGCCGTTGCTGGCGGGTGGCATTCCCGTGTTCTCGCACAAGTGGGGTGTGAAGCCCGATGGCACGCGTATTCCGTTCGATCAACTCACGTTCGAACCGCCGATCGGCAGCGGCCCCTATCTGATCGACAGCTATAGCAACGGCCGCACGATCACTTACCGGCGCAATCCGAATTACTGGGGCGCGGCGTTGCCGGTGCGGGTCGGCATGAACAACTTCGATCGCATTACCTACAAGCTGTACTCCGACGACACCGCGCGTCGCGAGGCCTTCAAGGCGGGGGAGTACGACGCCATGACGGAAATGGTCGCGCGCAACTGGGTACGGCGCGACGTCGGCAAGCCGTTCGACAATGGCGAGCTGATCAAGCGCGAGTTTCCGCAGCACAA
>Ga0153933_1000342_pt1 | contig 18511 bp, 21 predicted proteins | sample TSNJ017MetaG_FD_102275 | JGI IMG/M metagenome (GOLD analysis project Ga0153933, IMG submission 102275) | Attine ant fungus gardens microbial communities from New Jersey, USA - TSNJ017 MetaG | ecosystem: Host-associated > Fungi > Mycelium > Unclassified | place: USA: New Jersey, Wharton State...
ATCCTTCGAGGCTCGCTCCGCTCGCACCTCAGGATGACGGATCACACGAAGTGCGCCCCTACCCCGACCGCTTGTTGCTGGTGTTTTGCGTCAGATTGCCGTGGGCGGCCTGCTCGCGGATGTTGTGCTTCTCGTCGTCGCGATGGCCCTTCGTGGTGTCGAGGGGAACGCCGGGCGCGCTGCCGGGGCCCTTGTGACTTTGATTGTCGTCGGGAACGGGCTGGAGGGTTGTCGTCTTTGGTTTCGTCATCATTGTCTCCGTGACAAGGAGACAACGCCGCCCTCGCGGGCGGCGTTCCGGGAAACCCTCTTCACGTTTCTCCCGCTCTACATCTTGTCCTGCTGCGTCGGCTGCGGCGGGCGCTGCTGCTGGTCGTGCGCCTGCATCTTGGCGTGATGGCGGCCGTAGAGGCAGCCGGCGGCGGCGCCGAGCATGCCGTGGTGACCGGCATAATGGCCGGCGACGCCGCCGACGACGGCGCCCTTGATGCAGCCCTTGGCATCGGCGGGAGAGGCAATCGCAAGCGCAGAGATGGCAATGGCGGTGGCGAGAACAATCGATTTCATGAGGCGGCTCCGATGAACGTCTGCGGCATTAACGGCGAAGCCGGCCCGCCGGTTCCGCGGCACGAACCGGAAAGCCGCTGCGCGCGTCTCAGGATCATGCTCTAACTGTCACGCATTGCAGACCGGATTTCTCATGCCTCCTCGTTACTTTCAACTCCTGGCGCCGGCGCTTTGCGCCATGGTCGTCGCCACCGCGAGGCCGCTCCAAGCACAGGTACAGGCCAACGACCGCACCCTGCTCTCGGCCTTCTGTGCCGCGGGCAACATCAAGGGATCGAGTTGCACGCGGGCAAAAGCCTATCCCAACGGCGCGGGCCGGGCGTGCGACGTCAAGCTGACCGGGGAGCGTTACACCGGACGCTTCCTCGCCTCGGGCAACGCGCTGCTGCTGGCCAATTACGAGAGCGAGTGCGAGGCCCATGTCAACGAGTTCGGCGGCGTCGCCCTGTTCGCGCAGGACGGCGCAGCATGGCGTTTCATGCGCCTCCTGCCGGGCGCGCAGGGCCACGACTGCATCGTGTTGCCGAAGGACGCGGGGCAGGACCTGCTGATCTGCATGACCGGCCATATGGGCCAGGGTGATCTCGAAAGCGGCGTGGCGCGGATAGTGTTCGCGACCAAACCGGGCAAGGGCATCGACATATCGTTCGATTTCCTGGTCCGCGCCGAGGATACCGTCGGCGCCTATGGCTCCAATGTCGTGACCTGCAACGAGGGACCGAAATATTTCGGCCTCTCCAACCTCGCCGCAGGACGGCAGCCGAACACGGTGGCGGTCGATATCGACTACGCCGACGAGGAGACGATCCGCACCGCCTGCGGAGCGGGTTTTCCGAAGCCGGAGGAGCTGTATTACGACCTCGCACCCGGTGAAGCTTTCGTGCCGCCGGGGTACGAGAAGAAGAAGCGTTTCACGATCGACCTCTCGACCCGCAAGGTCGCGCCCGCGGAGTGAACGCCCATCACATCCGCGTGTATCACACCCATGACAACATGCTCTGATTGCTGAACCAAATGGGGCATTGTGCGTCCAATGTTTAATGCGGTAGCCGGTTGATCGTGGGCTGCTTCGGTCCATGATGCACGGGGCGCGGGTTGGGCAAAACCGGCGGAGTCGATGATGGGTGAGGATCTGAATCGACAGCGCGTGCTGAACTTCCTCGATGTGTACTACGCCGGCGGCATCGAGGGCGCGCTCGACCGCTGCACCGACGACATCGCCTTCATGGCCAACGCCCCGATCGACATCCTGCCGCATATGGGCCAGCACCGCGGCAAGGCGGCGCTGCGGCAGATGTGGACCACCATCCACAACCGCTACTCCGACATGCGCTACGAGGCGCCGATCCTGGTCGCCGAGGGCAACCGGGTCGCAGCCCAGTTGCGCGTGTTCTTCCGCAAGCGCGACAATGCCCGCATGGTGCAGTTCGACGTCGCGGTGTTCTACACGTTCCGCGACGGCCAGATCTGCGAGATCCGCGAGGTGATCGACACGTTCGACCTGGTCCAGCAGGTGCTGGAGCGCGACGTCGCAACCGTCCTCACCGGGGACCAGAGCGCGGGCCTCTGACGCCTCCCGGCGGCCTCGCAACGGCGGAATCCGCAAAAGTGCATACGGAATTCCAATTCGGACGACCCGCCCGAATCAACCCGCGCCTTGAACCTGACCGGCCCTGATCTGACCAATGACAGGGCCTGTTGCGGGCGCCGGGGCTGAAGACCAATCATGAAAATCGTGTTGCTGGCGCTGCTTGGCCTTGCCCTGGGCACCCTCGGTGGCGCGGCGCTCGGCATCAGCGCTGGCCTGGCCTGGATCGAAATCTTTAAAACCACGGATTTTGAAGGCTATAGCGGCATGCTGGTGTTCTTCACCTTCATGCCGTTGGGCGCCGCGATCGGGGGCATCGGCGGCGCCCTGCTGTTCGCGGTGATCGCGATCCGGGACTCGGAGATCGCAATCGAGCGGCAGCCGGTCCGGCAGCGCGACCGCTGAAGCGTTCCGGCAGAAACGATTGATTCACAATTCGGTAAATTTGCGCGCAATTGTGCAATGCAAAATTCGCAATTGCGTTTTTGCCGGCGTGCCCTATCTGAGGGCGCAATAGTGAAGTGCAGCAACCTGGCACGGCGTCGGCGCTGACGCCCATAGGCCCGTTGCTGTTTTGGCAATCCAGTTTCAGGAACACGGCAAATGACAGAGCATAGCCTCTGGCGTTTCTCGCGCGCATTGCATCGCGCGATCAACGAACGCCAGCTTGACGACCTCGAGCCCCTGCTCGACGACGAGGTGGAATGGGCGATTTTCGGCCCGATCGACATGTTTCCCTTCTTCGGCGCGCGCCGGGGCAAGGCGGCCGTGCTCGAAGTGATCAGGCAGATCGGCGAGAATGTGCGGGTGCATCGCTTCGATCGCGAGTCGATCATGCTGGGCGTGGATTCGGCGTCCTCGATGATGCGCTATTCGCTGACCGCGCTCGATTCGAACAAGCCGATCTCGCTGCGGATCGCGCATTTCGCCCAATTCCGGGCCGGCCGTCTCACCAGCTTCCGCGTGCTGGTCGACACTTTCGACCTCGTCGAGCAGACGGTGGGTTATCCGATCCATCTGCCGCGCATGGCGGTGTAGCCGCCCTCACTCTTCACCGGTTCGTCATGTCCGGGCCTATGCCCCGGCATCCGCGGCTCGTCTTTGCCAGCCCCGAGCGGGTCGCGGATGTCGGCGAGTTGAGCGCGCACACGCGCTTCCGCCCGGACATGACGGCACTTCGGCGGCGCTTTGTCGCGACGCTCCCGCCGCCATAATTTAGCACCAGGCTCACCGCATTTTGCGGCCCTGGAATGTGCAGGCTGGGAATGACCTCCTCTTCGAGATTTGGCTGGGCAAGGCTGCCGGTGCTGGCGGCCGGCTTGAGCATGGCGATGGCGCTTGCGGCGGCCGCGCAGACCCCTCCGGCCAAGGACGACACCGAGGATGCGACCGAAGAGGCGCAGCCTTCGGGCAATCAGGTGCAGCCTTCAGGAAATCAGGTCCAGCCCTGGGGCGATCAAGCGCAACCTTCGGGCGAGCAGACGCCGGCGGCCGACGCCAATGATGCCGACCTCCCGAAGGACATCGACGAGAGCAAGATCGACTGGAGCCAGCTCAACAGCGATGCCTCGACGCTGCCGACGCTGGCCACCAGGCGTGCAACCAAGCCAAGCGGCGCCGGCGGCGATCCATCCTGGTCCTCCAGCCTCAACGGCAACGGCACCTCGGGGGTGTCGGTGAAGCAGCAGGTCTCGCCGTTCCTCGACACCAATGTCGGCGCCGACATGACCGTCGCCAGGCAGGGCACGACGACAGCGGAGCAGCTCTCGGAGCGGCTCGCCAATGGCGGCAGCCTGCCGCAATCCGGTGGCTCGGCCTGGGCCTCGGTCAGCGCGCCCGGCGTGGCCTCGGTGTGGGACAAGACCTCGGTCGAAGCCCGCCTCGATCCCGGTGCCGACCAGAGCAAGATCGGCACCTCCATGAGCAAGCAGATGCCGCTGTCGGAGCAGTATTCGGTCACGCTGCAGAACGGCATCAACATGACCCAGCAGGGCGTGGTGCAGGTGCCCGGAATCATCAGCCGTCCGTCGCGCAGCTACGACACCGAGCAGTCGGCCAAGCTGTCGGTCAACGACAGCGGCACCAGCATCGTCGCAGGTCAGACCTCGAGCTTCGACGACAAATGGCTGCGCCGCATCGGCGCCGAGCAGAAGCTGTTCGACGGCGTCACGGTGTCGGGATCGGTCGGCGAGACCGCGCAGGGCACCACCACCAAGAGCATCACCGCGGGCTTCAAACGGACGTGGTGAACGATCCGTTAGCCCTGTCGTGCTAATGATCAATCATTGCCGCAACTTGGCCCAGATGCGGTCAAATTCCGCGGGACTGATGGACTGGCAACTTCAATCAAATCGTCGTGCGGGGGACAGCCGCGCTTCGCCATGCGAACCAGGGGAATGCCGATGAACGCTACCAACCGTACCGAAGAGGTCGAGCAGAATCCGGAAGTCGACAGCAACCTTGCTGCGGTGTCCGAGGTCGAGGCCGGCATCCGGGACTTCGTGCGCAACGATATCGCCTATCTGCGGCGACCGGTGGCCAGCCCGGAGACCGCGCCGCTCGAGCCGAACACCGACGCCACCGTCAACAACGTCAACTCGCTGATCCAGCGCGTCGCCGGCACCTCCCTGGCCGAGATCGAGAAGCTGATCTCCGAGCTCGAGAGCCTGCGCGACCTGCTGCATGCCGAGGGCCAGCGCGTGCAGCGCGAAATCTCCGGCTATGCCCAGCTCAGCCAGGCCGCGATGAAGTCGACCCGGATGATCGCCGACAACGTCACGCAGTGGAAGCGCGCGGCCGACGGCCTCCGCAACAGCTGATCCTGGAGCCTGATCCGGAGAAGTGCGAAGCGGTTTTCCGAAAAGATCATGCTCAAACAAGGAGCTAAGGCGCTGATCGCGCTTTAGACGTGTCGCAAAACTGCCATCCGCCGCACCCTGCGAAAGCGGGAGTGCGGCGGTTCCATTTTCATGTATATTCGGCGCCGTCCGGCCGCGGTTAACGCGGACGAAACGCCGTACTGTCAATGCTTTCCGAAATTGATTTGAACTTTCATTGCTGACACCACGACCAAGCAGCGCCACCGCGTCCAGGCGGCCGGCATTTGCGTAAGGATCCAATCCATGCGGAGCGTTCGACCGGACAACACCGATCCCATTCCGCTGCGCCAGTCGCAGCAGAACGTCGGGACGATCATGATCCGGTTTGTGGGATTGCTGGCGGCCGTGACGGTCGTCCTGGTGCTGATCTGGAACCGCTAGAGCAGGAAGCTTGGGTCTGCGCGCGGATCAGCCGACGGGCGCAAGGGTATCCGGCAGTCAATCAGCGATTGATGCTCGCGGTGGTCTCGAGGGAATAATTGCCGTCGGCAAATCCCTTCACGATCATTCCGGTGGCCAGCATCACCACAAGCGTCACCGTTGCGAAGATAACGCCGACCAGTTTCAGCGCGCTGCGATCTGCCATGTCATCCCCTGAGGTTCTTGCCCTAAGTCATAGGCAGGGACAAAGGTTCAAAATGCGTTAGCAAAAAATAGGTTCCTGGCCACGCACAACTGCGCGGGCGGGCGGAAGTAATCTGCTAACCATGGCGTTCGTGCAACAGATCAGATGCGCTGATGCAACATCAGGAACCGGGACTGCGCCGCGGCACGAAGGCGGTCGCGAGGAACGAGAACGCCACCTCGCCGCGCTGATTGGTGCCGGTGTTCCGCGCCTGCAAAATGCCCCATTCGGGACGGCTCGACGAGGTCCGCTTGGCCTCGACCTGGTTGGAGAAGCTGATGGTGTCGCCGGCCAGGACCGGGCGGTGCCAGCGCAGTTCGCGGAAACCAGGCGATGGTCCCCATACCGCGACCTCCTCGCCGCGCGCCGCCGCCTCCGCCGACAGCTTCTTGCCGTCGGCGACCAGGAGCTTCATGCAGACCGCCGCGACGTGCCAGCCGGATGCGGCGAGCCCGCCGAACAGCGACTTGCGCCCCGCTTCCCCGTCGAGATGGAAGCGCTGCGGATCGAACTGCGCAGCGAAGCGCTTGATGTCCGGGGCGGTGAAGGTGAACGAGCCGAAGTCGCGCTTTGCACCGATCTCGATGTCCTCAAAGAAACGCATGCAGGCCTCTAGCTGTTCGCGCCGTCACGGCGGCTGACGATGATCGGCGACTCCATGTCGCACAGCACCTCGCCTTTGGCGTTGCGGATCGTGCCCTTGAAGGTCACGATGCCGGTCGCGGGACGGCTCTTCGACGCGCGCGCCTCGATGACGTCGACATCAAGCGTCAGATCGTCGCCCGGACGCAGCGGCGCCATCCAGCGCATCTCGTTGACGCCGGGCGAGCCGAGCGAGGCGGTGCGGCCGATGAAGCCGTCGAACAGCATCCGCATCATCAGCGAGCCGAGGTGCCAGCCCGAGCCGGACAGGCCGCGGAGCATCGATTTGCTGGCCGCCTCCTCGTCGAGATGCATCGGCTGCGGGTCGTATTCGGCGGCAAAGGCGAGGATCTCCTCGCGCGAGACGTGGCGCGGGCCGAACGTGCCGAAGTGGCCGGGTTTGAAGTCTTCGAAGGTCAGCGTGGTCATGGCAGCGTCGTCTTGGCAGCGAGGATTGGGGGTGAGGATATGCGGGAAGGGAGCCCGATTGTGGCCGTTATTTGCGGCAATCACAACCGGCCCGGCCGCATGGCTCGCCGCCGGCTTGCCCGGCGCCCGGTTCGGGGCTAGCCCGGGCCGGGGGGGTATGATTTTCCGAAAAGATCATGCTCGAACAGGACGAGATGGTGGGTGCGCTTCCCTCAGGTTGCATCCATGATCTGGACGCGAATCATATTTCGGCATGCCGGGAGAACCACCGATGTTCGATTTCCAGGATCTGTTTCAATGGGACCGCTTCATCACCCCCACCATCATCAAGACGTTCTACTGGCTGGTGATCGGCGTCATCGTGCTGTTCGGGATCTCCGGCATCCTGTCGAGCCTGTCGGCGATGGCGGTCAGCCCGTTCGTCGGGTTCATCCTGCTGCTGGCGTCGATCGCCAGCGTGATCGTCGGCGTCGTGTTCTCGCGCATCGTCGCCGAGTTCATCCTGATCGTATTCCGCATCAACGAACACCTCGGCGCGATCAGGGACCAGGGCGGCATGCGCTGAACTGCGCCGGAGCGCTTGGTTAAGGGGCGGTCACCGGATCGCTGCAAAGTCGAGCGCCGCGGCGAGGCCGACCTTAGAGTTTCAGGCGTATCGGTATCCCCTCAAACAAATCTCGGGGGGAGACCAATGACCAACACAATCGATCATGATCCGCGCTATCCGTCCTGCGAACGCGCCCAGCGGGTGCGCGACGTGCTGATGGTGTCGTCGTTTGCGATCTGGGCCATGCTGATCGGCTTCGTGCCGGTCATGACCTGGCATTGGCTCGCGGTGTGAGGCGGCGCCAGGGTGGTTAACCCGTGGTAGCACCTGTGTTCAAATCCGAGCGAAACTGCGACCGGGATCTTAAAACCGATCGCGTATCGATGTCCCCATTACGAACAAGAACAGCGCGGGGGCGTCGTGAAGTTTGAGGAGCGTTCGATTGCCGTGAGATCCGGACTTGCTGCGAAACCGGGCTTCACGATCGAGGATATTTTGTGGGCTGTCGGCATCTGGTCGGTGATCCTGACCCTGGCGCCGGTGATCGTGTTCTATCTCTTGATGGTGGCGTAACGCCGCCCGGCCAACTGTCAGTCCGGGGCATGCGAAGCATGAACCCGGACTGACGTCTCGGCATTGCCAAATAAAAAACGCGCGGGACCCGCGCGTTTTTAGTCGGTCTTGCGAAGCGGTGTCGTTACGCCGCCTGCTTGTGCATCGCGCCGGAGGCCGATGCGGTGCCGCGGATCGCCTTGATCGAACGCTCGATCGCGGCCCACAGCCGGCTGATCTCGTCGGCGGCGCGGCCTTCCGCATAATACTCGCGGGCGCCTTCACCCTGGCCGAGCGCCATTAGCAGATCGGCGCGGTTGGTGATCTGCCCGCTCCACACCGGCGCGCGGAACTTGGCCAGTGCTTCGCGCGCGATCGCGACAATCGGGCTGACGGCGCCGTCACGCTGCGCCGGCGCGCCGTTGATCACGACGGCATAGGGCTTGCGCGACGCGCGGCAGGTCTGGATCGTCTCCTGCACCGCATTGACGTCGAACACGCCGGGCCGCGCCGGAATGATCACCATGGTCGCGTTCTTGATGGCGTCGTCGACCACGGCCGACAGATTCGGCGGCGTGTCGATGAACACCCATTCGATGCCGTCGCGCTTGGCCTGCGCGATGATGCCGCTGACGGAGTTCACCGCAGTCTTGATCGGCGGTTCGTTGGTGCCGCGCAATTTGTGCCAGAGCGTCAGCGAGCCCTGAGGATCCGCGTCGACCATCAGACAGGGCTTCGTTGCCTTGTGCACTTGCGCGGCGAGGTGAGCTGCCAGGGTACTTTTTCCCGAGCCCCCCTTACGCGAAGCGAAAACAATAACGTTCATACCTTGGCCTCCAGATTGACCCCAGGCGGCGAAAATGAATCAGCGCGCTGATTCGTGAAAGAAAAATCTGTTGCAATTCGCAATATTGCCGGAATTACCGCCGCGTTTTGGCTTTTGAGTCACACTTCGCGATGACACAACCGAAAATGGAATCAGCGCGATCCGTGCTTTGATCTCGCGTCGCGCGCCTGCTTCATCGCGATAAGACGAGTCAAAACAAGTCGCTGCGCAGCGCTCTCAAAGTGCTGCACAAGCCTTGCTGCCGCTCAGCGCGTGCGCCTGGCGCGTTGGCGTTCGCGCCATTTACGCTCGACCCAGCCGAGCAGTTGCGCGGTCGGCTTCTGCAGCAATGGAACATCCTGCGCGAACAAAAGGAGTCCGAGGCGCGATTGATCGCACGCGTTCAGTTGTCGTCACCCGCGAAAGCGGGTGCCCCGGTATTCCAGAGACAGCGATGCTTGATGGAGAAGCCGCGGCGTACTGGATACCCCGCCTTCGTCAGCTCGCCGCGGACTTCGCCGGCTTCTTCGCCCGGTGCGACTTCCTGTGCGCCGGAGCCTGCCGCCGCACCGATCGCTCCACGACGTCTTCCCGCTCGGGACCGCCGCGGAAGAACGCACGGCATGGCGGCGAGAGCTGCGCCTTGTTGCGGATCATGCAGGCGGTGATGCGATCGACGTCGGGAATCTCTGGGCCGCAAAGCCGGAACGCGTCAGGCGTGCAGGCCTGCTGCTGGTCGGCCGTGTAGGCCTCGCCCCGGGTCGGGAGCAGCGCAACCGCGAGCCCCATCGCTGACACGAGCGCAAACGAAAAAGTCCTTGAACCGGCGGTCCCCATGCGTCCCCCCAAGGCGTCGTTTGGGGTGATGGTGGGTGACGGGACAGGAAATGGCAAGATTGCGGCCCGGCCTGCCCCCTGGAATCCCGCAAATCCGGGCAGATGGACCAAATGCCCGATGCTCTTTTCGGCGGCGCAACAGGCTCAGCCAGGGGTCATCGGTGTCATCACCAAACGGCCGTTGTCCGCCCGCGGAGCGCTGACCGCGGCCGATCTCGCGGCAGCATCAACCGGGTCTTAAAGGCCGATGACGCCGCAATTTGCCGGCCAAACCCGATCATTTCGCGACCTTCGATGCGCTCCGTGGCCCAACCTGTATCCGAGGTGTTAAACCTGATCCAACAATGCGAATGCGTCGGCCAAAGCCACCTTAGGGACGGTCGGACGATCGACTTTCCATTCTCGAATGATTGTGGCCATCCTCCCGCACGATCGGGGGAGGAAGTGAACATGCCTGCCTGTTCCGGCAATATGACAAACGCCTGCGGCGGTACGGCGTCCCATGACCACAAGCGCGTGGTTGATGACTGGTTCGCAACGACCGTTAACGAGAGCTGCAGCGCCGTCGGCATCCTGTTCTTCGCGGCAGGCATCTATCGAATCGTCGAGATATCACAGCCGCTCGGATGGTTGCTGGCGCTGGCGACGGCATTGATCCTGGCCGAAATCGTTGTGGCGCGCCTGAAGTTGGCATTGTGCGGAGGGCTGGTCTCGCTGCTGCTCGCGCTCACAATGTTCGGGGCAACGCTGGACGCAACGAATTCGTTGCCGGCCGCGGCTCTCGCAACCGTCGCGGCGAGCCTGATCTATCTTGCACGGTTCAAGACCCCCCTTGTGCTGACGGCCACAAGCGTCGCCCTGACGGGCGTCTATGTCGTCAGCAACGGCGCGGCGCTCGATCTGGCATCGAGCGGTCTCATGGCCGCATGCCTTCTTCTGGTCGTCGAAACCGTTCAGTCGTTCCGCAGCGGACGGCTCGCGTCGACGCTCCACCGCGCCGAAACTCGGTCGATGCCGGTCTCCAGCGCACGCCGCGTCGTCGCTTCGTCTTCGCGAAGAACCGCGTCGGTCTATCGATAGCCCTTCTGTGCCGACCTGACTTTTGACGCGCTACTTCGAAGCGTCCCCACCGCTCTGCACGGCATCCGGGCGCTTCAGCCACTCGAAGCTCAGAAGCCTTGTCAACAACGCGTTCAGATTGCTGGTGCTGCGCAGGCTCGACACTTCGACTTTCGACAGCGCCGTAAAGGCCGCTCCCGCTCCCTGGTCGTACGAGATCCGCACGATCTGCTGGCGATCGGTCGGGCGGAACGCATCCTGGAATTCCGGCGGAAGGACGTCGGCCACCGGCTCGATCCGTTCGATGTATCCGCTCTTGCTCTGCGATCCGTCACTGACCGACACCGCCATGCCCGGACGGATGCGGTAGAGGCGGCCGATCGGCACCCATGCCAGCACGAACGAGCTGCCGTGCAGGACATCGAGCATCGGATCGCCGGCGCGCGCGACGGAGCCGGCGCTGGGAACACGGGTCGACACAATGCCGTCGACCGGCGAGCGGATGATCCCGTCGCCATAGGTGCGGCGCACCTGGTCCATGGCGGCATCGACCTCCGCAAGCGCCTTGCTGAGCTCGGCATGCTCCTTGTTCAGGCTCTCGCCCTCGGCATCGAGCGTGGCATCCTCGCGCTTCGCCTCATAGAGCTCCCGGCCGGCATCGGTATGGGTGCTCAGCGGAATGAAGTCGCGCACCTGCGCACGTGAGATCTTGGCCGAGGTCTCCTCCGCGCGCTCGCGCCGCTGCGCGGCCACCGGCTTGACGCGCGCGATCGTTGCCAGGCGCGCTTCCACCTGCAGATCGCGCGACAGCAGCGTGTTCTTCTGGCCCGACAGCCTGGCCTTGATGTCGAGCACCTCGGGCGCCTCGAACGACAGCAGCGGCATGCCGGCATGGACCTTGTCGCCGGGAGAGACATAGACGCGCGCGACCCGCGACGTATAGGGCAACGCCACCGTGAAACGCTCGGTGGTGACGATACCGCCGGTCTGCAGCACGACGTAGGGCTCGACAAAGTAGACCAGCAGATAGAAGGCCAGCCCGAGCAGCAGGAGCAGATAGACGGCTCGCGCCGGGCTCTTGCGCGCCGGCCGCACCCGATCGGGCGAGACCAGCCTGTCGGGACGCGTCCGCGAGGTGAGACGACGCAATGCCGGCGCCTCGGACCGGGTTTGTTGCAGCGGTCTTTGCTGCGGCGAACCGTGCGTGATCATCGCCATGTCGACAGCACCCTGACTTTCTGCGGAACATAGTTGTCATCAAGCGAGCGCGAAAAGATCATCTCTTCGGCGTAGGAAACCAGCCGCATGACGCGCACCACATAGGCCTGGAACAGGCCGGCCACCGGGGCGAGCGGCAAGAGCAGGAAGTATTCGCCGCGCCCCATCAGCAGCAGCGCAAGCAGGAACGCCACGATGTCGACGACGGCGAGGCCGATGCTGACGGCGAGAATCAGAACCGGCGCGAAGCCCGGCAGCACGATCACCAGATACAGCAGGTAGATCGGAAAGATCAGCGCCGGCAGCAGCGTGAAGACCATGAACTCGGCCTGGTTGAACAGCTCGCTCCAGCGGAAGCGCTGATGCACCGGATTGAAGGTGTAGTTGAACTTGCGAAAGCGGATCCAGAACGTATCCCGCTCCCAGCGGCTGCGCTGGTTGAAGAAGCTGCGGAACGTGTCCGGCGCATCGGTGTAGCAGATCGCCTGCCGGGCGAATCGCAGGCGATGCCCGGCGAGCCGCAGGCGGCAGGTGAGATCGAAATCCTCACCCGGCCCGACGTCGACCCCGCCGACATCGCGCCACGCTTCGCGCCGAAACGCACCGAACGCGCCGGAAATGCAGGTGACGAAGCCCAATGCGTCCGCGAGCGTTTTGCCGAGCGATATCGTGATGAGATATTCGATCTGCTGCAGGGCGGTGACGAGGTTGTCGGCCCAGTTCCGCACCATGATGTTGCCGCACACCGCAGCGACATCGGCTTCCTCGTGGAAGGGGCGCAGGATCTCGCGGATCGCATCGAGGTCGAATGAGCAATCGGCATCGACCACGACAAGGATGTCGCCGGTTGCCATGGTCGCGCACAGATTGTTGGCCGCGGCCTTGCCTCCCCGCAGGTCGAGACGCGCAGCGCGCTGGATCAGGCCGGCCCGCTCCAGCCGGCGCATGACCGCGAAGGAATTGTCGATCGAGCCGTCGTCGACGCACACGATCTCCAGGTCGCCGCGGTAACTCTGCTCCCGCAGCGAGCGGACGCAGCGCTCGATCGTCTGCTCCTCGTTGAAGCCGGCGAGCAGGATGCTGACCCGCTCCGGCAGAACGAAGTCCTCGTCCTGCTCGTACCGCCGGTTTCGCAGATAGGACCAGCCCGTGGCACCGACGACCGAGATGAACCCCAGCAAATAGCGTGGAAAGTCGAGCAAGATCGCCACCAGGAACAGGTCAAGGACGTGCACTTCGCCGAGCGCACGCAGAAAGTTCAGGGCGACGGTAATCATTGTGCTTCGTACTGAACGGGCGTCCCGCGCAGGTGCGAACGCACCGTGCAGGACGCCTGTGCCTCGACGAGCTGCCTGATGTGCAGTTCGAGACCGGGCAACTGGCGCTGCACCGCCGCGACATTGCTCTCGATCAGGGCATCGAAGCCGTCCGGCGCATCGACAAAGTCGATCGCATCGTCGGCGAAATGCTCGCGAACGAGCCGCTGCGTCAACTCCTGGGTCCGCAGGTCGAACTGATTTTGGGTCCCGGGAGCCGACCACGGCCAGCCGTTATCGCTGCCTTGCGCAAAGCGGATCTCGACCAGCGTCGCGTCGGAGCGCGGGTCGATCGTCGTCACCGCCCTCAGGGCCGGATCCGGAGCTTGCGCGCCGGATGGTTGATACAAGGCGAAATCCGCCAGCCAGTCTTTGTCGAAAATGCTCGCGTGCCCGGCGTCGGTCACGGCATAGGAGCAAATCTCCCTCGACCTCAGCCGGTCGGCGAGATCCGTTCGCCCGCAATCCAGGCAACGGAAGCCGACGCCGGGCTCGCCGTTGAGGTGTCCGCAGCTCGCGCACGACACCACCGTGCCCGGCTTGTCGTAATCGACGGAGAAGTGGCGCAGGTATTGCCGGCATTTCGGACAGACCAGACTCGTCCCGTGGCGGAAGTGGCTCTCGGGAGCTTCCTCGGCGCAGCGGAAATGATGGATGATGCTTTCGTTCGCGATCTGCGCACTCTGGCAGGAGGAGCACAATTCGCGCACGATCACGCGACCCGACCCGCAGCCTGAGCATACGTTGATCCGCTCGTCGAAGTGCGCCGTCAGCAATCCCCATTGGGCGAGGCGATCGGCGGCGAGCTCGACCTTGTCGCCGAGCCTCCGCTGCACGGGAAAATGCGCGACCGTGGACCGATCCGGCGTGTAGACAGGCGTCAACGGCGCGTCCCGCACGGCGAGATACGCCAGCAGGCTCACCGCATCGTCATCGATGTCGGCGAAGACCGGCGGCAGGCGCGTTGCGCGCTCGATCGAGCCGCACAGCGCGGTCAGCGCACCGGCGATGGTGGGACAATCGGCGCCGACGACGATGTCGACCTTGTCGCGAAGATCGCCGGAAAGGCCGATCAGCGGCAACGCGTCGAAGACGGAGCGATTCAGGGCATTGCGTAACCGCCTGAGATCGTCGGGGTTGCGGACCACTGCGGCGCCGAGGCTCGCGTCAAGCACGGGGTGCTCGGCAACACTGCTCCAGTGAAATCCAGGTGGCAGCTCGGTCAATTCCCGCAGCCACTGATCAAGACAAAGAACACGCACAGCTTTAAATCTTTCAAACTAAAATTATCGCTAACCAACAGCTAACACCCGTTCGCTCCAGCATGCCAAGACCGGAAGGAAACGGGCTTTCCGAGCCGAGGGCGAAGACTCATCAAGGTGGTTAATTGCTTAGCCGCCACGCTTGATCCAATGCGGCAAGTCGTCAACGTTGCCGAACCAGTCGTCAACGTTGAAGAAGAAGTACCCCTTACGAGAAGAAACTAACCCTTATGAAGGACACGGCCGAAGGTGGCCGGGCGCAAGTGAGCCTGCCTCGGCTGAACCTCAACCCTCCGGCAGCCCGGCCACACGCATCCCTTGAGTGAGGCGTCTGGCGCCGGCGAGAAACGTCGGATTAGCATGTTGTCCATCACGGGCCTGAAAGCCTTTCCCCGCAGTAGGACCTGGTCCGACGTATTCACCGCTCGAACAGCAATCGGACCTTGCGGCTTTACAAGAACGAGGAACATCACAAAACAAGTCGCTGCGATGACAAACGTGGCGACACTCAAGGCTTCTTTCACTGCTCGCTCTATGCATGTTCCATCTCGCGTTGCTGGAGTGCTCGCGCCAGTCCTGTTTGCAATTCGCAGGCCGGTGGGTTCCGCGCTCTTCCTCCGTTGCAACCTCCGGCTCCTTGATGCGAAACCAAACACATAGAGCGCCGGAAGAAACAACAGGGTCAGGAGCGTGCCCACAATGATGCCGCCCATCATGGCGTAGGCCATCGGTTCCCAGAATATCTCCGGCCTTCTGGATCAACTTCGGGATCGACACGAGTCCCTAGCGCTGCGCGGGACGGCGGATGCGGTGCGGGCGATTTGGAGATTGGCCAATGTCCATTCAGAAGGCGCCGTGGACGCTCGTCAAGACCGATCCGGAGCTGGCGGCCGGGTAGTGCGGACCGCGGTCAATCTGATCGGGATTTGCGCCCGGGCGGCCTGGCCGATCGTTCCGAAGGCGGCTTCCAGAGCTCTCGCAGCGATCGGCGACCTCGAGGAGGTGCCGGCCTTCCCTTCGGTTGAGCATCTGGACCGGATTCCGGCCGCACGCCGGATCGACCATCCTGGGCCGCTGTTTTCGAAGGTCGGTCCCGAATCGGCAGAGGCGCAGCGCCACTAGGAAATTCAGACGTCGCGCCCCGGCAATGATGGTGGATTCAACGGTGAGCCGCTGTCGCGGCACTACGTAGCACCGGTCAAGCCATCGGATGGGCTCTTGCTGAACCGGGCGCGCAATGCTTCGATACGAGCTTGCGCTCGCTTCACCGATTCATCCTTGACGGGGCCATAGCCTCGGATCTCGTCCGGATAAGAGGCCAAAGCTACCGCTGCTTCGAGTTTCGTGGCGTCAAGATTGACCAAGACCTCGTCGACCAGGACGAAGTACTGGTCGCGCAACTTTCGCTCCAGGCGGCGTTCGCGCATCCAGCCGAACGGATCCAGCACTGAGCCACGAAGCGCTTTGCCCCGTGCCAAGATGCGCAGCGCCGGCAACAGAAATCTTGCCGAAAACGCCCTTTTGCGCGGGCGCCCGGTGGTCGGATCACGACCAAAAAGGACGGGCGGCGCCAAATGCAGGTTGAGCGAGCCGCCGTCGAACCGGCGCTGGATTCCGTCCCAGAAGGATGGGTCCGTCAGAAGCCGCGCGACTTCGTACTCGTCCTTGTACGCCATCAGCCGGAAGGCGTTCGCTGCCACCGCTTCGGTCAGCTGGGTCGAACCGGTCGCCACCTTGTCCTCGGCAGCGCGCACGCGCTCGACGAGGAGACGGAAGCGTTCGGCGTAGGCCGCATCCTGATAGGCGCGCAGCGCATGGACCCGCACGGCGACGCGCTGTTGCAGCGTCTCGACGGGTTTGGGAGCCATTGACATCGCAGGCTCATCCGTCGCCAGAAGAGCTTCCGCTCCCTTTGGATCCGCGAAGGCCACTCTGCCCAGGCGGAAGGCGCGTAGCGTTCCCGCCACGTCGGCGCCATTGATCCGGATTGCCTGCTCCACCGCATCAAGCGATAGAGGAAGCGCGCCCATTTGGAACGCGTATCCGAACATGATCATGTTGGCGGAGACGGGGTCGCCGAAAGCGCGCCGGGCAAGATCGTTTGCCGGCAAGCGCACCGGCTTCTTTTCGGCCCGCTTCTCTAGTCGGCGGACGAGGCGCTCGGCGTCCAGATCGACGTTGCCGTTCTCATGAAATGCCTGGGTCGCTACCACTTGGTCGTCAACCAGGACTGTAGTCGCACGTCCCACCGTCTTCAGTGAGTCGAGATGGGTAGCTGCCACGATGTCGGAGGCGATCAGAAGATCAGCATCCTCCAGGCCGAGCCGCATTGGCGCTACGTTTGCCGTCGACGACAGAATCCGCAGATGGCTGTAGACCGCCCCTCCCTTCTGGGCGAGCCCCGTCATATCGTAGATGCCGACGCCCCGGCCCTCCAGGTGAGCCGCCATGCCGACGATCGCAGAGGCTGTCACGACGCCCGTGCCGCCGATGCCCGCCAGCAGGATGCCAAATGCGTCGTCGGGCTTCCGCCACGCCGGCTTCGGCAGGCGGGCGGCGGCTTCCTCGACATTGATCGGTTCAGGCTTGTTCAGCACACCGTCCTCGATGGTCACGAACGACGGACAGAATCCTTCGAGACAGGACATGTCGCTGTTGCAGCTTGCCTGATCAATGCGCCGCTTGCGGCCAAACTCTGTCTCCAGCGGCTGTACCGACATGCAATTCGAGGCGCGGGAGCAGTCTCCGCACCCCTCACAAACCGCTGGATTGATGACGACGCGCTTCGAGGCGGCGGGGACCGCGCCCCGCTTGCGTCGCTTGCGCTTTTCAGTGGCGCAAATCTGGACGTAGACGATCACGGTCGTTCCCGGGACCTCGCGCAGTTCGCGCTGCACGTTCTCCATCTGCGCGCGGTGGACGACTTCGACCTGGGTCGGCAGCGACCCGCCGGACCGCACGGCGTCCGGATCCTCCGCTACGACGACGACCCGCTTCGCGCCTTCGAGTAGTACCTGCCGAACCATGGCTCCGACCGAAAGACCACTCTCGACGGTCTGTCCGCCCGTCATCGCGACAACGTCGTTGGCAAGGATCTTGAACGTCACGTTCGCGTCGGACGCGGCCGCCGCGCGGATCGCCAACGATCCCGAGTGCGAGAACGTGCCGTCGCCAAGATTCACAAACACGTGCTTCGTGTCAGTGAAGTGCGACAGTCCGATCCAGTTGACGCCTTCCGCTCCCATGTGCGTACAGGGAAGCGGGTTGCGGTCCATGAACTGCACCAGGCCATGGCAGCCGATGCCGGCCACGCCGAACGAACCGTCCGGCAGCCTGGTCGACCTGTTGTGCGGACAGCCGGAGCAAAATACGGGGCGACGCGCCAGGGGTCCGGCATCGATCTGTCTGAACGACGCCACCCGTCCGGAGAGGCCGGCGAACGCGACGCGCAGCACGGCAAGGTCGGGAGAATCTACGGACGCAACGTCAAGAATCCGACGGCCGACGGCGGAAGCGACGGTGGCCGCGTCCAGCGGCTCATCTGCCGGCAGCAGCGCCTCTCCTTCCGGCGTCAGTTTGCCTGAGATATTCGGACGCCGGGCCGAGTGGTACAAAAGCGCGGCCGCCTGGAGCTCCATGTGCGGACGCTTCTCTTCGACGAAGTGAAGCTCAGAAGCATTCTGGGCGAACGCGCTCAAGGGCTCCGGATCGAGCGGATAGATCAGGCCCACTTTCAGGACGCCGATTCCCAAACGCCGAGCGGCGGCGTCGTCGATGCCGAGAAGTCTCAGTCCGTCGATGACGTCCTGGAATGCCTTGCCGGCCGTCACGATTCCGAGACGCGACGGCCGATCGGAGCCGAACGCGACGCGGTCGATGGCGTTGCGACGCGTGAACGCGTGTACACGCGGAAGCTTGTTGCGGACCATCCGCTGATCCTGCGCCGTGACCGCCAGCATCTCGACGCGGATGCCGACGTCGTTGTGCGCTGACGGAGCCGTGTCCAGCACGGGCGCGAATCGGTCGAGACAGAATTCCATCGCCTGGGTGCAGTCCGCCGTCTCGTTGACGAGCTTCAACCCGGCGAGAAGCCCGGTCTCGCGCGACATCGCGAATCCGGCCAGGCCGAACTTGAAGATGTCATGGACGTCTGATGGGTAGAGA
>Ga0153933_1000344_pt1 | contig 18443 bp, 14 predicted proteins | sample TSNJ017MetaG_FD_102275 | JGI IMG/M metagenome (GOLD analysis project Ga0153933, IMG submission 102275) | Attine ant fungus gardens microbial communities from New Jersey, USA - TSNJ017 MetaG | ecosystem: Host-associated > Fungi > Mycelium > Unclassified | place: USA: New Jersey, Wharton State...
AAGCCTAGTCCGCCGCATGAAATGCTGGTCGCCTGCCTTTGGTCAAAGTGGACTTCGCCAGGCGAGCCAGACCTGTTGTCATTCGCGGCAATCACGGACGACCCTCCCCCAGAGATTGCCGCAGTGGGACATGACCGGTGCATTATTCCGATAAAGCCTGAAAACGTCGATGCATGGCTGAACCCGAATCCGAAAGACTTAGTGGCATCGTACGCGATTCTTGACGACCGGGACCGGCCATATTACGAGCATCGTCTTGCTGCCTAAGCGCCCTCAGTTATCGGGTACTGACGAATGGACCTTTGGATTCAACCCTGCGCGCGATGTGCTGACCTCTACGGGGAGTCAGCGACTGAGCCTCCGCATCAAGACCTAACCTTCAACTGCACTGGCGCATTGAAAGATTCCCGAGCGGAAGAGCACTACACATGCGTTCGCTGCCACGCGGTGTTTGCGCGGATTTTTGCCGGGCCGCCGACGCGTCAGATTTGGATGTTGCTGAACGCCGGCCAGCATTAGAGAAACGCCTAGCATCGCTTCTTCAGCAGCGTCTGGTATCGACGAGATTCAAGCTCACGCCGCGCGGATGGCATTGCGTCGACCGATGACCAATAACCTCCACGTTTCCAGCTTCTCTATGTCCTCGCCAAGCTCGTCGGGCTGCGGAACAGGGAGTCTGCCAACCCGGACGGCGGCATCGTGCTCGAATTTCGAGCATTTAGTCATCCCTTCCTCAATCGCGCGATAGTCATCGTCCGAGACGATGACTTCTTTCAATTTGAGTGTGGACACGCCCTCACCAAAGCGTTGAATCGCACCATTGAAGAGGACCTCTTCCACGCATCGCTCCCACGCGAGCCGCAAATCTCCATACGCACGCGACATGAGGGCACGCTGCGCGTCTTCGTCTCCGTCAGCATGTGCCTTGCGAACATCTAGAAGCATCTGTCGAAGCTTACCGACGCGGCCCTTCACAGACCCTTATATAACCTATTAGCCGGCCCTTGGCAAAAGGCGACCTCCCGTTTCCGTTGGGCGTTATCGGCCTATACTGAATTATTGATAAACTCTCGTGCTTGAAGCGTGCGTCAGGGTTCTCGGGCCAATGGCTAGCAGCGCCCTTCGAGTCCGCGCAATCCATCACGACGATGACGCTCGCTATGTGAGCGTTGGTAGGCTGGCCAGCTTCTTGGTTGCCCGCATAGCCCATACAATGCCCATAAAACTCGCGTTTCAGGACGAGCAGCTCCGAACTGTGTGCGAAAACACTGTTTCGGCCAAGCGGAAGTACGGAAAGGTCGCTGGGCCGTCGATTCATGCTCGGCTTGCCGACTTACGAGCATTAAAATCGCCGATTGAGTTTGTTGAGCTTGGCTTCGGCAGTTATGACGAAACAGCGCACGACCGGATTGTCATCTTCATCGCAGGCGGATACCGTATGCTTGCGTTGGCAAACAATCGACCGCCTCCCGGCGCACCGGGAGCATTGGACTGGGCGCAGGTGACGCGCGTGAAAATCTTATCAATCGAGCGTACCAATGAGAGCTGAACCAGAATTCGCACCGATGTGGGCGGTTCCGCCTGGTCGCACTATCATCGATTTGATGCAATCGCGAGGCATACCCTCGACGCGTATGGCTCGCTCACTCGATATGTCTGAAGACGAGTTCGATAGTTTCCTGCACGGAAAATGCGCTCTCACGGTGACTATTGCGAAACGTCTTGAGTCCGAGCTCGGTGGGTCGGCAGCCTTCTGGCTAAGTCGTGAAGAACAGTATCGGGAACAACTAGCCACGCTGACAGACAGAGTCGACCCGGACAGCTACGAGTATCAGGCTTGGCTCAGAAGCCTGCCTCTAACACAAATGCAGGAACTTGGCTGGGTCAAGCCGACCAGAGATAAGCGCGAAAAGCTTCGTCGATGCCTCGAGTTCTTCGATGTGCCCAACTTGGATGCTTGGCGCCGTACGTATGCTGATACGAAGGGGGCGGCCGCTTTTCGGACGAGCGACACGTTCGAGGAGGACGAGGTCGCGACCGCAGTGTGGCTCCGACGCGGAGAACTCGAGGCAGAGAAAATCGAGTGCAAGAAGTGGAGTCCGGAGCTCTTTGAATCGCAACTCCCGGAGATTCGAGCACTGACCAAAATTCCCAGCCCGTCTGAATTTCTACCGAAGCTTCAGCAACTCTGCGCTGAAGCTGGCGTTGCTGTTGCCATTGTGAAGGCCCCGAAGGGCTGTCGCGCGAGTGGCGCAACTTTCTTCGGTGGGCCGGACAAAGCAGTGCTGCTATTGTCGGGCCGATACCTAAGCGACGACCAGTTCTGGTTCTCTTTCTTCCACGAAGCGGGACACCTTGTCCTCCACTGGGATGCGGACTTAATGATTCTTGAGACATCGGACGGACCCATGTCTCCTCAGGAGGAAGAGGCCAATAAGTTTGCGACTGAGAAACTTATTCCTCCTCATCTGCAAACCCGCTTACCCGCAGCGTCGAAGTCGCTCAAGGGCATTATGAGACTTGCTCGCGACGCCGGAGTATCTTACGGCATCGTCGTCGGACAGATGCAGTTTCGTGGATTGGTCAGCCAGAAAATTTATAACAATCTGAAAAATCGCTACAAGTGGAATGCCATTTAGCCGCGAAATGGCTTGTACTTCGCGGGACTCTTTTGCCAATTGCAGAGCGAGTCCTCAACCACTTGCATACCCACGCCCAAAGCTCTATCGAGGTCGATGGCGAGCTCGTCCAGTTTCGTCTTTGAGTAAGTTTTGTTGTCAACGGCTCCGCTGAAAAGAAGGCGGGCACCGCGCTCGGGGCCGGTCGCGTGAACAATGTACGCGGACGGCGGTTCAATGTCGGCAAGCCCCAGCTTGCCAATCATAGTCAGGAAATCAAACTTGCCAGTTCGACCAAACTGCTGGACCGCTTTCATCTTCCTGTACAGATAGTCGAAAAGTTTCTTTGGGTCTTCTCCGGCCTCAGCCTTTGCATTGGCAATAAACGTCGCATGCGAACGCGTCGGCCCAATCCATGCAGCGTAGCTCTTAAGGACGATATCGAGCTCACCTCGACTTTCATATTTTCGATGGTTTCCGAACGGGAAGTCTTTCTTCTGCGCTTCGATGTCATCAATATGCTGGTGGAGCCAAAGCGTGAATTGATTCGGATTTTCTGAAAACTTGTCCCAAGTCCAAGTGAATTTATCATTGTAGGCGCCATAGACCATTCTCAAGAGTCCATAGCCCTTCGTCAAGTGCTTGCCGCAGACTACAAAGAGGAAAACCAACCAAAACGCCTCGTCAATGTTGCCATTGCGCATGTGTTGCATTGCGGCTCGTATCGGGTCAAACATCTGCGCATTCTTTGGGTCAAGGCGCTTCGGAGAGATTGGTCGAGCTGCAATTGCCTTTACATAGTCGATGCGTGCAACGCTATCGACAACTTGAGCGACCAAAGCTTCGCGCTCTTCTGCTGTCGAGATGCCGGGTAGAACTTTGCCGTCGAGACGATACGTGGCAAGAATAGCGTCGAACTTCTTGGTCAGAACTGGATTCTTCATGTGTGAGTGCCGTCCACTATGTGGATTCAGTCAACTATCGTTTATTTGAATCGATGCTTGCCGGTTGCTGAGCGTCGAGTGCCGCGCCATCAAATAACATCGGCGTAGAAGGTACTGACGCATGTCGCTGTCGCTTTGCGATATGTACGTCGTAAATATTTGTCGTCATTTGCTCTATGATTTCGACCAGCTTTTCCCGGTCTGCTTTGCGAGCCCCCTTGCGAGAGTAGCGGAACACCTGAAGTAGTCGCACGAGGTCTGCCCAGTACGGAGGCAGGTCGTTGACTTTCGGTTGCTTCCCTTGCCGGACCATTCGCTCGGCTTGCAGTACCTCTTCTACCGTCGGCCAAGGGTCGCCTAATGGCATAGGTGGCATAGAAACTCGCTCTTGATAACCCTCGTCGAGATAGTCGAGGACTGACTGTGTGTCTGTCACGTAGAGGTGAAGGCTGCCGACCGCGTGTTTGTACTGCCCGACTTCGACTCCGAGTGAGCGCGCAATGAGTTCTTGCAGCATCGTGAACGCGAAGATGTCGTGGGGTAATCCCATGAATGCATCATTCGAACGCATCATAACCATCGTATGGAGTTGATGGTCTCTGACGGTGAAATGCAGCGTGCACGTGCAAGGGAGGTCTTCGCGCCTCTTCTCAAGGTTTTTCGCAAGGTCCTCTCCATGAAAGAGCTGAATGACGGCTCGGCGAGACGGAGAGCTTGCTTGAAGTGTCCTAATGACGTTTTGTACTTGGTTTGGAGCATTTTCGGAGCCAAACAAGCGCGGGCCGTACGCACCGAAAAGCGTCTCCTTGTCGTCAGAATAATCTGAGTATGTCTTGATGTAATGCTGAATGAAATCTAGTTTGTCGGACCCAGAGAGATACCAAAGAAATTCACCTAAGCAGCTGAAGATGGTGTTCTTCCTTTCGCTTTGGCTTAATCTAGCCCTCGGATTTCGTAACATCAAAAGCGCGCCGTATATTTCGATATTGGCGCCTTTCGTGGGAACGATGTCGCCGGCGCCGCGCTTTCTCAGAAGGCGACGATAAACCTTGTTCAGCAAGTCATCGATTGTGTCTGCGGTCACGTACATTTGCGAGAGCGGCACACCAGGCGCCCACTATAGCCCGTGAAGCCGCAAAAGTTTAGACGACGCGAAGCTTTAAAGTCAGTCGAACAGTCTCAACTGAGAGTTTGCTCTTGCGAGCGATTCATGAAGTTCGAGCTTCAATTGGCGTCCGCGCAAGACGAGCGTGCGTCGGTCAGCCTGCATTGCGCCCCGACTCAGCGCTAAGTCTCTGACTTCGACAGTGACGTCGTAATGCGGCAATGATGCTTTTGCTTGGAACCAACCGCGCCTCAGTCCCAAGGACTTCGCGAAGCCGTGCAGTTCATCAAGCGAATCGGCAACCAAATGGCACCACTGGCGGCCACGCCACGCAATCCGAGCGTCGTCTACATAGACCGCCAAGGCCTCTCCTCTCAGAAATCTTTTACTTTTACATCTACTTCTTATGGATGATACCCCGAAACCCGTTCGAAGTTACCAAACCTTATCTGTTTGCCCTTCGATTGGAGCGACTCTTTTGCCATCGCGCCAAGCAGATAGACGGTAGGTTCTTGCTGCAGGGAGAAACCTATCTTGTCGAATCGAAGTGGCACTCCGAACTCACCGGAGCATCCGATTTGCTTGCGTTCCACAGGAAGCTTGAGCAGAAAGCCGCCTCGGTTACCAGGTTTGCTTGTGAGCAACAGCGGCTTCACCGCGGACGGGATAGCAGCCTTCGGGCAAGCGTGTCAATTTTTTGGAGGGACTTGGCCTGCTCGACTTGTTGGACAGACACCCAAGACGAACCTTCAGCCGCAAGTTCGGACTCACAGGCGGCTGCTTTCTTCATCAGCCTGCGGACTTCAGCAGCCGTAGGCAGAGGCTCGGATGGTTCGCGTTCGAAGCAGGCCACGTAAGCGTGCGCGATTTGCCGCTTCGCTCGCGATGATACCGGAAGTGAGATTGAGCTACGCTCGGCTGAGGACTGGTTGCCATGCATCCTCAATGAGCTTGCGCACCTCTCTCATTCAGAGGCACGTTCTCGAGTTCTATGGTCGACCAAGATACTACGTCCGTGAGAGGGACCGTATGCGCATGGACGGGGCCAATCGCCGAGTACACCGCGCATAGCTTGTCGGTGCACGAAATGGGTACTCCGGCTACAAGGCCCGCCTTGTCACGAACGATTTCCACGAACTGCATCTGACGTGCCTTCATCTCATTTAGGTCCCACCGCCGAATCGCAGTCATTGCCTTCACCGCATCTCCTTTGCCCCTATTCCGAACAGGTTCGAGGAGGGCAAGCGGCACAACACTGCACACAAGCAAAACGAAAATCACAATTGCTGCCACCCAGAAGGACATGACTTCGGTCGTGACCAAGTTTCCCGATTCTCCCCGGTTGACCTTGATGGGTCTTGTCGCGTGTTTCAGGGCCGCGCGATGCCTAACAAAATTGCCGGCAAACAAGCCCACTGCGAGCAACACAGCGAAGACGAGGAACAACGCGAGCATAGGAACGAGATAGTCCTCTTGCGCGTAGTAGCCGAGATAGGTGAGGTCGTCGGCGCTCCAAGGTAACGCGTCTGGTTGAAAGCCAAAGCCGAGCAAATATCCAAGCCGATAGGCGTGGCCAGCGTTACGCAGCAGCCATAGGAATATCGCGCCGGTTAGAGCGAAACCGCTAATGACGACTGCCGCAAGCGGTATCGCAGGAAGCGAGGGGCGCGAAGCGACCTCGTCAGCCTTCGAGTTCTGCTGCGAGATTGGTTTCGGTGCTCTTTTACCCGATTGTGTGCTCATGGTTCGCAGATATCAGTTTTCTATGGATTCGCGCGACCGTTTCGGTCGGCGCCTAGGCGTTGTAGCAGCTACCGCTCCATGGTGCTAACGGTTACTCGCGCTTAAACTTTAGCGCGCTGATGGGAAAGGCGTGGCTTCCGTATACGCTGTCGATTCGTACAGCTTGGCAACTCCTGCGGGCAGATATGGCACCCCTTTGGCCTTATGTGTCATAGTGCGGCCAATATCAATCAGAGGAGAAGAAGTGGCCACGCTCGAAAAAGTGCAAGCGCAAATCGCAAAGTTGCAGGTACAAGCGGAGGCGCTAATTGCGAAACAATCCCACGCTGTCATCGAAAAAATTTGGAATTTGATGTCAAAGCACGGTCTGACGACTGCTGATATCGATGCCCACATCGGCGGCAAGAAGCGCGACCCGAGGGCCGGCGCGAAGGCCCCAGTGAAGACAGCGAAGTCCGTGGCGAAATATCGAGACCCGAAAAGCGGTGCAACCTGGTCCGGCCATGGACGTGCGCCAGGCTGGATTGCGAAGGTGAAAAACCGCAGCAGGTTCCTGGTTGATGGAAGTACAGCGGCAACGAAACCGGCTTCTGATAGCAAAGCGAAGGCTGCTGACCACTATCTCCGTGGGCCGCGGCCGGCGATGTACCACGACCCAAAGTCGGGCGCGACGTGGAGTGGACGCGGCCGCGCGCCGGTGTGGATTGCCGAAGCCAAAGACAGGAGTAAGTTCCAGATTGCATGTGGTGTTGAAGCAACTGTTGCGACGAACGCAGCTGTTGTGAGCAAGACGAAGGCTGCGGTGAAGAATGCCTCGAAGGCAGCTGGTGCGACCTCTACCAAGGGTCAGCCGAAAGGTCCGCAACCGGCTAAGTATCGCGACCCGAAGTCGGGCGCAACTTGGAGTGGACGCGGGCCGGCTCCGGCGTGGCTATCTGGTGCCAAAGACCGGGCGAAGTTTCTGATTGTTGGCGCCAGTGTGGCGACCGATGCGAAACCGGCGGTCACGAAGGCGGCGCCAACTGCGAAGAAAACTGCTGCGAAAAAGGCCGTGAGCGCGAAGGTTCCGGTTAAGAAGGCGCCGGCGAAAAGAGCGCCGCGCAAGAGCGTGGCCGTCCCCGCTCCGTTGGTCACAGTCGAGTCCGGCGCCGAGTTAGCGACCTAAACGTAGTTGTCAGATACCCGGTGGGCCTGCCATTCTCTGGGTTTCACCGGGTACACTAAGCCGACGACGTTTTATTGCGCCTGTGCTGCCTGACGTTCTGCGGCTTGCTGTTGAGCGTGCTGCTTCGCAAGGTGCCTGCCGACCATGCAGCCACCGACCGCACCAACCACAGCGTGGTGCCCCGCATAATGCCCAGCGACCCCGCCCACCACCGCGCCCTTGAGGCAGCCTGCGGCGTTTGCCGTGCCTGCCGTTGCGAAGGCCAGCGTCGTTGCAATCAAGGCGATTCGTATCGGGCTAGTTTTCATTCGAAAGTACTCTCAGGTCGGATTTTTCGGATGTGGCGCTTACAAGCGTAGTTTCAATACCCGCGCCAATCACGATGCTCGCGCCATTCGTGCTCACGCCACTCCTGCCGGCGCCATTCACGTTCACGCCATTCGCGACGTTCGCGCCATTCACGGGCTTGCCAGTCGTCGCCACCGCCGTACGCGACGGCGACAGGTGCGGGAGCATACACGACGGGAGGTGGCGGTGCGTACACCGGTTCTGCAGGCGCATACACGGCCCCGGGGATGCCCAATCCAATGGCGACGTCGACGTGTGCCGATGCTGCCGTTGATGCTGCCAGTACTGCCAGACCGAGCGCTGCGCCGAGAATTTTCTTGTTCATCTTCGCTACTCCTCGCACAGTGGGTGCAATGTTAGTGACCACGGCTCGGAGTGTAAGGAGCGGTACCGGACACATGTGAAACGGCGGTGCGAGATTGGTAACACGGCATTACATACGTCGACGCACCGCGCGCGAGGTATCTCGTCATGACCTGCAGTTGCGCCGTGTGGCAGTTGAACAGCTAATGGCATCAATTGGAACGGCCACGTCCGAGATGTGCCTAAAGTCGGCTACTTTCTGAAAGTCACTTGGGGAGCAATCGGACGTCCTTGCTTTTGTTCAGCACGGTTCTGGTCGATGAGAGAGTAAGCTTTAGATGCGAACATAGCGCCTGCCTGTCGGCCTCCGACGTGTGATACAAATACATGTGCTGAAAGCCCAATGACTGAAGTATTCCAAAGGCATACGGCTTATCCCTCAGCTCTTCCGCAAGTCTCTTTACATCCTGAATCGGCGGATTACCTGGCCGCAGCAGGCGCGTCGCCATCTCAATCAACTGAAACGCGATTGTAGGATTTTGGCCGACGACTTCGCGGATGTCTTCTCGAAGCTTTTCTGACGCCACGTAGCCTCCGGTGGCCGCGATAGTCGCAAAACCCATCATGCCCAAGATATTGAACGCGACCTTCTTAAGTTCGCGACGCCACTCATCCCGGGGCGGCTTCTTATCCCCGACGTCAAGGATGCTTTCCATCTGTGTAATCAATCCGTCGGCGTCTCCAGCGACATCTTCGAGAATTCCTCGGATAGCCCGCAGCGGACCATTGAACACTTCTGTCAGGTAGACCGATTTTTCTGTCTTTTCGAGAGACCCGTAATAGTTCTTTAGAATCTGACCAAGGATATCAGCCGTCTTCATTAGCAGATTCCACTGTGCCATGAATGCAAGTTCGCCACCGGCCTTCGGGTCCAAGTCTGGCTCGTCCTTCTGCATCTGGGACACTGAGTCGCCGATTTCACGATATCTTTCTTGGTTTTCCTCAACATTTCCCATTTCAATAACAAGCTGAGACGCGCTGTCGACAAGAGCGTCAATGGCGCTCGTATCTCCGTTTAACTCCATCGGCTTGAAATCGGAGAAACAACCGTTTAGAACGGCGGCAATTTGTTCAATCACCCACGACTCGCCGGTATGGTGAGTCAAGAAAAGGATAGTATCGGAATTCTCGCGGATGTGCAGTTTTCCGCACGCTTGTTCTACCCAAGCCCGGATATCCGGTTTGGAAAGATTAGCCGACAAATACTTGCCAGCAAAGAAGTAAAAGATGTACGGGTACGAGAATGCATAGTAATCGCCCTGCTTGCAGAGAACTCTAGCGCGCAGGAGCAATGCAAGGCGGCCGTCTAGGTCGACGGTGGTGAAGCGCGCAGAAAATACTCGATTGAATTCAACAAGACTTGTATGGTCGAGCTCTCTCTGTTTTGAGGAGAGCATTTGCCAAGACAACTGCGCGAGATAGTTATAGTACTCGTTCAGTTCCAATGGCTTGACGCCGACCTCGCCAAGACTTTTGGTGACAAGGTATTGATAGTAGTGACCGTAGCCACCGTTCTGGATATCCCCATGACGGTGCTGCTCAGAACTTTGCAGCAAAATCAAAATATAGATGGGGAGCTCGGGCACAAGTTTCTTCCCGATGACTGAATTGATAAGCGACTCAGAGTCGTAAACCCGCTGGTCAAGGTCAGCCTTGGTGGCGATATCTGACAGTGCGCACCATTTCTTTATAAGTCGATGACGAAGCCTCTGGCCAAAGCGAAGGAGCTCGTAGTTCTTGAGCTTCGATAGTGCCTCGGCGGCCTCTCTAGAAAGGAGCCCGCTATATTCAAACTGTTTGTCTGACGTGCAAACTAGGCCAGCGAACTGGTTGTTCGCGTATTCCAGAAGATGAGCGAGGAACGAATGGCTCGCTTTGATTCGGTCGACGTTATCCAAGAGAAGAACGAGCTTCTCTTTTGGCGAGCATAACACTGCATCAGGATGGATGTACTGCGATGCAATAGCCTGGCCGATGCGTTTCTCGGCGTCAGCTTTCGTCTTGAATGATACACCCGCTGCGTCGACGTAGACCGGAACGCATCCTTCTGCACGCAGGACCTTAAAGTACTGCATCAACAGAGCGCTTTTTCCGGACTTCTCCTCGCCCGTAACCAGCAGCTTTTCGCCTTCTCCGATTTTTATAACGAGCGATTCTGAGCTGACTGGCCTGAGTACAGTTGGGTCGTTGACCTGTTCGTGAAGGTCAGGATAGACGAAAATATCGTCGATTGTGACGTCCTCTTTGTCGGCATGTGTCAAATTTGCGCCAGCATCGCGTAGGCAGTCGACAAAGCTGTCGGTAAGTTCAAGTGACCTGGTGCCTTTCTCCACCAGCAACTGAAACGAATGGGTCGACGGCGTTCCATCCTCGTGAGCGCCTGTCCCATCGAGGCCAAACAACGTCGACTTGACCGTCTTTCTTTGAAAATCAAAGGAATGACAATAGAAGCCCGGCTTCCCGTCGCCAGCATGCGGTTGCAGTGCAGGTGCCTCGAAGAATAAGGATGCGCCGGTCATGTCGTCAATGTACGCGCCTGTGTTAGGAATGTGCTCATGTCCGGTGAGTACAACCGATGAACGTGAGCGCAGTATCCTGCGAAGATATTGATAGGCGCGCTGCTGATACCAGTTGAACGGATGATGCATTACTGCAAGCCGCAGGTCAGCCGCCTCGTTCAGTACGTCTTCGAACGCGTCAATCGGGAAGACAAGCCCCCCCTGCTGTTCTGGCAGCCGCGACATCCATGCAACGTTAAGCATAGATGTACGAACAACGCTCGAGCCAACGACAACCTCGTATTCATTCCATAGCGGATGCTCGAACACCGGTTGAAGAGTCCCTATCCGGTCCCTGAATTCGAAAAAATCCCGTTGCACGCCTGTACAAACACTCAACATCTCTTCGTCCAAAGCGTCGCCGGGATTTTCGATAATGGTCTGAATAGTTCGTTCACGCAACCGTGATACCGGCTTGAGCACGCAGTCGTGGTTCCCGGGCGAAACCAGCACGTCCACTGGTGAACCAGTCTCTCGCTCGAGCAACAACCTCAGTTTACCGATGAATTTCTCGGCAACAGCATACTCGGTGGCGCTCCCACTGTATGCGATATCACCAGAGATGATAATTACGTTTTTCGTGGCAGCTCGAGCAAGGGGAAATGCCGCTGACGCTACATCCCCAGCTCTTTCGAAGACCGGGTTGGAGTCATTGTGAAAGTGAATGTCGCTTAGATGGAGAACATTTAAAGTCATGGTTCGACGGTCTCTCTGATTCTTTTTCAGTTATTTCTCAAGTCTTCTCTTCCATTGGAAGAGCTTCGTTAAGCTGGGCATCGACGGTGATACGGTACTACAGGCAAGCAACTACTTGGACGTAAGCACAAGTGGGATTTGGTTTTCAGCGAAACGAACCCCACCCCTCAAAAACCGATTGGCGTACTTGCTGTCGGGAATCCAGCTCGGCGTACTTAGCGGCTCGATGCTCGACTGTCGGGCCTGCACTCCACTGCGACTCCCGTGCGGATTCAAGGCGCAAGTCCGAACATTGACCTAGCCAATCCTACCCGGGCTCGGACTTCCCACAGCGTGAAACCACGCCTAATATCGTCACTCCTCAGTCTTAATTCTGAACGCCATGCGTCCACCCAATCGGGCACGCATGCTGACGCAACAATATTTTCACACGGCGTTTCCAAGGTGAAGGAAGAAGCGGGTTACTCTAAGGTCACTGCGCGGTACTTCGCGCAAAAGACAGTGCGCCCTCGACATCCAGATGAGTGGATGCGAACGCTTCGCGCTTGACTGACAGCGGGAGCGCCCAATCCCACTTCTCGCGGTCAATATTCTCGATTTCAGCCACGCCATCCATCGCAGTCGCTGCGCCCAGTCCACCGACATCACGAAGTACATCGACCACACGGACGACGCTCCCATTGGATACGCTAATCGCGACACCATTGTTGTATGCATCAAGTTTGTTTGCGCGTAGCAGCAGAACCAATGCATCATTGAGCCAGTCGCCGCACCACGTTGCCAAAAGCACGGCGGTACCCTCCCGGAAAATCACGGTGCTTGCCAGCGATGCATCGGCATAGTACCGACGCGCCTCATGGAGCAGCTCTTGCCCTCGAGCGTCAAGGAACCCTACGGGTTCACTGCTACCAAGAATGCGTCGCATCTCGCGCCGCACCTCGTCATGAACCATCGCGCCGTTGCCATCAAATTGCGGCGGAGCGCCACCTTTGTCGGGTGTTACGTAAATAGTCTTTCCTTCCTGGTCGACTTCTTCGACACGCCAGCGCCGCCCCCCAAATATCAAGCCCTGCCCCCTGGTCAGCGGGTGGGCGACCGGCACGCTTCCAAGTTGGCGCCCACTGGCAATCACACGAAATTCTTCGTCGCTGGCGAAAGCCGAGTAGAACTCGTAGTGATTGACCAGCTTTTCGCCGACGCCGCCATGAAGCAGTAGCCCATTGGACGATTGGACAATGAGGTCTAATTTGCCGAGATTCTGCAAGACCTCAGCGAATGTGGACTTATCTATTGCCTCGAACGTACCACTGGCTATCAGGCTGGCCCAAAGCTCTGCGGCCGTACACCCACCACGCTCGGCGATGATGGACAGAATTTGCTGGATTAGAGTCGACGCATGCATTCCGCCAACCCTGGGCGGCTCGAACCATCCTCGCATCAACAGACTTACCATCGCGACCGACTGGACCAGACTTTCCCGTATCCGGTCGGAAAAATCGGAATCCGCCTTCAGCTCCGATTCGACGCAGTACCCGCGCAAGATTGCCGGCTCGCCCTTGCGCCGGCCTGAGCGCCCGAGACGCTGACGGAGGCTCGCTACCGATGGCGGTGCGCCAATCTGCGCGATGCTCTTTACTGCACCGATATCGATACCGAGTTCCAGCGTAGTAGTACAGATGGCGCTCGCCGGCCTGGTACCGTCCTTGAGTGCTTGCTCCGTGTCCTCGCGGAGCTCCTTCGACAGGCTTCCATGGTGAGGCCAAAATTCGTTCGGATATCCGTCTCTTTCGCAAGCGCGGCGCAAAAGGTCGGCATAGGTTTCGACGAGCCGCCGGCTGTTGGGGAATATGAGATTGTTTGAGCCACGCAGCGACTTATACAGCTGATTCGCGACGTCGATGGTACTTCCGGGGACCGCGTCCTCCAGCACCGGATTTTCTAAATCGGGTTCCAGTTCGATTCTGGGCGGCCGGAGGACAAAGCCCTTTATCAGGACCTTCAGTTCCTGACCTCCGCTCTTCGATTCGATGACCTCGACGGCAGTGGCGTGGCCAGGCCGAAGGAATTGCGCTGCAAGCTGCATGTCGCCGAGCGTGGCCGAAAGCCCAACGCGAGGAACCCGCCGTCCGCATGCGCGCTCGACGCGGTGCATTAGTGACTGGAGCTGCTTTCCGCGCTCAGACCCAATGAACGCATGCAATTCATCGACAACGATGTAGCGCAGCGCGCCGAATGTTGCCTGCAAGGACGAACCACGATTGACAAACATCGCTTCGAGAGACTCGGGTGTTATCAGCAGAACGCCCTTTGGATTCTTAAAGAATCGCTGCTTGCGGCTAGCTGACACGTCTCCGTGCCAACCAATCACGGGAGTCTCAAGTTCTTCGCAAAGGTCATTCAATCGCGACCATTGGTCGTTGATAAGGGCCTTCAACGGGCTGATATAGAGCACCGACCCGACACACGGCTCGTCGCGCAGCAGATTCGACAGAATGGGAAGGAACGCAGCTTCCGTTTTCCCGGCCGCTGTCGCTGCTGCGATGATGATGTCACGGTCTGCATTGATGAGCGCGGGAACGGCGCGCTCCTGCGCGTCGCGTAGCTCGGTCCACCCCTCCCTCCAGACCCAACGTCGAATCTTTTCGTGGAGCAGGTCGAAGCTTCGGGAGTCAGCCGAGGCGGAAGCTGGCGAGTTCATCGTCACCCTCGGTCGCAACGTCAGCCACGCCTCCCGTATCCTTCTCGACTTCGAGCGTCCCAATCAACTGCCGCCAGTCAGCCGACGGATTTTGTTCCAGAACCGCTAACAGGTTAATGAACGCCGTTATCGTCGTGCGCGGCGTTCTGAAATAGGTGTCTCCGAGCCGCATGGCGCAATGCGCCATGAAGGTCGGAATCGCCTCCTGCGGCAACATCGCCTTGGTCGCGTCGCCGAACGCGTGGACGATGCGAATCTTATCCAGGAGGACATAAAAGTCCTCAGGCGTAAGGCTGGCCAGCCGTATCACCGGACCGGTGTAGTCGACAAAACCATTCGTGGCGAACGTGTTTTCGGCAAGCCGCGACTGAAGTGCGGTGTAGCTATAGAGCCCCCGCTTCGTATCGAGCAGAAACTCGGGAGTACCCCCAAGAACGAACCCCAATCCTTCTGCAGAGCCCTGGAGCGAATCGTTGAGAATCCGCAGAATCTGTTCGTAGTTCGAGTTCCGCGCCTGGACGTTCGCGAGTTTGTACAGGTTCACCAGCTCGTCGAGGCACACCATCATCCCGCCGTACCCGGCGAGTTTGACAAACCGAGCCATGAGCTTGAGTTGGTCGTACACCGATGCGTCATCGATGATGGTACGAACCCCGAGTGCAGCGCGGGCATCGGTCTTGGTGGAGAACTCACCGCGCAACCAGCGAATCGCATCGCCCTTGAGTTGCTCGTTTCCTTCGTCGAAACCGCGGCAGTAGGCAGCAATGACATCCGCAAAGTCGTAGCCATTCACCATCTCGGTCAACTGGTTTAGCTGCGTACGAATTACTTCCTCGCTCGTTCGGCTAGTCGCCTTGGCTTCGGTCTTGGCCTCTCCGATGAATTTCTCGACAATGCCAGCTAGGGCTCCGCCGTCCGGCTTCGTGCGCGTCGACATGTTCTTGGCGAGCTCGGCATAGAGCGAGCGAGCCTGTCCTCCCGATGCATGCAGGCGCCGGTCAGGATTCAGGTCCGCATGTACGGTGACGAGTTTCTTCTCGAGTGCGATGGCTCGGACGAGATTCAGGAAGAACGTTTTCCCGGCACCGTATTCGCCAACGACGACGCGGAAGCTTGAGCCGCCATCCGCCACTCGCGTGATATCCTGAATCAGCGCCTCCAGTTCTTTGACGCGACCAACCTGGATTAGATGCTGTCCGATTCGGGGAACAACACCGGCACGGAGAGATTGAAGGACCGCGTCGCGGTCCTTCGGGCGAATGGCTGTCATGATGTGGCTAACCTTTGTGCAAATTCCTGATTGATTTCGACCGGGTCGTCGCCGTCGGTGAGTGGTTCATCCCAATGGTCGAGAGAAGCTTCGTTTACCTGTTCGATAGCGCCGTCGAGCATTAAGTCGAGGTCAGAGGCTGCGTCCGCCAGCTCCGAGCGAGTCCAGGACGGTCGTGAAAGAAGTAGGCGCAAGAACGTGGAATGTGCGTCGTCGAGTCCAAGCAGACCTCCCGCTATTGGCTGCTCTGCGACGTCATCGGCGGTCTCGGCTACTGGCTCATCTTCAGCGAAGACACCAGCCAATAGCGCCGAAACCTTTGCGGTCTCTTTCTGCAGAGCTTCAATTCGGAAAGAATCCAGCGAGAAAGCCGCTTTGGATGCGGCCGGCGATTCCTTCCCGGAGGTTGCGGGTGTCGTTTGGGTAGAAGGTCCGCCGACAACCGCATTGCCGTGAAGGTCGCTATAAAGTCGCGTCGAGTCCAGACCTAGTATCTGGTAGAGCTTTTCCAGCATCTTCACCGCAGCCGGAGACACAACGCCGTCAGCGTTCGCGGTTTGGACCACCAGCGACGCCGCAACAATCTTCGCTTCTAACGATAGTGGCTCAAGGCGCTTCTTCAAGCTGGCAAGGCTCGGCGGCTGGGCAAACTGTACAGCGGCACGCGCTTTAAGCCGCGCCTGTTGCCTCGGAGTGAGTTCGGGCCACGATTCAATCTGGCGATAAATGGTCGCAGTCTCCTGCTCGGAACCCTTGCCGTCTGCCATTGCAATCGATGCTGCCAGGTCGACCATCAGGGCGATTGACAGATAGTTTTCATCGACCTGATTGACAGAGGCGCTTGGCGGCGTTGCATACAAGGCAACGAAGTCGCCGCCTTTTGCAGCCCTACCGGTAATTCGAACATCGGGTTCGACTGCAACGCCGGACTCTCCGAGAACACGTGCGAATGCGGTCAGTTTGTCGCGCGTGATGTTGCCCGACGCCTTGAAACGGCCAAAGAGGTCGCCGAACGTCATCACTGCCGGCGCATTGGCCACGGCTGCCACTAAAGAGCTGAGTTCCTGGCGTGCGGATTCCGGCCAGAGGTCGATTGGAAGCATGAGGGCGCTTTCCAACGTCCCGTGAGCATCTGGATTTCTTCCAAGGAATCTGCTGTAACCATCAAGGGCATCCGAACATTCATTGACCAGTTGCTGGATTTTGTTCCGAGGCCCCGTTACTGCGGCGATGTCGGGAAGCGAGGTAACGTAGTCCGGATATTCGATGCTCTGCAATGCTGGAAAAGCAGTGCGAGGTGAGCCCTTTAGCTTCGTCTTGTTCGCCGTCAGCTTGATACCCTCGCGAAACTGCTCCGCGTATTTTCGAAGGAAGAGCTGACGGAATTCGTTCTCGCAGCGTGTAACGGGAGTTCGCTTGTACACGGCACCGTCGCCTAACGCCCATGCGAGTGCCCAGTTCACGGGTACTGGCTTCTTGTCTATCGCTGCCTGGCCGAATGCCACACGAACGCTCAGCGGCACCTCGAACGCATTGATGATAGTTCCGGGCGCTTGCTCGTACTGGCGTGCGGGCTGGACTAGATGTACGGATATGAAGTCAACCAGGCTCTCCAAGTAGCTGGTCCGCAAGACAGCCGAATAAACTGAATGCAGGCGTTTGAGCTCAGTCGAGATAGATTCGAGCTCGGTCTTGTCGACCTTGCCCTGCAGTCCATCGACCAGAACACGTCTCTCCAATCCGTAGAGGTATAGCAGGGGGTAGCTTCGATGAGCCCGCGGGTCGGAGCGGTCCGAAGCCAACCATTGCAGGTATGCGCGACGCTGCTCTGCCGAAAATGAGTGGTAGCTTATCCAGTAATCAGTGGTCCCGGTCGAGACGTCGCTCGGAGACTTCGCGACGTTCGCTTTCGGGTTCAGGACACATCCGTCAAGGCTGTTGGGCTCGGCTCGCTTGGGTACCCCCACGTAGAACCTGCCGCCCGTAATGGATAATCCAACGATTTCTATGGACTCTTCGGCACTCACCCAACGAACGTTAGGAGCCGTTTCAAGCGAGGGGCGCTCAATGCGATACGAGGAAGAGGGTGAATCCGATGACAGAGTTACTGTTAAAAACTCGTCGACCGACTGAACTCGGCTTTTGCGCGTGGGGGCGGACGTCATCGACACACTCACGTTGAGCCCATTTGGTTCGGCTCGGGAAGATTCGCGGCTGTTGGCGGCAGTCGCCGGTTCCTTCTTTTTCGAGAAGATGGCAACGAGCACGCAGCCCAGCACGAAGACAAGGAATACGGTTAAGCCGCCCTTGGGGGCAACTATGATGGCAACAACGATGGCGACAACCAGCATGCCCGTGCCGAAGCCCGATTTCTTCGCCTTCCGGCCCATGGTCTCAATCTCTCTCGCGTCTTTTGAATTTTGCGGATGACTCATCCGGTCATTGCCGCAATTTTGAGCAGTATAGTACGACCAAATCAAGCGGTCCCGCGCGGTCGGCTGACAAACACGGGACGTTCCGTCTATGAAAACATAGTCTGGGCTTAACAACGGAATTTGATTTGGCGAAACGAGGGGCGTTCTACACGCTCTTCGTTGGATAGCGGAACGGTCGGTAAACGACCACCCGATTGCTATAAGGCCGTATAAATCACATCGTTCTATTTGCGATGGAACATTCTAAGTAGCCCTGCAGACAAGCAAGCCGAAAGTTTGCGCTCACTTACATCGCACGCCAACTCGCCGATTTGCGCAACTGCTTTGTGCCTGACGCGGTGGCCAATGAGGGAAATTGCCGCTATGGGATATTCGCACGAACGGTCGTGGGCAGATAAAGGCAATGTCGGCGGGGAATGGACCACGATGGTGCGACTGAATGCTGTCAGGGAAATTCGGAAGGCGGTCGAATTGCTGGCAAGGGGAGTGGCCGGGAGACT